>JAABUM010003576.1_pt1 | contig 18801 bp, 36 predicted proteins | sample 5559161 | NCBI WGS metagenome assembly JAABUM01 (sample SAMN10711868, study PRJNA513369) | rock metagenome | isolation source: Antarctica rocks | place: Antarctica: Victoria Land, Siegfried Peak nord | reverse complement strand
GGCCCGGTGGTGGCGACGGAGGAGGGGAGGGAGGTGGGCTGGGAGGCGGCGACGGTGGAGGGCTTGGAGGAGGACTAGGCGGCGGCCCTGGCGGAGGCGACGGCGGCGGCCCTGGAGGCGGTGACGGCGGCGGGCTAGGAGGTGGACTGGGCGGCGGCGTGGGAGGGGATGATGGCGGTGGCGTGGGAGGCGGAGACGGTGGTGGCCTTGGAGGTGGCGGGCTGGGTGGCGGAGCATGGTGCTGCGCTGTGGATGCTGTCTGACCCCACAGCATTTGATCATGGGCGCCATCCCAAAGCTCTGCCGTGCCGCGCCTGATTCGAAGGAGAATCCCTGAAAGGCACTCGGTTACCTTTCCGGGTTTGTGAAATATAGACCGAATTGCGCAGGTGATGCCGCCCTCACCAATGTGAATGCCTCCGCATCTGCCGCCTCCGCTCAGAACGGCACCGCCGCCGTCACCGGCGATGCATTGCAGGTGCGGAACACTGTGTTTGAGGAAGCTACCCAATCGCTTTGGGTACATATGATGCTTGGCCTCAGTGCCTCTGGCTGCTCAAGATGCTCAAAAGCCCCACATAGATTCCATCCTGATCTTGCAGTCCTTCCCGCTTGTGCACACTGCCACGCCCAGAGCATCGATCGACATCCGCCAGCTTGTTCAGCATATGAGGCCTATGAAACTGCAGTTCATGGTGAATCCAGAAACCTCACAGCTTGCGCTACCAGCAGCGGTTGTCCGTGTTGCCAGTATTCATTGTGGTGGGTCCACCGCTCAATTTTCAATCCGTTGTTGCATCTGATGACTGCAGCTCAATCCAGCAACCTCGCAATACCTGCAATATTCCCAGTGCAGAACACTAAATACTCAGCATACGCGCGTACTGCGCTAAGCATTGCCACATGAGCCTGGTTACGGAGGCTGTAATATTAACTCCTCAGCTCGGCATAGTGGAGCAGCAGGATGCCCTATCCCCGGGCGGCAGCCGGAGCTTGAGTGCTGCAGGACGTCGCGCCGCGGTTGAGCGTCACCCCCTCACGACAAGTATAGCGCAGTTTTGAAGCACAGGCGGCAGCCAAGAGCTCTGCTTCCGTCGCCGCTGGCGTCGCCGTCTGCAGCGTCTTAAGCCGCAACCGTCCTTAGTATGGACCAACTCAACTGCGTTGTCGGACACGGGGTCGTCTCACCTTCGCCGTTGCCGCCGCCGTGCGATCTTGCACTCGAGAGGCTGGAAACGAGTCTCAAGTTTGCAGTTTCACACATGGGTGTAGGATGATTGCCTAGGAGGAATGATGCGGTGTTCCTCAGGCAAGTATTCGGAAGGTCTGAAAGAAGCCACTGGAGATGAGAAGCTGATGAGAACGTGAGATGGAAAGTCAAGGGCTACCCCGCACGTATGTATTTGCCAGAGGATGAGCTAATCTGAAGTGCCAGGGGTCATGTTGTTTATTGTGCCTTGCAAGGCCGCCTGCGGCAGTCCAATTGGACTCGGCATCGCCTGGGCAAACTTGCACGTCAGAACAGGTCTGCAGACCTCCAGAGAAAAGTCGATCCCGTGACAGGGTCCGCCAGGCTGGCCGCCATTACCGGCGACACTGCTAGCGATTTACCTTTGTGTGCAGCAGCTCAGAGGCGTTGTGCTTGAAAAGACCGCAGGGCAGCCAGTTCGAAGATCGCTCGTTCGTCGACAGTGTGATCACAAATCAACTACGCTGATGTTGCCTGGTGCTGGATTTCTTCTTCCTCCACATCTAGGTATGGTGTGACGGCCCGGCCTCGCGGTCAAGGCAGCTTCAGATCACATGTCGTGAAGGCACATGAAGAGAGGTAACTCAAGTTGAGAAGAAACGCAAATCGATTGGCGACGTCGCAGAGGGACCGCCATCGAGGGCGGCCACATGTGTGCGTCGCCACTGCCGTCAGGCCGCGGCATGCAAGGCTGCCGGGAGGCAGCCAGCCAATGCACTTGCCAGCGCAGAGGTGAGATGATGCTGAGCACCGATATCTGCTCTGCTTGAATGACTTGCCCTGCTGTACCGCACATTTGTGTGGTTTGAGCTGTGTTTGCCAATGATGCAGACGGCGCCCAGCCTGAGGGATCAGTACTTTCAGCGCCTAGCGCGTGTGGCACAGCGCGGCGGCCCAGTGCATGCATTCGGCACAGAGATCCTGGAGGACGGCTGTGTTGGTGACAGATCCCTCAATTGTGTGGCTCTGCAAGGGAGTGAGATTCTCCCTGCGCGGCTGCGCTATAACGTTTTCCCACGCGCTGATGGCATGCATGCATTTGCATCTAGAAAGCTGTCCTGTGAGTGAATGCAGCAGTATGCAAAGGAATGGATGTGGAGCCGCATTCGTCAATCACTGCCCTTCGTCCTAGACCCTAAACCCTAATAAGACCGCATTCCGGCCCGAACGTCCCTTGTCGTTCCGGATGGCAGGTGACGAGGTGGCCGCACTGCAGCACTTCCTGGCCGAGGAGGGATTTGCCTCGCAGCGTCACGTGACCGGCCTGTTTGGGCCGCCCACGGCGGCGGCGCTGCGGCGGTGGCAGCGCGAGCGCGGCGTGCCGCCCAGCGGCACCTTTGGCGACATCTCCCGCCTGGCCTACCTCCACCAGCAGGTCAAAAGACGGCACCCTGAACACGGTCGGGCAATCCTGAACGAGACCTGCAGCACCAGCCTGCGCATCATGCTGATCAATTGGCATCCTCATTCACATGGGCAGTGGCATGTTTTAGGGACTGGTGAATGCTAGGGTTTAGGGTTTAGGGTAGTGTCCACATCCACAAAGTCAGCTGCACAGAGCCTCTTGTGAATCATTTGGGACCGGGCATGGTGCGCATGCTGAGGGTCGTGTGTACTATGCTGCAGGAGGCAAAGCTGGAGTTGCAGGATTGGCGAGGGCAGTCAGCCGCAATGCAGGCAGCAGAGCGGGCGGCGCCCGGCGTGGCAGAGGAGGCGCCAATGTCAACAGCCAGCTTTCCCAGCGCTGTGCTCGGCGTCAACACACTCCCCTGGCCGGCGCAGGTGAAGGCAGCTGAAGGCTGCATGCGGCAAGGCGCCTCAGTACTTGCATGCTGAGGCTCCTCGTCCAGATTAATGAAATTTTAGTTCACTTTCACTCTAGTGTGCTGGCAGTCACGAAATTTCACAAACCGACGGTGTGGAGATGTTCAGCTGCATTCACTTGATGACGATGAGCTGCATATCTGCAGGTCGCCCTGGCAGCTTTGCTGGCGTTGGGCATTGCTGTCTTTGGGCTGCGCCGGCGGATCGGCGACGGCAGCAACGACGAACTTGGTGGCAGCGACGCCGCCAACGCCACCATCCGCAGAGACAGTGACAGCAGCGGCAGCAGGCCTAGCGGGAGAATAGCGACAGGTCTGCTGCAGCTTCAGCCGCAGAGCCCAGCAGCAGCAGTCGGCGGCACCGCCGGCTCCGGATACGACGCCGAACCCTTGCAGCAGCAGATGCCATGGCTGAATTCGATCGATGGCCAGAGCAGCCGCGGCGGCGGTGGGGACGGTGAAAGATCAAGTGTCGCCAGCAGCACAGCCGGTCAGTCAGCACGTGACGGCCTCAGCGGCAGCGACGGCAGCCGCAGCACGGCGGTGCCAGGCTTGGCGCCAGCACAGCAGCAGTCGCGCCTGGCCCAGCAGCTGCTGCCGTTTGACGACCCGCCGCCCGCTGACGGGCGCCGCAGCGCGCGCTTCACACAGGACAAGGTGTGAAACTTAGGGCTCAAGCTCATGTTGGACTTGATGTGTGAGCGAAGCCGATCTCGCTCTGCAGCCCTCCATCATCGTTGCGTATCACTTCTGAAGACAACCCTAAACCCTAAACCCTCGCCCTGTGCAGGCACTGTCAGCTGGCGTGGCGGCCTTGCAAGCCGCCGCGATTCCACCCGATGCCGGCAGGGTCCCGGTAGCCGCGCCTGGCGCAGCAGACAAGGCGCCAGCTCGACAACAGCGGAGTCCTGCCAGCACAGCGCCGCAGCGCCTTTCGGTCCCTGCTCCGCTAGCACCGCCGCCTGCTGGAGCCGATTCAGCAGCCAGGAGCGCCGACGACTCGTCAAGCATGCAACGAGGCGCTGCAGTATCGGCGCTCGCCGCTGGAACGTCCCTCGTGCCGTTGCCGCTGGGCGCCGCGGAGAAGTTGCGAGGCTCGGCCTCCCTGGCGGCAGCGCTCGGCGCGGACCTCGGGGCGCAGCGGGCAGCAGAGACACATGCGCTGCTGCAGCGCCGCGCCGAGGAACGCGATGCCATTCTGCGGCGAAGCGGCGGCGGCTCGCAGCAAGCAGCCAAAACTTCCAGGCGGAGCGGAGGCGCCACTGGCGGCACAGTCAGAACTGCCGTGAGACTTCCAGCTCGGGCTGGGCAGCAGCTCGTGCAGAGCGGCTCGTCAGCAACGGCGGGCCTTGGAGCAGCTGTGGGCCGCTTCGGCGGCAGCCTCATCGGCAGCGCCGTCGCTGGCGTGCAGGCTGCGGCAGGCGCCTTCACGAATGCTGTCAGCAGCGCCTCGGCTCGCGTTGGCGCCGCAGGCTCGGCGATCAGACTCCAGCCCGCACCTTCTGAGGGACCCGAGACTCGCCCGCAGGCAAACAGCACAGCGCCCGGCCAGCCTCCCTCGCCGCCACCAGCAGCGCTGGCCACAGCGGTGGCGCCGCTGCCCGCAGCGAAGCCCACTGCGCCGGAGGTGCTGCCGGCGGCCGGAAGGAAGTCCCATGTGCCGCTTCAGCCGCCTCCAGAGGAGGCCAGCGCCGTGCCACGGCCGAACGGCCGCACATGGGGCAGTCACTGGCCAGCGGCGGGGCAGCCGCTGTCGCTGAAGGCAGGGAAAACATCCCCAGCCAAGCGGGTTTCCAGCAGCATCAGAGAAGACCCGCAACAGCCGCCGCAGGCTGCGCCACAGCCCCAGCCGCCTCAGCCTCTGCCGTCATCGGAGCCGCGGCAGAAGCAGTTGCGGCAGCACCAGCATCAGAAGCAGCAGCAGAAGCAGCCAGTACCGCTGCTGCTCCCGCGTCGCCTGCAGCCGGATGACCAGATGTCACGGCACGTGAGCTCAAACCGAGATGGCACTCCGGCAACTGTGCCGCTCCCATCACCGGCGCCAATTCTGCCCTGGCGGCTGCGCAAATGAGCGTCGTCCATCATCGAACCTGACGAAAAACGTCAGCCTAGATGCAGCGAGTGTGGCTGGGGCAGGACGCAGCAGCGATGAGTCCGTCGAAGACACACTCATGGATTGGCAGCTGTAGAGGAGTGCGTGGCCGTCAGCATCCAGGGGACCAGGTAGCTGGTTGAGGCGAAGCTCAGATAGCGACCCTTGTTGAGTTGCTGTGCTGGTTAGCAACGGGAGGTACACATCGGCTATGCACACGGCGAGAGTTCAGGCGCTTGGCGGCTGAGCTGGATCGGGCCTTGGTGCTGATGAGTCGAGCCGTGAGCTGCAGAAATGCGCAGGCATGCCTTCGTGTTCGTCGTGTTACAGACTAGGTGACTTGAGGCAATGGCAGTTGTTCAACACCAGCGGATGTATCGCAAGTGCTAGTGCATGTCGACAGCACGCTCGGGACAGCTTGTTCCACCCCGCAGCCTCAGCAATGTTCCGGCCGCTATAGCTAGTGCTGGAGAGCATTCCTCAGTACACGTCCTGCATGGCCAGCCGCAGGCGCTGCCACTCCTCTGCGACGGCGTCAAACAGGTCGGGCGCCGGCAGCGGCGGCCGCGGCGCCTCCTCGTCGTCATCCTCGGACCCCTCGCCCGCTGCCCTGCCGGCGTTGCTGCCGCCAGAGTCCGTCGACGTCTCGCCGTCAAAGTCAGCGCGCGGCGCGTCGCCCGGCCGCTCCACCACGGATCCCCCCTCGGAGTACGCGTCCGAGTCGCTGCCGGCGGCGGACGGCGCGTCCTGGATCGCCGCCAGCTCATCGCCGGCCTTGACCGCCGGGTCCTCCGACTGGGCGTCCTGCAGCGATGGGGGCTGGCGATAACAGGGAGTTGTCGTAAAGGCTTATGCGCATGCAATTATCCAGGATAGGTGTATTTCATTTGGTTCAGGTCGTTCATTGCATGCCGCCCGTCATGCTGTGAGACTTGCCATGGTCCTGCTGCTTGGTAGTGGCGCATGCGGCAAGGATGATGCAGCACACGAGCCGTCAGCCGTGCGGCACTCGAGCAAACGAGAGTACATAGCTGCAGCCAGTCGTGCACAGCAACGGAGCCCACCTCATCGACCCCCTCTGGCCCCGGCGCATCTGGCTGCACTACCGTCATGGGCTGGTACGCCCACTTGAGGGCGGAGACCGCGGGCGTGAGCCGCACGGGGCCGCGGAAGCCGGTTGCCACGGCGTCCGAGACACTGCCCACCACCAGCGCACCGTCAAACAGGTCCTGCGCAGAGGCAACAGCCAGATAAAGTCAGCAGTCACAAGGTTGAAGCATCTCACAGAGCATCGTGCCGAGCGAAGTAGGTTTGGGTAAACCGACAGTGGTATTTGCGAACAGCACAGCCAGCCGCAAGAGCCAAAACCATGCTGTTGAGATTCACCGAGCTCCACTCCGCTCGAGCAGTTCTGCAAGCGGATATCCGATCAGAGGTTGAAACACAGGATTTAGGGATTAGGGCACTGCTGTGCACGAAGGCCTGCTGACTCCGCGGCTGCAATGAAGGCCGGAAATCCTGCAAGATCGACAAGCAGAGGGGTGGCGCAGACGATGACATGGGCGCACCTGGATGAAGGCTTTAGGGTTTGGGTTTAGGGTTTGGGGTTTCTCGGCACCTGGATGAAGGCTTTAGGGTTAGGGTTTAGGGTTTGGGGTTTCTCGGCACCTGGATGAAGGCGGGCTTGTCGGCCTCGATGGCGGACACGATCTCCGCGGAGGTGGACCGCACGGTGAGGCGCACCGCCGTACGGCTGCCCGCGACGCTGACCTTGCGCTTGGGCGGCGCAATTTGGCCCTGCGCAACAGAAAACACAGTTTCGAATCAGTGGTTCAATGCTGCTGGTGCCTGCAGCGAGGCAGGGTGCACAGGAGTGTCTTCGGCGGCCAGCTGCTGAACCTGCGAGCAGCGAGGGTGTTGTCATGTTTCTGCAAATGCCGCAGCACAATGCCGCAGCCGCCCTGACCGGCTCCTCAGCGCGCATACACAGTTGCGCGGACGAATTTCGCAGGACGCAGATGCTATTGTACGCCGCCAGCACTTGCCGGGCCCCCAGCGAGCCAACACTTTTTCGCTGTGGTGTCCGGGTTTAGGGTTTAGGGTGCAGCATGAGATCCGCTGCAGGTGTCACAGCCAGAGGGCAGAGAGAACCCGTGGTTGATGTCAGCTTCTCAGGTGTCAAGAGTCGCACCTCGGCGTTGAAGGCGGTGCCAGAGCCGGGGCCCAGGATGGGGTCGGCCGCGAGGCGAGCATTGGCGGCCTCCAGCTCGGAGGGCGGCTCTGGCGGCGCCGCTTCCTCGAACGGCAGCAGCTGCCCCGTCACCACCAGCGCCACCACCGCGTCGTCCAGCGACTTGCCTGCAGCAGCTCGAAGCACGTTCAGCTGCATTTGCAATTTGACGAAGCTAACAGCTTGACCCCACCCTAAACCCTAAACCCTAACCATGTGTTCTGTGAGAGAGCGCATTGCTCTGGATGATACAGTGCTCTGACACAGATCTTCAGGCTTTGCTGAGCATCTCCTGGCCACACTAAACTGTCGTCCACATTGAAATGCCGCAAAGCCCGTAAGCAGTGGCCCTAGAAAAGCTCCCGCAGGTGCCAGGCTAGCTTCGTTGTCAGCAAAGTTCAGCAATGCCACTTGCCTAAACATGCAACTTGCCTAAATGTGCAGCTTGCCTAATTATGCAACTTGCCTAAATATGCCGCCTGGAAGCCGCCGAGGGCAGGCAGGCCGGTCAGCAGCACCCGCGCCAGGGGGCTGCGCTCCAGGGCGGAAAGCGCCAGCAGGCCGCCATCAACGCCGGGCGCCGCCGCGAGCGCCGTCACGTCCGCGGTGTAGGGGATGGGCGGCCACGCCTGGAAGAACGCCGCGCCCGACACGTTCTCCCTCGGCGCCTGCGGCACGGCAGTTAGGGTTTAGGGTTTAGGCAAGGAGCTGATGTCAGCTGCGGGTGTTGGAAGGTCTGTGGGACGTACTGGCACAAGAGGATACGAGTGATGTTTGACGTGCACGTTCACCACGAATTGAGTGTGCAGAGTTTGTAGTGGCCATGTTCGATTCATCACCTGAGTGGCAGTGCTATTGCGGCCTGCCCCTAAGATCCTGGAGGTTTTGCAGCACACTAAACCCTAAACCCTACAGGGACAAACAGAGGATGCCGCTGCCTGCAAGACCAGTGGTCTACGTGCTGCTACAACAGGGTTTAGGGTTTGGAGAAGCAAGAGAGCCGCATCCTGCAGGGGGACCGCACCGCAGGTCGGCACTACAAGCCACCCAACCCGCCTCACCCATGAAAGCGTTATAAGGCACACCTGCAGCAGCGCCACGGGCGAGACAGTGTACTGCCGCGCGCGCAGCAGCGGCGCGTCGAACTGGCCAAAGCCGCGCAGCGGCACGCCCACGAACGGCTGCACCGCCAGCCGGCCGAAGCCTGCCAGGCGGAAGCTGGCGCGGAAGGCGTGCGAGCCGCGGCCCGGCAGCGGCGGCAGCTTGAACATGACGGGTCCTGGCGCTGCCCGCGCCAGCGGCCCGCCAGTCGCCAGCCTGTGACACACAAGTCGTGTGCATTGACCTTCCGATTTGCAGCCATGACCTGACCTAGCATGCGGGCAGCAGCAACTTATGTCAGAAGGCGTGGGGTGCCAGCAGAAAAGGGAACACGTAATTGATGTCAGCAGACAGAAACAGCAGAGCGGCATGCACCGCCATGCGGGGGCACCGCCATGATTTCCAACGAGCCTCTGTCGCTATTCTGCTGCCACTCTGCCTTGCAGAGCCTGCTGGCGTTCTGACACCAGAAGCACACAAGCTGCTCAGAGCGAAGCGGCAAGCTCATGAAGCCGCACCTGACGGTGGCGCCGGCGACCTCGCCGGGCAGCCGGTTGTACAGCACGAAGCTGACGTGCAGGGTGCGGGCCACCAGGTCCAGCTCGTGGCGCGCGCTCAGCCGCAGCGGGTCCGCCGCCCCCGTCAGCTCAACGCTGGCGGACGAGTCCGCACCACCCACCTGGCCACACGTTGCAAAGGTCTAAGTTTATGCTGCTGCGAGCATGCTGGTGGACGGTGAGGCATGGTCTCTCGTCAGGTGTGCTGCGCTGCCGGTGCAGCGGCGCCTCCACGAGGCAGTCAGCCGGGCAGCTGTGCTATTGGTAACCCTAAACCCTGAATTGGTTCCATGGCAACTCGGCTGCCGTGCTGCGGACTTAGAGCCTCTGCACATTCAGGGGCATGGGCGCTGACGGCAATACAACTGCCACAAGGGGTATGCAGCTGGTGCGGCGCGCAAGCAGCGATTGATGTGCTGAAGAAAGGTTGAGTCGATTCCAGTCCGCACACAACGCACCTGGCCGCTGACCAACTCCATGACCTCCACCAGGCTGGGCAGCCCCGCCACCTGCACAGGTGTCAATGTGTGCTTCACGCTGCATCATGCCGCTGCATCAGCTTATCTGGGGAGGTGACCTGCTCTGTGCTGTGCACTTCGCATTTTGCAGAGCTGCTGGTAACATCACACAGGTCATTGAGTGCAGCACACATCCCGATACAAGCCAGACAGACTCCTGCAACTGCAGAATTGACATGCGCTGCTCGATGGCGCTGTCGTCACCCACCTCAGTCTGGTGCGCGGGCTTGGCCAGCGGCACCTCGCCGTAGGCGCCCGACACGGCGGCGCCCACCACCGCGTCCAGCTGGTGGTAGCGCGCCGTTCGCTTGGTGGCCACCAGCACCGCGCTCGGTGGCGGGCCGAAGGGGTAGCCCTCCACCTGCGCCGCCCCCGGGTCTGCGGCCAAGGGTGCGCGCAAAGGTCAAAAGGAAGACTTCGCACAGGTCAAAAGGAAGACTTGGCAAAGGTCAAAAGGAAGACTTCGAAAGGAGGAAGGGGGTCCAGCCTCCCACAGATGGGGGAGGGGCTCAGTGCGGCTTTGTGCATACCCTACGCAGAACTTTCGTGCGCAGACAGAAGACACAGGGACTGTTGTTGGGACGATGCAGCAGCAGCAAGCGTGTGCCGAAGCCGTATCTACTGTCGAGCTGACGCTGACACTTCATCCTCTGTTTGATTGTGACAGGAAAGGAAGGCATGCGAAAAGTGAGTGACAAAAAAACATGATCCCGATGCCAATGGCTGAAGATCTGTAGCTCACCGGGCGCCATGCGCATCATGGCGAGCAGCTCATCCTCGTCCAGCTCCTCCTCCTCCCCGAGAGGCGGCGGCGGCGGCGGATGCGCGCCCGTCTCCGTCGCACCCTCGATGCCTGCATGCCACGAAGCATGACAGCGTCAGGCTTTTGCCTACTATAGCATTTGGTCTCTCAACCAGTGAGCCGGCTTTGGACGGCGATCGTTCCTGCCTCAGCACCGATAATTTGGTGTCTCGAGGCGACGAGAATTCTGCGCGGAAATTGAAAGACGACAGCAACAAGCTGTGCACCATTTGCTGCTGGCGCCGGCGGCGGCATCAGCCCCGCGGCCGCAAGCGCCTCGTTGAAGTCGGCAGCCTCGGTGACCTCCTCCGGCATCGCGGCGGCAGCGGCGGCGGCGGCCTCGGCGCGCGCCTTCTCCCGCTTCTCCCGCTCCTTGGCCTTCTCCTTCTCGCTCTTGGGCGGCTTGGCGTCTGTGCGGCTGGCCACCGCCCTGCGCAGCAGCAACCCCATCACTCAGACATCACAATTGCACAGCGATTATCCGCACAGCGTGCCACTGTGCCTCGCCAACAATCCTGCTGAACACGTGGACGTGTCTTGCTGCAATGACCACACGCATGGTCAAACCCTAAACCCTAAACCCTAAACGCTAAACGCCTCAGCACAGTACTGTCGGCAACCAAAGAACCTCCAGGTGATGGGATCGCAGTGCACCTGATGCGGCGGGCGGCGCGGCCAAGGCGCTCCTGAGCATCAACGCGCGCACGGGGGTCCTCGATGTACTGCTGCACCACCTCCAGCATGCGCCCCGCCAGCTCCTGCAGTTTGAGATTCCGTGTACGAATCGTACGTTGGGCTATTCGCATGAATTTGCAGAGCTGCACATAGAAGACTGTCAAAAACAGAAACACTCCAGGTCAAGATAGCGGCGCCTCCGCCACTGATCAGGCTTCCTGTCCTTCAAGTTTTTTTTGTTGCAGTGACGCCGCACACCTTCAGGCTCCAGGCGAAGGCATCGCCGGCGGAGTTGTACAGCAGCAGCGTGGTGAGGCGCTCCACCGCCGCGGCCGCCGCCTCCAGGCCCTCCACTGCGATGCCCGCGTCGTCGGCGGCCGCCTGCGGCCCCTCCAGCCCGCCCTCCGCCGGCGCCGCCTGCGTTTGCCGGATGACCATTTGGTTGATTTCCGCACTCATGCTGCTGGTCCTCCGATTCTGATGCTGCTGTTGTCATGTTTTCTTTCCTGTGCTGTGCAGCACTGCCTGCCGCAGCTGCCCTGCGACCTGGCTTGCCCCTCAGCCATGCAGCTGCATACTACTGCCCCAGGGCGAAACCTCCGCAGAATGGCACTGCAACGGCGCTGAAACCCTAAACCCTAAAACCGGGCAATGGTGTCCCTAGGGAGACTGCTGTCACATGGACAGCTGTTCCCTAGGGTTTTCAAACAGGCTGCGCACCTCCTCTGTCTCCTCGACGGGCTGGCCGTCCTCGTTGAGGATGACGTCGCGGCGCTCCGGCCGCTCGTCTAGCCGGCCGCGCAGCGCCGCCTCGGCCGCGGAGACGAAGGCGTTGCGCGACGACAGCGACCCCTCCAGCACCGCCTGCTTGGCCGCAAAGACCTGCACCGCAGCGTGCGAGCGTTTTAAACAGCCCTCCAGTATCGTAAACCCTAAACCCTAAAACCTAAACCCTAAACCCTAAATGGTACTTGAAAAGAAACCAAGCAAGCTGCAGCAGTGCTTCGGGAGCTTCAAGCTGGTGATGGCTGCTGCAGCGTGAGGGATCTGTACCCTGTTGGACGAAAGCGGCGGGCTTTCGATTGGTGAATGCAAAGGAGATGCACCTTGCTGGATACGTCGGTGAGGCCGCGCTGCAGCAGCGCGTCCACCATTTCCAGCAGGTGCGCCCAGCTGCCGGGCAGCCGCCGCGGCAGCGATGCGTGGTGCGCCGCCACCCACAGCGCCCTCGGCGCCACCGCCGGGCTCAGCGCCTGGATTCAGGGTTTAGGGTTTGGGCATTCGCGATCGATATCAGAGTTGTAGAAGGGATTGCGCAGTTATCATGTGGATCAATGCAGCTCCAGAAGCGCAGAAGCGCAAGCTGGCTCCAACATGCAAGCGTACAGCGAGAAGGGGGTGTTACTTTGCTTCATCAAAATGCTCAGCCAACAGGGGCGCAACATGGTGTGCGTTGTACTCAAATTGAATCGTGGCAAGAAAGCGACTAAAGAAACTTGACACTGCACAAGGTTCTGCCGAAGAAGGCGTGTCGGACACCCCACCTTCCAGTAGGTGACGATTTGGGTGAGCAGGTCCTGCAGCGTCGCCTCGTAGCCCTCAATGAGCAGCCCGATCTTGGCGGTGGGGCCGCCCTCTGCCACTGCCACCGCCTCCTCCACCACCGCGTCGCGCGCCACGTCGCTCTTGATGCTGTGCGCAGACAAAGCCGGTTTTCGACAGGCCAGAGCACGAGTCTGTCGTGTTTCAGATGGGACATCGCAACCCAGAAAGGGAACGCTGTGATCGCCGCCAGACCTGCCTATGCACCTGCATTCCACAGTGTTTGACAACGCAAGTAGACGCACCTGACGGTCAGGTACTCGGGCGCCGGGGGCATGGCAATGCGCAGCGCGCGCAGCGCGTGCAGTGCCCGCTGCAGCAGCCGCAGCCAGGCGTCAACCACGGCGGTGCAGGCGTGCAGTCCGGCGTCCGGCTGCCGCTCCCAGCCCAGACACGCCTTTGTGCCCTGCGCATCCGCAATCAGCAGGTTGAGAAGTGCAGTGACACCGGCATCACCTAGCTGCTTCCTTCTGTTGCTTGCGAGACTGCACAACAAGAAGAGCCTTCGGGATTGCACCAGCAGCCAGTATGGAGGATTGCTGCGACAAACTGCAGTTGACGGACACCCACATGTGTGCACTGCTGACGCATGGCAACACGTTGTGGAGCACGACGGGTGATTTGTAATATACGCAGCTGCGATTAGGGTTTAGGGCTTCTGCACAGGCAACCACACTTCAGTCGCAACAGCAGGCACCTGCAGCACGATCTTGGCGGAGCCCAGCCAGTCGACCGTCTCGCCGATGCGCTGGCGGTAGGCCGCCTCTGCTGCGAATTTGGATGCCTCGCGCTCCGCCGCCGACCGCTGCTTTTCCGCGGTGGACGAAGGCCCCGAGTTGCTGGGGCTGCAGCATGCGGGGAAGCGGATTTTAGCGTTGCTACCTTGACATTGAGGCAAATGATAAACTGTATCAAATGACAGTGAGAGGTAAGGAGCACTCACATGCCGCACCGAGCTGCCCTCACCATGCCGCCTGTGCTTGGCGATTGCATGGCTGCCGCTGACCGTCGATCGCTCTATTTCCAACACAATACAAAACGTCAGAGACATAGGCGTCCGCCATGAACAACAGCTCTGATGGATGCGCACCGCGGCAGGGCGGCGAGGGCGTCGGGGTCGGGCCCTGTCAGCAGCTCCTGCGAGCGTGCCGCCCAGGGGTGGCGGTCCACCACCGCCAGCAGTGTCGTCACCAGCTCGTCTCGGAATGCCGGGTACGTGGCCTTTGCCGCCGCATCATTGGCCGAGGCTGCATCGAGGGCAAGCAGACAGGACATCAGCTCTGCCACTCCGGCATGACAAGGATCTTGGGCTAATGCATCGCCATGGACAACGCTGCCCTCATCATCTGTCCCTAGTAAAACTCATCCCTTGCTGCTCATGCTGTGCAGCAGCTGAATCGTTGCAAAGCTGACAAGTCGCTTGCTGGCAGGACTGCTGAATGCAGCATGTGAGGTGCATTGCATGGCGTTGCATAGCGAACAAGACGCACAGGATGCGCCGGCGATGTGCATGACGAAGGGGTCGGCGAGCAGCGACTTGAGGTCGGCGCCCGCCAGCTGCGGCGCCCCCGAGCGGATGGCGCGCCGCTGGCCCAGGTCCAGGCCCAGGATCGACACCCAGATCTGCAGTGTACAGTGTTCCGTTAGCCACTGTGAACCTTCGCCAAAGTCCGATGTGGACAAGCAAAGCGTGGGAGCTTTCGACTGCCAGGCATGACGTGGTGCAGATCAAGGCATGGCCCGCTCCAGCACAACTGAGCGCTCTCATTCTTTTCGCCGTTGCCAAACCACCCCCACAATGCGAAAAGGCATGCACCTTTGCGAAGGCGTCGGCGCGCTCCGCGGCAAAGGGCAGCTTAGCGATCAGAGGGATGAGCTGCCGCGCCAGCGGCGGCTGTGCCGCGGACGGCAGGTCGGCCAGGTGCGCCGCCACGGCCTCCACGATCTCGGCGCGCCCCCCGGCGCCAGCCTGGCGGTCCCACAGCTCCAGGATGGTCGTCACGGCGGTCGGCGCCCAGCGCGTGGCCGCCGCGACCGGCGCGGCAACATGGCCTGTTGACACATCAAGCAGCACGTAAGTTTCTGTGACAGATCGTGTCACGGGAAACATACTCTCCTGGCTTGCCGAGTCCTTGCACTGACGCTGGCGGCTCACCGCTGATGCTGCAATCACAGCATGGCTGCTGTGCGCGTCTGGTAAGCTCACAGGCAGCAGGTGCCGTCCGACTCTGATGCTCGAACATCACAGGCAGGACAGCAATGCCCGACTCGATGCTTGCTCTTGTTGCGAGGTGGTGAGGTGGCATCTACTGCAGGCTGCGGATTCGCTCACCTGAGCGGGCGACCCGCTTGGCGAGGGAGGAGAGGCGCAGCAGCGCGCGCGCCGCTTCGAACTGCAGCGCCGGCGCCGGCGCCTCCAGCAGCCCGCTGATGTACAGCCCCGTCACCTCGATCATCCAGGGCCCCGCCAGCTCGCCGCCCGTCGCCGTCGCCTGTTTCAGACAGAAATGGGTCCAGGCGTGAGAATGTGTCGACTGAAGTGGAGACGCTCTCGGACAGGTGCCGACTTGAGATCTGTTGTGTTCGTGCCAGTTGCGCTGTTCACCCTCTACATAGGCAACAACACGGTTGCCAGTGTTTGGGCTCTCAATTGGCTGTTGCCTTTGCAGAATGTCAGACAGCAGGACCAGCACTTCAAAGCACGCATCCTGCTGGCTCCGTCTGAAACTCATTGCCTGCTGCCTCTGCTGCAAAAGGGCATGCACAAGAAGCAGCAACAGGCTGCCCCACCGCAGGGGTGGTCAGGTCGGCCATGGGGTCCAGGCTGGGCAGCAGCTCTTGCTGCCGCCGCGGCGGCGGCGCCTTTGGCAGCTGGTTCTCCAGCGCCGGCGGCGGCAGGTCGAAATCACGCGCCGCGGCATACTCCAGCAGAGCCACCAGCATGCGGATCACGTGAACCTGCGCGGAGTGCGGGCGTGGGTAATTGTTATCGCGCAAGTTCAGAAGTCAAAACAATCTGGGTCGCCATGAGCCTTCCTCATGGCGGACATGATCCTTCGGCTTGTTGTGTTGCTGCTACCACAGGCGTGGTGAGCGCGTACGGCAATTCCGACAGGGACCGGGGCCGTCGGTGTAGCTGCATGCCCTCCAGGCGCCAGTGTAGCAGCAGCAATAAGGTGCTGTTCAGGTGGTCATGCTGCAGCATTGGACGGCCAGCCTGTGAGCTGTGGGCCCCATGACATCTGCCTATTCACAGCAAGTGTCTGCAAAGACAACAAAAGTCAGGGCAAGTTCACCTGGTCCAAGGGCGCCAGGTTGTGCGCGCGACGCAGAATGGAGGACAGTCCGGCGGTCGCCCGCCAGCCCAGCTTCGCCGCGGCGCGCCCCGCCACCCAGCTGCCGGCGCCCGGCTCCATCGAGATGGCCGCCTGCAGGCACGCCAATATCAGGTTCTGCCTGGCATACTAAGATGCCCCATGATGGGGAGATGAAGGCGGAACGACAGTTCAAGGACGCTTGACACATGTTAAATTGCCGGCAGCAGGTCGTGTGAGAAGGTTGGCGCGGCTCCAATGCACCAGCACAGCAATGTGATAGTCAAGCCTGTATTGTACTGATGTAAGCTGCAAATGGCCCACCGCAGCCTCCGGCGGCAGGACAGCCTTGGCACCAGGAGCGACGGTGCCGTCAGGCGCAAGGCCGGCGGCGGCGCCCAGCAGCAACGCCACGGCGGCGGCGCCCGCTGCGGCAACCGCTGGCGTGCCGTCCAGCAGCGCATCCCCCAACCGCTCTGCCCACTTCACGGCAGTGTCCACCTGATCAACGATGGAGGAACAAGTTGTTATGTAGCCCAGATGAGTTGGAGGTTGTTCCGGGAATGAAAGCATCGTTGACTGCAGGCCGATCAGGCCGGAATTCGACCGGTGTTACACAAACATGAAGCCGCCAGCGGCCCCGGCGGGTGTGATCTAGTTTATACTGAAGGCACTGCTGACGGGCAGAGGTCCTCTCGCTCTGTGCCAGGATTCATTGGGGTTTGCTTGAGATCACATGAAGGGTAGATCAGGTTATCAACGCACATTCTCAGGCGTTGGAGACGCAGCGATGGCGGCCAGCACCGCCGGCGACGCAACGGCGCGCCCTATGGCCTCGACCGCAGAGGCGCGCACCGCCGCCTCCTGGTGCTGCAACGCCTCCCCCAGCCGCGTCCTGAGATCCACGCGCCCCACTGCAGGGAGGGCGTGTAGACGGTCAGGATCCCGGGTGCTGCGGCATCCCTTCGCCTGGTGGGTGGCTTTGAGTTAGGAATACTCAGCCTGGGTGGTTCGGCAACGCCTTCCACTCATCGATCACAAGAACGTGCGTGCAGACGACAGATGTTGTAGCGTTGGCACCGGGCCGAGGTTGAGCGTGTGACTGACATTTAGAGGACACAGTTCACCTGCTATCGAGGGCTCGGGGCCGGCGGGCGAAGTGGTCGAGGCGCCGCTGATACCCAACCCGTCAAAGCTGATGCCCGCCGCGGTGCTGTAGCTGTCTTCCCGGTTGCCGAGCTGGTGCTGGACGGGGGCGGCCCCCATTCCAAAGGAGCCGTTGACTGTCGTGCTCGGGCCGCTGGCGGCGACGCCGTTGCCGCGAGCCGCGCTCACGCTCGCGCCGGAGCCCTGTATGGCGGCGTTCAGGGCCGCGAGGTTGGCGGCGGCGCCGGAGGCGGTGCCGCCGGCGGAAGGCGCAGTGTTGAAGCTGGCAGCCGATGGCTGGGGTGCGGCAGAAGGCGACTGCCGCACCGGCGGCCGCGGCGCCTGCGCGACTGCTGGGGAGGCGGCGGCGCCACGGTTGCTATCCGGCCTCCCGGCCGCTGTGCCACCTGCGTTTCGGATTCGGGCAACATGCTCAGTCTTGGAGAAGTCCCGAAATACTCGACGCACAGAATGGACGGAGAAGGCCATTGAGTATGACGCTGTGGGTTTGGCGCAGTACCCGCATTCGCCTGGATACAAGAGAACAATGTGCGACAAGCAGCATTTTTACCAGCTAGGCGGGTGTGAGGCAGCACCTTCAGCATGCAGCGGTGCGACATTGGCAGCTCTGAGCGTTTCAGCGTTGGTGGTTGCAGGGGACTTGCACTGAGGGTCGAGGGCACAGCATGAGTCAGTACGGCGCACCTTCCTCGGCGGGAAACGGCGCAAGCGCCTCCGCGAAGCGGTGGGGCGGCAGGCCCTGCAGCGCCGCCAGTGCCGCAGACGCCACCTCGGGCGGCGAGCCCGGCGCCAGGTCGAAGCGCATGCCCGCATACACAAAGGCCCAGTCGCCGTCGCCCGGCGCGCCCGTCTTGACGACGTCGTACGCCAGCTGCTTGCTGAGCACCGGCGCCGGCCGCGCGACGACATGCTGCAGGGTGAGTTATGGATTTAGAAAAGCGAGCAGGGCGGAAGGTGCAACCGTGACTTGCACATGCACAGTACAGCTGGATAGCTCTGACAGCTTGCGAGATCAGACAACAGATACATGCCGCTTGAAACCAGCCGCAGAAGCCGCAGGTCTATCTAAACCCTAAACCATAAGTTATCTTGCAAGGAACACTGACATAGCAGCTGCAAGGTTCGGCCAATCTTTGTGAGACGCACCCGGCACACGATGGAGACCAGCTCTGACACGTCGGCGCCGACAGCGAGGCGGTTGAGCACCGCCATCAGCGCTGGCGATTGTATCCTCGCCTCTGGGGTCGCCTGCAGGCATGGCAGGACGAACTCAAAACTTCTGCAGACATGTCAGGGCTGGCTGGTTGTGTTGCATCATATGGTGATGCTATACTGAGGCCTACTCACGACTCCAGCAGGCATTCTGCTTCCTTCCATAGCAAGTGCCTCACCAGGTCTGATCTGATGCCGCCGGCCTTTCCCTTGACAGGCTTTGCCGGCTTGGCCGGCTGCTGCAGTGGCGCATTGATAGGCTGGTCACTGCCAGCCGCTGCGGCCGCGGCCGCGGCGCCGCCTGCCGCTTGCCCGCCCTGTGAGAAACTGACCTGCCCGGTGGCGGTGCCCGTGCTTTCCGAGCGAGCTGCAAAGCCGGCTGGCAGCGCCCTGCTGAGGGCGTCTGAAGGGGCTCTGCCGGCGGGGGCTGGGCCGCCGCCGCCGCCGGCGCCGGCGCCT
>JAABUM010003574.1_pt1 | contig 18815 bp, 19 predicted proteins | sample 5559161 | NCBI WGS metagenome assembly JAABUM01 (sample SAMN10711868, study PRJNA513369) | rock metagenome | isolation source: Antarctica rocks | place: Antarctica: Victoria Land, Siegfried Peak nord | reverse complement strand
GCGCGGGGTTCCGCCCCGGGCTAGGCGAGCGGCCGCCCTACGCCCGGCTGCAGGCCGCCCCGCCGAGCACGCAAAAGGAAGCGCAATGCGGGTGGTTCAGCGCGACCGGGCGGTTTGCCTCCGCCAGCGTCGCGCCGAGTTCGAAGCGCATGTCGTAGGGCAGCAGGGTGCACGCGACCACGGCGGGCGATGACGCCCCCTTTCGCTTCACCACCATGCGCGAGCCCGAGCACATGACCTCGTTGGGCGAACGCCCCAGGATGCCCCAGCATGCCTCGGTGATCTCCGGGACGTCCCGGGCGGCGTCCATCTCGGGGAACAGCATCAGCCGGACCGGGTCCGAGGCGTCGAGGCCGACGCCGAGCCCGGCGAACAGCCGGGCGTACCCGGCGCGGACCTCCCCTTCCGCCTCCCCGGAGAGGAGGCGGGACGCGACATGAACCTCAAACCCTTCGCGAGCGAGCCAGACCAGGCCGTCGACCGTGGGCTGCCAGGTGCGCGCACCCCGTTCGGCCTCGTGGACCCCGGGTTCGTGATGGTCGAGGGAGACGCGCACGGTTAGGCGCGAGCCGAACCGCCGCCGGAGCTCGAGCAGAGCGGGCTGGACCTTCTGCATGGGTCTCATGGCGTTGGTCAGCACGAGCGCATCGAACCCGCGCGCGAGCGTGTCCTCGAGCATACCGATCATGTCCGGGTTCATGAAGGGCTCGCCGCCGGTGAATCCGATGAGGCGAGTGGGCAGGCGGTCTCGCGCGATCTCGTCGAGGTAGCGGGCGACCTCGGCCCGGGTCAGGTAGGCGAGACGGTCGTTCCGCGGAGAGGACTCGATGTAGCAGTTCAGGCACGCAAGGTTGCAGAGCGTGCCGGTGTTGAACCACAGTGTGTCCAGCACCTTGAGGGCGACCTTGGCGCGCCTCTCGCCCCGGGCGGTGACGTCCGGGTCGCAAAATTTCTTCTTGGCGAGAGTCGGGGCGGGCGCGAGGGCGGAAGCGGTCATCGTCAGGAAGTCTCCTTGGCGCGTTCAGGGAGGGCGGGCGCCTGTCGCACGGTTCGCAGCCAGTCGGCGAGGGTGGCCTGCTCCGGCAAGGGATCGCGGAGGCAGCGCAAGGCGGAAACCAATGCGGGCAGGTCCGAAGCCTCGTCGGTGTCGGCAAGAGTGGGAAGCCAGCTGATCGAACCGAACCGCCGGAGCGCCTCCGCCAGCCTTGCCCCGGTGTCCGCCCGGGAATAGGCGACCGAGTGCCAGACGGCCGCAGGCACCGGAGCCCGGCCCCCGAACAGCCAGAAGCCGCCGTCGGTTGCCGGACCTATGGCATACGGGGACCTGCCTTCCAGGACGGCGCGTGCCGCATCGCCAAGCAGCGCCGGGGTGATCTGCGGTGCATCGGCGCCGATGAGCAGCACCGAGCCATGGCGCTCCAGCAGCGCCGCGTAGACGTGATCCAGCCGCGTGCCCAGGTCGCCATCGCCCTGCCAGAGCGTCGGGAATTCGCGCCATGCCGGGTGTGCCAGCGCGTCCTGCTCGGCCACCGCCCAGTGCGGCGCCACGTCGGGTGCGGCCTCACGCGCGACCGCGCCCACTGCCGCCGCGGCCCGGCAGTGGAACTCGGTCGCGTGCGCGCTGCCGATGCCGTGGGCCAGGCGCGTCTTCACCGGGCTGAGGCCCGGCGTCTTGACGAAGACGGCGACGGCGGTCATCCGGCACCTGCGCGCAGGCGGCGCCACTCCGGCCATGCCTGGGCGCGGGTCAGCCACAGATGCCGTGCCGTCGTGGAGGCCCAACCGCCGCGCTCGTACTTCCGGGCACTCGTGAACAGGCGGGCGCCGATCCGCCGCAAGGGAAGCCCCGACCGCCTGGCCGTCCAGGCGAGCAAATGGTCCTCGCCGTATGGGGCGTTTTCCTCGAAGCCGCCGAGCGCCGCGAACGAGCGCGCCGGGATCACGAAGCCCTGGTCGCCGAACGGCATGCCGAGCCAGGCCGAGCGCAGGTTCGCGCCCCACGCGTTGAGGCGCATCAGCGGAGGTCCGCCCGGGCGGAACGCCAGGTCGAACCAGCCCAGCGCCGCCTCGCCTCGGGCCAGGAAATCCAGGAGCGCGCACACGGTATGCGGCTCCAAACGGGAGTCGGCGTGCAGGAACCAGAGCCATTCGCCGTCAGCCTCCCGGGCGCCGTGGTTGAGCTGCCGTCCTCGCCCGGCACCCCCATCGAAGCAGCGCAACGCGAGGTGCTCCGGCCAGTCCGCAGACGCCTTCGGCGCGGGGTGCCCGGCGGCAACGAGGATGATCTCGCTTGCCGGGGGCAAGGCGGCGCCCAGTTGCGGCACAAGCCCATGCCACTCCACCTCGTCAGGTCCGATCGGAACGATCACGGAGAGCTTCACGGCGGCGCTCCTGAGCCGCCCCGCATCCAGGCGTGATAGCGCTTCAGCCCGCCAAGCAGCCAGGTCGGCGCATGCCGGTTGCGCCAGGCGCCCGCCGCGTCCCGGTTCGCTTCGGCGTAGGTGGGATAAGCGTGGACGGCGCCGAACACCTTCTTGAGGCCGATGCCGTGCCGCATGGCCAGGACCATCTCCGACAGCATCTCGCCCGCGCGGGGCGCCACGATGGTGACCCCGAGGATGCGGTCCCGCCCGGGCGGGGTCAGCACTTTCACGAAACCCTCCCGCGCGTCGTCCACGATGGCCCGGTCGAGCTCGTGCAAGTCGTAGCGGGTGACCTCGACGGCGACTCCTTTGGCCTTGGCCTCGCGCTCGTTCAGCCCGGCCCGCCCGACCTCGGGCTCGGTATAGGTGACCGCGGGCATGACGGCCCGGTCCGGCCGGATGCGATGGAAGCGGCCGAACAGGGCGTTGACGCTGGCGTGCCATGCCTGGTGAGCGGCCGCGTGGGTGAACTGCCATGGGCCCGCAACGTCGCCACAGGTGTAGATGTTGGGATGCAGGGTCTGCAGGTAGTGGTTGGTCTCGACGGTGCCGCTCTTCGTGAGCGGGATGCCCAGCTCCTCGAGGCCGAAGCCGGATGTCCTGGGCTTGCGGCCCACCGCGACGAGGGTGACGTCGAATGGCACCTCAAGGGCGCCGCCGTCGTGCTCGAAGCGCATGCTGCGTTCGCCATCCCGGACAGCGGCGCCGACCGCCTGGTAGCCCATCAACACGCCGACTCCCTCCTGCTCGAGCCGTCTGCGCACCAGGGCGGACACCTCGTCGTCCTCGCGCTCGAGCAGACGGTCCGACTTCTGCGCCACCGTGACCGCGGACCCGAGCCGGGCGAACGCCTGCGACAGCTCGCAGGCGATCGGCCCACCGCCGAGGATAAGCAGCCGCTTGGGCACCGCCTCCAGCCGCCACAGGGTCTCCGAGGTGACGTAGCCTGTCTCGTCCAGGCCCGGGATGGGCGGCACGGCGGGCTCGGCGCCGGTCGCGATGATGATGGACCGGGTGGTCAAGGTTTCCCCACCCATCTCGACCGACCAGGGCGAGGTAATCCTTGCCCGGCCTTGCCGGACATCGACGCCGAGGCCGCGATAGCGCTCGACGGAGTCGTGCGGGGCGACGGCGGCAATGGACGCCCGCACATGGGCCATCGCCGCCGCGGACTCCACGGCACCGACGGAACCGAGCAAGCCCAGCTTCGCCCCCGCATGGGCCTGGGCGACGAGGCGGGCGGCGTGGATGAGCGCCTTCGAGGGGACGCATCCGGTGTTGAGGCAGTCGCCGCCCATCTCGTGGGCCTCGGCCAGCGTGACCTTGGCGCCAGCCTTGGCTGCGACCAGGGCGGCCACGAGCCCTGCGGTCCCGGCGCCGATGACGACGAGGTTGCGGTCGAACCGGTGCGGCCGCTTCCAGGTGCGAGGAGTCATCGGCGCTTCACCATCCGCCTGATCACGACGCTCGCGGCGAGCGGCAGGCAGGCCAGCAGGACCAGGGAGACGAGCACCCCTGGCGATAGTATGCCGGAGAGGCTCGTCAGGTGCTCGAGCTGCGTGCCCGCGTTCACGTAGACCAGGGTCGCCGGGAGCATCGCGGCCTGGCTGACGGCATAGAACCGCAGCACCGGGAACGCCGTGACCCCGAACAGGACGTCAACCACGAAGAACGGGATCGCGGGCACCAGGCGCAGGCTGAGCAGGTATAGCCAGCCGTCGCGCGCCAGCCCCCGGTTTACCTGGTCCAGGCGCCTGCCGAAATGGTGTTGCACCCAGTCGCACAACAGGTAGCGGCTGGCAAGCAGGGCGAGGGTGGCGCCCAGCGACGACCCGAACGACGCCAGCACCGTTCCCTCCACAAGGCCGAAAACCGCGCCGCCCGCGACGGTCATGACGAGGGCGCCCGGGATGGCGAGCGCGGCCATGACAATGTAGGCCAGCAAATAGCCTCCGGCGAACAGCACGGGGTTCCGGTCGCGAGCCTGCACCAGATCGTCCCGGTGCGACTGGAGCGATTCGAGCGTGAGGGCGTGGTGGAGCCCGAACGCGAAGAACGCGCCGACGAGACCCACCACTGTGACAAGCAGAACTGTCCGGGGCAGCCAGGAGGGACGGCTCGGCGCGGCTGCGCTCATGCGGCGGATGCCGGTACGCAGGGGATCGGCCAGTGCAGCGTCCTGGGAGCAAGCGCCTGCCCCGTTTGCGCCAGCTCCTCCGGGGGAAGGACGTCCAGGCTGGGCCATAGGCCGGACCGCAGCGCGTCCGCATAGCCCTCGGGAAGGCTCGCGGCCCGCATCGCCGCTGCCGCCGCAGGGTGGTCGTATTCGAGCGGGAGGTGCCGAATCTCGATGGCACCGTGGCCGGGCTCGAGCAGGCTGAACCAGACGCGCGGCGTGCCGTCGTTGGCGGGAACGCCGATGGCGCCGGGATTGTGCCACAGCAGGCCGTCGACCATGCGCGTGAACGGGATGCCGCAATGGCCGCCGATGACGCCGTCGCATCCTGCGTCCCGGACGAGCTGCCGGAGGTCTTCGTCCGGGCTGGAACCGAAGACGAACTCGTTGATCCTCTCCGGGCTGCCGTGGACGACGGCGAGCCGCCGCCCGCCGATCAGCAGATCGATGCGGCGCGGCAGGCTCCTCATCCAGCGGCGCGCGTCCTCATCGAGGATCGCGTCGGCATGGGAGTACCAGGCGGCGGAGAGCCGGTCGCAGGCCGATCCGGCCGTAAAGCCGCAGCCGCAATCCTGGGCGCGCTCGCCCAGGGATTCCTCGCAGTTCCCCATGACGACGTAGAAGCCAGCAGCGCGGACGAGGTCGACCGTAGCCGCGGGATCGGCACCGTAGGCGACGACGTCGCCCGTGCAGATGGTGCGCTCGGGCAGGATGCCGAGCCGTCGCGCCTCGTCCAGGAGAGCGCTCGTGGCCTGCAGGTTGCTGTAGCAGCCACCGAACAAGAGCACGGTGCCGCGCGCCTCCACCAAGGGGACCATGTCTGGCGTCATTCCTGGGGCAGCCCGGCGACCGACAGGCCCGTCCTGGGCGCCAGGACAGCTCCTACGCCGAAGCCTGCCGTGCAGAGAGCCAGGCCCCAGGCGTTGACGCCGAGGTCGAGCGCAAAGGGGCCGGTTCCCAGGGCGAGGCTGGGGGAGAAGATGTGCAGCTGCCCGAAGGTCTCCACGGCGCGGACGACGCCGATGGCGACTCCGGGCCAAAGCGCCAGGTGGAAGCTGGCGGGTCCCGCTGACCGGATCCAGGAGAGCAGGAAGATTGGTGCCAGTCCCATCACCATCGTCCCGCTGATGGTGGTCGCAGCGATAATGGCCGGACCGATCCGGTCGCCGAGGTAGATGGAAAGCAGCGGTAAGTTGCCCACGACCGCGACCGCGACCAGGGCGATGCGGCCCGTCGCGAGCTGGCGGGGTGTCGCCTCCGCCGAGCGGTTCCGCCAGTCCCGCGCCGAGAGCTTGGCCACGCTGGTCAGCGTCGAGTCGATGGTGGATCCGCCCGTCATCAGCATGATGGCGTTGAACACCAGCAGCATCGCCAGCCCGAACGAGGCCGGGACCGTGACGCTGGTCGGCTTGCCCAGGCCGAAGGACAGGCCGTAGAGGCCGATGAGGCTGAACAGGAAGATGAAGCTACCGCTCAGCACGCTGGCAAGCAGGAAGCTCCGGAGCGCCTGCTCCGGCTGGTTCAGGAACCCCCGGTCGGTGAGGACCGGGTCGTGGAACGGGTAGGAGAAGACCTGGACCAGGGCGAGCAGGCAGAAGGTCACCCCACCGTCCCGCGTTGCCGGGGAGACCTCGGGCAGCCCCTTGGCCTCGAGCCCAGGGGCCAGGACGGCCAGCACCAGCGCCAGCAGGACAAACGCCAGGACGATGTGGACCCGGTCGGTGGTGAGGCTGGCGCGCATGCCGCCGCGCCAGGCATAGGCGACGGTGAAGGCGGTCACGAGAATGACGGCCAGCCAGTACGCGCCACTGCCTTCCGGCCCGAAGTAGAGCGACATCACCTTGGTGTTCGACCAGATCTCGTTGGCCAGCCTGAACAGGACCAGCAGCATGAACAGCTTCGCTGCGGCCACCCCGTACTTGCTGACCAGGAAATGTGGCAGCGAGCGGTATCCGCCCCGGGTCCGCAGCAGGTAGATGGCGAGGCCCGCCACCACGAAGCTCAGGTAGTAGACCGTGTAGCCGAGCCCGCCTATCAGCCCGTAGCCGTAGGCGAGGTCGGAGGCGTTGGCGATGGACTTGGCGAACACCCAAGTGACGGCAGCGCTCATAGCGACCATCCACACGCCCGGCGGCCGCCCGTCGTTCTGGCGTCCGTCGAAGAATTGGGCGGCGGCAACCCGCCGGGGCGTCACCCACCAGGTGAGCGCGCAAAACGCGAGCAGGACGAGCCAGGGTGCCGCTGTTTGCAACCGTCTTACTCCTTACAGGTTTGTGGCGGCCAACCGGCTTTCCCCGCCCAAAGGCTAGGCACCGCGGCAGCATCGGCACCCGGCGTACGGACGGGAAGAGCCCGACCAGGGCCGGTGAAGGAAGCCAAGGTTCACTCGTGAGGCACCCCAGTCGGCAACGTCTGACGTCCCCGTACCGGAGGTGGACGGGGTTGCCTCAAGGTTCGAGTTCCCGCGCGAAAGGTTACGCCACCTCGACCGGACCCGTCAGTTGGTTGGTGCGGGCCTCATTTGGTCGGCCTGGCCGCAATTCTACTGGCAACTTCGGCTAGGCTCTCCCCGAGGATATCCGGCGCGGCCATGGTGGCGGGGAAGCTCTGGCCCCGGGCGACGAAGCCCGTGAGCAGCCCGGCGCACTTGGCCCCGTGCACGTCCCAGGCGTGCGTGGCCACCAGAGCCAACTCCGCGGGTGATACGCCAAGCACCTCCGCGGCGTGCAGGTAGAGGCCCCGGCGCGGCTTCCACTGCCGGACTTCGGCGACGGAGATGACGCGCTCCACGAGCGAGGAGAGGCCCGCGCGCTGGAGGAGCGCCTGCGTTGTCTCCGCCGCACCGTTGCTGAGGGCGGCGACGCGCACGTCTGCGCTCCTCAGGATGCTGAACGCCTCGGCGGCGTCGGGATGCGGGTCGAGCTGCCCGAACCCGTCCAGCACCGCGTCGAGGCCCCCCTTGCCCAGTTCCCGCCCGTGCTCGCGCGCCACCTCAGCGAGAGTCGCCGCCGCGATGTCGCGGAACCCGGCGTACGTCTCGGTTGCGGCCAGCGCGAAGGCGTCCCGCAGGATGCGGGCAAACCACGTCTCCAGGCTGGCGCCTGGGATGCCCTGCGCCGAGAGTCGGGGACGCAGGGATTCCAGGGAAAAGGTGGTCTCGACAATATCGAACGCTACGACGCGTGGGCGAGCGGCCACGGGAACCTCCATATCGGTGAGGACGTGCAACGCCCGAAGGGGCCCCGGTTCCCGCAATCGGCTGCTTCTTACTGGGTCGCCTCCCGGGCAACATCACCCAGGAGCTTCGCCAGCCCTTGGGTGGGTTCCGGGCCAAGATTGAGGCCGTGCCGTCCGTAGACGTGCTGACCGACGAACTCAGCCGAGTTGTAGGTGAGCCAGACCTTGCCGCTTTCGTCCTCCCAGACCAGGGCTTTCAGCGGGAGATCGATGGCCAGGGTCGGATTGGTTCGCATGGCCGGGGTACCGGCCTTAGGATTGCCGAACACGACGACGGTGCGGGGGCGGAGCTGGAGCCCGGCAGCCTCGGCCGCGGCGGCGTGGTCGAGTTTGGCGAAGACGGCCCAACCCTTGGCCCGGACCGCCGCCTCGAAGCGCTCGATGGTCTCCGCCAAGGGATGGAGGCTCGCGACGATTACGAGACCGCTCTCAGTTGCGGTCGGCGCCTGCGGCGGCGTGGGTTCCTGGGCCCGGACCGGGCTGAGTTGGTAAGCGCCCAGGCATGCCAAGATGGCGATCGGGCCTAGCAACACAGTTCTGTCCATCGCGGTCTTCCTCTGGGTCCCGTCGCCTACATGGGCTCCCGCGGCGATTTTGCGTCGGGAACTGGCGCATTTTGCAGCGGCTGCATCAGCATTCGGCCGAGACGCAGCTCACCAGGGCCCCGGGAACTGAGACAGGCCGATGGTCATGCCCTCGTGACCTGCCTCGGGCTGTGCGCGGCAGGTCCCGAATATCCGCTCCCACCATGGCACGTTGAAGCCGAAGTTGCTGTCGGTCTCCCGCCGGATCACTGAGTGGTGGACGCGGTGCATTTCCGGCGTAACGACTAGAAGCCGCAGCAAGCCGTCCAGCCGACCCGGCAGCCGCACGTTGCCGTGGCTGAACATCGAGCTCGCGTTCAGAAGCACCTCGAGCGCCAGGACTGCGAGCGGCGGTACGCCCAGGACGATGACCGCCCCGCACTTGATGAGCATAGACAGCAGGATCTCGAAAGGGTGGAAGCGCACCCCCGTGCTGACGTCGAACTCCGGGTCGGCGTGATGCATCCGGTGCAGCCGCCACAGCACGGGAACGGCGTGGAAGAGGACGTGCTGGGCGTAGATGGCCAGGTCCCAGGACCACCGAGACCGACACGGCGACGCTTGTCGAGTGGATGACGTATACCTCGACGCCGCGAGCCTGCAGCCACCGCGCCAGCCAGAACCCGTCACGCCCCGCCTCATAGGCGAGGGTCACCCGTCCGATGGTCCGGCCCGTCTTCACCGCCTCCGCCTGCCAGCGCTCCAGCAGCCGCAGCAACGCATTCGGATCGGGCTCAAGTTTCTTCAAAGGCTGGCGGTCAACATCGGGAACCAGTCCGGCAACCAGCCAGCTCGCCTCGCTCATCTCGACCACCACGACCACCACGACCAGACTGGTGTTCTGATCAAAGGCGTCGAGAGGACGGCTCAGGTCATCAACTTGGGTCATGAGGGAACATCCATCAGTTGCATCGACCAACGATGATACCGATCCTTCGCCGGTCGCCCCATAGCTTCTTCCGCCCCATGGAGCGCATCTGCCGCCAGAATACCGGCCTATTCCCAAAGCCGGCCGATATCACCTTCTCCTGTAGCTGCATGGACCATGCGTCCATGTGCAAGCACGTAGCCGGGGTCACGCCATAGGGCGGAAGCTGAATTCACGCTTAGCGGGACAGGGCGTGAACACTACGCGGCCCCGGTGAGAGGCGGGGTGCTATCGCACAGCGACCTGAACCCGTCCGGGCTGAGGGTGACGTCGGCGTCCCAGAGGTCGTCGCCAGTGAGGTTGATGTGCTGCCAGCTGAGCGGGGCGACCTGGTCCTGTTCCCTGAGCCGCCGCTCCAGCCATGGAAGCCACTCGCGGTCGCCCGCAGGATCGGCGCGGCCGTCGTGCTGCCGCAGGTATAGAGCTGCAACGCCCAGCATGAGGGCCGCCTCGGGCCCCGAGCTGGATGCCGGCTACCGGGATTGCGCGACGAAGAAAAGCTCGGTGCTGCCGCTGTAGCGTGTGCTCGGCCTGCAGAGGCCGCCACCGTAGCGGCCCGGCTCAGGCGAGCGACCCCTTTCGCTACTTTGCGTCTGGTAGCAGCGATGTTGGGTCATCCCCTACATTGGGGTAGACCGTAGAGAGACGACGGCCCGAGACATCTTTCACGTCTCGTATGGGTTGTTCTCGGTTTTCCGAGACGCTAGCGTGAGCGGGTCTAGACCCTGGCGAGACGGAGCGCCCTCTTCGCATGCCCCTCTACGGCTACGGGCGTCACACATCTACGGAATGAAGTGCCATGTCCCAGCCTTTGAGGAAGGTGTCGAGACGGCTGAGACCCCGGGCGATGGTTTTCGGGCCGGCTGGCTTGTAGCCGTGTGACGTGTAGCCGGACCAGCCGCCCAGGCGGCCCACGATCCAGGCAAACCAGGCCAAGCTCGCCTGCGGATGCGGGTTCTTCAGCGTCTCCGTTCGTCCCTCAAGCCGGCTGTTGAGCGCCGTCAGTGCAGGCTCGTGCGCCGGGTCGATCGCGTCCGCCATGCTCTGCCCGGTCTGTCCGTTCCGCCCTATGACGATCTGCATGATCCGCACCGCAGCGATCAGTCCGACGATGGCCAGCTTCACGAACCGCCGCGCCTGCGTGACCTGCGACTGGTCCACCTGCACGCCGGCCGACTTCAATGTTCGGAACACCTGCTCGATGGTCCAGCGATGGCGATACCAGGCGACGACCTGACGCGCCTGTTCCGCTGTCGTGACGGCATGCGTGGTCAGCAGCCGCCATTGCAGCATCTCGACGCCAGGCGGCGCATTGACCTCGGCCACGTCGACCACGAACAGGTCAACACTCGCCGCCAGGTCCTTGCCCGCCGCTGTCGGACGGCGCAGCGACACCGCGCCGAACCGCAGCGCCAGGCAGGCCGCGCGTGCCTCGCGTCCAGGCTGCTTGGGCACCATGATCGTCTCGCGATGCCGCTCAGGCCAGGCAGCGACGGTTGCGAACAACCGGCCAGCCTCGGCCAGGCACCGGTCGCGGGCTGCACGTGTCAGCAGCTGCACACCCTTCGGGCGACGGGCGAACTGCTCGTAGATGTCGCTCTCGCGATCGGCGACCATGGTGACGCTTGCCGCTCCTGCCAGCATCTCGGAGGCTTCGTCGGCGGCAAGCAGCCAACGATAGGACTCCTTCTCCTCGATCATCCGCTGCTTGGGGTTGTCCACCTTGGCGTCCGTGCGGTTGAGAACCTGCGCACCGACCAAGCCGATCATGCTGCCATGGACGGCATCTACCGCGATGGTTGGATGCAAGAACAACCCGAGATCACGGTCGTTGCCGGATCGCCCGAAACCGCGCTTGCTGGCAGCATGGCGGGGGAAGTTGAACTCAGTCGTGTCCTGGATCGCCAACACGTGCCGCCCGGACGCACGCTGGCCGGTGAACCGCCCGACAGTGGTCAGCATCTCGTCTCGGCTGACGCAGCTATGGTCGAGGAAGCGGCCAAAGGACAGCGCCTCGTTGCGGTCCTTCGCCAGCGCATGGAGGCAGGTCGTCGGTTGCTCACCCATCGCCTCCAGCAAACGCGCGCCAACGCGGCGAAGACGTGCATCACCGAACCCACCAAGATCTTCCTGCACCATGAAGCCGACCTCTTGCCAATGCTCGAGGCGACAGAATCACAGCTAAAAACCGAGAGAAAGTCGTTCCGCACTTATGCGAACCCCGTAGCCCTCTACGGCTACGCTCGCGTCAGCACCCTCGACCAAGACCTTGGCATCCAGCGCACCACACTCAAGGCGGCCGGCTGCAAGGTGATCCGCGCCGAGAAGGCCAGCGGGTCAAGGCGCGACGGCCGGACCGAGCTGCAGGTGCTGCTCGACTTCGTGCAACCGGGCGATACCCTGATTGTGACGCGCATCGACCGGCTTGCGCGCTCGATGAAGGACCTACAGGACATCGTCCACGAATTGAAGCAGAAGGGCGTCGCCCTGCGGGCGACCGAGCAGCCGGTGGACACCGGCACTGCAGCCGGCAAGGCGTTCCTCGACATGCTCGGCGTGTTTGCCGAGTTCGAGACCAACCTGCGCCGCGAGCGTCAGCTCGAAGGCATCAAGGCAGCGAAAGCCCGTGGCATCTACAAGGGCCGCAAACCCACGATCGACCCGGTTGAGCTGCGGCGCCTGCGCGACGAGGAGAAGCTTGGGCCTGCTGCCATCGCGCGTCGCCTTGGCATCGGCCGTGCCAGCGTCTGCCGCGTGCTTGGAACGAACAAGCAGGCGGCGTAGCGGCCCGGCCCAGCCATCGCGCTTACTTTGCGGCTGGTAGCAGCGATGTTGGGTCATCCCCGAATAGACGTTGGCACATACATCGCCGTATGCTGGCTTGGTTCGGGCGACCGCGGGGCGTGTGGGGCCGCGCTCTCCCACGCCGGATGCCTGAGGCTCTACAAGTTGATGCTAATTGCCGGAGCTTTAGCGGCCGCCGAAGCTCTTGGGCGCGCCTTGCCACGGCTCGGCATCGCTGCCGAAGGTGACGCTCGACGACAGCACCTACGCTGCTTCGGGCTTTTCAGCTCGTCTGGTATGGTATGAGCTTATGCCGCTGGACCAGCATAGTCGGTTTAACACCGGAGCGAGAGCGATGGACTTCAAGACTTGGATTGCCGAGGTCCAAGACACCGTCACCTTCGTCATTGATCCTGACGAATGGCGCAAGTACTATGATGCGGAGTTGTCGCCTCTCGATGCAATCGCGCAACACCGAACCGACGAGGACGTCTGACAGTAGGGCCATTCAGTTCTAATTACTGGGTTCCAAGAGCAAGCAGCTGATCGAAGCTGACGGCATTGGCATAGAGTGCTAGGCTGATGTTCTGGATGCTGTTGGCGCGTAGGACAGCGTGGTGCACAAAACGATCGTTGGTGCTGGAGCGCCGGTCTCACGCTGCAGCTTATTGCGATATTCAGAAACCATTCTGATCAGAGCATTAGGCACTGCACGTAATTTGATATGCTGCACTTAAAGCTGATATCCGACTTGGATCACTGCACTTGATATGACATTGCTTCCCCGCGACATTGGACCAAGATCGGGGCCGGCATGATGGACCGCGACCACGATCTCGGTGCGGTTGCTGCTCCCGCCTCCATACTCCCCAGCAGGCAACAGGTCTGCGCTCCGGAATTTCACAATTGCAGCATATTAGATATTGGACGCCGATTGAGTATCACCATTAAGTGCAGCAACCGGCACGAACAGAATCAATATCACAATTAACTACAACGTGAGAGGACTTGCGCCGAATGGCAAGACGGGTCCGATCGGTGCCGGCTTGGCCGTCGCTTGAGCTTCGCTGCCTGTGCAGCGTGCTGCCAGTCCTCTCAATGTCCGATCCAGCCGCAGGTCGCCCGTGTTGTGCAGCTTGATCATCTGGCGCAGCAGCCCGCCGGGCGAACGCACCTCGCCGGCATTGTAGCGGCCGGTGATGGCGGCAAGCGCCACCGCAGCCTCCCAGCGTCCGAACGTCATGCAGGCCTCGGCCCAGGCGTCCTGCGAGATGCCGAGGTGCTCGCGCACGTGCCAGGCGACAGACACGATGTTGTCCCGTGTCGGCCGGCTGGTCTCAACAAGGTCCCGGAACTGTGGGGCGATCATCATCACAAGCATTGGGCTTGCCGGAAAGCCGTGCAGCGGGTCACCCGGCTCCGTCGTTGGGGCGGGGACTGCGGCTGGGGCAGGCGCACCCGGTCGCGGCTGCGCCTGTGTCACGCTGCACTTAACCTCGCCAACTGGAAATCGGCGACTACAGCGGCTTAGGCTTGGGTCGCGACTGGGTTCGCTGCACTTAACCGTTAGAAGCGACTCGGATCACTGCGCTTAACTCTGCGACAGCAGTCGACGGACGCCGAAGTCATATGAAACGGGATCGGAGTGGCGCTGACCCGGGACTCATTCCGGCAGATGATCAGGATGGCGAGCCGGCATGGACGAGGCGTGCCGCCGCGAGGAGGTGATCCGTCGTCTCGTAGGCGGCGATCGCCTTACGGTCGCTCTGGTCGACGGGGCCGCTCGGGAGCTGGGGATGTGCCGGGCCAACGTATACCGGCTGATCCGCCGGTTCCGCGCCCACCAAACCGTCACCGACCTGCTGCCCCGTCCTGGAGGGCGCCCAAGAGGGCTGCGGCTGCTCGATGCCAAGCGCGAGACGGTGATCCGCAAGATGCTGCACGGGTTCTATCTCACGGGCACGAAGCCCAGTTTCGCGCGTTTGGTGCACGACGTGGGGCTGCGCTGCGCTGAGGAGGGCCTGCCCCCGCCCAACTGGCGCACGGTCAAGCGGCGCTTGGCCGAGATCGACATGCGGGAAAGGGCGAGACGCCGTGGCGACCTCGCCGTTTTGAAAGCGACTGAGGCGACGCCGGGCCAGTATGTAGCCTCGGGGCCGCTCGAAATCGTCCAGATCGACCATACCCAGGTCGACGTGATCGTCGTTGAAGAAGAGGGCGGCGAGCCGTGTGGGCGGCCGTGGCTCACGCTCGCCATGGACGTGTTCACGCGCATGGTGACGGGGTTCTACCTCACCATGGACCCGCCCTCGCGGCTGTCGATCAGCCTTTGCCTTCTGCACGCGGTCCATGACAAGACCGCGTGGCTTGAAGAGCGCGGCATTGACGCGGCCTGGCCCGTGACAGGCCTGCCTGTCGCGCTGCACGCGGATAATGGCTCCGATTTCCGGAGCCGCGCCTTCGTGCGGGCCTGCCGGGACGCGGGGATCGCGACTATCTGGCGCCCGCCGGGCACGCCGCATTACGGCGGCCATATCGAGCGCCTGATCGGCACACAGATGGGCGCGGTGCGCCTGCTGCCTGGAACGACGTTGGGCAGCCCAAAAGCCCGCGGTAGCTACGATTCGGCGGGCGAAGCGCGCCTGACCTTGCGCGAGCTCGAGCGGTTCATCGCCTGGGAGATTGCCGGCCGGTACCATCAAGTCGTGCACGCGAGCTTGCATCGCCCGCCGATCGCGGTCTGGCGCGAGCACGAAGCGTCGGTCCGACTCCGCATGCCGGCCGACCGCCTGTCGTTCTGGGTGTCGTTCCTGCCCGAGGCGGAGCGGACATTGCGTCGCGACGGGATTCACCTGCACGGCATCCGGTACTGGTCATCGGCGCTGACCGCGGATGTCGGGCGCGAGGCGGACAAGCTCTTGGTGAAATATGACCCCCGGGACCTTTCGCGCGTGTTCGTGCGGCGGTCGACGGGGGCGTTTGTCGAGGCGCGCTATGCGGACCTGACGTTACCCCCGATCACGCTGTCGGAGGCAAAGGCCGCATCCCGCGCGCTCCGCGCGAAGGGCCGGCGCGAGGTCAATACGAACACGCTGGTGCGGGCAGCGGTCGCGCAGCGGGCGATTGTCGAGGACGCGACGCGGCGGGGCCGCCCGGGCCGTCGAACAAGGCCAGCCCCGGCTCAAGTTCGCGCTCCGGCCACTGACGAGACGTTAGGGTCGCTCCGGGGCATCGACTTGCGCATGCCAGTGGCTGCTTTAGAGGATCAAGAATGAGGTCTGCCGTAAACGAGACACGCGGGTCCGCGCATCTCGCTCCTCTTGCGGCGGCGCTGTTGCGTGAGCTGCCTAAACAGCGCATTCGAGCCATTCAAGGGGACCGCTGGGTCCTCTATCCGCGCGCCAAGCAGGCGATGGCCGTCCTCAACCGGCTCGTCGCCCACCCGCGCACGACGCGCATGCCTTCGGTCGCGATCTATGGCGACAGCGGCATGGGTAAAACGATGATCATGGAGCGATTCTGCTCGGAACACCCAACGCGGTTTGACCCTGAGGCAGGCGTCGAGCGCACCCCCGTACTGGCCCTGCAAATGGCGGGAAAGCCCGGCGAGCGCCGCCTGTATGTCCAGCTCCTTGCGGCGCTCGGCCTGCCGCCCCCGAGCCCGCGGGCGAGCGTGGTTGACCTTGAGCAGGCGGCCTTGCGGCTGCTGCGCGCGATCGACGTTCAGGTTCTCCTGATCGACGAGGTGCACAACATCCTGGCCGGCTCGCACCGGGACCAGCGTGTCGTGCTGAACACGCTGCGGTATCTCAGCAACGAGCTCAAGCTCTCGCTCGTCTGCTTCGGTGTCGCCGAGGCGCGGGAGGCGATCAGCGGCGACGCGCAGCTGGCCCGCCGCTTCGACGAGTTTACGCTTGGCCGCTGGTCGGCGGACGCCGAGTTCGAGGCCCTCGTCACCGCCATTCTGCGCAACCTGCCGCTACACGAGCCGAGTGTGCTGAGCGCCCAGTCAGTGCGCCGCCTCCTGCAGATCACCGACGGGCTGACCGCGCGCGTGTTCCGAGCGCTGAACGAGCTCGCGATCGAGGCGATCCTGTCGGGACGGGAATGCATTGGTGACGAGGCGGTCGAGCGCTGGACGCCCACCTTCGACGCCGAGGCCGCCTTCGCGTGAGCGGGTACGAACTCGACTGCACCGGCGACGACATGGTGGACTCCCCTCGACCGCTGCCTGTCTTGCTCCCGCCGGCACCGGATGAGGCGTTCTCGTCATGGGTGACGCGGCACGCAAAGTTTGTTGGTATCGGGCCGACCGCAATGCTCCGGCACTGCGCTCCTGGCGTGCCGTCCCTTGGCGAGCTCGACCGCCAACTCCGGCCGGCGCGGGACATGAGGCTCTGTCGGCTGTTCCGCATTGATCAAGCCACCCTGCAAAGCAGGCGCTTCACGGATCTGGACAGCGACGTGGAGCATCGCTTGGTGGCCAAGCAGGTGGACCACCATTGCACGGATTGTGCGCGGGCGCTGAGGCTGGCGGGCTTCGAGGGTGCCGCGCCCCGTGCCTGGTTCCACGTTTGGCGGATCACCTGCTCGCAGTGCGGCGCGCGTGTAGAGCCGCCGCCAACGGTGCGGCTCACCAGCAAGGCGGCCATACCCGACCTGTATCCGGAACTCTGGGAGGAAGCCCTGGAAGGCCAGGCGCTGATCGCAGACGCGATACGGACCGGGGGTCCGGGAATGCCGGTTCCGCCGATGCGGCTTTTGCGCCTCATCACGATGATCATCGGCGACCAGCCGATGGCGCAGCGGCGGACCGACCTGTTGACGCTCAATGCCGTAATCCCCGGCTTCAATGCAGTCGTGGATCGCTACAGGTTTAAGTTTCCCATGGCGCTGGTCCAGCTTCCTCTCGCCCTGCGCTCCGCCTTGCTTGCCGGCTACGCGCGCGCCGTGGCGGATCCCGAGCGGGCAATCAGGGCCATGTGGCCGATGGTGTGCGGCCACCATCGCGCTCATTTCCGCTTCCTGCTGACGGATTTTCCCAACAGTCATCGGCTGTGGCCGTGGATCTCGAGATATTAAGCTCCAAAGGCTGGGATCGTCGAACCCAGGCCAAATCAACGCCTCGGATTGGTTTCCTCTGCCTGCGCTCGGGCTGGCGAGCCTCGCTGGTCAACGCGCCGAACAGGATCCGGCTTGAACGGGGCTTTGCCACTGTTACAAACCTGAGATTGAACGAGCTTGGGTTCGCGTGGTTAAGTGCAGGATCCGCCGCCGTTCGCCCATTTCTCCAAGTTAGCTACAATCTGACAGATGCCCCGGGCGACACGGCAAAACGACGGCCACGCCGGTCACGGCGGTAGCCCGAGCGTACCCCGTTTGGGTCACAACCGGTGACGCTGCATCCTGCCCGGGCAAGGCAGCCTCATATGCCCTGCGGTCGGACCATCGGCAGGGACTCCGTCCGCTTCGACAACACGGCTGTCAACGCACTCGCTCGTGCCACGGCAGGCAAAGATGGCCAGCAGTCACGGCCATAGCCAGGGCGCCTGTAAAATCCATCGCCGATCCTGGCGGAAACCGGATCGATAACACTTAGCCTGCCAACGGCTGATTTGCGCCCATGCACGAACCCGCTCCGCGGGAGGGGTGCCTGGGGCGAGGTCGGTCGCGGCGACCGATGTCGGTGAGGACTTGAGCGGGCCCGGGTCGGGCTCCGAGCATGAGGGGCCACCCTTCACGCTCGAGAGGAAGATCCATGTCCGCCCAGACGGTCCAACCGTGCATCAGCCCGCTGCGCCAGCGCATGCTCGAAGACATGGCCATGCGTGGCCTCAGAGAAGAGACGCAGCGTGACTACATCCGCTTCGTCCGGAGCTTCGCGGCCTTCCTTCGGCGTTCGCCCGATACTGCGATCGCCGAAGATGTCCGCCGCTTCCAGGTCCACCAGACCGAAAGCGGCGTGCAGCCGCCCACCATCAACAGCTCGGTTTCAGCGCTGCGCTTCTTCTTCACCGTAACGCTCGACCGGACCGACCTGTCCCGGCGCCTGGTTCTGGTCCGCTACCCCCGCAAGCTGCCGAACGTCTTGAGCGTCGAGGAGGTCGGGCGGCTGCTCGAGGCGGCGCCAGGGCCGAAATACAAGGCCGCACTTGGCGCTGCCTACGGGGCTGGGTTGCGGGTGTCGGAGGTCACGGCCCTCAAGGTGTGCGACATCGACAGCACCCGCATGCTGATCCGCGTCGAACAGGGCAAGGACCGCAACGCGATGCTGTCGCCGCAGCTGCTCGATCTGCTGCGGCTCTGGTGGCGGGAGGGCAAGCGGCGGACGGTCATGCTGCCGCATGGCTGGTTGTTCCCCGGTCGCAATCCCGTCGAACCGCTGTCGACGCGTCAGCTCAACCGCACCGTCCACGAAGCCGCCGAAGCCGCCGGCATCAGGAAGCGCGTGACGCCGCACACGCTGCGCCACAGCTTTGCCACCCATCTTCTGGAACAGGATGTCGACATCCGCGTCATCCAGGTGCTGCTCGGACATTCCAAGCTCGACACGACGGCCAACTGGTTGCGGGTTTTTGAGGCACGCCGATCCGTCCGCTAGTCGCGAATGACCTAGGTTTTCTGCCGGTGCCGCCGAACCGGGTAGCGTCCAGCTTTCTGGAGGGTCAGAATGGCTGGAAGCC
>JAABUM010003573.1_pt1 | contig 18816 bp, 9 predicted proteins | sample 5559161 | NCBI WGS metagenome assembly JAABUM01 (sample SAMN10711868, study PRJNA513369) | rock metagenome | isolation source: Antarctica rocks | place: Antarctica: Victoria Land, Siegfried Peak nord | reverse complement strand
CTCCCCGGGCCGCGGGCGCGGGCGGGGCCAGCGGCCCGCCGCCGCCCGCCCGCCGCCCGGCGCACCCGGCGCCGCCAGCGCCGGCCAGCGCGACTGCCCGTCGATCCGCGCCGTGAGGGCCATGGTGACCCACGCGCGCAGCCGCTCCCGCGGCGGTAGGGACCACTCGTCGGTCGCGAAGAGATATTCCCGGTGGCACGCCCCATGGTCGCAGGTCGGCTCCCGCGGCGGCGTTTGCCAGTCGACCCCGGCGGCATCCAGGAATCGCCGGAGCGCCCCGGTCGACAGCCGGTCGACGAAGGCCCGGGCGAGCTCGCCCGGCCACAGCAGCGGCTCGTAACGGCGGTATGCCGTCCGCTCCGTCGGCTCGCGGAGCACGGCCCGCCACAACTGATCGAGCATCTCGACGAAGTGGGGATCGAGCGGGGCCGCCGGCCCGGCGCCATCGATGTACTCGACCGGGAAAATGCCGTTCTCAAGCCAGACGCGCGGCTCGCAGCAGATCGCCCCGCCCCGGTCGTCGGTCGTCGCGCCATTCTCGTGCATCGGTGCCACCTCCTCGTACGCTTTCGCGGCGGCGATCACCGCGCGTTGCCCACTTGTTACCAGCGCGATCACCGCGGTTAAGGCGGGTGCCCCGTCGCTGGGATCGCATCCCCAGCGTAGTGGCGCTCGCTATCACGCCGCTTTCACGCCGCTAACACGGCCACCCGTGGCAACGGGATCCGCGCCGCGGTCGCTCGTCCTCGCTAACACAGTGCCACTTCGGGGTCATTCGCTAACGCGTCGCTTACGCGGGAGCATGGCCAGTCAGTGCTTGTCGGTGTTATCCTCCTTATCTCGTCTTGTCCCGCCTCCCTCGCTCTCCATATTCTCGCCCGCGCCAACTACTGGTAACGTTCCGTGTTTCGACGCTCATTCTGACCAGGTTTGCGCTCGCAAGTCGCTCGCGATGTATTCTCGCCTCCACTACGCCGCGCTCATGATGGTGCTTAATCGGCGGACCGTCGACGGCGTGACATTGCGGCGGTATCGCGGATTGCTATCACGCCGCGATACACCTCCTTTCGCAGAAAGCCGTCGCGGCCAATCGAGCAGTATTCCGCTCCCAGCAACTATCGGCCATCTCACCACAATACCGGTGCCCGCTGCCCCGGCGCTACCCCGCCGCCCCATCCGCCGTCCTGCCTGTCGAGGATGGAGTACTATGTCACCGTAGAGCCAACAACCGGTTACCGGCGTTACTTGATAGTCACCGACCCGATCTTCCGTCCGCGCGCCCATGCTGAAGGGGTTCACCGCGCATTTTGCCGCTCACCATATCCGCATCGAAGCGACCCTTGCTCATGGGAGGGACCTTTGACGCATTCATGTTGTTGCGGACACTAGGGCGAAGCAGCGGAGGGGCTTAGCTTCCACGACGTACTCTACTCGTACTCACGTGGCTCCGAACTATCAATGACACCACCACTCGAGCGGCGCAGGCATAGGGATACGTGCAACAAGGAGTACCAGAGCGACACTTCGGGTTGCTGCCGTCAAGTGGCGTGGCTGCGGCTGCAGATGCAAGTGTGGCCCCGGGTTGCCGAGGACGTGCCAGCGTAAGGGGGAGCGGGTGCGGGCGCAGATCGCGCAGTTCGGAGCCGAACACCCGTTCATCCGGACCGAGTACGAGTTGGTGAGATTGGCCGGGGCAGGCGTGATCTTCGGCACGGTCAGGCGTGCGCAGTTATAGGAGGCTCACCCCCGGCAGCGCAGGGGCACGGCGGAGCCACCTACGCCCTGCTGATCGACGTGACGGGGGAGAACGAGGAGCGGCTCGACAGCCTTGAGGGCGGGGCGGGCGGCGAGACCCGACAGCACTGACGGTGGTTGAGGTGCTGTGGCCAGTGCCCAAGGTACCCGGCGCAGCGGCGTGCGACCTACCGCGCTATCGGGTGGTCGATTGGCGGCTATGGACAGGAACGCGACATACGGATCTGCACGCGGCGCTGGTGGACCTGGCGCGGCATGTGCGGCGAGCGCGGCGGGTGGTGGTCGATGCGACGGGGATGGGGGGCTGGCGTCGTGGCTAGCAGCGGTGCAATTCTCAACGTAGAAGAAGAACGCGCTGGAGTGGGGTCTGGTGTGAGCGATCGACTCGGGGCGGCTGAAGGAGTATGCGAGCGATGGCGAGGAGGAGATGCGACTGTTCTGGCGGCAGCTGGCGGCGGTGGGGTACGAGGTCAGGCCGGGGCCAGGAAAGCTGCTGCGGTGGGGGATGGCCGACGCACGGCTGCACGATGATCTGGTGCTGAATCTGGCGCTGGGGGGAGTTGGACGGGGTGGACTGGCGGCTCAGGGTGGCGCGGCGGAGTAAGGGCGGAAACCCAAAAAAATGAAGGTCTTGTCCAGATTGATTCTGCCCATGAGACCGCGAACAAAGTATGCGATAATCTCGGATGTATGCAATAATGCCCGATCGCCTTTTGACTACCGTGAGTACGCGAGATAGAGTCAAGGAGTTGAAAGGATGGTAGCGAGCGAGGCCGTGATCGATGAACAGGGTGACGCGCGGCAGCTTCCTCTTGCTACGCCTTCAAGTCCCGCAAGTTGTAACGACCTGGCACACGAACATTACTGTTTTTTCGCCAATGCACTCAGGAACGATGTGCTTCGCCATTTGCGCGCGGTTGGTTTGATTGACGAGGATAACAATCCTCAACCGGCGGGAATCACCAAACAAAGTATCCGCGACCATCACTCACTGCAACGGGCTGATTTTCACCGGCACGAACATCTGATGACGGCGCGCAAGTGGCGAAACCTGTTGAGCAATTTCGCCGATGGCGCGGAGGTGAGGCCGGAAGCGATCGACCCGGAGGTAATCCTTGTCGAGTCCGGGAAGGAGTCTGCTGAGCTTTTCCGTTTCGCGACTTTACTCTGGTCGGTGCCTGTCTCGCGAGGTTTTGGTCGGCGGATGCGCTTCATTGTTCGCGACAGGAGTAACGGGAAACTGATCGGCTTATTTGCGCTCGGCGATCCCGTATTTAATCTGCGGGCGCGAGATCAATGGATCGGCTGGGATGTTCACGCTCGCCGTTCTCGACTCGTAAGCATCATGGATGCTTACGTCGTTGGCGCGGTCCCGCCCTACTCTCAGCTTCTCGGCGGTAAACTCATCACGTCTTTGATTGGTTCAGCGGAGGTCGTTGATGCATTCAACACCCGTTACGGTTCGACCACAGGGATTATCAGCGGTGAAAAGAAAGAGGCACGACTGGCTGTCGTGACTGTTACATCGGCGCTTGGACGCTCATCGCTGTACAACCGCGTCAAGTTGCAAGTATCGATGGAAGAAGCAAATCAAACCGCGCAACTGGAATTGAAACGGATCGGCATGACACAAGGCTACGGCCATTTCCAGCTGTCTAACGAGCTTTTTGAGCGTTTGAGACGACTGCTCGCTTTCACGAGTCACACCTATGCGAACGGTCATCAGTTCGGTCAAGGGCCGAACTGGCGCATGCGCGTGGCGAGGGTTGGCTTGAAACAGCTCGGCCTCAATGACGAACTGTTGCGTCACGGTATCGCGCGTGAGGTTTACGCGATGCCATTAGCCGAGAATAGCCATGAGTATTTGCGCGGGCAAGATACAGAACTGCGGCAAACGCGGCCAAAGGTAGATGACATTGCGACAGCGGCGCTCCAACGGTGGATCCTCCCGAGAGCCGTTCGTTGCCCGGAATATCAGGCGGTGCGGAAGGATACCTTATTCACCTTATAATTCGGCCATCGGTTCGCCCCAATCAATTACTTATCTGCTACGATATAAGCCTCAGACCAGGCATTGAGCCGCAGCCAGCGCTCGTCTTCATCAATAAGTACGGCGTCGAGGATTCTGACGCGCGCGCCCGAGGAAAGATCCGACAGGTGGGGGAAAAGCGCCTGTGATGCTTCGATCGTGACACGTGCGCGATCGTTGAGGATGAAGGCGAGGAAAATATCGTTACCACGGCGATCGGCCGGGGCGTCGAGGGTGGCGGCGAAGGTCCACCGCGCGGCGCGATGTCCGCTCTCTGGGGCGTGATATGGCACCGCCGCACTTTCCCAAAACGGCTCGCACCAGGGGCGATAGGCGCAAAGAGTGCAGTGTGGGCCGGTAGACGCCTGGGCCGCAGGCGAGGGCGGTGTGGCGAGTTGCGCGGCAAGCGCACGCGCCGCCTCGCCAAGGGCTTGGGCTTCGACAGGGTCGATCGCTTCGCTATGGGTGACGCCCGAAATTTGGTGGACGAGGCGAAATTTGATCGGCCACTCGCCATGGGTTTCATGCCAGAGCCAGGCGTAGAGGATGCACTGGCGGCGATAACTGGCGATGCGCTCGGGGTTGTCCAGCTTGCCGGTCTTATAGTCGATGATGATGGGGCCAGCGGCGGTGAGTTCGACGTGGTCCGGCCTGCCCGCGACCAAGCCATCCCGCGAGGTCAACGTGGTTTCGCGCACGGCGGTGGGCTGTTGCGTCGGGAGGTGTTCGGGTGCGGATAGCTCAGAGAGAGAGATCGCCTCGGCGGGGGCAAGGTTTCCTGACATATTCCCGGCGGCAATGCCGATCTGGATCGTCATTTCTTGGATGACGTCGTCGCGCCAGGGCAGCTTACGCTCGCGCGGCCGACTTAGGGCGCGGGCGCGCTCACGCTGGACGGCGGCTCGGAAGTAGGCAACGGCACGGGCGCGGCGATCAACGGCCGAGACGAGTTGTTCCTCTGCGATCAGTTGTGGCAAGTGCTGGAGCGTCCCGTGGAAAGCGGTGCCGAGGGCCGCGCTCGGCACGCCGCGCGGGGGATAACCCGGCGAAGCGCGAAAAGTCGCTTGCAACCAACAGAGGCGTAGACGTTCGAGATTCGTCGGGCTGAGTGGTGGCCGAATAGCCCCACCCGGGGGCCAACTCCGGGCGGGGTCGATACGCCAGGGCGCGCTTTCTTCGACCGGCTTCATTGTTGAACCCACCCGGACTTACCCTCAGCGAGGCGATCCCAAACCCAGAATGGTCGGCGTTGCAAATTAAATTCGCTGACCAGGATCGGGCGCGTTCCGGTGCGTATCATCAGATCATCGGTCGCCGTCTGCGGCGGAGCGATGAGGGTGTGGATCGGCCAGACGCTCACCGGGTTACCGCCCGGGCGGTCGATGAGGGCGGGGATGCGAGTGCCATCGCGCTCGGCACCGCGATGAAAGTGTTCCGGTTCGACGAAGTGGCGCAGGTGTTCGACCGCCGCGACCGCGCGCGATGGGGAGAGTTCGGGCAGGGTGCCATCGAGGGTGTAATCGAGCAGCGCTTTGGCGAGGTGGCGGTCGAGCAGGGCATGGGAGCGCTGGTTGCTGTAGTCGAGCAGGCAGTTGTAGCAGGCGGATTCGCAGTTGGCGCTACAGGTGGAGACGAGTTCGCGCGCGCGGCGCAAGATCGCCGCAAGTTCGGCGACGACTTCCTGCGCGTAGCCGGCACCATTGGGAAGGGTGTCGTAGAGGAAGACCTCGCCCTGGAGGCGACCGTCGGGATGGCGCAGTGGTCGCACGCCGACGGCGAGCTCGCTGGCATCGATTTGGAGTTCGGCGGCGGCGGCGCGGAGGAGCGCGTGCCCGAACGAGAGCCAGACGGCGCGACCGTCGGCATGGCGCGGATTGGCGGCGAGCGCCGACGGGAGATCGACGGTGAGGAGCGCGACGTCCGATGTGAAATGGTGCATCAGCACGGATCGTTGCTCGGGCCGCCCGCCGCACGACTGCTTGGAGCCATCGGGCTGTTTGTGTGCTTGGTTCTTCTTTTCGAGGTTGCGCCCGCACTGGGGGCAGATCCAGAAGCCCGGCTGCTCTTCCGACCCGCGATTCATCATGTAGAGATCGCCGTTGCGCTGGCGGACCCAGAGTCGCCCATCGAAGGCGGCATGGCCCTGGAATGCGTTCTCACCGGCGTGGAGTTGGGCATCGCTGGCGAAGCCGGCGCGCTCGCGACCGCCCCCGCGATATTTTTTCTTCTTGGTTTCATTCCAGTCGGTGCGGAAGCCCACCGGGCGGATCGCGGGGGAGGGGCGCTTGCCGGGCGTATTGGTGATCGCCTCCCCGCAGACATCGCAGGAGGTCCAAGTCGGGGCTTGGCCCCCATGAGGATGAACCTTCACGGCGTGGCAGACTGGACACTCGTAATACCAGGCATCGTGGCGGTAGTTGGGCTGCTCAGTATATGGGGAGTACAGCCCGACGGAATGATGGATCTGGCCGTCGACGATGATCTCGGCCTCGGGGGCGTATTCGGAGAGGGCAATTTGGAGATCGCGCTGGATCTCCTCACCGAAGGTATATTTGCTCGGTCTCTGGAGCCAGAGCGCGACGACATCGGTGGGGAAGGCGTAGCGCGGGAGCACGCCGCGCGTGATTAGGATGGTGAGGAGTTCGTCATCGTCGGCCGCATTGGCCAGGCAGCGATCGATTTCGCCGGGCAAGCCCGAGAGCCAGGCGTCGATTTTGTCGAGATGGCGCGGCACGATACGTCGCGCGGCGGCCGCGAGTTCTCGCGAGAAGGGGCTCCCGGCCAGGAGTTGCCGCAGGTGATCGGCGACGGGGCTGCGGAACTGGGCGATCGTGCCGAAACTGGCGAAGAGATTGCTGTTATTTCCTGCCAGCGCATAGTGGTGGAAGAACTGTTGCAGGGCGAGGGCATGAACATGGCGGCGGGCGATAACATCATTGGCGAGGTGGACCTGGGGGATACGAACCTGGCCGGTGACGATATCAGTGACGCGAGAGAAGTAGTATTGGTCGTGGCTGCGATCCCGCGCATACGTGAGAACTGTCGCGACGCCATCGCTACGTCGGCCAGCACGACCGGCGCGCTGCTGGTAGTTGGCGACGGTTGGCGGTGTGTTATGCAGACCGACTGCGGTGAGATCGCCGATGTCGATTCCCATCTCCATCGTAGTCGTAACACTGAGGATATCGACACGGCTCGCCGCCGGATCTTCCTTCTCCGCCCCTTCCTCAATGAACTGATCCTGAAAATGACGCTCGCGCTCGGCGGCCTTATCAGCGGAGATTTGGGCTGTATGCTCAAGCGCCCGCAAGGGGAAAGGATCGGGATAGCCTGAGGGTTGCACAGCGAGTTGCGCCAACTTGACGTAGTAGTTATTGCGCATGGTGGCTAGAGATGAGCTGGGGACTTCGCGGCAGATGTTGCGGCATCGGATACAGATGCTGCGGACGACCTCGGCGTTGATATAGCCGCACTCCAAGCAGACATGGACGAATTCTGGGAGAGGAGCCAGAGCGAGGCGGTTGAGCGGGATTCCCCAACCTTTCATAGGATTGGCGACGTTGAGAAGTATTCCGGCCGGCTCAAGATATTTCGTGAAGAGCGTGTCCATGAACGAGCCGAGTCCAATCTTACCGATGCCGATCACCTCGGCGACTGCTGCTAAGTAGCGCGTCAGGCGATTCTGGCTGTCGGGGGACCAGGTAAAGGCGTTACTGTCCTTGTACGGCGGCTTGAGCACCACTCGTTTGGCCCATGCCTCGACCAATTCCGGAGGCCAGGTAAGCGGATTGAGATCGAACGGCAAGAGGACATTCTCGGCGGCCAAGATCCGCAGGGTGGCGTAGAGCAACGCGACCGTCTCGCGCTGATCGAGCGGGGCGAGCGGGGGTATATTCTGCTGAAGGTCCGCCCCACCGACGTCGATCACCCAACGTGCGAGACCCAGTGCTTCGACACCTACCTGGCGATCGGCGATCTCGCGCCGAAGATATGTATCGATGAAGATTGCGCTGTCATCGCGGGCTTGAGTCGCGCTCCCGCGCAGGGTGCTCCAGAAATTATCGAGTTCGCCGAACGTCGGGTCGATGCCGCGCTCGATGCAGAGATCGAACAAGCGCCTGCGCAATTCGGGTACGGGGAGATCAGGGCGGGTGCCCTCATGCTGATAGTGGTCGAGGGTGACCAGAAGCAATTGCCGGAAGAGATCGCGCGCGTGGAGATAGGTGAGACTGCCCGCGAGCATCGCCGCATCTTGGCGGCCGTCGGAGAAGGCTAACGCTTTCCGGCCGCGATTGGCGTTGTAACTCGTCTCGTCGCCGTTTCGCGCGGGAGTTGCAACGGGGAGTTGCTTCGTCAACGCGGTAAACCAATTCGTTGCCGGTGGCTGTGAAGTAGCCGGATTGGGAGCCTGCGTCCGCGCTGGTTGCGCGCGGAATATTTGCTCGGTGAGGACGGCGAACGATTGGGAGCCGGTGCTGCGAAGCGGCTCGATGACTTGGCGCGTGCCACTCCGAGCGGCCTGGCAACGCGGACAATGAGAGGGCCAGGCGGAAGGCTCTTCATCGGCGGTTTTCAGCTTGTTCGGCTCAACCCAAACGAGGCGACTACCTGCCTCGGCATTGCCATTAACAATGCCGGTCGTATGCATCGATCGATATTCTTCCGCCCACAGATGTTGAGAGTGCCTGGAAGCGCCGGGGTTCTCGACCGCGAAGACGCGATACTTGTCGTAGTCTTGCATCCCGCCATCGAGACTACGTTCATATGGCCACAGTCGCCCATCGTTGCCGGAGGACTCGGGAATTCCCCCCAAGAAGAGCAAGCCGCAAATGCGACAGGAGAAGACTTCTAGCACGCGGGCACCGCAGTCGCACCAGATACGCGGCGCGGCGTAAAGCTTGCCGAGCGGGCGCGATTCCCCGACGGCGACGGGGGGGGCGACCGGGCATTGCGGATCGATGCAGGCCCAGAGCCCGGGCAAGCCGCGAAACATGAGGTGGAGCCGACTCGGCAGGAGCGGGGCAACGTCGGGATCGGCGAGGCCGCTTGGTCGGGCGTAAGCACCGGCGGCGAGGAGCCCGGCGAGAGCGTCTTGGCGAGTCTCCGCATTTGCGAGATCGCCCCAGACGGTGGTGGCGACCTCTTCGAACTGGCGGGCGCGGCGGGCGGTCTCCTGGCGTAACGCGAGGAGTTGCGGGAACTGCTCGAATGCGTCGTGAAGTTGCGCCGATGTGTCGTTGCCGGAAGGGCTCAGTTGCAGCGCTTCGAACAGGTGCTGTGCAGCGGTCGAGATGGTCGCGTGCTCATCGGCGGCCGCATCGGCCCGCGCGAGTGTCTGCTGGAACGTGGCCAGCGCGCGGAGATCGCGCTCCTGGGGCGGCGCGGGGGGAGAGTCTGGGGCCGCCTGCTTCGCGCGGATGACGGTGAATGATTCCTGATCTCGGCCGAAAAGTTCGCTAGCGAACTGCTTTATCCGCCGGGTCGCTTCCTCACCCTCGCCGAGCGAGGCGCTGGTGGCGACGCAGCGCAACTGGTCGGGATGGACGCGCAGGCGCTCGACAAGGCGACGCAAGAGATAGGCGACCTCGGTGCCGCGTGCGCCGGTGTAGGTGTGCGCTTCGTCCAGGACGAGGGTGAAGATATGATCGCGCGAGGCGGCGAGCCACTCGCGGGTCAGGTCGAAGATCTTCGCTTCGAGCGGGCGGACGAGCATGTACTCGAGCATCGAGTAATTGGTGACGAGCAGATCGGGCGGCGCGGCCTGCATGTCCCACCGGCAGAGGAGTTCGGGGCCGCCCGGCCGTGGCCAGCCGCCGGAGGCGCGGAGGTCGTCGCCGATCGCGTCCCACCCGGCCTCGATTTCGCCCTCGTATTCGCGCCAACGCTTGACCCGCTTGCTATTGTCGGGCGTGCCGGCGAGGGCGGTTTGCCCGGTGTAGCGGCCGAAATAGAGAAAATTCCCGTGGAGCTGGCGCTGTTGCCAGGCGAGGGCACCATCGGATGCGAGGGTCTTGCGCAGTCTTCGGAGTTGGTCATTGACGAGCGCATTCATGGGGTAGAGGACGAGGGCACGGACGGCGGCGGGGCGGCGCTCGTGACGGCGGGAGTGTAGCCATTGCGAGCTTTGATTATGCCAATGGCCAGGTTGGCTCGCGCCTTTCGGCGCGTTCCAACGGAGGGCTTCGCGCAGGAGATCGGCCAGGATTGGCAGATAGAAGCTCTCGGTCTTGCCCGAGCCGGTGCCGGTGGCGACGATGAGATCGCCGGGGCGTCCATCCGCTCGCCACGCGGAGCGGAGCGCATCTTCCTGGTGCTGGTAGAGGGGCCGTTTGGTCGGTAGGCCGAATTGCGTCAGTTCCGGTAGTTCGCGCGGCAGGTGGGGGATAGCACCAACGAGATCGCTCAGCTTGCGCCCCTGGCGATACAGGGGTGTGGTCTCGATATAGGGTACTTGGCTGGTGGTGGTGGACGCGCGCAGCAGGTCGGCGCGCTCGGCGACGATCGCCGGATGCGAGATGCGATACGCGGTTTCTAGATAGGTGCAGAGCATTTCTTTTAGATCGTCGGCGATTATCTGTGGGCTCTGGCGCATCGTCGCACTCCTCAGCTAGCCGCGATTGTTAGCGGCTATTCTTTTGCTTACCGGCGGTGAATTGAGGCGGGGAGCCGTCTTGTGTTCGCAACCCATAAAGATCGGAGAGAGTATATCGCGCACGCGATAGACTTGCGGTAGCGAGCGGAGCGACGAACCACCCCCGCTGGAATCGCGCGGGACTGCCCGGCCCGGCCAGGAGCCGCAGCCATTGGAAGACGGCGGTAGGGAGCATGCCGGGGACGGAGAGTGTCGTGCCGGAGGACCAGCAAGCGCGCGCATTGTCGGCGACCTGATCGAGTTGCAATTGCCACAAGGAAGCGGTTTCATGACTCAGTTCGGCTAGCTGGACGTTGCCATGATGGTAGAAAACGCGCGCGGCTCGCTCGCCCTGCCAGTCGCTCGACGGTCGCCACCGCACGAGGCCCGCAGGGCTGTCCGCCCAATTGCTGACTCCGAGCCAGCGATTGTCAGTGAGAATTGCCGGGTCGTAGCGTTCCCAGATGCCGAGTAGTCGCGGTGGCTGCTCGGCCGCCGGGGGGACACGCAGATCGAGGCCGGGGAGCGAATAGGCGAGATCGTCCGGTCGCAAGATTGTGACGCCGAGGCGATCGAACGCCTGTTCGATCGGGGTGCGCATGCCCGCGCGAGCGCGCACGATGCGCTCGAGGCCGAGTGGCACCTCGACGATGGCATCGTCTTCCGGCGCGTCTCCCTGCACACGTCCGAGAACGAGTTTGTGCTCGACCGCGACGCCGAGCGGGGTCATTTCGTGCCGGAGCGTGTCCTCGATACGAGGATCGCCGCAAAGTATGAGGGATGATGACGCGCCATTTTGCACCTCGCCGATGAGATATGGGGGGAGGCAGGAGAAACGATTGCGCCGGTCACGCTCGATATCGCCGCGCGCCCGCGACCAATCGAGGAGTGCGGCAATCCAGGCGCGGCCGTAGCGTTCAGGGAGTTGGCTCGGCAGCCAGCGCGTCAGTTCGCTGGCGAGTTGATATTCGTAGCGTGCACCCTGCCGCGCGATATTCAGGAGTAGACGACCCGGGGTGCTCTCGATGAGCCCATCGGTGATGACGGCGACATCTTCAATGGTGAGAGTCTGCATCGATCAGTTCCAATTCGTGGTTCAGCCAGCGGTACAAGGTGATAAGGGCGGGATAATAGCGGGTAATCGTGCGCATGAAGCAGGCACGTCGCTCGGGGGACCAGCGGGAGGCATCTGCGCCGGCGACGACATAGGCGAATAGCTCGCGGTGTGCGTCGCGCAACGCAGAGAACGCGGCCGGAGGGTTTGCATCGGGATCGTCATGTGCGAGAGCCGCCCAGAGCTCGCGCAACCATGACTCGCTCGCAGGTCTGGGCGCGGCAGCTAGCCCCCCCGCAACGCGAAGGCATTCGGCGAGGAGGGTTTGGGCGACCATCGCCGGATCGTCCGGGGCGAAAGGGAGCGCGAGATGCGCGGGGACGATCTGACCTTTGGCATAGACGATGAAAGTGGCGTGTTCGCCAGTACAAGGAGAATCCCCCGGTAGGATGGGGTGATGATGGTCGAACACATATTGGGGGAGGATGAGGCCGCACTTTGTGCAGATAGCGAGTGGTTCACGCGCGACGATGGAGAAGCGGCAAATCTCTGTGGTGCGATCGATGGAGACGCGCAATTCACTAGCGAGCCGAGTTTCGCTGCCTGGCCTGGCGCAGAGGAGCCCAATTTCGCCACCGTGCTCGAGTGCGTCCGCAAGCGCGGCGAGAGATTGGGGCGCGAGAAATGGTCGCGTTGGAGCAAGCGACCTTGCCTTGTAGAGGCGATGGCCGAGAAGAATCGTTTCGAGATGATTGCCGGCGCGTAAATTCGCAGCCAGACGATCGGCGGTCCCCGTATTGTTGACGGTGATCCATTGGGGCTCGATGGAGGCGATTCTTGGGAGCATACTGATGAGATGCTCGACGTAGGATGATTGGATGAGTTCGTGGAGACGCGGCGGCAAACTACACGCGCGAAGCTGCGGGAGTAATTGAAGCCATTCATCCCAACTATTGCCGTGCCCCTCTTCGGAAGGATGAGCGGTGGTGCTTGGCAGATTGCACACGCTGACAATTTGCCAGGGTCGCCAGGAATGTTTCTGCCCCAGCGTCACGGATGGGCCGACGGCAACCCAGCGCGGATAGAAGGCTGTGGGCGCGAGAGCGGCGCCGAAGTGGCCACGACTATCGATGGTAAAGGACTGGCGACGAATTTGGCCGGACCAGGGCCGGGGGCCAAGAAGGATAGCCCAGCCGGTGCGGAGACGGCCGGGATTGGTGACCGATCCGGAGACACGCGCATGGTAGCTGCCATGGATATCTGCGCAATCAGTACGGAGATCGGCTCGCGCGAGAAATGGCTCATCGGCGAACGAGAGAGCGGAATGGACGAGGTCGCGCCAGCTCAGGGTCGCAGTGAGTGGCCCGGAGGAGGGTAACTTCACCCCAAGATCGCCCCAAAGACCCTTCCAAGACCCAGCGGCATCCGCCTCGACTGGGAGGATGAGTTCCGTATTATCGCCGCGCAAGGCGAGCCGCAATTGCGCGTGGGGCCAAGCGTCGGCGACGAGACGACCGTGGACAAGATCGTTGAGAGTAAGGGCCTCGCGACGATCGCGCGTGTCGCCAAGTTCGAGGGTGAGGGTGAGGGCGAGACGAGAAGGCGTCTCTGGCTGTGGCGGATCGGCAAAGATGATGTCCTGCCTGGCTGTTTCGTTGAGCGCGACCCGCTGCGCATGCCCCGAGGTGAGTACAGGATGGGGCCAGACCTCGACGAAGAGCGGGCTACCGCTCGATGGCGGGATGGGTAACGTCGTGAGGGTGTCGTCGAGCGATGCGCGGTTGAACATCCTGAGTGGTAGCGTCTGTCGCCAGTGACCAACTATCTCCACGTAGGGGCGATCGGTGGCGGAGTAGGTTGGCACGTCGGCCGCGATTGAGAGACGATCGCCACCGACTAGGCGGAGGCGAGGGCGCCAGAGGTGCGCGAAATCGGGCAGCCCAAGTTTCTCGGTCGCCTTCTCGAGTCGTTCGATACCTTCGAGCCCGCGTGTTGAGTTTGTATCCGGCCCGATCGTCTCCACGGCGAAGAGATGATAGGTCTGCCACCCCCGCCTCAGTGATTCGAGCGGCGTGGATTGGCGGAATAGGGTGCTCAAATCCGCCTCGGTGAAGGATCGACCAGGATGAATCAAGACGAAGTATTCGCCGCCGAGTCGCCAGCTGCGGGTGAGTTGCCCGTTACTCGCGTCGAACACGAGGCTTGTATTGCCTGAGGTGGTGGGGGGGCGCGGGACGGCTAATGGATACGCGATCTGATCGGCGACGAGGGCCGCGCTCTGTTCCCACGAATCTCGCTGGAGCGGTATTCGATACGGGTCGTATTCGGTGGCTTTCTCAGCCGGGAGATAGCGCGCGGAAAGACTCCAGATCTGATTATCCCAAGTGAAAGACGGGGCAACCTGCCCAGGAACGCGACCACCGGGGAGTTGCAGGACGAGTTGATTCTCGGCGTCATCATAAACCAGCCGTGGGCCGCGGAGGAGCAGGCGAGGACTCTGCGCGGTGGTGACGCCGGCGGCAAGGTCTTGCCATTGGGTGCGCAACCACCGTTGCGCGAATTCGCCGACCGCTTCCGACGTGCCGTCACGCTTGCGCAGCAATTGCACGAGGCGCACATTCGCGAAATGCGATTGATCGAGCCATGCGGTGAGGAGCAGCAAGAATTGATCGAGATCATCCGCGCCGAGCGGCGCGGACGCGCGGTCGGGACCAGACTGCGCAATGATCGAGCGCCCGAAGTGGCACAAGGCGTCTTCATCTTGCGGCAGAAGTCCTGCGTGGACCAGCGGCCACTTGATATTCCGTTTCCCTTCGCGGGGGTAGTAGAGGGCACCCCCCGAGCGGACATAGAGACGGAGCCAGAGCTGGGCGAGTTCGGGTGCCAGGCGAACCTGTACATCGTACAAACTGACGCTGCTTCCGGTAATCTGCTCGCGGAAAGCAGGCCAGTAGCGCCCGATACTGCCATCGGTGCGCGCCACATGGCGCATTGCATAGAGGAGAGGGAGGCTATCTTCGGAGTTGAGGTTCTTCAAGCGATTGACGATCGTTGAAACCGAAGGCGCGCCGCCAATGCACAATAGATGGCGACGGATAGCGGCGAATAGATCGCCGGCGTCCTCATCGGTTAGTTCGTCACCCGGCGGGATCAGGAACCACGGACGTGACAGATCAGCTTTCGCGAGAGAGACGTCAAGCGGTAGATCGAGCAGTTCACGGACGCGCCTCTGCCAGAGTTGCCAATTCTCTCGTTCAACGGCCTGAATCATCGTTCAACCACGCCTATAGGATGGCCTGACAGGTGCCAACAACGTTCGCGATAGAGTTCGCGGACGTCCTGATGCAAAATTAGGGCAATAACGGGAAGGCTACGGTTCCCGCTGTTGCAAGTGTTTGGAAACTGCGCGGAGTATAACACAGGCTATGCAATGCGAGGTGACAAGGGGAAGTGAAATGAGTACTGGTTAAGAGGGGGACATTATTCCTAGATATTACGTGAGTTGAGAAGAAGTGCAAGTTGTAAAACTACGAACGCCGACAACCCCGAGAGGCCTTCGGCGTCCGCGCGATCGGGTCGAGCGCCGTCTCGCGCTCCAGTCGCACCGGCACAAGGAGGAGCGGGCTCAGGTTGCGCGAGGGGCTACATACGTCTTGGCCGCCACTCGCGCAGGTCGAATGCCACGAAGAACGTGTTGACGCTCTGCTCGAGCGCAGGTACAGCTTGTAGAGAAAATTCTTGGCCCTCTTCGCGTACCTATCCGCGACGAACTGTCGTGGCCCCGGCTTGCTCGGGGGCGTAGCCGACGCGGCGGCGTCATCCCCGTTAGCCGTCCACGGCTCCGGCCAGCTGCGATCGGCGGCCTTGACCGCAGTTGCCTCCGCATACCCAGAAGTTACCTGGGCCAATCCCGATCGCTTCGGGGTATCGTCGAGTTGAGCAGTATAACTGGCTGTCCGTCGCGGCGTAAATGGTGACCTACAGGGAGAGAGTCCCTATCATCCACGGTCGGTTGTCGGTGCCCCGCGAACGTGACGATGCTCACTCCGATGCGCTTCACGCAATTTTGGTGCAGGATTGGTTGCATCGGCCAGCCTGAAGCAGATGGCGAGATTGAGAGCCTATTTCATTCAGGGCGGAAGTTGCAAACGATGATTGTCCAAAGATGGGAGAGCATCGCAGCCGGGATCGACATTAGTATTCACTCTTTGCAAGCATAAGTAGCCGATGCTGCCAGAATGGTAGAAGATGTCGAGCGAAGGCAAATTCGCGCGTGATTCGAGTGAAATAAAGAGAGTGGATAAACTTGATTTCTACATGCCTAAATTTCGCTCACCGCTTCGCAAGGCAGACAGGGGATTCTTGGCGGCTTTGCTGGGAACTCGGATAAGAACTACCGTATCTGTTGGGCCGGACGGCGGGCCGACTCGCTGTTTTCGGCCCTACACCGAAAAACGACGGGTCAGCCCTTCTTCCGGCCCACACCGCCCCGTCATCGGGGCGGCATCGCGGCGTCACCAGCCGTCGTAGAGGCGACCCATCCGCTCGTGGTGGGCGCGCTCGCGCTCGCGGAGCGCCCGCCAGTCGAGCTGTTCCTCGAGATCCCAGAGCGGCGTGCCGGCATCGGTGGCGAGGATCGCGGGCAGGCGAGCGAGGTAGCAGCGGTAGTCGCGCCCCTGCCGCGCGAAGGCGAGTTCGTGCGCGTGGCGCGCGTTGGCGTAGTCGCGGTCGTCGGGGAAGGTGAGGACGATCGACAGGAAGATGTCGCGCGCGGCGCCGAGCCGCCGCGCGAGCCTGGCGTAGCGGCGGTGCTTCTCATTGATGTGGGCGCGGTGGAGCGTCCCCTCGACCTCGACGGCGAGGAGTTGGCCTTGCGGGAAGAGGGCGAAGTCGGGGATCGGCTCGTCGCCCGCGCCACCGCCGTCGAGCCGGCGCATGATCCGCCAGCGCCCGTCGCCGATCCAATCCTGGTGCAGCGCCAGCCGCAGGCAGTTGAGGACGTGCGGCGTCGTGCCGCCGGCGACGTGCGGCAGCTTCCGCCGCCCCCGCGCCGTCAGGGTCGGCGTGCCCGCCGCCGGTTGCGGCGCTTTCGTGGTGTGCCTGGGTCGATCGTGGAGGTGGTCGAGGACGAGCGCGCCGTGCGGGGCGAGCGCGTAGAGGTCGGGCTCGCGCCCGCCGTGGCCCGACACCGCCCCGGCCATGCAGACGATCACCCCCGCGTCGACGAGGTGCCGCAGCCGCTTCCGCGCGGTCTCCACGGTGACGGCCCAGTAGTCGGCGAACAGGGGCGCGGTCCAGCGGTCGAAGTGGTCGAAGAGGCCGAGGTTGTCTGTCGCGTCCGTGTCGTCCTGGTAGACGAGGCTGCGGAGCAGGGCGGCGGTGTCCGCGGCGAGGCGACGCGTGCGCCCCGGCGGCGTGCGGGGAGCGGCGCTCATTCGCGCTCGATCCCGATCAGTCGGCCAACCTGGTCGGCGAATTTGCGCGAGGCGTGGCCCTCGACGAGCGCGAGGAGCCGATCGTGCAGCGTCCGGTGGCGCTCGGCCTCCGCCGCGGCCCGCGACTCGGCGCGCACCGCCCGCCCCTCCAGTTCGGCGATCAGCGACGCCTGGGTCGCGATCGTCCGCTCCTGGGCGGCGAGGCGCAGCTCGTACTGCTCGCGCAACTCCCGGCTCGCGTGCGCGGCAGATTCCGTGTAGACGCGCAGCGCCCGCTCGGCTACCCGCGACACCGCCTCCGGCGTCATCGCGTACCGCACGATCGGCGACGCGGTGGAAGGCGCCGAGCCGCCCGCCTCGCCACTCGCCCGGCGCCGCTCGTGATCCTCGACCAATCCGTCGGGCAACAGGACGCGCTCGCGCGCCTGCGGCCCGGCCAGCAGCGGGTAGCGCCCGCTGGCGATCTGCTTGCGCAGCGTGCGCTCGGTCTCGCCGAGGATCGACGCCGCCTCGCGCATCACCACGGGCGTCAGGCCGCGTGTCTCCGGCAGGTAGCGCTTCCCCATCGCTCCCCTCCTGTCCCTGTAACGGGCGTCTCGCCGTGCTGGACCCGCCGATAGAAGGTACTCAGGATGTATTCTGGACGTACTCGTGCCGCATTCATGAGCAGGGAGCGCCGCTCGACGCGCGGGGTGCCGCCTCGCTGGCCGAGGCGGCACCCCATGCACCATGCCGATCAGCGCCCGCGCCCCCTGGCCGGGCGGGACAGATTGTCCATCACCGCATAGGAGCGGTGGGCGGACAGCGTCTCCTCCTCGGAGAGCTTGACGTAGCGGCGGGTCATCTCCAGCGTGGTGTGCCCGAGGACGTGCTGGAGGGTGATCTGCGGCATCCCGTTGACCAGGAGCCGCACCGCCCCGGTGTGGCGCAGGAGGTGCGCGTGGACCGGGCGGCTGAGCTTGCGAGAGAGGCGGCGCATCGTCTCCTTCAGGCCGCCGTAGGTTAGGCGCTTGTCGTGGATCGTGGCGAAGAGCGGATCGTCGGGCAGGAGGCTGTCGCGCCGCTGCTTCGCCCGCGCCGCGCGCAGGTCGAGGTAGCGGTTGACGAGCCGCTGCGTGTAGCGCGAGAGCTGCACCGCCCGGCTGCCGCCCCCCTTCGGATTGGTGATCCGTACCGTGCCGGTGCGGCGGTCGTACTCATCGATCGTGATCGAGCACAGTTCCTCGGCCCGGACGAGGGTATCGACGAGCGCGTAGATGCGGACGAGGTCGGAGAGCTGCTCGTAGCGGTCCTCGTCGTAGTGGCGGGGGATCTGCTTGAGGATGTCCACGGTGACCGGCGTCTTCTGGGGCGTGGTGTCCTTCGGCTTGTGGATGACCCGTCCCATGATCCGCCGCATCTCGTCGAACAGCCCCTCGCGGACCATGAACGACTCCCAGCTCGCGTCGGCGCGGAACTGGCCGCAGGTCGTCGCCCGCCGCCACTGCCCCGAGCGCTCGCGCTCCGCGAGGCCGCGATACCGGCGGCGTTGCATCTCCGGGTCGAGCCAGTCGGCCAGTGTCGGCGCGCGGCCGAGCAGCGCCGCGAGATCGCGCAGGGTCGCCTCCTGCCGCTGCCGGTAGTAGCGGATCGTGCGCGGCGACTTCTGGTCCGCCTCCAGCGCGTCCTGGTGCGCGAGGGAGAGGTCCTCCAGCAGTTTCCCCTTCATGTTCACCTCCCGGATCGATCGAATCAGCGGTGCCCGTCCCGGCTTCCTGGGTGCCATGCTACGCCCCTTTCGCGCGCGATGATACGCCCGGCAACTGCCAGCGCCGGGGCGGAGTCCTGCCGGGGATCCGCCACCGCTGATTCGTCGCCCCGGAAGCTGATTTTTCGGGCGGTCCTGGGGGTAAAAAGAGGGGCGTTTTCCCAG
>JAABUM010003570.1_pt1 | contig 18837 bp, 18 predicted proteins | sample 5559161 | NCBI WGS metagenome assembly JAABUM01 (sample SAMN10711868, study PRJNA513369) | rock metagenome | isolation source: Antarctica rocks | place: Antarctica: Victoria Land, Siegfried Peak nord | reverse complement strand
GCTGCATTGCCACCACCGCGCCGACCGTGCCCCACAGCAGCAGCACGATGGCGACCCGCCCCGCCACCAGGGTCGGCATGACGCGCGCAAGCGGGGTCAGCAGCCAGTCCAGCCCCATGTAGGGCACCAAAGCGTCCCTGACCTCGAACAAGCGGGCTAGGTCGGGGTCGTCCGCGATGTGCGCCCGGACGTGGATGCGCGCGAAATGGGCGAGAGTGTCCCCGCCAAGCGGGACCTCGACGCCCAGGACAGGCATCGCAAGAAGCAGCGCCAGCAACCCGTATGCGGCAACCAGCAGAGCCGATGCATATCCTGTCTGCCACGATCGGGTTGCAGCCAAACCTTGCCGGAGAGGTGCCGCGACGAGCTGTTCCGTCATCGCCTGACTGCTTTGGCAGGGCAATCTTGAGGAGCAACGGATCGAACATGCGTCCAATCGCGGGACGAACCTGCCAGATGCGGGTTTGCATAAGCGGGTTTCTGGGCAACGGGCGAAGCCGCAGGATCGTGTTCCAGACGGATTGCCTGGCAACGCAGGTGCTGGAACGCGGAGATCACCGCTCCCCTGCGATGGAGAACAGGTCGAAGAAGCTGCCGCTGTGCAGCAGCGTCAGCCCCGGCGGCACCGGCCGGGTGTGGTTGCCGAGGTGCATCCAGAGCAGGTGGCCGCCCAGCGGCAGCATGTCGGGCGTGATGAGGTGCGCGGGCCAGCGCTCCCGGTCGGTGGGCAGGCCGCCCCGCACGGCCACGGCGGTTGCACGGGCGAAGAAATCCGGGCTGTAGCCTGACCGCTCCAACGTGACGAGGTTCGGCATGTGGTCATATACGTTCAGGTTGCGGCAGGTAAAACCGGGTGCGGGCGCGTCGTCCTCCACCACGGCGGTCAGGACGGCACCGCGGGGCACCACCTGCAAGGCGGCGCGCAACTCGCCGTACTGGCGGTCGCAGGCGCGCATCGCCAACCCGGCGGACCCGACCTGCACCAGCACCGCCGCCGCCAGCAGCAGCCCCAGCGGCAGCAACTGCGGGCCTGCGCCCGGCCTGACCCGCATGGCTGCAACGGCCAGGTAGGCGGCGGCAACGGGAAGGCGCATGTCACCCAGGAACACGCCGAACGTCCAGGTCGGCACCGCCAGGCCCATAAGCATGAGCGCGACGGCCGGGGCCGCAAGCCTGCGGTCCCAGCGCAGCACCCCCGTGCGGGTCAGGCGGAACAGCAGGAACACGCATCCAGCGAACACCGCCAGGCCGGCGCTAAACTCGCCCAATGCGCCGGAGAACAGGAACGGCGACATCAGCCCCAGCACCTTGAGCATAGGAACCCAAACCGCGCCGGTTAGCCCGCCAGGCGGCGGCATCGCAAGCTGCGTCCATAGCAAGGCGGCGGGCAGGAACTGGGCGCCCAGCAGCAGCCAGTCCCGGACCGGGGTGCGCCAGGCCCGCGGACGCCCGAACGCCTCGTAGGCCCCCAGCATGATGCCATACAGCGCCAAGGCGAGCAGGTGGGTGAAGTAGAGCGCCGTCGCCGCGGCCGTGAACAGGACCAGGCGCAGCAGCCACGGCCGCTCCCGCATCGCGTGCCAGGCCGCCAGGCCCAAGAGCGCGCCTATGACGCCCAGCATGTAGTTCAGGAAGCCCCAGGCCAGCACGGCGTTGTAGCTGACCAGGCCCATCGCCAGCGGCTCGAACCCGATGCGGCCGGCGAAGGCGCGCTGCATTGCCACCACCGCGCCGACCGTGCCCCACAGCAGCAGCACGATGGCGACCCGCCCCGCCACCAGGGTCGGCATGACGCGCGCAAGCGGGGTCAGCAGCCAGTCCAGCCCCATGTAGGGCACGAGCACGTCCCGAAGCTCGAACAGGCGGGCGATGTCGGGGTCATCGGCAATGTGCGCCCGGGCGTGGATGCGCGCGAGGTGATTGAGGGTATCCCCGCCGAGCGGAACCTCGACCAGCAGCAGCGGCACCGCAAGCAGGGCGGCAAGCGCCAGGTATGCGGTCCACAAAGCTGCCGTGCGGCTCACAGGCCAAGGGCGGGCGCGGCAGGGCGCGTCCGCACCCTGCGCGAAGGTGACTTTCATAACAGGGCCTCTATGCTGGCGACATGGTCTGCGCCTGCCCGGCCGGCAGGGCGCAGCGCCGCCAGACGGGGATGAACCGCGTGTACGAGTACGGCGCCACGTTCTATTCGTTCCTCGACTCGTTTGCTGTGCGCTCGGCAGGGCGCATCGTGCCCCTGGTCATGGCGGCGTTGCCAATCGCCAGCGTCGTGGATTTCGGTTGCGGCCAGGGCGCGTGGCTTCATGTCTGGCGCGGTGCCGGCGCGGATATCCTTGGCGTTGACGGACCCTACGTGGACCGCAGCCGCCTGCTCATCCCTGCGGAGGCGTTCCTGCCGGCCGACCTGGCCAGCCCGCTTGACCTGCACCGCCGGTTCGACCTGGTCCAGAGCCTGGAGGTTGCGGAACACCTGCCTCCGGCGTGCGCCGACGCCTTCATCGCCATGCTCACGCGCCACGGCGACGCCGTGCTGTTTTCCGCGGCCGTGCCGGGCCAGGGCGGGGAGCATCATGTGAACGAGCAGCCGCTTGCCTTCTGGCGCGGGCTGTTCGCCGCACGCGGGTATCGCGCCGTGGACCTGGTCCGGCCTGCGGTGCGCGGGGACGCCGGAGTGCAGCGGTGGTACTGCTGCAACACGGTCCTGTATGTGAACGACGCCGCTGCCGCCCGCCTGGCGCCCTCGGCCAGGGACGCCATCCTCCCCGGCACGCAGCCGCTTCCCAGCTACTGGACGGCTGCCGAGCGCATCCGGCAATCGTTCGTACGCACCCTGCCCTTGTCCGTGGTGGACCGCCTGTCCAGCATAAGGGCCACACTCAGCGCCCGGCGGGCAGGCGCGGCTTGAGGCCGCTGCATCAGCCATAAGCCGTCGCGCCGGCCTTGGGCAACAGGTCTGCGCCAACCGTCCAGCCGATGAAGCCCGGCACGCCCCTTTCACCCACCGGCTATGCCCCGCCCGGCTTGGTGCCGATGGCCGCCCAGGACATCTCGTTCACCCACTCCAGCCGCACGTCCCTCAGCCCGGCGCCGCGCATCAGCGCCTCCACTTCCGCCCCGGTCCAGTAATGGGCGATGCGCGGCAGCATCTGGTCGAACACGATGGACCGCAGGTGCGGGAAGCCGAACCCGGCAATCAGCCGAAAATAGCTGATCGGCCGCACGCCCAGACGCAGCAGCAGCCACAGCAGCCCCGCCGGATACAAGGACAGGTGATGCACCAGCCCGACCGGCAGCCGGCTGAACAGCGCCCGGCGCAGCGGGTTCAGCCCGGCCGTCAGCCAGCGGTTGTTCTCCGCCCCGTACACCCACACCGCCACCTGCCCGCCGTGCCGTGCCGCCTGCGCCATGCGGGACAGCGCCCGGGCGGGGTCCTCCAGGTGATGCACCACGCCGATGGAGAACACGATATCGAAGCGGTCCCGGTACGGCAGGTCGTAGGCGCTGGCGCGCACCACCTCCGCCGTCGGGAACCGGCCCAGCGCATGACGCGCCGCCGCCAGGGAACGCTCGTCGAGGTCCGCCGCAACCCCGCCCGCGGCGCCGTACAGCATCGGCCAGTGGCTGTTGCGCCCCATGCCGCAACCGACGTCCAGGAACGTCTTCCCCATCCAGTCCGACCGGGACAGGTGCGGCGTCCAGCGCCGGAACTGCTCCTCATAGATGGGCAGAAGCTCCGAGTAGGCGCCCCATTCATAGCCGAACCGCTCAGGGGAGCCAGTTTGGTCCAGTGAGGACAGCACAGCTTCGGTCATGCGTGCATCCCGATCAGGGGCTGGCCCGCGGCATGAAAGGCCGCTCGCGGATGGGCCGACTGCCGGCCCGCGACGGTGAACAGGACATGCAGCGCCCACAGCCGCTTGCCGTGGTCCCGCGCGCCGGACATGTGCTCCCCGGTCAGCCGCTCCAGCTCAGTGCGGTTGAACCAGGCCGCGGCCGGGTTGCGGCGGGACAGGATGGTATCGCGGCAGCGGTCCCGCAGGGCGGTCCGCAGCAGGGCACCGATCGGCACGCCGAAGCCGTGCTTGCGGCGATGCACGATGCGGTCCGGCAGGTAGCGGCGTGCCACCTGCTTCAGCGCCCACTTGCCCGTGCCGCCCCGCAGCTTGAGCGACACGGGCAAGGCGCAGGCATATTCGGCGAAGGCGCGGTCCAGGAACGGCGCCCGCACCTCCAGCCCGTTGAACATCGCGGCCCGGTCGGTCTTCATCAGGATGTCGTCTGGCAGGTAGCCGGTCAGGAAGGCGTGCAGCAGCCCGTCCACGCCACCACCCGGCTGCGGGCCGAGCGCCGTGAACGCCTCCTCCCGCAAGGCGGCCTGGTCCACGTCCGCGGCCCACAGCCGGGCCATGCCCGCCGGACCGAATGGGGCCATCCAGTAGGCCGACTGATGCGCCGGGGTCTGGCCGAACCCTTGGGACAACTGCGCCAGCCTGAACGCCAGCGGCATGTATCCGCTACCGGCCGGCAGCCGTCCTAGCATCCGGGCCAGCGCAGCACCCGACGCGGCCGGTAGCAGGCGCATCAGCCTGGCCAGATGCTGCGCCCGGAAGTTCGGGTAGCCCGCGAACAGCTCATCCGCGCCGTCCCCGCCCAGGGCCACCTTCATGCTCGCCCGGGCCGCCCGGCACACCAGCCAGGCCGGCAGCAGGGAGGAGTCGGCCAGCGGCTCGGACAGCGACGCCTCCACGGCATCCGCGGCGTCCGCCACGTCGGCGTCGCCCAGCCGCACGACCTCGTGCGCGACGCCCAGGTGGCGCGCGACCTCGGCGGCATAGGGCGTCTCGTCGAAGCCATGCCCGCCGACCTGGACGGTGAACGCCGTGATCCCCGGGTTGCGACGCACCGCCAGGGCGGTGAGCAGGCTGGAGTCCAGCCCGCCCGACAGGAACACGCCGAGCGGCACGTCGGCGACGCTCTGCCGCTCGACAGCGGCTTGCAGCAGCGTGTCCAGCCGGTCAACGGCCTCCCGGCTGCTGACAGCCGAACCACCGCCGACCTGCGGGCGCCAGTACTCCGACACCTCCGCCCGCCCCGCGGCGAAGCGCAGCATCGTGCCGGGCCGCAGCTTGCGTATGCCGGTCCAGCCCGAGGCGCAGCCGGGCACGTACTCGAATTGCAGAAGCTGGTAGGCGGCGGACAGGTCCGGGGCGGCGTGACGGAACGCGGGATGGGCCAGCACCGCCCCGGCCTCCGACCCGAACACCAGTTGGCCGCCGGCGATGCCGTAATAAAGCGGCTTCTCGCCGTAGCGGTCGCGGACCAGGTGGATGTCGCCGCTGCGCCCGTCGCGGTAGGCGAAGGCGAACATGCCATCAATCCGCTCGACCGCCGCGCGTATGCCGTCGCGCCGGATCAACGCGAACAGCACCTCGGTGTCGCAGCGGTCGCGCAGCGCGGCGCCCGAGCGGGCCAGGTCGTCGGCCAGGGCGCGGTGGCCGTAGATCTCGCCGTTGAAGGACAGTGCATCGCCGGACGCCGCGTCCACCCGGGGCTGCGCGCCGCCGTTGGGATCAACGACCGCAAGCCGGCAGTGCCCGAGCGCCACGCCCCCATCCAGGAACAGGCCGGACCCGTCGGGTCCACGGTGCGCCACCGCGTCCAGCATGGCCCGCAGGTGCTGTCGCGCCTCCCTGCCCGGCGGGGAGAACCCGGCGATGCCGCACATCTACCACCGGCTCACGGCAACGAGGCGCGGCGGCGTGGCCGCGTGCTGGACGACGGACCTGATCTTGTAGGGCGCCTTGCCCTGCGCCTCGAAGTAGGTGCGGCTCATGATCTCCGCCATGATCCCCAGCAGCAGGAACAGCACGCCCGACAGTCCCAGCGTAGCGGCCAGCAGCGGCAAGGGCGTCTGGATCAGGGAGGTACCGAAGCCGAAGCGCAGCACCAGCGCCCAGGTGAACGCCAGGACGGAGGCCGCCAGGGCGCCGGCGCCGACCTTGCCGAAGAACTGCATCGGCCGGTCGAGCGCCCGCCCGATGAAGAACAGCGTCAGCAGGTCCAGCAGCACCCGCACGACCCGGCCCAGGCCGTACTTCGACACGCCGAACCGGCGGGAATGGTGGCGCACCGGCACCTCCGCCACGCGCGCGCCGTCCCAGGACGCGAAGATGGGAATGAAGCGGTGCATCTCGCCATACAGCCGCACCCCCTCCAGCACGTCGCGCCGGTATGCCTTCAGGGTGCAGCCGTAGTCGTGCAGGCGCACGCCCATCACAGAAGAGATCAGCCGGTTGGCCAGGACGGACGGCAGGCGCCGGGTCAGCGCCTTGTCCTCCCGCTGCGTGCGCCAGCCGGACACGACATCGTATCCCTCGTCCAGCTTGGCCAGCAGGAGGGGGATATCGGCAGGGTCGTTCTGGCCGTCGGCGTCCATCGGGATGATGACGTCGCCGGTGGACTGCTGGAACCCGGCCATCATGGCGGAGGTCTGCCCGTAGTTGCGCCGCAGGCGGATGACGCACACGCGCGGGTCCTCGGACGCGAGCCGTTCCAGCACCTCGGCGGAGCCGTCACGGGAGCCGTCGTCCACGAACACGACCTCGGACGGGTGCGGCAGCGGGTCCAGCGCGGCGCAGAGGGTAGCATACAGAGACGGCAGCCCCTCGGCCTCGTTGAACACCGGGATGACAACCGAAACCTTCATGCCGCCCGCCCCTGCTGCGGCCCGGCAGAGGACGGGCGCACCCCGTTGCTACCACCCAAGCAGATGCGGGGGCATGAAGTGCAAGGTCAGGAATTGTTCAGGGTGGACCGGCCCTGCGCCGGGCAGCGCACCGTGGACGCTTCCAGCCTTTTGTTTCACGCCCATCCTCTGTGCGATGAAACAGCAGCATCGAGCGGGGGAGCGTCCGGCGGACACAGGCACGCGGGGTATCGGAGCGCAGGAGGAGCCGGCACACTGCGTCCTGTGCGGCCGGGCCATCCCGCCGGGGGCGAAGTCGTCCCGGCACCACCTAGTCCCGCGGCTCAAGGGCGGCACGCACCTGGGCACCGTGCGGCTGCACCAGATCTGCCACTCCGCCATACACGCCCGCTACACCGAGGCCGAGATCGCCCGCCGGCTTGCGGACCCGGCGGCGCTGCGCGACGACCCGGAGCTGGCCCGCTTCGTCGCCTGGGTGCGAACCAAGCCCGACGACTTCCACGCGCCCACCCGAGCGGCTCGCGGGCGCACGGCGAAATGGAAATAAGGGCTGCCTGGCGAGTCGTCCGGGCCGGGCGGAACAGCGCAGCGCCTTCCGTCAAAGGGCAGAGCCGGCAACATGAAGGCGGCGGGCGCTGCGCCGTTCCGCCCCGTGGGCAGGCCAGCGCCGCATCAGTGCGGACCGCCCCTAATGCGTCAGTATCTTCGATAAGAACGCCCGCGCCCGCTCGTTCGTGGCGCCGCCGAAGAAGCGGTCCCGCGTCGCGTCCACCACCACCTCGCCCGCGTCCATGAACACCACGCGGTGCGCGACCTTGCGGGCGAAGCCCATCTCGTGCGTCACCACCATCATCGTCATCCCGTCGCCGGCCAGCGCCACCATCACGTCCAGCACCTCGCTCACCATCTCGGGGTCGAGCGCGCTGGTCGGCTCGTCGAACAGCATCACCACCGGGTCCATCGCCAGCGCCCGCGCGATGGCGACGCGCTGCTGCTGGCCGCCCGAGAGCTGGCCGGGATACTTGTCGGCGTGGGCGGACAGGCCCACCCGCTCCAGCAGCGCCCCGGCCTTGGCGCGGGCCTCTGCCGCCGGGCGGCGCAGCACCTTCTGCTGCGCCAGGCACAGGTTCTCGGTGATACGCAGGTGCGGGAACAGCTCGAAGTGCTGGAACACCATGCCGACGCGCGCCCGCAGCCGCGGCAGGTCCACGCCCCGGCCGCCGCGCCCGGCCACGGGCAGGGCCACGCCGTCCACCGTGATGCTGCCCTCCTGGAACGGCTCCAGCGCGTTCACGCACTTGATGAGGGTGCTCTTGCCGGACCCCGAGGGACCGCAGACCACGACGACCTCGCCGCGGGCGACCTGCACGGTGCAGGCGCGCAGCACCTGCGTGGCCGGGCCGTACCACTTGCTGACCTGGTCCATGGCGATGATCGTGGACATGCGGCCCCCTAGCGGATGATGGCGATGCGCCCGCCCAGCCGCCGAACGGCCTGGGACGCCAGGAGGCACACGGTGAAATAGACCACGGCGGCGAAGACGTACATCTCCACCAGCCGCCCGTCCCGCTGCGCCACCTTGCTGGCCGCGCCCATGAAGTCCGTGATGGACAGCACATAGACCAGCGACGTGTCCTGGAACAGGATGATGGTTTGCGTCAGCAGCACCGGCAGCATCGTGCGGAACACCTGCGGCAGGATGACGGACCCCATCACCTGCCGGTAGGTCAGCCCCAGGGCGTAGCCCGCCGCCATCTGCCCGCGCGGGATGCTGCCGATCCCCGCGCGTATGATCTCGGAGAAGTATGCGGCCTCGAACAGGGTGAAGGTCAGCAGGCTGCTGGCGAACGCCCCGACCTGCACCGGGCGGGACGCGCCGGTGATCCACTGGCCGATGTAGGGCACCAGGAAGTAGAACCAGAAGATCACCAGCACCAGCGGCAGCGCCCGCATCAGGTTCACGTATCCCGTGGCGATGCCGCCCAGCACCCGCCCGCCGGCCAGCCGCAGCAGCGCCAGCAAGGTGCCCAGCACGACGCCTCCTGCCGCCGCCAGGAAGGTCAGGGTCAGGGTGAAGCGCATCCCGTCCAGGAACAGGTAGGACAGGCTGCGCCGGATCACGTCCCAATCGAACATCATCGGGCGAACATCATCGGGCGAACATCATCGGGCGAACATCATCGGGCGAACGTCATCGGGCGGACGCCATGGGGCGGACGTCATGGATGGCGAAACTGCCCGTCACGCGCCGATATATCCCGGCACCCGCACCCGCCGCTCCAGCCAGCGCATCAGCAGGGTCGCCGCCAGGTTCACGACGAGATACCCGGCGGTCGCCGCCGTGAACGCCTCGAACACCTGGAACGAGAACTCCTGCATCGCCCGCGCCCGCGCCGTCAGCTCCGCCAGGCCGATGGTGAGCGCGACGGAGGTGTTCTTGACTGTGCTGACCAGCTCGCTCGTGAGCGGCGGCAGGATCACCCGGAACGCCATCGGCAGCAGCACGCAGCGGTAGGTCTGCGGCAGGGTCAGCCCCAGCGCCATCCCCGCCAGCCGCTGCCCTTGCGGCAGCGAACCCAGCCCGGCGCGCACCTGCTCCGCCACCCGCGCCGACATGAAGAACCCGGTGCCGACTGCTGCGATGACGAACGGCGCGTTCCGCAGCGACTTCATCCAGTCGCCGAACCCGGCCGGCACCACCTCCGGCAGCACGAAGTACCACAGGAACAACTGCACCAGCAGGGGCACGTTGCGGAACAGCTCCACCCACGCCGCGCCCACCCCCTGCGCCAGGCGGCTCGGCAGGGTTCGCAGCACGCCCATCAGGCAGCCCAGCGCCAGCGCCACCATCCAGGCCAGCGCAGAGACCTCAAGCGTCGTCAGCAGCCCTTGCAGCAGCATGTCCCAGTAGGTGCCGGCGCCCTCCGGCGACGGCTCCCAGAAGATGCGCCAGTTCCAGTTGTAGCTCACCCCCGCCGCAGCCCGGCCATGACCCGCCTACGGCCCCCCGCCTATGACCCGTAGTGATCGGGGTCAGGGCTGTCGGTCGGGTTCTGGAAGGCGCGCGCCAGCTCGGGGGACATCGGCAGGTTCATGTTCAGGTTGCGCGGCGGGATCGGCTGCATGAACCAGCGGTTGTACATCGCCGTGATCTCCGGGCTGCGGAACAGGTCGGCGGTGGCGGCGTCCACGAGCTGCTTGAACGCGGGATCGTCCTTGCGGAACATGATGCTGTAGGGTTCGGGCTGGCTGAACGCGTCCTCGCTGATCTTGTAGGCTGCCGGGTCCTTGCTCGCTGCGATGAAGCTGGCCAGCAGCACGTCGTCCATCACGCAGGCCACCGCCCGCCCGGTCTCGACCAGCAGGAAGGCTTCGGCGTGCTCCCGGGCCGTGAGGATGTTGATGCCCAGCTTCCAGGTCAGGTTGACGTTGGTGAGCTGCGCGATGTTGGTGGTGCCGCTGGCCGAGGCAACCGTCTTGCCCTCTAGGCTGTCAATGCCGTTGAACCCCGCGGCGCCCTTGGACACGAACCGGCTGGCGGTCAGGAAATAGGTGTTGCTGAACGCCACCTGCTTCTGCCGGGCGGCGTTGTTGGTGGTGCTGCCGCATTCCAGGTCTATGGTGCCGTTGGCCAGCAAGGGGATGCGCGTGGACCCGGTCACGGAGGTGATGACGACCTTGAGGTCGGGCGCCCCGACCCGCGCCTTCACGGCGTCCACGACCTTCATGCAGATGTCCACGGCGAAGCCGACCGGCTTCTGCTTGTCGTCGAGGTAGCTGAACGGCACCGAGCTGTCGCGCACGCCCATCGTGATGGCGCCAAGCTCCTTGACCTTCTTCAACGTCCCCGTCAGCTCCTCCGCCGCAGCGGCGGGATGCAGGGCAGGCAGAGCGAGGCTCAAGGCCAGGGCCAGGGGGACGAGGCGCATCGGGGTCTCCTGCAGGTTGGCAACGGACGGCATGGCGGGCAGCGGGCGGTCGCGGGCGGTGACAGGGTTAGCATCAACCGGCGCTTCGCGCTGTTCTACCTGATGGCGCGTCCTGGCCTAACCCCTTGCACGCGGATGGGCGTCAAGAAACGCCAGCAGATGTTGCCTCTTCGCGCCGCCAGGTGCCCGGCGGCGTGCGGCGGCCCGGGAGGCTGGACGTCTTCGCTCCGTCGCCGCCGCAGCTCCGCCCGTCCGCGTCCCACGCCAGGACGCGGCCCGGACCCTCACCGGGCGATGCGGGCCTAGCTGCCGTAATGCGCGGGGTCCGGATTGTCGGACGGGGCCTGAAAGGCGCGCTGCAGCACCGGCGCCATCGGCAGGTTCAGGTTGAGGCCGCGCGGCGGTATGGCCTGGGTGAACCAGCGGTTATACAGTGCCGTGCCCTCGGGGCTGCGGAACAGGGCGGCGGTGGTGGCGTCCACAAGCTGCTTGAACGCCGGGTCGTCCTTGCGGAGCATGATGGCATACGGCTCGGGCTGGCTGAAGGCGTCGGCGCTGATGCGGTAGGCCGCAGGGTCCTTGCTGGCGGCGACCAGGCTGGCCAGCAGCACGTCGTCCATGACGAAGGCGGCGGCGCGGCCGGTCTCCATCAGCAGGAAGCTTTCGGCGTGGTCCTTGGCCGTCAGGATATTCAGGCCCAGGCCGCGGGCGGTGTTGGCGGCGTTGAGCTGCACGATGTTGGTGGTGCCGCTGGTGGACACGACGCTCTTGCCCTTGAGGCCGTCAATGTCGCTGATGCCGGCTGCGGCCTTGGACACGAACCGGCTGGCGGTCAGGAAATAGGTGTTGCTGAACGCGACCTGCTGCTGCCGGGCGGCATTGTTGGTGGTGCTGCCGCACTCCAGGTCTATGGTGCCGTTGGCAAGCAAGGGGATGCGCGTGCTGCTCGTGACCGGCGTCATCACCACTTTCAGCCCCGGCTGCGCCAGCTTCGCCTTCACAGCGTCCACGACCTTGAGGCACACGTCTATGGCGAAGCCGACCGGCTGCTGCTTGTCGTCGAGGTAGCTGAACGGCACCGAGCTGTCGCGCACGCCCATCGTGATGGTGCCGGTCTCCTTGATCTTCTTGAGCGTGCCCGTCAGGTCTTGCGCTGCGGTGGGAAGCGCTGCGGGCAGCATGAGGCCAAGGGCAAAGGCGAGGTGGCCGAGGCGCATCTTGAGTTTCCTTGATTTAAGTCGGGAGCTTCGGATGGCGGAGGGGTGGTCGCGCAGCCGGCCCAGCGGCGGGCGGCGGGGTTAGGCGTGGTGACGATGACATTAGCCGACCCTGCGCGCCCGTCCATCTCCTGCAGGCCGGCGCCAGGGTGCAGCCGGGCAGCCGTGTCATGCCCTGCCCGGCCTGGCGCCAGACTGTGCAGCCTGTCCGCCACGCCGCACCCGGCGCTGACGGCATGAGGGGCGCAGCGAACGGCACCTTGGGCGACCCGGCCGAGCGGGAGCGGCGGCGGGCGTTGCTGGTCCTGCCCCATGCCGCGCCGCTGGCCGCCTATGCCGCCGGGCTGCGGCGGTCCGGCGTGCAGGTTCCGGACTTCGATCCGCTGGACGGCGGCACCGCCGCCCGCGTGCTGTTCGTGCTGGAGAAGCCCGGGCCGGGCATCCATCCCGCCGGCTTCGTCAGCCGGGACAACGACACGCCCACGGCGGCGGCGATCCGCGCCTTCATGGCGCAGGCCGGGCTGCCGCGGAGGGAGACGGTGCTGTGGAACCTGGTGCCGTGGTGGAACGGCACCACGGCCGTCACGGCGACGGAGCGTGCGGCGGGGGTGCAGACATTGGCAGGGCTGCTGCCGTTGCTGCCGAGGCTGGATACGGCGGTGCTGGTGGGGCGGACGGCGGGCGCGGCACGGCCGTTGCTGGACGGCGTGCGGGTGCTGGCGAGCGCGCATCCCAGCCCGCAGGTACGGGCTGGGTTCCGGGAGCGGTGGGATGCGATCCCGGAGGTGTGGCGGGAAGCGGTGCGGCCTCCGGCCGCAAGATGAGGTGCAGGCTTCGCCCACCGCCTCAAGCCATAAGGTGCCTTGCCTCAGCCCGGCGCCGCCTTGCGGGGCCGTCCGCCCTTGGCGCCGTTGGCGCGTGCGGCTGCGGCCTTGGCCGGGGACGTCGCCTGTCCCGCAAGCCGCACCATGTGCGCCCTGGTCCCGAACAGGCCGGCAAGCAGGCCGGGGATGGACAGGTCGGCATCCAGCGCTTCCCAATGCAGGCCATAGCCCGAGCCCAGGACCTCCACCGCCGCAAGCTGGTCCCCGGTCGCAGTCTCCAATCCTTCGGCAAGGCGTGGCGGAAAGGCGAAGGTGCAGCCGTTGGTCAACTCGACGACCACCTGCCCCAGTTGCCGGTCATAGCGCGCGGCGGCGGCGCGCGGCTGGTGCAGCCGGGCGGCGCGGCCATGCGCGAGTGCAGCATCAATCTGGGCGTCAGTCGGTTCGGCCATGGATGTCCCCCATCGCTGCAATAAAAGTGTCTGGCGGCTGGCCACAAGGCATACGGCGCGGCGGACCTCGCCGCGCGTCATGGCGTCGGCCCAGACGAGCGCAGGAGCACCATCGGCCCCGAGCAGATCTATCTTGGCCTCCCCGTCACCGAAGACGTGGACATGCGCCGGCTGATGGTCGTTGAGGTAAATGACGACGCGCAAGCCATCGGCACGCAGCACAGTGGCCATGTCAATGAACAACCCATCAGGTTGAGTTAATCAACCCTGTTGGCTCTGTGGTTCCGTGCCAAAGCGCCTTGATGCTGCCCCGCCCCTACTCCCGGAACATCCGCTCCCGCAGCAGATACCGCAGCCCCCGCGTCCAGCTCTCATCCGTGTTGCCGCGTATGTCCACGCTGTCGGCGTGCAGCGTCTGGCCGGTGGCGGCGTCCTCTACCACCAGGTTTACGTTCAGGATCAGGTTGCTGACCTTCTGCACCCAGCCGTAGGCCACCTGCTGCGCGCCCAGCTCCCGCGCCATCGCCAGCTCGCAGCCGTTGCAGCCGCGTATGCTGTCCACGCGCGCCAACTGCCCCTGCGCCGGCGCCATGTCCACCAGGGTGTAACGGCCTTGCAGGCCCTCCCGAAGCTGCCCGTCCAAGCGGTGCAGCCGGGCCATCTCTTCCGGCGTGGAGGCGGTAGGGGACGTATTGTTCAGGTTGAAGTCGAACACCGCGATCCGCGGCATCTCCTGCGCCGCGGCGGGACCGGACGCCGCGCCCAGCACCGCCAGCGCCGCAAGCCATGTGCGAAGACCCATCCACCCCTCCCCGGCGGGACCAGTGCCCGCGGCGTTGCTTGTTGGGTTCGGTTGTATCAACCCTATCCCGCTCCCGCCAGGACGGCGCACACTGCCGGCGCAGCACCAGGGAGGGCGGCGATGAAGGTCACGATAGAGATAGACTGCACCCCGGACGAGGCCCGGCAGTTTATGGGCCTGCCCGACGTGAAGCCCATGCAGGCCGCGCTGATGGCCAAGATGGAAACCCAGATGACCCAGGCCGCCGACCGCTTCGCCCCCGACGCCCTGCTGCGCTCCTGGATGTCGCTGGTGCCGGGGACGCCGGAGGGGATGCGCGACGCCTTCACCCGGCTGTTCCAGGCCGGCGCGGGGGGCGGCACGAAGGGCTGAGGCCGATCAGCCCCGCAACAGGCCGCCCACCGGCTGGACCGCGCCGGCCCCGCCTGGGAACACCCCGCCCAGCGCCGCCGCCGGCACCATCAGGTGCCCCGTCAGCAACCCGGCCGACACGGCGCGCAGGTCCGCGGTCGGCTGCAGGTCCCGGTCCTCGAACAACCGTCCCGCCCCCAGGCCGGGCCAGTCCGCCAGCACGCGCCCGCCCGCCACCGCGCCGCCCAGCACGAAGGCCGCGCCGCCGGTGCCGTGGTCGGTGCCGCCGGTGCCGTTCACCCGCGCGGTGCGGCCGAACTCCGTCATCACCAGCACCGCCGTCTGCTTCCACGTCGCGCCCAGCCCGTCGCGCAGCGCCACCAGCCCGGCGTCCAGCGCCCGCAGCGGCCCCTGCAGCCGCCCGGCCTGCCCGGCATGGGTGTCCCAGCCGCCCACCTCCATCGCCGCCACCCGCGGACCGTCCGGCGCCGCCAGCAGCCGCCCGGCCGCCGCGGCCAGCGCGGCGAAGGCGCCCGGCCCGCCGGCCGGCTTGTCCATCCCCGACAGCGCGGTGGCGGAGAAGCCGCGGTCCTGCAGCCCTTCCGTGACGGCCGGGCCGAGCAGCGGGTCCGCGTGCAGCAGGTCGGCAATGCGGGCCAGCAGCTCCGGCGCCGGCGTCGCCGAGGCCGGCGGGGCATAGGTGCCGACCGCCGCAGCACCGCGCAGCAGCAGCGGCACCTGCACGCCCAGCGCCAGCGCCCCGGCCTGGCCGCCACCGAGACGGCCCGGCATGGCGGCCACGGCGCGGTTCAGCCAGCCGCTGGCCAGCCGGTGCTCCGCGCCGCTTTCCAGACAGTCCTGCGCGTCGAAGTGGCTGCGCGTGCGATACGGGCCGGCGACGGCGTGGACGGCCAGCATCTCGCCGGCCGCATACATCCCGTGCAGCCCGGCCAGCGCGGGATGCAGGCCGAAGAAGCCGCCCATGTCCAGCACGCCGCCGGGCTGGCCCGGCCCGGCCCCCACCAGCCCCGGCCGCAGCCCGGCCAGGTCCGGGTCGCCGTACGGCACCACCGCCGCCATGCCGTCCAGCGCGCCGCGCAGCAGCACCACGACCAGCCGCCGCTCCGTCGGCGCCGCGGCCAGCGCCAGGGAGGACCGGCCCAGCGTGCAGGCGGTGGCCAGGCCCAATAGGGCGGAGCGCCGGGTGATGCGCATGGAAGGGTGCGTCATGTCAGCGCCTCTGGAACTCGGGGGAGGTGAACAGCAGGGTCATCGCGTCCCGCCGGCTGCCAGCGCCGCGCATGGCGTCCCGGGTCTGCGGGCGCAGCAGCGGGCCGAGCGCGGCGTCCGCCACCGCAGCCGGGTCCTGGTCCCGGGCGCGGCCCGCCACGGCATGGGACCAGTCTATGCGGCGCATCACCGCCTCGGGTGCCGCCCACTCGGCGGCGGTGTCGGCCCAGCCATTGGGCAGCGGCGGGTTCCACAGCGGCTGGCCCAGCGCGTTGAGCGCGCCCCGCAACGGCGGACGCTGCCCCTCCGGCAGGTCCAGCGCACGCAGGGCGGCGACGGCGAAGTCCAGCGGCGCACGCAGCTTGCCCAGCGGCGCCCAGGCGGCGGGCAGGTGCAGCAGCGCCGTGCTGGCGGCGGCGAGGTCGCCGTCGGTGTCGCGCAACACGCCCTCGATGGTGCGTATCGCATCCGGCGGCGGGTCGTCGGCGACGAAGTGCCGGACCAGCTTCGTCGCCAGGTGCCGGTGCGTGGCGGGGTGGCGGGCCAGGAAGTCCAGCGCGGCGATGCCCCCGGCCTCCCCGGGGCCGAAGCGGCGACCCAGCACGGTCTTGCTGCCCGGCTCGTGCGCGCCGTCGCGGAACAGCCAGCCGGGGAACAGGCGCTGCTGCTCGACCGACCAGCCCGTAAGGACGCGGGCGAACTCCGTCACGTCGGCCTGGGTCTGGCCGCCGCCGGGGCCGAGCGTGTGCAGCTCCAGGCACTCGCGGGCCAGGTTCTCGTTCAGGCCGCGGCGGCCGTTGCGGCCCGCGCTGCTGTTGGGGCCGATGGACGCGGCGTTGTCCAGGTAGATCAGAATCGCGGGATGCCGCATGACCGCCAGCAGCAGCCCGGCGAAGCTGCCGGTGACGTTCGGACGTATCGCCTCCCGCAGGTACGGCCCGATGACTGCGCTGACGCCGCCGGCCCGGGTGCTGACGGTGAAGTGGTTGGCCCAGAACCACACCAGCCGCTCCCGGAACGGCGCCGGGGTGGTAAGGATCTGGGTGGTGTGGGCCTCCACGTCCTCGTCGAGCAACGGGCGCACCAGCGAGGCGTCGGGACCCAGCTTGAGCTTGTTCTGCTCCCGCAGCACCGTCAGGCCGTCTGCCGTGCTGGGCAGCCCGGCGTCGAAGGCGGCGGGGTCCGGCGCGTCCACCTGCTGCGCCAGCCAGGCCAGGGGATCGCCGGGCAGCGCCTCTGCGCCGCGGCGTCCCAGGCCGAAGCGGATCATGGCCTGTGCGGTCTGCTTGTCCATAGGGGTGGCGTAGCATGGGGCGGGGGCGCCGGAGGTGACAAAGGGTTGCAGGGGTGTAACGGAGGGCGGGTCCGGGCGTCCGCGGTTGGCGTGCCGCCGCCTGCTTGCTTCCTTCCAAGGCAAAGCTGCCGCACATGGGATGCAAGCCGCCTCCTGCTCCCTCTCCCTCCGGGAGAGGGCCGGGGTGAGGGAGGCGGCAAGGACCAGCTATGCCAACTCTGGCGCAAACCAGCCTGTCATCGGGACACGATGCGCTTACGGCTTCCCTCACCCCGGCCCTCTCCCGAAGGGAGAGGGAGCAGGAAGCGCCCCTGCATCATAGGCATTGGACCCGGCTACGACGGCGGCGTTGACCTTTGGCGCAACGCGCTCCGCTGTTCCGCCCGCCAAGGCGTGAAGGCCGCATCAACCCGGGCCAGGGCTTTGCCTCCTACACCGCCAGCAGCGCCGCCCGCGCCGCGTCGTCTGCCTGCAAGGCGGCCATCGTGCCGGACCAGGCGATACGCCCGCTTTCGATCACCACGGCGCGGTCGGCGACCCGGGCCGCGAAGTGCAGGTTCTGCTCCGCCAGCAGGACCGTCAGGCCCTCCTGCTTGAGCTGCAGGATGGCGGCGGCCATCGCTTCCACAATGACGGGCGCCAGGCCCTCGCCGGGTTCGTCCAGCAGGACCATGCGGGGGTTGCCCATCAGCGTGCGGGCGATAGTTAGCATCTGCTGCTCCCCGCCGCTCATGCGGGCGCCGGGGCGGTCCTTCATACGGCCGAGGTTGGGAAACAAGGCGAACAGCCGGTCCGGCGTCCATGCGGCGGCGCCGGGCCGGGCGGGCTGGCGGCCGACCTCCAGGTTTTCCAGCACGGTCAGGTCGGCGAACACCCGGCGGTCCTCCGGCACCCAGCCCAGCCCGGCGCGGGCGATGCGGTGCGGCTCCCATCCCGCGACCTCCTGCCCGGCGAAGCGGACGCTGCCGGCGGCGGGGCGCACCAGGCCCATGAGCGCCTTGAGCGTCGTGCTCTTGCCCGCGCCGTTGCGGCCCAGCAGCACCAGGACCTCCCCGGCGGCCACGCCGAAGGTCAGGCCGTGCAGGATGTGCGCGCGGCCGAGATAGGCGTCGAGGCTGGAGACCTGGAGCACTAATGCCCCCCGCTCGTGCTGCCGGTGCCCAGATAGACCTCCCGCACCCGCGCGTCCCCCCGTATCGCCGCCGGCGGCCCGGCGGCGATCACCTCGCCCCGGTTCAGCACCAGGATGCGGTCCGCGGTGCCGAACACCACGTCCATGTCATGCTCGGTGAACAGCACGGCCAGGCCGCGGGCGGTGGCCAGGCGCCGGGTCAGGGCCATCAGGCCGGTGCGCTCGGCAGGTGCCATGCCGGCGGTGGGTTCGTCCATCAGCAGCAGCCGGGGAGCGCCGACCAGGGCGACGGCCAGCTCCAGCCGCTTCAGGTCGCCATAGGCCAGGACGCCCGCGCCGCGCTCCGCCTGGTCCAGCAGGCCCACTTGCGCCAGCAGCGCGTCGGCCTCCGGCACCATGCGGCGCGTGGCCGCGCGCCAGGGGTTCAGGATGCCGCCCGCGGCGGACAGCAGCGCGACCTGCACGTTCTCCCGCACCGTCATGGAGGCGAAGGTCGCCGTGACCTGGAAAGTGCGCCCGACGCCCAGCCGCCAGATGGCGCGCGGGCGCAGGCCGGTGATGGAGCGGCCGTTCAGGCGGACGCTGCCGCCACCGGGCCGGAGCTGTCCGCCGACCATGTTGAACGTGGTGCTCTTGCCGGCGCCGTTGGGGCCGATGAGGGCGAGCATCTCCCCGGCCGCCACGGTGAAGGAGACGTTGGACACGGCGGGGAGGCCGGCGAAGGACTTGGAAAGGCCCTCGACCTCAAGGACCGCCCCGGCGGGAGCGCCGGGCTGGCCGCGCGGCACCGTCATCGCGAGACACGGGATGGCCGTGCGTGCCGGGGGGCGCGTGCCTGCTCCCTCTCCCTCCGGGAGAGGGCCGGGGTGAGGGAAGCCGCACGGGCCGCACCATCGCCCG
>JAABUM010003569.1_pt1 | contig 18839 bp, 20 predicted proteins | sample 5559161 | NCBI WGS metagenome assembly JAABUM01 (sample SAMN10711868, study PRJNA513369) | rock metagenome | isolation source: Antarctica rocks | place: Antarctica: Victoria Land, Siegfried Peak nord | reverse complement strand
CATGCACCACGCTGGGTCCCGGCGGCGGTTCCCGCCCGCGACCAAGGCTGAAGGTTGGGCGGATAGCTCGAGAGGCCGAAGTTGAGCCTGCCGGCCTCGGCGGCCCGGCCTCCGGACATCCGAATGAAGGGCAGCGCTGCAAGCCCGCCCAGCAGGGTGCGCCGGGTCGGGGCCATCATGCTGCCCGCCCGATGGAATAGACGTCGGGGCGGCGGTTCAGGGTGGCAGGAAGCTCCTCCCGGATCGTCTCGAGCTTGTCGAAGTCGATGTCCGCGACCGCCACGCCAACCCCGTCCTGCGCAGTCGCCAGCACCGTGCCCCAAGGGTCGATGATCATGCTCCGCCCGGCGCAAGCCCTGCCCGGCATGTAGGTCCCGACCTGGCCTGCGGCGATGACGTAGCACTGGTTCTCGACCGCCCGGGCCCGCAGCAGCAGCTCCCAATGGTCGCGGCCGGTATACAGCGCGAAGGCGGCCGGCACGAACAGCAGCTTCGCGCCGGCAAGCATCAGGACCCGATACAGCTCGGGGAAGCGCACGTCGTAGCAGATCGATAGGCCCGCGGTGACGCCCTCGATGTCGGCGGTCACGATCTCGGACCCGGCAAGGACGGTGTCGGATTCCTTGAACACGATCCGCCCCGGCAAATCGACGTCATACAAATGCAGCTTGCTGTAGCTCGCGACGATCTGGCCCTCGCGGTCGAACAGGATGCTCGTGTTGCTGCACTGGTTGGCACCGGGCTCGGCGATGCGGATAGAGCCGAGCAGGATCCACATCCTGTGCTCGCGGGCCTTCGCGGCGATCCGGTCCGTGGTCGGGCCGGGCAGGGTTTCGGCGGCGGCCAGTGCGCCCTCGTTCTCGCCCATGAAATCCGTGTATTCGGGAAGCACGGCCAGGTCCGCGCCGTAGCTGGCGGCCTGGTCGAGCACGCCAAGGGCGGCTGTGATGTTGGCTTCCTTGTCACTCTTGGAATTGAGCTGGCAGGCGGCGACGCGCATGGAGGTTCTCCTGGGGTTAAAGGATTGTGCTGGGCGGAAGCAGGGGATGCCCGGACACAGCAATGGCGGCCCGGTCGTCCTTCAACCCGACCCCCGTCAGCTTCAGTCGGCCGGCCTCGGTCAGCAGCCAGGCCAGCAGATCGGCAGCGGCCTCGATGGAGGCGCCGCATGGATGGATGTTGGAGATGCAGTTGCGTTCCGAGTCGCGCCGACCCACGCGCGGGCCGCAAGTCAGGTACACACCCAGGCTGTCGGCCACGCTCAGACCCGGGCGTTCCCCGATCAGCACCACGCTGAAGCGCGCACCGATCCGCTCGCCGATCTCGTCGCCCAGCGCGACCCGCGCCTGTGTCGCGACGATGACTGGGGCCACCGACCAGCCCGGTAGCCGGGCCCGGCAGGCGTGGATCAGAGGCCCGGCGTGCCGCTGCACGGCGATGGCCGACAACCCGTCCGCCGCGACGAAGACGACATCCCACCCGCCGGCTCCTCGACGCCCGGCCGCGAGTGCATCGCGGTAGGCGGGGTTGAGTTCGCGTCCCAGGTCGGGCCGGCGCAGGTATGCGACGCGGTCGGGCGCGGCGCTCTGCACGGCAATGCTGGGCAGCGGCGCCACCTCACGGGACACGGAATCGACGTCCAGTGCGGAATGCACGGCATCGCGCGCGCGGGCATGGGCAAGCTGGAACCGCAGCACTTCGTGCAACGGCAGGGCATCCCCCACCCGCCCCAGGCCGATCCGGGCCCGGGTCGACGCCCGCAGCGCCGCCCATGGGTCGAGGCCTCGCGCGTCAGCCGGCAGCATCGAACGGCCCCAGCTCGGCGGTGGACAGGAAACGCATGGCTGGTGGAGCGGCCGACCGGAGGCGCCCCGCACGGTCCTTCATCTCCATGCGCTCCAGCCAGGCCTCGAATTCCGGCGCCGCGCGGACGTTCAATTGCGAACGCAAGTAAAGCATGTCGTGGAACGCCGCACTTTGATAGTTGAGCATGACGTCGTCGGCACCGGGCACGGTGATCCGGAAGGTCAGGCCGGCGACCGTCAGGAGGGTCATCAGCGTGTCCATGTCGTCCTGGTCGGCTTCGGCATGGTTCGTGTAGCAGACGTCGCATCCCATCGGCAGGCCAAGCAGCTTGGCGCAGAAATGGTCTTCCAGCCCGGCGCGGATGATCTGCTTGCCGTCGTAGAGGTATTCGGGACCGATGAAGCCGACGACGGTGTTGACCAGCAACGGATCGAAGGCGCGGGCGACCGCATAGGCCCGGGCCTCCACCGTCTGCTGGTCGATGCCGTGATGCGCGCCCGCGGACAGTGCGGCGCCCTGCCCTGTCTCGAAATACATGACGTTGTCGCCGATCGTGCCGCGTCGCAGCGCCAGAGCGGCCTCGTGCGCCTCCCGCAGGATGCCGAGGTTGACCCCGAAGCCGGCATTGGCCGTCTCCGTGCCCGCGACGGACTGGAACACCAGGTCCACCGGCGCGCGGCGCTCCATGATCCGGATCGCGTTCGTGACGTGGGTGAGGACGCAAGTCTGGGTCGGGATGTCGTGGCGGGCCCGGACGGCGTCGAGCATCTCGAGCAGGGCGATGCAGTTCGGCACGCTGTCCGTCGCCGGATTGACCCCGATGACCGCGTCGCCGACCCCATAAAGCAGCCCATCGATGGTCGCGGCCGCGATGCCCCGGAGGTCGTCGGTCGGGTGGTTCGGCTGCAACCGTGTCCCCAGGCGGCCGGGCAAGCCGAGCGTGTTGCGGAACGCCGTCGTCACGCGGCACCGGCTCGCCACCGAGATCAGGTCCTGGTTGCGCATGAGCTTGCACACGGCCGCAGCCGTCTCCGGCGTGATCGCCGGCGCTAGCTCGGCGAGGAGGTCGGGCGTCGCCTCGTAGGACAATAGCCAGTCGCGGAAGCCGCCGGCCGTCAGGTGCGACAGGGTTGCGAACCCCAGGGCGTCATGGGAGTCGACGATGAGGCGGGTGACCTCGTCGTCCTCATACGGGACCAGCGGCTCATCGAGGAACGTCCGCAGTGGCAGGTCCGCCAGGACGGAGCGCGCCGCCACGCGCTGCGCGTCGCTTTCGGTCGCAAGGCCCGCCAGCTCGTCACCGGACCGGCGGTGCGACGCGCAGGCCAGCACCGCCCGCAGGTCGGCGAAGCGGTGGCGCTCGCCGTGGTAGTCGCTCGCGTAGGACGGCATCTAGCTGCCCACCGCGCGGCGTAGGCCGACGGCGCGTTCCAGCACCACCACCAGCGCCAGTGTGAACAGCACCATCAGCACGGAGATGGCCGCCACCATCGGGTCGGTCCGGGCCTCCACGTAGTGGTAAAGCGCCACCGGCAGCGTGGTCAGCCGCGGGCCGACGATGAACAGGGTGATGACGACCTCGTCGAACGAGACCAGGAACACGATGGCAGCCGATGCGACCACGCCCGGCAGCATCAACGGCAAGGTGATCCGGCGGAATACTGGCCACGGCCCGGCGCCAAGGCTGGACGCGGCTTCCTCCACGGCCGCCGGCAGCCCGCTCAGCGACGTGAGCAGGATCCGCAGCGCATACGGCACGGTGACGAGAAGGTGGGCCATGACGAGGCCGGGCCAACTGCCGACAAGGCCGCGCGAGACGAAGATGATCAGCAGGGCCAGCCCCAGCACGATCGTGGGCAGCAGCAGCGGCGCGGTCAACGCCGAGAGCAGCACCTCCCGCCCGCGAAACTTTGCCCGGCCCAGGGCAAAGGCGGTCGGCATGGCGATGATCAGCGCCAGGATCGTGACCGACGCGGCGAGCATGAGGCTGTTGCGAAGCGCCTCCCCCAGCTCGGGCTGCACCAGCATGGCTCGATACCAGCGGATGCTCCAGCCGGATGGCGGCCACGCGATGTTGGCGTCCGCCGAAAACGAGATGGGGAACACGAGCAGCACCGGGCCCAACAGGAACAGAAACAGCAGGGCGACGCTGGCGCGAAAGACGGCCCGGCTCATGCGAGGCTTCGCTCGATCACCCGGGACAGCCACCCGTAGCCGACCAGCGCCGCACCGAACACCACGAGTGCCAGCACGGACAGGGCCGCGGCAACGGGCCAGTTCAGCGTCACCACGGCCTGGTCGTAGATTTCCGTCGCAAGCAGGATCACCCGGCCGCCGCCCAGCAGCTTGGGCGTGATAAAGCTGCTGACCGCCAGCACGAAGGTGAGCAGGCAGCCGAGCAGGATGCCCGGCATGGTCAGCGGCAAGACGATACGGCGGAAGACGGTGAACGGCGCTGCACCCAGGCTGGCCCCGGCCTCCTCCAGCGCCACGTTGAGTCGGCCGAAACCCGCCAGCAGCGCCAAGATCATGTACGGCATCAGGATCTCGGTCATGCCGATCACGACGCCGGTCATGTTGAACACGAGGCGTGGCGGCGTGATCCCGACCAGCCGCAACATGCCGGGCAGAAACCCGTTGTCGCGCAGGATGACAAGCCAGCCATAGGTGCGAACGACGGCCGAGATCAGCAGCGGCGAGATGCAGGCAACGACCAGGAGGTTGCGCCACCGTGGCGAGGCGCGGTCGATGAACAATGCCAGCGGGTAGGCCGCAACCAGGGTCAGGACCGTGATTCCGAGTGCCACCGCGACCGAGGTCCGGATCAGTTCATAGGTAAAGCTGTCCGCCGCGAGCTCGGACCACGTCGACAGCGTCGTCCCTTCGCCGAGCCCCCCACCTGGGAGGGACTCGCGGAACGACAGGCCCGCAAGGTTCAGCATGGGCCACAGGAAGGTCACCAGGTTCAGGGCGACCGCCGGCAGGACGAGCAGCGGCAGCAGCCCGATCCCGCCACGGCCCAGGCGGCCCGTTGCGTCCCCGCTCAAGCCGCGGGCTCCGCCGGGAACACGAGCGTGTCTTCCACGCGCCATGCAAGGGTCACCGCCTGTCCAGGGTCCGGGATGCCGTCGCCCGACGTGCTGTGCTGCTCCACCACGATCACCGTGGCTCCGGCCACCACCTCGACAAGAAGGATATCGCCAACGAAGGTGGTCCGGCGCACCCGGCCCGGCACCGTGTTCCAGCCGTTGCTCGACTCCTGCGCGCCGGGCAGCACCGCGCCGGACAGCCGGATGCGGTGCGGCCGGACCATCAGCGTCACCGGACCGACCGGAACAGGGCCCGGCGCGCGCACCAGTACCTCGGCGAACGCCACCCGGCCATCCGCATGGCCAAGCGCAGGGATGCGGTTGATCCGGCCAACGAACCCGGCGACGAAGGCGTTCGCCGGACGCTCGTAGATTTCGTGCGGCGTGCCCAACTGCTCCAGCACCCCGGCGCGCATGACCGCGATCTGGTCGCAGGCGGCAAGCGCCTCGGTCTGGTCATGTGTCACGAAGACGGTCGTGATCCCCAGGCGCTGCTGGATGTCGCGGATCTCGGTTCGCATCTCCTCGCGCAGGTTGGCGTCGAGGTTGGATAGCGGCTCGTCCAACAGCAGGATGCTGGGCTCGATGACCAAGGCGCGGGCGAGGGCGACGCGCTGTTGCTGACCGCCCGAAAGCTCCCGCGGGCGCCGCCCGGCAAAGGCCCCGAGACGCACCATGTCCAAGGCGCGCCCGACCCGCAGCTTCCGCTCGGGTCCGGCGATGCCACGCATCTCGAGCCCGAAGGACAGGTTGGCCGCCACCGACATGTGCGGGAACAAGGCGTAGTTCTGGAACACGATGCCCATGTTCCGTCGGTGCGGCGGCAGCGTGGTGACATCGGACCCCGCCACCACGATGCGCCCTGCGGACGTGGACATCAGCCCGCCGATCATCCGCAGCGTCGTCGTCTTGCCACAGCCGGATGGGCCGAGCAGCCCCAGCAGCTCGCCCCGCGCAACCTTGAGCGAAAGCGCATGGACCGCCAGCGGCCCGGTCCCGAACCGCTTCTCCACCCCGTCCAGCTCGAGATGGGGGACCGTATCGACCACAGTCGCGCCCATGGTCTTGCCGACTCCGAACACCGTGCCAGCCATCGTCCTGGTCAGCTGCGCGTCAGGATACGGCGGCGCCACTGCTCGTTCAGCTTGTCACGGACCTTGGCGACCTCCAGCCAATCCACCTGCAGCATCTTCTCCATGCGAGCCGGGGAGGCCACGGTGCGTGCCAGGGCTTCTGGCGCCACCTGCGCACGGGGGTTGGTCGGGGCGTAGAACATCTTTTCCGTGAAGGCCTTCTGCGCCTCCACCCCGAGGGCGTAGTCGATGAAGATCCGGGCCGCATCGGTTTGCGGCGCACCCTTCACTAGCGTCATCGCGTTGACCTGGAACACCGAGCCCTCGTCCGGCTGCGCGACCGCAAGCTTGCCGCCGGATTGCTGCGAATAAAGCTGCCCGCGGGCGTTCCAGCCCACGCCGAGGTCGGCGGTGCCGCCGGTGATGAACGAGTAGGGGTCCGGCCGCGGATCCCAGGTCAGCACCGAGGGCGAAAGGTCGGAGATCGCGGCGATCCCCTTGTCGAGCGATATGCGGTAATCCGTGCCGCCGAACAGCTTGTCCGCGACCAGCGTGAACGCGATCCCGACCAGGTCCGGCGCCCCGAGGATCGCGATCCGGCCCTTGTAGGCGGGGTCCCAGAGCACCTTCCATGAGAAGGGAACAGGCTTGACCTTGTCAGGCGCGAACAGCAGCGCCAGGCTGTCATAGGTGACGGCGGCGCCGTTCACGCCGGCTGTGAAGGCACGTTCTCCAAGTTGGGACAGGGCGGGAATCTGCTCCGGCGTCATGGGCGCCAGCAGCCCTTCGTCGGTCCCGGCGCGGGCGACGCCCACGTCCATGATCGCCACATCCACCTGGGGCGACGCCTTCTGCGCACGCAGCGTGCCCAGGGTCTGTGCCGAGTTCGGCATGGGATAGGCCGACACGCGAATGCCGGGATGGGCCCGCGTGAACGGCTCGATGACGGCCGCCTGATAGCTCTCCTGGAACACCCCGCTGTACAGCGCCAGCGTGACGGTCCGTTCCTGCGCCGACGCTCGGCGAATGGAGGGCGCCGCGAGGGCGGCGGCGAGCAACGGAAGGGATGTCCTGCGCGTGAGCATCGTCATGGTGCCTTCTTGAGGGTTGTGGGAAGCCGCAGCCCGCGCCGCAGCCACTGGAGCTATTCGGCGGCAACCTCGGCGTTGCGCGCCTGGATTTTGCGGGTGGCGCCCGTGATTTCCGGTAGGGGGACGCCGGATCGCAACTGCTCCAGCAGCACAAGCTCGTCGTCCTGCATCTGGATCGCCCGGCGGCCGATCGCCTCGGCCTTCGCCGGGTCGAGCACGACGACGCCGCTTTCATCGGCAAGGATCACGTCACCCGGGCTGACCGCGACCCCGCCGACGGAAACGGGCACGTTCATCGCACCCTCGATCGCCAGCTGCTTCGTGGTGATCGCGGACGGTCCGATGCACCACATCGGCATCATGACCTTGCGGATTTCCGAGAAGTCCGTGGCGACCCCGTCGATCACGGCGCCCACGACCCCGGCCAGCTTCGCCGCATTGGTCACGACGCCGCCCCAGCACGCGTGGCGCTCGTCGCCGCATCGGTCGATGACCAGGAAGTCGCCGCGACGCACCAGCGCCATCGCATGGTGCAGCAGCACGCTGTCGGCATGCGGTAGCCGCAACGTCACGGCCGTTCCAGCAACGCGTGCCTCCGGCAGCACAGCCCGAAGGCGTGGGTTCATGAACCCGGAATGCATGACGTGGCCGATCGTCGCAGTCTCCACCTTCTCCAAGAGGGAGATAAGACCCGGCGAAGCCTGGGCAGGCATGGGTTCGATCTGAAACATGGCAGGAACCTCGTCCGGATTTCGTGCGCTTGCGCACCAGAACACCGGAACCGGTTCGCCAATGCAAACTCGGTTTCCTTTCAGTTTCGGACAAGATTTTGTTGTAGCTCTACAGCCTCACGACATGCGGAAGCCGCTTGGCGCAAAACGAGGCCGCGACCTGCTGGGCGATGGCAGCGATCAGGTTCGGCAATGGATTGGCCGGGTCGTCCATCCAGGCCGCGTGCACCGCCAACGGCGGGAATTCTGGGGTGACAGAAAGGACCTGCAGCTCGCCGCTTGCAAGGTGTCCCTCCACGGCGGCTTCTGGCAGGGCCGCGACCCCGATGCCATCGACCGTGAGCCGGATGATCGTCGCCAGCGAGTTCGTCGTGAAGAACAGCGGGGAGCCCCCTGAGCGTTCGCGGGCTTGGTGCAGGGCCGAGGCATGCAGGCTGGAGTCGTCCGGGAAGGAAACAATGCGGTGCCGCGCCATGTCGTTCATCGAAAGCTCAGAGCCTGCGAGACCAAGTCTGGGGCTGGCCACCCAGCGGCATCCATAGGTGCATAAGTCCAGCGCCGAGACACCGCGCTCCTGCAGCGGGCCCATCATCAGGGCGATGTCGATGTCACCTTTCAGCAGGGCCCGTCCCAGTTGGCTCGACGTGTCGGCGCGCATGCCGAAGCTGACGCGCGGAAACCGCTCCTGCATGGCGTCGACCAAGTCCGGCAACCAAGTAAAGCTGATCGTATCGATGACGCCGATGCGGATCGACCCTTGCAGCTTGGCCGGATCCTGGATGCTGGCCTTGAATTGCGAGACCTGGCGCAGGATCAGCTCGGCCTGCTCCACGGCGATGAGCCCTTCCGTCGTCAGGCGGACATCGCGGACCCCGCGCTGGAACAACTGCACGCCCAGCTCACGCTCCAGGGCGGCAATGCGGGCGGACACACCCGCCTGCGTGGCATGTACCTTCTCAGCCGCGAGACTAAAGCTGCGGAGCCTTGCAACCCAGAGGAATGTCTCGAGGAAACGCAGGTTCAGGTAATTCACTCCCGATCACACGGGCCATCGTGCTCGCCTCTTGTACATGGTCAGCGCGCAGTTGACCTGCCCCCCTAAAAGTGAGCCGCCGGCTATGAGAGGCCGGGGGCAAACGGAGGGGAACTGGGATGGCACGCAAGCATCACAAGCCGGAGGAGATCGTCGCCAAGCTGCGTCAGGTCGAGGTGCTGGTTGGGCAAGACAAGCCGGTGGCGGACGCGGTGCGGGCGATTGGGGTAACAGAGGCGACGTACGACCGCTGGTGCTCTGAGTTTGGCGGGCTGAAGCTGGACCAGGTGCGTCGGCTGAAGCTTGTGGAGCAGGAGAACGGCCGTCTGCGTCGGCCGGTGGCTGACTTGACGCTGGAGAAGCGGGTGCTGAAGGACGCTGCCTGGGGAAACTTCTGAGCGCTGCGCCTGACGACGAAGTCGTCGCAGGGACGTCGGCGGGCGTGCGTTGAGCATGTTTTGGCCAAGCTGGACGTTTCCGAGCGGTATGCCGGCAAGGTGCTGGATCAGCACCGCTCGACGCAGCGCAAGGTGCCGAGAACGACCGACGACGAGGCGGCGCTGACAGCGGCGATCATTGACGGGGCGCGGCAGCATGGGTGCTATGGCTAGCGTCGGGTGACGGCCCTGCTGCGTGCTGAAGGCTGGTGGGTGAACCACAAGTGTGTAGAGCGGATTTGGCGGCGTGAGGGGCTGAAGGTGCCTGTGCGCCAGCCCAAGCGCGGGCGGTTATGGCTGAACGACGGCTCGTGCGTGCGGCTGCGTCCGGAGTGGGCGAACCACGTATGGGCTTACGACTTCGTTGAAGACCGGACGCGGGACGGGCGCAAGATCCGCCTGCTGAATGTCATGGACGAGTTCACCCGTGAGTGCTTGGCGATCCGGGTTGGGCGCAGGCTGGGCTCGACCGACGTAATCGACGTGCTGGCCGACCTGTTCATCGCCCGTGGCACGCCGGGATACATCCGCTCGGACAACGGACCGGAGTTCGTGGCCACGGCTGTGAAGGGCTGGATCAGCGGCGTCGGCACCAAGACAGCCTTTATCGAGCCGGGCAGCCCCTGGGAGAACGGCTATGTGGAAAGCTTCAACGGCAAGCTGCGGGACGAGCTGCTGAACGCCGAGGTGTTCAACACGCTCGCCGAAGCCAAGGTGCTGATTGAGCAATGGCGCGTGCACTACAACACCGTACGCCCACACTCGTCGTTGGGCTACCGGCCGCCTGCGCCAGAGGTCGTTGCGTCGGGGCTGGCCATGCCGCCCGGTGATCCAGGCCCAACCGGGTCACATCAGTCCCCTGCTGCCATGCTGCACTAACATTTTGCTCGGACCACTCAATGGGGGCTGGACAGTGCACGATCTGCACCCTTACGTGCCGGGCGAGCCAATAAACGGCCGTTTGTGTTGAAGTCAGAATGGAATCGGCCCATTCGGGTCGAAATCACAGGAATCTAGTCTGTGTTCTCCTTTTTACCGTACGTTTTCGCAGACATGGGCCTTCCACCCCTAACCGCGCCCGTTGCCGTTCAGGACCTCCGCCGCTAGGCGTTCGAGCGCGACGATCTCTGCCCTGTCGACGATCCGGACGCCTTCCTGCCCCGCAAGCGTGCGGGCGCGGAGCTCAAAGACGCTGTTGCTGACGGCCAGCAGCAGTGGGTTCTCCAGCCAAGGATGGCTGCGGCGATAGCGCCCAGGTGCCCCTGCAACCTCGCGGACCGCCTCCTCACCAACCGAGCCACCGCCCAGGGCGCGGTGCTTCACCTGGATGACGACCGGTCGGCGCCCCGAAGGGTGGCGCCCTATCACGTCGGCTCCGGCATCGCCCGTCCTGGGCGTGCCGCTCACCTGCCAACCGGCCCGCTTGAAACATTCCTCCACCCAGATCTCGAAACTTCGCCAGTCCTTGCGGTCCAGGTCCGCCAAGCCCGTCGCCCCGGCCGTGCGGCCGGGCGTCGCGAGGCGGGCGAAGAGTTCGGCGAGCTCGGCTTCGCTCATTGACGAGGGCACCACCACTTGGCGGCTCTGGGAGCGCTTGCGCCTCAGCAGCTCGTCCAGGATCACGTCGAAGGACGCGTCGCCCAGCCTCGGATGAATGGCGATCGGGAGGTGGACGGTGACCTGCTCGATCTGCCCCTTCCGGTGAGTGCGGTCGCTGCACTGGTCCTCCACCGCTGGACTCCACCAGCGATTCAGGTGCACTACCTGGGTGGCCCGAGGTCGCCGCCTTCCACATGCTGCAGCGTGCCGTTGCCTTCGCCGACCTCGGCGCCGACGACCTCGACCGTGTCGACAAGCATCGCACCGCCAAGCGCCTGGTCCGCCGCCTCGATGCCCTCGGCTACAACGTCATGCTCCGCCCCAAGACGGCCACAGCCTGACCCATCATGACCTCAACCCAGTCAGCTACAGGACCGCCTACCTGAATTTTCGGGCCAGCCACTCTTCCACGCTGATTTACACTCGGCTCCAGCGTCTTCACCAGCTCGGCCCGGTGCGACAGCAGGCCGTGCTGGAGGTTGATGCCGGCCAGCGGCGCCGGGAGCTGGCGCAGGTAGCTGGCGGGCGTGCCGACCAGGCTGCACATCTGGTCGAACGACCAGTTCGTCGGCGCGACCGGCTCGCCTCGACCCGCAGCGTCCTGGTCTCAACGGTGCGGGCCGTGGCCCGTTCGGCGCGGGCGCGCACCGCCTTGTAGAGCTCGCCGAGCGAAAGATGGCGCTCGTCATCGGGCCGCGAGAACCACTCGGAGGACACGCGGCCGATCCGCTCACCGCGGGAGATGTCAACTTTGTAGGCGTTGGAGGCGGGCTCGGCTGCGCCGGCCGAGGTGGCGCGACGGGACAGGGCAGTCTGGGGCATAGGAGGTCTCCGCGACGGGCCGGCCGGGAGCCTCTCTCTCGACGCTCATCCCGTCACGGCGAGAGCCGCAACCCTCTCGCTCTTTCCAGGCACCCGCGCGCCGCTGTTCTGAACGGGGGCGAAGAGGACGGCACCCTGCCTGGAAAACGAAGGCGCCGGGCTCGGTCAGGCCCGATCTTACCGCGCGAGATCAGCTTGCGTAATCCTCATTGTCTCATTCAGCCCATCCTTCATCCGCCATTCGTGTGAGCAGCGCAGGGGTCATCCCCTCCAGGCTGAGCGGCGGCAGTATGTCGTTCGCAGCTGCAAGGTCTTGGCCGTACAGGGCGGAAAGCATCCGCAGCCCCGCCTCGTGCAATGGGGCGGGCCGCCCGCACATGCGGCCAAGTAGAACGGTGGGATAAAGACCGAATGGTGCGTCCTCCAGCACATAACGGGTGTCCAGGGTCGCGGGCGCCATCGGGTCGTTCGGCCCAGCGGCGAGATGGGCGGCCATTTCGCCAACCGGACCTTCCGGCACATGGAAGGAGAGATGAAGGTGTCGCCGCAGGGTGCGTACCTCTACGCCGAATGCCTCCGCGATGGCCAGGCGCTCCGCGTCGAGCGCCTCCATCAACCCGCCGACCGCGGGAGTGATGTTGGCGTATTGCCGCCAGGCTTCACCATTCTCCATGCGCGTGACGTTGCACAGGGCGATGGCGAGGTGGTTCTGCGGGTTGACGTTGCTCAGCGCCACGGCGACCAGCCCGTCCCGGAGCCGGAACCGGTCGCCGAACAGCGTGCGGCAAAGGTCCAGCATCGGCTCGCCCTGCCGGCGTGGCACGGCCGCCATGTCAACCTCGGCGCGAATGCTGGACAGCCGGACCCGGTCCGGCGCGAGGCGGCGGCCGCTGACCAGGGTGGAGCCTCAAGCCGCAATGGGGACGGCAATGCCGCGGCGGGCCAGCAGGCGCGATAGGAACAGCGCGCCGAGGGAGAGATGGCCGCTGATCAGCACCGGCTGGCCAGGCTGCAGACATGCGGCCAACGCTTCCAGCGTCATGTGATAAGCGGTGGCGGGAACGGCGACCAGCACCGCTGCGGCCCCCGCCACCGCCTCGGCGCAGGTCGCGGCCGCCTCAATCGCGGCCTCGTGCTGCAAAGCGCCTTCCGCGGTAAGACGCATCGAGCCGGCCGGCAGCCCGCCGCGCGGTGACCAAGCTGCGGCCTCGTGCCCCCTGGAGAGCAACAGCGCCGCAGTTCCGAGGCCGACCGGGCCCGTGCCCAGTACTGCGACCCGCAGGGAATTGGTTGACACGGGCGCACGGAGGCCGCGTTGGACGCGATCTTCAAGCATTGAAGCTGGCTCCGATGGCGATAAGGGCGTCCGCTGCGCGGCGATGCCGAGAGAAAGGAAGGTTTCGCACCCCATGATGCAAAAGGCGGGAGAACCCACAGGGGCAATCCCACCTGCGCCCGTGCCTCCTCACGCTGTGATCAGTGTTCGACGAGGCGGCGCAGGAAGCGCCTGAGCAGTTGCACCTCGCTCTGGTCGTAGCCTTCCAGCGCATTGGCTTCGCTGTTCTTCAGCGCTGCGGTCACCTCGACAAGCACCTGCCGCCCAGCAGGCGTCAGGCGCACCATTTGCGCCTCGTCGTGCTCGACCAGGCCGCGGGCAGCCAGGCGGCACAGCGTGACCAGGGTGATCGGGTGGTCGGCGGCGCGGCTCCGGACAGCAATCGCGCCGGACGGCAGCTCGCCCTCGCGGCCCAGAGTGCCCAGGGCGGCATACTCGTCGCCGGACATGCTCCGGCGGAGGCGCTCCTGCACGGCCTCCCGGCGGATGCCGTGGTAAGCGCGGGAGATGTCATAGATCAGGCCGCCGGGCGTGAGGCTGGCGCCGGCCTCCTCCTCATCCGCCGCCGCCGCAGGCTGCTCCGGGTCCTTGCCGAACACCGTGCCGTAGCGGCCACCGTGGAATACAAGCGGCGGCGTGGCCGCGTGCTCCAGGTCCAGCACCTCGCCGACGAAGATCACGTGGTCGCCGCCCTCGTATTGGTGGGCCGTGCGGCAGACGAAGCGCGCGGCGCAGCCGTCCAGCAGCGGGACGCCACCGGTGCCGCGGGACCTCGGGAGGCCTGCGAACCGGTCGGTGCCCTTGGACGCGAACCGGACGGAGAGCGCCTCCTGGGCGGCGGACAGGACATGGACGGCAAAGTGCGGCGTGGCCCTGAACGCCCCGATGTTGGAGGACGTCTTGCCGAGGCTCCAAAGCACCATCGGCGGGTCGATCGACACGGAGGAGAAGCTGTTGGCAGTCAACCCGGCGTCCACGCCGGCAGGAGTGCGTGTGGTCACGACTGTCACCCCGGTCGCAAACGCGCCGAAGGCGGTGCGTAGCGCGCGCGGGTCCAGTGCGGTACCAGCGCTCATGGGATGGAGGCGTCCAGCAGCGGCGCATCCTGCGGCGTGCCGGCTGTGCTGAGCCGGTCGCCCTTATGGGGGCTGGCCGGGGCAGGAGACTTGGGAGCGTGAGCCGGGTCGAAGGGAATGCGGCTGATCACCTTCTTGTTGGCCGCATTGCAGGGGCCAGAACGGAAAGTCGTGCAGGCTGTTGTACAAGCATTGCTCCAGCCTGATCTCGGCGAACGGCCGGACTGCTTGGGATGCCGGTAGCCGCGCGGCGGGCGGCAGACGGGGCGGCGCTTATGCTGCTGCTTCGGCATGGCGGTTGGTGCTAGGCGGTAGGCCGAGGTTCTCCCGCAAGGTGGTGCCCTGGTATTCCGTCCGGAACGAGCCGCGCCGCTGCAGCTCCGGTACCACCAGATCGACGAAATCGTTGATGCCGTGCGGCAGGTGGGTGGGCGTGAGATTGAAGCCGTCGGCGGCCTCCTCGGCGACCCACTCCTCCATGGCATCGGCGACTTCCTCGGCTGTGCCCATGAGCATCAGGCCGCCGCTGCCGGCCGATTTATGCTGGTAGAGTTGGCGGATGGTCATGTTCTCGCGCTGGGCGAGGTGCCACATGTTGTAGGCGATGCTGCGCACGGGGGCGTTGACCGGTTCCGGCACCGGCCCGTCCAGCGGATAGCCTGACAGATCGCCGAACGAGCGGAACAGGTTTGCGAGGCCCACCGCCGGGTCGATCAGCTCCTGCAAATGGTCGAACTTCGCCTGCGCCTCCGCCCGCGTGCGGCCGACGATGGTGGTAAGGGCGGGCATCACCAGCAGATGCTCCGGCGCGCGGCTGTACTTGGCCATGCGCGCCTTCAGCCCGGCGTAATAGGCCTTGCCGCCGGCAAGATCGACCTGGGCGGCATAGACGACATCGGCGTTGGCGGCGGCGATCTCCTGCCCCTGCTCGGCGGCGCCTGCCTGCACCAGGATGGGGCGACCCTGCGGCGTGCGCGGTGCGCTAAGCGGGCCGCGCACGGCGAAATGCTTGCCGCGGTGATTGAGCACGTGCAGCTTGGCCGGGTCGTAGAATTGGCCTGAAGCCTTGTCGTGGACGAAGGCGTCGTCCTCCCAACTGTCCCACAAGCCCGTCACGACATCCACGAACTCCTGCGCCCGGTCATAGCGGGTGTCGTAGTCCAGGTGCGTGTCACGGCTGAAGTTCCAGGCTTCCTGCTCCGACCAGGAGGTGACGATGTTCCAGCCGGCACGGCCGCCGCTGATATTGTCGAGCGAGGCGAACTTCCGGGCGATATGATACGGCTCGTTGTAGGTGGTGGAGGCGGTCGAAACCAGGCCGATATGGCTGGTCATCGGCGCCAGTGCGGCCAGCAACGTCAGCGGTTCCAGCTCGACATTGCGGTTGGTGCGGGCGAGCGATCCCGGCGGATTGTCGTCGGCCCGGATGCCGATGCCGTCCGCGAAGAACACCATGTCGAACTTGCCGTGCTGGGCGATGAGGGCGCTGTTGAGGAAATACTTGAAATCCGTCGCACCGCCTGGCGGGACGGCCGGGTGGCGCCAGGCGGCGTCGTGGTAGCCCAGATAGCGCATGGACAGTCCGAGTTTCATTTGGCTCTTGCGCATCGCGCAGGCTCCTTCAGTAAGTGTAGCCGGCCTTTTCCATGTATTGACGGGCCAGATCGAGGTCGTAAGCAATTGGCTTCAGCATCTCGTGGTCGTATTCCGGCGCCGACCATGCCATCGGCACGGTGCCGGGGGCGCCGTAGCCGCCGGTGATCTCCTTGACGATCTGATCGCGCGGCATTGCGTGGCTGATAGCCTGGCGGATGTACGCGGCGGCCTCCGCCGCCCGCGACAGATCGCCTTTGCCGAGCGGGGTTTCGGTGCCGACGCCGAACACCGGATGCTTGAGGTTGTAGCAGATGTGCTGCCATTTGTAGGAATCGAAGGTCACCACCCTGCCCCAGCTCTGATCGATTGTGCTGGCGACGGGGCCGATATCGTACATCGGGTCGTGCGCGTCGATCTCGCCGGCCTTCAGCGCGCTCAGCACAGCATCGGTGCCGTTGATGTTGACGATGTAGAACGTCTTGGCGTTGCCGGTATGCGGCTTCCAGTAAGCCTCGTTGCGCTTGTAGCCGTAGGCCTTAGTGACGCGTCGAAGCCCGTGGGGATCCAGGGGCCGGTACCAATGGCGCCATGGGCGGTGAAGCTTTTGCCGTCCGAAGTCTTGACCGAGTATCTGCCGAGCCAGGTATTGACGGGATGGCTGCGCAGCGCCTCCGGCTTGATATCCTTATAGGCGTGCTCAGGCATGATCGCGAAGGCGCCGAGCACGCTGTTGAGGAAGTCGAGGCTGTAGGCCGGCAGGTCCGCGGTGATCTCGTACTTGCCGGTGACCTTGTAAGCGCCCGGGCTGCCGAAAACCCGCGCGCAGGTCGCCTGCAGCGGCGAGCCGTAGGCCTTATCTAACATGGCGTCCCAGGTGAACTTCACGTCGGCTGCGGTGAACTCCTCACCCGAATGCCACTTCACCCCTTGGCGCAGCGTCACCACCCAATGCTTGCCGTCGTCGGACATGGCGTGGCCGGTGGCGAGCGAGGGGATGAGCGTCTTGTCCTGCCAACTTCGGTATTCGTAGAGACGGTTGTAGGCGGGTCCGAGAATATTCGACTCATGGTAGCTGATGGCGTACATCGGAACGAGCGAGCTTGGCGGCGGCCAAGAGGCAAAGGCTGCCGTGGCATCGGCTCCGGCCCCTTCAATTACCCAGTGTTCAGGCTGCGGATAGAAGGTGGGGTTGTAGGTGGTGGCGTCGAAGCCGGTGAGCTTTGGATTTACCGCGATGACATCCTGCGGATAGAACAGGATCGTCATCGGCTGGATATCGTACCAGCGCTTTTCGAAATCGTGGTAGGCCTTCAGCCGGTCGGCGGCGTGCAGGCTGTTGGCGATGCCGAGCAGCGAGCGGTCGATCTCCTTGTCGTTGACGTAGTAGAAGTTCTGGCCATTGGGCGGCATTTCCGAGCTGCCGAATAGCGTGTAGGGCGACGGCTCGATGGAGGGGTAGTAGTAACGTTCCAGATAACAGTCCCAACCACCATCAACGTGGGTCTTGCCGTCGCCGCGCGTACGCCGCGGCGCGATCACCGTGAACGGCACGAAGCTGGACACCACATCGATGCCGATGCGCGACATCTGCGCTGCCGCCAAGGTGCCCCACACCATCCGCGCCGGCTGGTTGTTGGGGATCATCATGTAGAGCTTGAAGAAAGGCGTGGCAGCCCGGCCAGGCCCCGCTATGGCAGTAAGCGCAGTAGAGAGCGAAGCCTGCAGAACGGCGCGCCGGCCTGGGATCAGTTTCGGAGAAGGTCCATTGCTCATGGGTGAACGTCCAATCGATCATGCTGGGTTGTGGCAGGCGGCCTGGGTGTGCGGGCCCATCGGCTGCAGTGCCGGATCTTGCTCGCGGCAGATCGGGAGGGCGGCGGCGCAGCGGGGGTGGAAGGCGCATCCGGTGGGGCGGTTCATCGCACTCGGCACCTCGCCGCGCAGATGCACGCGCTGATCGACAGCGCCGGGGCTTGGCACCGGAATGGCACTGATGAGGGCCGCGGTATAGTGATGCCGCGGACGTGCGAAGATTTCATCGACGGCGCCGATCTCGACGATGCGGCCGAGATACATCACCGCCACATGGGTGGAGATGAACCGCACCGAACTCAGGTCGTGGGAGATGTAAATATAAGCCACGCCGAGCCGGTCCTGCAGCGACGCCAGCAGGTTCAGGATCTGCGCCCGCACCGAAATGTCCAGCGCTGACACTGGCTCATCCAGCAGCACCACATCGGGCTCGACCGCCAAGGCGCGGGCGATGCCGACCCGCTGGCGCTGGCCGCCGCTGAACTCGTGCGGGTAGCGCACGCCGTTGCGTGGCTCCAGTCCTACGGTCTCCAGCAGGGTGGCGATGCGGCCGTCCCAATCGCGCTGGTGCTGCAGCGCATGCACCCGCAGCGGCTCGCGCAATGCCTCGTTGATGGTCCAGCGCGGGTTAAGCGACAGGTAGGGATCCTGGAACACGTACTGCATCCGCCGGCGCACGGCCAGCATGGCGGTGCGGTCGGCGCCTGCCAGGATCGGGCGCACATCGTTGCCATCGAGACGGATCTCGCCGGCATCGGCGCGCACGAGATCGAGGACTCCGCGTGCGGTGGTGGTCTTGCCGCAGCCGCTCTCGCCGACCAGGCCGAGGGTCTGGCCCGCCTGCAGCACGAAGGAGACATCGTCCACCGCGCGCACGATGCGGGTCTGGCGCCGCCCGACCAGCCCACGTTTGATGACGGGGTAGTGCTTGCGCAGCCCTCGGACATCAAGCAGCGGGGTCATGGCGTGGCCTCTCCCGGCGAGCCGCGGCGCAGGCAACTGACGGTATGGCCGGGGACCAGCAGATGCTCGCGCGGCATCACCCGGCGGCACTCTGGTGCCGCTTCCGGGCAGCGGTCATGGAAGCGGCACCCGGGCGGGGCGTGCAGCAGGTCCGGCGGCCGTCCTGCGATGCTTGGCAGCACGCGCCGGGCGCCGCTGTAGCTGTGGTCGATCCGCGGCACGCTTTCCAGCAACGCCCGGGTGTAGGGGCATAGGCGCTAAAATAGCTGTTGACGCGGCGCGAGCGGCTTGATGCTAGGGGCAGATGCAAGATGCAGCATCTGTTTTGACCGACCGGTTTGCAGAGGTGTTGGCACGGCTTCCGGCCGGTCTGGA
>JAABUM010003568.1_pt1 | contig 18843 bp, 21 predicted proteins | sample 5559161 | NCBI WGS metagenome assembly JAABUM01 (sample SAMN10711868, study PRJNA513369) | rock metagenome | isolation source: Antarctica rocks | place: Antarctica: Victoria Land, Siegfried Peak nord | reverse complement strand
ACGAGTTGTTTGTGCGCTGTGCCGTCCTCAACCGCATGACACAATTGGCAATGCCACACAGCGATCGCGTCTAAAACAACCAACTGAACACCACACCGTGTTCTCAAGAGATTCATGCAACAACGCCGTGGGACTACGAGTATGGGCTGGCGGCTCCTACTCGGGCTGCATTGCTTTGAGCGCCTGGTGCAAGTGCGGCCCTCACAAGTATGCTGCGCGGTGGCGTGGAGCCCACGCGCGGAGCCGGCCCCAGTCCGCGAGCTTCACCGTGAGCCGCGTGCCATCTGTTGCTGCTCTTGCTGCATTCGGTTGGCGGCGTCTCGGAACTGGCGCCGCCGCAGCGCCTTGACCTGCGGTATCAAGTTCCTCGCCTGCGCGCGGGCCGAGTTCGTTTGCTGCCTGTAGAGGCTTGATCCGATGCCCACGGGCCCCGGTTCGCGCTTGTTGTCGGCTGCTGCTGCCAGCTGCTGCATGATCCCCATCATCGTCCCCAGATCTTCGCTGCTGGCCCGGGCGCCGCCCAGGTAAGCCCTCACCATGCCCCGCTCGAAGTCGCGTGCTATCACCTTCGTCGCCAGGCTGATGCGCAGCAGTTCCCTGTCCGAAGAGGCTCCCTCGATGTCGTCAGCGGTTCGGTCAACCAGGCGGACGAAGGCCAAGATGTGCGGGGGAATCTGCGAGGCCGGGATACTCACGACGGTGGGAGCAGCCGAAGCAGCAGGGAGGCTCGGCGCCTGAGCCAACATTGAGGCTGGGCGGCGCGGCAGCGTGCGCGGCTGGACGGCAAACCGGGCGGCGCTCTGGGCGGCTCGCCGCTCAACGTCGGGGCCGGGACGGTAGCCGGCTTCTTGCGCGGCGGCTTCGTTGGCAAAGCCGATGACGATGCCCGGCGACTGGCTCAGCATAGAGGGGCTATCGGGGAGGTAGTAGCGGTCGTCCATCTCCGTGGACACGAAGCGCCACACTCCTCCTTGAATCTTGTAGCGGTCGTCGGGCAGGTAGTGGTTGATCCAGCCCTGCGGCGGGTGGTACTTCAACCGCGCCGCCGCCCTCGCCGAGGGTGATGAGTCCGGCCACGCCACGGCCACGCCCCTCAACACAAGCGATGCTCCCGCTCCCGCCAGCACAACACCCGCAACCCGCTTCATACGAATCATGTGGCCCCCTTTGCAACGCCGTAGAACAGCGCCGTTCTTGAACCTAAATCGGGTTCAAGTCGGGGCAGATTCTAACATAGCGCCTTGGGTGAGGCGCAATTCCAAAATCGGTCTACACACGGGCGTACCAGCTACTGTTGGAGATGCTTCGGGAGGCGCGCGCCGATGCGCGCCTGAGCCAACGTGCTCTGGCTGCCAAGCTGGAAAAGCCGCAGAGCTACGTTCACAAGTGTGAGGTTGGTGATCGCCAGTTGAACGTGGTGGAGCTGAGGGAGTGGTGCGAGGCGCTGGGCCTGCCTTGGATCGAGTTCTTGCAGCGGTTCGACGAGCGCCTACTCAACGGCCAGGGTGAGTAAGCAGGCTTAGATGGGATTGGTTCAATTCCCGTCTTAGGGCATACTTCCGGCGTCGCTTCTCGACATTCCCTACATCTCCCACATCCCATAGCCCAACATCTAAAGCCGTGAGCTGAGGCATCGTCGTAGCTCACTCTGGATTCTCCTGCGCAAAAACCGATCAAAACCGACCGACCAAGCCCGGGTGAAACCGCTCAGGCCCAAAAATATGCACTGCTGTCTATTGTGCGGCACAGGCTATTTTGAATCACAGCCAAGGAGATTCCCTTGATGGCGGAACACGCCGAACATTCTCATGACGGCCATGTGCACGGCCCGACCACAGGCCGTAAGATGTGGCTCTCGCTCATCGTTACCATTCTCTTCGTCATCGGCGAGGCCACGGCTGGTGTTGTGTCCCACTCGCTGGCGCTGCTCTCGGACGCCGGGCACAACCTCAGCGATGCCCTGGCTCTGGGGCTGGCCGCCTTCGCCATCTGGATCGCCCAGCGTCCTCCCAGCGCCCAGCGCACCTTCGGCTACCACCGCGTCGCCATCCTCGCCGCGCTCTTCAACGCTGGGAGCCTGGTCGCTCTGTCCATCTGGATCGGGATCGAGGCCTATCAGCACATCCTGCACCCTGAGCCGGTGGGCGGCGCGCTGATGATCGGGGTGGCTCTGGTCGCCGTGCTGATGAACACCGTGATCGCGCTCGCCCTGGCCGGAGGCGCCAAGCACAGCCTCAACAGCCGCGCGGAGCAGGTGGCCGCGTTGCTGGACGTGCTGCGACCTGTGCCCGGCGTCACATCGAGCGCCATCCGGCCCGAGCTGCGCGTGCTGGGCGGCATCGCCAAAATCGGAGGCGGCACGCTGGACCCAGACGCCGGCGAGCTGGTGGTCAACGTCAACTGGGGCTACCGCGCCAAAGGCTCGGTGATGCCGGGCAACGGGCGCGCCATCGAGCGCCCGTGGGCCGCCTCCGAGCTGGCCGCGCTGGAAGAAGGCGGCGCGGCTCTGGGCCTGGATCTGAGCGAGGTGCTCGGGTGCCTGGGCGCGACTGCCTTCGATGTCTACCTCAGCCGCCACGCCTGCTGGAGCGGCGTCCCCTCGCGCGCCTGGAGCTACACGATGGGAGGCTACCGCGCCTTCAAGAAGTGGCTCTCCTACCGCGAGAGCGATGTGCTGGGCCGCGATCGCTCGCCCGCCGAGGCGCGCGAAGCCACGGCTCTGGTGCGCCGCATCGCCGCTCTGCTGCTCCTCGAACCTCAGCTCGACGCCAACTACGCGGCCTGCACCACCTCAACGATCTCCCTGGCCAGCTTTGGCTGAGCCGTCCTCCCACGCTGCGCAAAGCAGGGCGGCCCAAGTACTTGGGCCGCCCGACTCGGGGATGCCGGAATTGCTCGCATGAAATGATCGGTGCGCCTTACTGACAGCTTTAGAGCTTATCCGAATAGGCGTCGGGGTCGCGCGGTCACGGCAGTCACGTAGGGGCGAGGTGACCTCGCCTCTACAGGAATCCACCCCCTATTCGGGTAGACTCTTGGACTGAATGCACTTGCCCGAAGTCCGCAGCAGCATAATCAGCGCGATGTAGGGCGATTCCCCGGCCAGAGCGGATTCAGGGTTCGTGGATGGGCACGGCGCAGTCAGCAAGTACTTGTGCTGGCCAGCGCCCGCGCCGTCTTGCGATAGCTTTCCTCGACGCCTTCGCGCTCGGCCCGCGACGCGATATTTTCTCGCGCGGCCTTGATGGTGAGTTCGGCGTGACGGCGCAGCGTCTCGCGGTCGGCTTCGCGCTTCAGGTGCGGGGCCAAGCGCTCCAGGATGAGCAGTAGCCGGTTCACCACCAGCGGCGCGTCGCTGCCGTAGTGGCGGATGGGGTCGAGGGCGTGCGCGGCGGCGTCCTCGAAGCGCAAGGCCCGCGTCCGGACGCGCGGCTGGCCTGACTCGTCCAGGCGCAGGCCCGAAGGCAGCTCGCGGCGCGCCAGCTTCGACAGCGCCAGGCCCAGACGGTCGAGGCACGACATCGCCGTGAACGGGTCGTTGATGCCGAGGCTCAGAGGGCGCGCCGCGATCTCGGCGAGCTGGTCAATCGGAAACAGGGCGTCCTGCAACGCAGTGCGCTGCACCCCGTAGGCGAAGCAACCGTTCATCTTCTTCGCGATGGCGTCTTCGTCTGCCTTGCCCTCGGAATCGACGGGCCACACGCGCGCCAGAACATCGCCGGGCATCACCATGTCGCCAGGGCGAAAGCTCAGCTCGACCAGCAGTCCGCGCTCGCAGGCCAGCTTCATGAGGCTGTCGGCGTCCACACTCTGCACGTAGCCGCTGCCGCGCGCCTCGAGCGCGGTGTCCTCGCACGCAGACAGCGTTGGCGTCTCCACCTGGCTGGGGCCGCGCCCGATCTCGGTGGGGAAGAGGCGCTGGATGACCTCGTCGAACTCGCGCCCCACGCTCGCGATGACGTGGGCGGCCTGGATGCTCTGCGAGGTGACGAGGCCAGCGACAGCGCGGCGATGGTGATCGAGAACGTCACGCCCGCGATGCCCAGCACCGAGGACGCAATTGCCGAGAGCATCGAGCGCGCTCCCTCGACGACGCCGCCGTAGAGGTAGGACGCGGTTGTCTCGCCCGCGCTTCTGTCCCACGACAGGACGTCCCAGGCCAGCCCCATCGCGCCCGCCGTCATCAGCGTGGGCACAAACCAGAAGCTCGAATGCAGAGCCTCCCACAGCGCATCCAGCCGCGCCTTCACGAGCCGCCCTCTCGCTCGCCCTCAAGTACTTGCGGGGCGTGGCCATCACGAGGTTGGTGGTTCGAGGAGCCGCCCGCAAGTACTTGGGCGATGCCGCGCGGCTTGGGCACCTCGCCCTTGCCGGCGGGCCAGCCTTCGCGCTGGCGCTTGCGGTCGCCATCGATGGCTTCGGTCTGGTCGTGGAAGAGGATCTGCTGCGTCGGGAAGGGCAGGTCGATGCCGTTCTCGGTCAGCGCCTGCTTGACGCGCGTGATGATCTTGTCGCGCGAGGCAAGGTCGTCGGCGCGGCGGCGCGATCCACCAGCGGGCACGCAGGTTCACGCTGCTCGCCCCCAACTCCAGCAGCAGAACGTCAGGGGCCGGATCGCTGAGAACCACCTCGTCCTCGCGAAGTACTTGCAGGATGATGGCGCGGGCGTCCTCGACGCTGTCGCCGAAGCCGATGCCGAAGTCCGATTCCAGGCGGCGGTGGTCGTAGGCGGTGTTGACCGTGACCGACTGGTTGAACAGCTCGCCGTTGGGGATGACCACGCGCCGCCCATCGTAGGTCTTGATGAAGGTCGCGCGCGTCTGGATGTCCTCGACGGTGCCCTCGAAGGCGCCCACCTTGATCTGGTCGCCCAGGCGGAACGGCTCGGTGAGCAAGAGCAGAATCCCGGCGAGGAAGTTCTGCAGGATGTCCTTGAAGGCGAAGCCAATCGCCACGCCCGAAATGCCCAAAATCTGGATGAGCTGCGCGGGCTGGAAGCTGGGGATCGCGATCACCAGCGCGATCAGCAGGCCGACGAAGACGATGCCGCCCTGCGCCAGCCGCCCCAGCACGAGGCCCAGGCTGAGGTGCTTCTTCTGGTTCTGGGCGAAGTTGCGCATGGTGCCGCGCACGAACTTGCCCAGCCAGTAGAAGAGGAAGAAAACTACGATCCCGAGGACGATGTTGGGCAATTGGGTCAGCAAGTCGCGCGTCAAAGCGTGGATGCGAGTCAGGGCGGGCTTGAGAATATCCACAGATCACTTCTGCGTCCCATGTTCCTCTTGGCGTGGTTGAAATCGAACGTCAGTGCCTGGCTCACGGGAGGCACGGATTTCCAGTCGCATGGCGCGGATTTCGTCGCGCAGGGCGGCGATGTCCTCGGCTCCCACGACCTCGGCCTCGGGGTTCTCAGCGTCGCGCCCGACGAAGAAGGTCGCCAGGGTCGCCGTGACGTAGCCGAGGGCGTGGGCCTGACCATCGCCCTGCGCGCCGTCGAGTTGCACGGCGGCCAGGTGCGCGCCTGCAACGCCGAGGGCGGCGGACTGCTCATCGAGTTCCGCCTGCCGCTGGGCGAGGCGCGGGCATGACAGCAAGTACTTGCAGCCGCAGCGCACGCCTAATCGAGCGTCTCGCCCGAAACCTCAGCCTGCTCATGGCGCGGCGGGGCTGAGGATTGGGGGGCTCGGTGCCCCGGTTCGGCTCCCTCACGCAGCAGAGCGGCGGTGGAGGCGGCGCGGGGGGAGACGACGGCCGTGATGCGGTCTCCCGCCTGCAGGCGGGTATCGGGGTCGGCGACGTGCGAGTGCAGGCCGCGCCCCACGGTGACGATGATGCACCCCGCAGGCAGCTCCAGCTCACCGATGCTCTTGCCCTCGAAGGGCGCGCCGTGGTGGATGGGCAGCTCCAGCAGCAGGTTCTCCTCCAGCTCGGGCGCATCCTGGGTGCGCAGCAGGTCGCGCTCCAGCAGGGCCTCGTAGACGGGCTTGTCGCCCAGCAAATCCGCGATGCCGTAGGCACAGAAGCAGGCCGCCAGAAGCGGCAGCATCAGCGCGTAGGAAGCCGTCATTTCGATGATGAGCACGATCCCGGTCAGCGGAGCGCGCACGATGGCCGTGAACAGGGCCGCCATGCCGACCACGGCGAACATCGTCGGCTCCGGCGCCGCCAGCGGGAAGAAACGCCCCGCCAGCAACCCGACGAGCAGCCCGACCTGCGCGCCCAGGACCAGCAGAGGCGCGAAGATGCCCCCGGAGGCTCCCGTGCCGTAGGAGGCCATCGTGAGCAGGAAGCGCAGGCCGAACATCGCCAGCAACACGCCCGCTCCGACCTTGCCGGCCAGAGTCGCCTCGACCATCTCGTGCCCGCCACCAAGCGCCTGAGGCAAGAACCAGCCGACCAGACCAATGCCCGCGCCCACCACCGCGCCCGCCAGAGCGCCCGAAGCCCCGCGCGGCCAGTGAGCGAGCCGCTGAGAGAGTTGCGCGAACGCATGGACGCTGCCCAGCAGGGCGCGGTTGAAGGCCACGCCCAAGATGCCGCACACCAGCCCCAGCACAGCGAACACGGGCAGGCTTTCCAGGGGCGGAGTCGGGTGCGGCGCGGTGTGGAAGGCCGGGAGCTGCCCCGAAAGCAGGCGCGCCACCACGTCGGCGATGACGCAGGCCACGAACGTCGCGGTGAAGACCGTAGGCGTGAAGTCGCGCTGCAGCTCTTCGAGCACGAAGATCACGCCCGACAGAGGCGCGTTGAAAGCCGCCGCCAGCCCCGCTCCCGCGCCCGCCGCGATCAGCGTCTGCCGCTCGCGCGGGGTGGAGCCGAGCCAGCGCGCCACGCCCTGCCCGATGGCGCCGCCCATCTGGATCGTGGGCCCCTCGCGCCCCAGGGCCAGTCCGCCGCCGATGGCCAGCACGCCGCCGCCGAACTTGACCAGCAGCACACGCCCCCACTTCATGCCGCGCAGACGGTGCAGCACGGACTTGAGGTGCGGGATGCCGCTACCCGAAGCCTCCGGCGCCAGCCTCGCGACCACAAACACGCCCGCGCCCGCGCCCACAGCCCCGAACGCGATGGGCAGCAGGGCACCCCACGGCCCCAGAGCGTGCGCCAGGCGGATAAGCTCGCCGCGCATCTCGTCAGCCCGATCCAGAGTGGTGCGGAAGGCCACCGCGATCAGCCCCGCCAGCAGCCCGACCAAGGCGGCACGCGGGAACTGGCGCCGCCGCCTCTCGTGCGCGCGCACGAAGTCGCGCACCTCGCCCGCCACCACCGTCGGCGTGATCTCGACCTTCTCCTCGTCCGCCGCCGCATTCACCATCTTGGTCGCTGAATCGATGCTCTGCCTCCTGATCCGCGCAAGTGTAACGCCGCTCTCACGGCCCACTCGTGCGCAAGTACTTGGGCCAGAGGCGCGCGTGCCGCTTCAGATTCAGAAGTCGCTCATTTGCACGAGCCTGGAGGCGGGAGGCCACACAACGCGTGCGGAGACGCCGGCACGAGCCTGCCTCTGCACCACGTCCAGGTTCGAGCGCACGCTCTGGAAGCGGGCCGTGGCCTGCTCAAATTCCGACCGAGCCTCACCAATAGCTCGGCTCTCAACGAAGACAAGTACTTGCCCCTGCTGTACCTTCGCTGACGTTGACGTTCACGTTAAGGCGCTCGACGCGCCCCGGCACCAGCGAGGACACGCGCACCACGGCGCCTTTGCTAAGCTGTGCGCTCACATCTGCCGCGGGTGTGCAGCCGAGTGCGACAAGCACGCGGGCGAGGCGGATATGTAAGCTATCTTCTGGGGGCAGCCAGCCTGCCCGCGGGAGGAACCACTGTGGTCAAGAAGGAGAACAAGCCCAAGATCATCAACCGTCTCAGCCGCATCTCGGGCCAGGTCAGCGGCATCCAGAAGATGGTCGAGGACGACCGCTACTGCAAGGACATCCTCACCCAGATCGCCGCCGTCCGCTCCGCCCTGAACGCCGTGGGAGCCGAGGTGCTGACCGAGCACATCTCCGGCTGCGTCCTCAAGCAAGGCGAGGAGCACCCCGAAGCCAAGGGCAAAAGCCCCGAGGAAATGGAAGCCGAACTCCGCACCTTGCTGGCGCGCCTCCTCGCCTGAAAGCCTCCGCTCAGGACATCGCCCGCTCAGGACATCACCCGCTCCCCAAGTACTTGCACCAACAGGATTTTCGCTCCAAGCGAACCAACGGTTCGCTCAACAAAAGGACAGTCACCCAAAGCGAAAGTCCTGACCAAGTACTTGCAGCCGCGCTTCAAGCACAAGTCTCAACACCCACAACAGCGCACAGAAACAGCTCGCTCATCCAGGCTGCTTCTGTGCGCCGCCTGACTTCTCAATACCCCCCAGGGTTTGTATTTTGCAAGTATCGCCAGAGAACAATGGTTCGGACACTTTTTGGCGGGTCAGAAAGCCTTGCTATACAAGGCTTTCTGACCCTGCCTTGGTCTTGCGGATGCATTCCCTCCAACTCAGGCCTGCCCTGAGTTGGGATTAAATACCGCTCTGGCTGGAAAAACCAAGTGCTGCGCGTTTTTCCGGCCCCAAAAGTGTCCGAACCATTGCAGAGAAAGGAGGTGATAAAAATGATGATGCAACACAACAACGCCCAGATGCAGCAGTGCATCGACAACTGCACCAGCTGCCACGCGATGTGCCTGAGCATGGCGTCTCAGCACTGCCTCGAAGCCGGGGGCAAGCACGTCGAGGCGAGCCATTTTCGCCTGATGATGGACTGCGCGCAGATCTGCCAGACCTCGGCGGATTTCATGCTGCGCGGCTCGGCTCACCACGCCCACGTCTGTAAGGAGTGCGCCGATATCTGCCGCGACTGCGCCGCTTCGTGCGAGGCGGTCGGCGGCATGGACGAGTGCGTCGCGGCGTGCCGCAAGTGCGCCGAGTCGTGCGGCCAGATGGGGCAGATGGCCGCGTAATCAAGCGCCTGGCTCCACCGCCTGGTTCCACGGGCCGCTTCGCTTCCGCTTGTTCAGCCGCCTGCCGTAACGACCTCCTCACGTTTTAACAGCCCTTTGCGTCGCGGCCACGAAATTCTCATGGCCGCGACACGAAGCCCAAGTACTTGCACCGAGCAAATGCACCCAAAACGATGATATCTTCCCTTCGATTCCTCGCCTGCTCGGCGGCAGGCGCGGCTTTGCTGAGCGCGGCCTCAACAGCCGCCCGCGCCGAGCCGCGCGACGAAGTGACATAACGGTTCAAGGCGGCTTCGCTGTAGCGCGAAGCCACGGCGGATTCGACATTCAGGGCAGCTTTCACAGAACTCCTCGGCACTCGGTTTCAGGACAGGGCGAGCAGGCGCTCGCAAACTTCGGGCAGCGTGCTGCCGCTCACGTCGGGCTTTTCCATCGCGGGATGAAAAAGCTTTTCCTGGCGCTGCACCCAGCCCGTCACCAGACCGGCGCGAGCGGCGCCCTGAACGTCCCAGGCGTGCGCGGCGACCAGAGCCAGCTGCGCCGGCTCAACGCGGGCTTGACGGGCCGCGTGCAGATAAATCTCGCGGCGCGGCTTCCACGCCTGCACCTCGTCGATGGCGATGACTTGCTCCACGAAGGAGTCCAGCCGCGCCTGGCGCAGCAGCTTTTGCGTGTTGTCCCCGCTGCCGTTGGTGAGCGTCAGAATACGCACTCCGCCATCGCGCAGCTTCTCGAAGGCCGGTGCCACGTCGGGATGCGCTTGTAGCTCGCCGAATCCCTCCAGGATGCTTTTGATTTTGGCGTCGTCCGGCTCCCGGCCCTGATCGGCCACGAGGACGGCGAGCGTTCCGGCTGCAACCTGCTGGAATGGCTGAAAAACATCGGCGGCGGCCAGCGCGAACCCGTCGCGCAAGGTCTTGGCGAACCACAGCTCCAGCGTGTCCGGCGGCAGTTGCGCCTGCTCCAGGCGGGCGCGCAGCGGCTCCAGCGAGAAGAGCGTTTCAATGACATCGAAAGCGACAACGAGGGGGCGGGCGGGTATGATGTTTTCCTTGATGATGTTCGTGGCCGCGCGGCGTCCTCAGACGCCGGCGCTTGCGGCCTCTTCCGGTTCTGGCTCCGGGAGCGGGCCTCGTATGCTGCCGATGGGCACGTCCGGCAAGACGGGCAGGTTTGCGTAGCGCGTGGCCAGCTCGCGGAAGGCCGCGGCCACGGGCTGCGGCTGCCTGCCGAGGGTGAAGAGCCCGTTGGGCGTCACCTTGCCCTTGATCTCGCGCAGCTGGATGTCCCAGTCCACCTGATCGGTCAGGCTGAACCAGGTGAAGCCGACCACGGGCACGCCCTCTTCGCGCAGGCTCTGCACGTTGTGCCACGTCTTCCACAGCCAGCCGGGGCCTTCTTCCGGCGGAACGATGTTGGTCTCGGTCAGCATCATCGGCTTGTGGTAGCGCTCGTAGTACTTGCGGGCCAGGTTGCTCCAGCCCAGGACGGGGCCGACCGATTCCTTGCTGCCGTCGGGGTGGAGCAGGCTCTCGTTGGCGCCGTAGTAGTCCATGCCCATCACGCAGTGCGGTGCGGCTCGCCGCCCGTGCTCCATGAACCACTGATAATCCTGCGGCGTGGCGCCGTTTTGCAGCAGGAACATCAGCACGTCGCCGTTGGGCGGGTGGCCGTAGAGGAAGTCGAAGGTCAAGAAGCGGAGCTGGTTGTGCAAGTCGGCCTGCGGCTGCACGGTCGGGCACTGCGCGAAGAAGGACTCGGTCGTCTCGCTCTGGAAGAACACCGCGTCCGGGCGGTGCCGCAGGATGCGCTCGATGGAAAGCAGAGTCGCCTTGCACATATTCTTGTGCGCGGCGATCATGGCGCGGTCGCTCTTCTGCTGCTCGTTCCAGATGCCCTCCTTGCCGCTGAAGCGAGCGCAGACCAGTATCTCGTTGACCGGCGTGTAGTAGCTGATCCACGGGTAGCGCTGGCAGAACGCTTCGGAGAAGTCGGCGAACAGCTCCGGCCAGTCGGAGTTGCTGAAGCCGCCCACCCAGTCGGGCACCCCGAAGTGGCACAGGTCCAAGATTGGGGTCAGCCCCATGTCGCGCATCACGGGCAGCACCTCGTCGGTGAAAGACCAGTCGTAGCGGTGCGGCCCAGTGTGGATGCGGTAGTAGGGCGGGCCGTAGCGCACCACCTTGGCGCCGACTTCGAGGCAGAGCTGCAAGTCCTGGCGCCAGTGTTGGTAATGCCCGGCCTCGGCCAGTTGGTCGCGGCGCTGGCCGCCCTGCACCGTCGGGTAGCTGCACTCGATGCCCGTCGCCATCAGGATGTTTCGCATAGCGTCTCCCTTTTTGCGTTTGAAGGCCAAGGCTGTAGTTGAATCCGCGCCTGTCCCTGCTCAAGCCCTCAACCCTCGAACAATGTCTCCCGGTAGCGCCGGCAAGCGGTGTAGGACAGCGCCGCCAGAGCCTTGTCGGACACGGCGTGAACGACGCGGCAGAGGCGGCTGGGCGCGTCGGGGAAGACTCTGCGCCGCCGCCGCGCCAGGCCGCTGGCCACAGCCCGCGCCACCTTCGCGGGAGCCGCGCCGACGCGGGGGCCGAACCTCGCGTAGTACTTGTCGTGGTGGGCGGTCTTCATGGGGCCGGGGTAGACGCGTGTCACCGAGATGCGCTCGCCGCGCAGGTATGGCTCCAGGGCGTTGGCGAAGCCGTCGAGGGCCGCCTTGCTCGAAGCGTAGGCGAGCGCGATGGGAAACGGCAGGTAGACCGAGGCCGAGAGGACGAAGGCCAGGCGCGCCTCGCGCCGGACGCGCCCGCTTCGCAGCAGCAGCTTGACAAGCTGGATGTGGCCCAGCACGTTGACCTCGAAGACGTGCCTCTCCTCGCCGCTGTCGATGCGCCGGAAGTCGCCGCTCACGCTGATTCCCGCATTGCAGATCACGATGTCGAAGCTCTCGCTCAGGCCGTCCAGGTCTCGCTCCTCAAAAGCCGCCAGGTCCAGCGGCACGAACGCGATGCGCTCGCAGCTATTGGCGAGGCGGGCTCCAAGTACTTGGTCTAAGTCGAGGATGGTGACGTGGTGCCCCTGCCCAGCGTAGAGCACGGCGAGGGCGCGCCCCAGCCCGTCGCCGCCGCCTGTGATCAGCACCCTGAGCGCCCTGAATTCGGAATTCCGTTCTGCCGGCATAGCACCTCCCAGAGCTGCTCCAAAGCGGCGGGATTGCGAAAGGCGCAGGGCCGCTCGCGCCTGTCGGCCCAGAAGAGCCCCGACAGCCCCTCGGCTTCGGGCGAGGCCGCCAGCCAGGCCGGGGTGTCGGCGCCCTCGCGAGGCGCCTGGCCGCAGCGGAAGAAGGCCCTGGCCAAGCACCCCGCCGGCCCCATGGTATTGCGCGCGATGCAAGTACTTGTGAACCCAGGGTGGGCCGCGTTGACCGCCACGCCGCCGTCCGCCAGGCGAGCCGCGAGCGTCCAGCTCAGCATCCTCAGAGCCTGCTTGCTCTGCCGATACGCCGCGATGCCGCTGTAGCGCCGCCGCCGGAACTCCACGTCTTCCAAGTCCAAGCCGCCGGCCATCGTGGAGGCCACGTTGACGACGCGCGCCCGTCCCGACGCGCGCAGCGAGCCGCGCAGCATCCAGGCCAGCAGGTGCGGCCCCAGCACGTTGGTGGCCCAGGTCAGCTCGATGCCCGAGGCGCTGAGGCGGCGCTCGGGCAGCCACACAGCGGCGTTGTTGACCAGGACATCGAGGCGGTTGCGGCCATCGGTGAAGCGAGCGGCGAAGGCGCGGATGGATTCGGGGTAGGCCAGGTCGAGAAGCGCGGGCACCACCTCGCCGCCCGTTTCGCGCGCGATCTCGGCTGCGGCGGCCTCGCAGCGGGCCAGGCTGCGGCCCGCGAGCAGCACCGTCGCGCCCCGCGCCGCCAGGTGGCGGGCGATCTCCCTGCCGATGCCCGCCGTCGCTCCCGTCACGACACAGATGCGACCGCAAAGGCCGGAGTCGGCGGCGGGCTCGCCTTCGGGCACCTGGCGCCTGCTCATTTGCCTCGCCAGGCCCGCGCGGCCTGCCTGGCTTCGGGCAGCGTCAGGGCGGCGATGCCGAAGTTGCACAGCGCACTGACGACGCAGTAGCCGCACCAGGCTTTTTCTTTGGTAGGCATCTGGTAGAAATACCAGCCCGCGACGATGGCCTCCACCAACGCTTTGCCCGCCGCCAGCAGCGGCACCAGCGGCTGCTCCCGCGCCCTCTGCGCGCCGCCGAAGGCTGCCAGCGGCACGTTGGCCGCCAGGCTCGCGAGGGCCACCGTGCCGTCGGGCACGCCGAATCCGTAGGCCGTGTCCGAGGAGTTCACCTTGTCGGAGTCGAAGCCCTTCAGAGGCGGGTCGGGCAGGTGCTTCACGATGCCGGTCTGCAGCAGCGAGACCGCGCCCAGCGCCCCCATGCCGACCAGCGACAAGCCGATGATGGCGCGGCGGCGGCGCAGATCGTCCGTGTCGCCTTCTTGAAGTTCTTCGCGCAAATCCTGTGGATTCATGTCGCTCCTTTATCTCTCGTGCGCCTGCTTGGACAGGAACATCACGATGGCATCGAAGAACTGGCCCAGGCCGCCGGCCCCCAGAGCCAGCGTCACCACTCGAAGCGGCCCCGGCCACAGCAGCGAGCCGTAGGACAGCACGGCGGCTACCCAGAAGCCGATGCAGTCGGGGCAAGTCACCATCGCGCCAATCGCGCCGCGCAAGCCCTCTTTGCGAGGCGTCTCCTTGCGCTCGCCGTTCTCCTCGCTCACCTCCACGAAGGGCAGGCGAAACGGCTGCGTCACGTCGTCGAGCGCGATGACGCGCCCGGCCCGGTAGCTCGCCAGCCCCAGCAGCAGCACGCCCAGTGGCGTCCAAGTACTTGCGATGCCCTCGCGCGGGCGCAGCGCCCGCAGCACGGCGCCCGTCAGCGCCGCGAACGAGAGCACGAGGGCGATGAACCAGGGGTGGCGGCTGTCTTTCATCCGGTGTGCCTCCTTCTGTCGTCTCAGCTCTTGTCAGCGCCGCGAGCGCCCGGAGATCAGCGCCAGGCCCGCGAGGGCGCAGCCTGCGCCAATCAAGCTCAACAGACGGCGGTGCGTGGTGCCGAAGAGCTGCGGGCTGGCGGTGCGGGCGCACGAATCGAAGCGGCCATGCGCTCCGAAGTCGTGCTCGTCGTCCACCGGGTGCCACAGGTTGTCGGGGCGGCTGGGATCTTCGGGCTCGGGCGACTGCTGCGACTGGTAGCCCATGCGCGACAGGACCCAGTCGGCATACTCGGGCACGATCTTGTTGCCGATGATGGCTTTGAGCGAGGGGAAGCCCACGATCAGCTCGCGGCGCTCGTTCAGGGCGGCCCAGTGGACGCCCTCGGCGGCGACTTCGGGCTGGTAGGTCGGCGGCACGGGCTGCGCCTTGCCCTTCAGGCGGCTCTTGACCCACTCGAACTGCGGCGTGTTGAAGGCCGAGAGCTGCACCATGCACAGCTGCACGTTGCTCTTGTCGTGCATCAGCTCAACGCGCAGCGAGTCGCAGAAGCCCTGGATGGCGTGCTTGGAGGCGCAGTAGGCCGACTGCAGCGGGATGCCGCGATACGCCAGGGCCGAGCCGACCTGCACGATGGAGCCGCTGTCGCGCGGCAGCATCCTCTTGAGGGCGGCCAGGGTGCCGTAGACGTAGCCCAGGTAGGTCACTTCGGTCACGCGCTTGTATTCCTCGGGCTTCATCTCCTTGACGGGCGAGAACACCGAGCACATGGCGTTGTTGACCCAGATGTCAATCGGCCCCAGCTCGCGCTCGGCCTGCTCGGCGGCGGCTTCGACGGCCTCGGCGTCGGCCATGTCGGTGGGGATCACGATGGCCTGCCCTCCGGCGGCTTCCACGTCGCGCTTGGCCCCTTCGAGACCGGCCCGCCCTCGCGCCAGCAGCGCGATCTTGGCGCCGTCCTGGGCGAAGAGGATCGCCGTAGCGCGTCCCACTCCCGCGGACGCGCCGGTGATGACGACGACTTTGGCGTTTTGTGCAGTACTCATGCTTTCATTGCTCCTGTGGTTGAGCGCAGATTGGGGGTAGCTGGTGTTTGTAAATCAGGGCGGCGGCAACCGCATAAAACAGGTGCATCTGTACTTTGGCGGCGTAGCGCAAGCAACGCGGCGGCGTACATCAGCACGAAGGCGATGCCCATCATGAAATGCATCATCAGGCCGAGCCGGAAAGCGGTCGAGCCGCCGTGCGGCGGAAACATCGTGCCCAGCATGGTGCCGATGTCCATCGGCTTCATGCCCATCATCGGCGGCATGAAATACATCATCAGCGCGATGATGACCGTGCCAACCAGACCTCCGAGAATCGCGCGGCTCCAGTTGAGGGCATGGGGCTGTGTGGACGGAACGCCTCCCGCAACAGCCGGGACTTCGTTGTGTGAATAGCGTTCAGTCGCCATTGACCTATCTCCAGTTTTCGCGGCTGGCCAGGTCGGCAGAGCCGCTTTGTTCGCGAGGCGGTGCCTCACTCTTGCGTGGTCGGTTTGGCCGGAAGAGATGGCGAGCGCAAGCCGTAGAGATGACTCACATCCCCGGTGCACGGGCCGGGCCTTGCCTGTCGTTCCGCACGGAATGGCGGTTCACTGTTACTTCTCACGCTTTTGGCTTTGCCAGTTGCTTGTAGGCAAGGGCAGCGATCATGCCAAACATGATGTGGGTAAAAATGGTAACCCCGTTGCGCGCCATGGCAAACCACGGAAAAATCGCAGTGAAGCCGTAGAAGTTGACAACGTAAAGGATGAGACCGAAAACAGCGCCGATTAATACAGCTACACCCCTATCAAAGCGCGCAATGATCCAGGCCAAGATCAACGTGAAAACGACCGACAATGGAAAATGAACCGCCATCGCCGCCATGAGAACCCCGATGTCGAAAGTGGCGGGCGGCGGCAACACGCCTTTGCCCATCACCATCGCGGCAATCATGCGTGGCGGCGCCCACGGGCTACCGCCCAGAAAGAGCGGCACCAGCATCATTTCCAGCATCACAAATGCCACGCCACTAATCAGACCCGCCCATATGGCGGCTTTCCACAGCAGCGGTTGTTCTGTCACAGTAGTGTCAGTCACGGTTGTCTCCTTGATGTTGACGGTAAACCTTCTGAAATCACCGACCGCTTCAAAAAGCGCCCTTCGGTTTCAGAATGAAGGGCGCTTTTTTGAAGCGATTTTACATCGGCTTTACGGGAGCGCTCAGCCTTTGGCGGCTTCGATTTTTCGCGTCATCTCGCTTTGCGAGTCAGTGGAAACAATTGTTCCCATGACTCTGTGGGTTTTGGCATCCACCAGCAGTACCATGCCGGTTTTCTGATTGGCTTTCCAAATCGGCGTCAGGCCGTTGCGCGCGGCCAATTTCGCGGATTGTCTTTTGGTAGCCTCGTCGGTGAGGTCGAACTCGACGAACTTTACGGCTTTGTCGGCTTTGTAGCTGTCCATCGTCTTCATGACGCTTGGCCCCATCTGCTTGCAGTAGGAACACCAGTCGGCGTGAAAGACAGCGGCAATGACTTTCACCTTTGTGTGCTTGGCCTGTGCTGTCGAAACTTGCAGCATCAATGCCGTCATGAGGACGGCAAGAAAGCCAAGTGTGAACCGCTTGGATTTCTGCATGATTTTGCTCTTTGAGGTGACGGTTCAACCGTCACTTCACATTTTTCCCATCGCGCGCATTTGGCGCACCATCGGTCGCATCTGCGGAGAGATGTGATCGGGGTCGTTAGCGTTCATCCGCGGCGAGAAATTTAAGCGCAGGCCATAGGGATGCAACTGCTTTTTCATTTTCTCGATCATGACGACGCGCGCATAAAAGGCGCGTGCACCTTCAACGCTGCGCTTGCCTGTGATGATGTCGTGCGCCAAGTTGAGCGCCAGAATGTTGTGGAATTCGGCATCGCAGCGCGCCGACATTTCGCCGCGGGTGCGGTTGACGTTGACGCTGCCGTCGAAGCGCGCCAGTTCATCAAACTTGCTTTCTGGCACGCGGTAACTGAGAACCTGCTCGACGCTATCGGGGTGCGGACCGGGGAAATTGTGTGGCGTCACGGTGCTGGACGCGACGATGCGCTTCCACGGCCCGGAGTTGTGCCACACCAGCATGGTTGGCGTCGTTTCGTCCGGCGCGCCATGAATTTTGATCATGCCTTTGGCCGCTTTTTGCGCATCCGCCGACCATTTGGCTATGGTGTCGCCGGCTTCGTCGGCACGCGCAACGGGAGTACTCGTCCCCACTATCGCTGCGACGGCGCCCACTGCCGCCAGTTTGAACATCCCGCTTGCCACTGTGTTGCGGCTTCCTGCCCCGCCTGTTTTGTGTGTCTGCATAAAATTACCTCCTGAGTAAGATATTCTGAGTATCGCGGAAGTAAATAGCGGCTTCTGTAATCTGGGTCACACTTCCGATAAAGAATTTTCTGTCCTGCAATCCGCTGAAATTTTATGCAGACGTTTCATGTTTAGCAACACAATTCGTCCTCGATGCAATTCAACTATCTCTTCAATCCGCCATGCGTTCAAAATTTTGGTGACGGTTTCCCGATAAGCTCCGACGCCTTGCGCAAGTTCTTCATGCGTGCAAGTGATGTCAACTGTTTTCGCGGCAAAGAGACCTTGCCGTTGTTGTCGCGATTGTGGTGCACGCGCCAGTTGCAAAAGCAGTGTGGCAACGCGCGCCGCGACGCTTTTCAAGGCGTAGTCGGCAAGTCGCTGTTCGGTTTCAATCAAGCGCCGCCCCAGCATTTCTACCAGACGGCTGGAAATACGTAAGTCGTTCAGCAGCGCCATTTTTACGTCCTCGCGGCTCATGATGCAAAGCAGGCAAGGCGTGACGGCTTCGGCATAACTACCGTAAAGGCTTTGACCCAGCAACGCCATTTCACCGAAAAAAGTGCCTTCTTCCACCGTCGCGGTGGTGAACGGGGTGCCTTCGGCGGAAAGATGATAAAGATTGACGCGCCCTTTCTTAACCAGAAAGAGCACCTCAGCGGGCTGTGTGGGGCGATAGAAAACGTTGCCCGCCTCCACCTTTTTGACGGGCATCATCTTTTCCATCACCTTGAGTTCTTCAGGCGATAAATCCTGAAAAAGCTCGACTTCTCGCAAATAAATCTGCCCCTCAAACGTAGCTTGCGGTTTAGATTTCATCAATTCCTTTTCGACTTTTTATCGGCGTTGTTGCATGAATGGGAGTTGGCGCGCGTCAGCGCGTTTGCTCCCGTTCTTTCTTTAGACGGCGACGCTTTGTGGCATCCCCAGGCTCATCATGCGGTTCAGAGCCAGGCAGCGCAAGCGCACCTCGCAGCAGTGCGAGGTGATGGTGCGCGCGGACGGTGTCGCCAAAGATCGTCTTGAGCTGCATCATCGTGGTCTCGATGCGGCTGCGCTTGTGGTAGCCCACCACCACCTTCCACCACCTCCTTCCACCTCTGGCGCCCGTTGTGGCCCTGCTCTTCCAGCTCGCGGATGCGCGCCACGGCGGCGTGGCGAGAAGCAGAGGCCTTAAGCAGAGGCCTTCTCCCGCCGCCGCTTGGCGCGGCGAAAGGGCGGGATGATCGCCTGAGCGCCTCGTAGCAGCTCTCGTAGCAGCTACGGGCCTCGTAGGCGCCGTCTCCGGTGACGCTGGCCTCCTCCACCAGAGGCAGCACCAGAGGCAGCCCACCCGCGTTGGCCCTCAGGTTGACCTGCAGAGTCTTGCGGCGGCGGCACAGGAGCGAGTAGTGGGGCACCGGCAAGGGTGACATAGCCCCAGGAAAGTGTGCCAAGCTGAAGGAGAATTTCCTCAACGTCAGGAGGTTCTTGAATGAAGCGCCAATTCCCAGAAGAGCAGATCATCCCGCTGCTCAAACAGCACGAGGCCGGAG
>JAABUM010003565.1_pt1 | contig 18875 bp, 16 predicted proteins | sample 5559161 | NCBI WGS metagenome assembly JAABUM01 (sample SAMN10711868, study PRJNA513369) | rock metagenome | isolation source: Antarctica rocks | place: Antarctica: Victoria Land, Siegfried Peak nord | reverse complement strand
TCATCATCCTTGCATGCCCGCCCCTGCAGTCGCCAGTACCGCAGGTCAGCAGGCCAGACGGAGGTTTCAAGCCAACTGCAACCCGTGGCAATTCAGACAGACCTTGACGACGCCGGCTCGGCGGCCGATGCACGCCCCGTGGGGCGGTGACATGGTGAGTGACCTGCAGCTCGTCGCCGTCGGCGTCATGGTCGTTCTGGCCGGCTTGGCCGTCCTGGTCACCGCGTTCCGGCCCGCCCCGCCCCGGCTGGAGAGCGTGCTGGCCCAGCTCAACGCCCAACCAGTCCGCTCAAGCCTTGGGGTGCCACAGGACGCGCCCGCCGCGCCGCCGCGGTGGCTGCCCCGTTCCCTGGTGGTGTTCGCGGAGCGTCGCCTCGGCGCCACCGACGAGGACCTGGCCATCCTCGGCCGCAGCCGCGCCCAGCTGGCCTTGACCAAGATCGGCTGGGCCATCGGTGGTGCCCTGCTGCCGGCCGTGTTCGTGGCCATCCTGACCGCCGGCGGGATCCGGCTGCCGTTCACCATCCCTGTCGTCGCCTCGCTTGTGCTGGCCCTGCTGGCCTGGGTCAACCCGTCCCGCCTGGTTGCCGAAGACGCGGAGAAGGCGCGTACCGAGTTCCGCGCCGCCCTCGCCGCGTTCCTGTCCCTGGTGGGGCTGGAACGCAAAGCCCGCGGCTCACCCGCCGAAGCCCTCGAGGAAGCCTCCCGCGTGTCCGGCGCCCGCCCGTTCGTCCTGATCCACACCGAGGTCCTACGCGCCGAGCTCGCCGCACAGCTGCCCTGGGACGCCCTACGCGACCTCGGCCGGCGGATCGGCGTCGACGAGCTGGTCAACCTCGCCGACATCGTCTCCACCGCCGCCGACGGCGCCGCCGTCTTCGACACCCTCATGGCCGAGGCCCGCAGCCTCCGCAACGCCGACAACGTCGCCCAACAGACCCAAGCCAGCCTCGCCAACGAACGCCTCACCCTGCCCACCGTCTGCCTGTTCATCTGCTTCGGCGCCCTGCTGGTGTACCCGGCCGCCGTCCGCCTCGTCGGCGGCTGACTCACAGCCAACCACCAACGTCCGCTTCTCCCAGCGACCGCTCCACCCAGCTCACGCCCGAAGGACCCACCGGCACCACCGTCACCAAAAGGAGCACCACCATGAAGAAGTCTCTGCAGCCCATCGCCACCAGCGTCCGCGTCGGTGTCACCGTCGCGTCCCTGTTCGTGGCCGCCCTCCTCAGCGGCGGAGCCGCCGGGCAGGTCGAGGCCAGGTTCGGACGCCGCGACCGCGGCGCCCTAACCCTCGAGCAGGCCATCGTCACCGCGGTCCTGTCCGCGGCCGCGATCGCCCTGGGCGTCGTCATCGTCGGCGCCGTCGCCACCCATCAAAGCAACATCAAGTAATCGCTGCCCTCGACGGCTCCCCGGACAGCCCCCCGTCATGCTGCCGCGTCTGCCCCCGGCTCGTCACCAGGACCTCCCGGTGACGAGTCGCTGGCGCGCGCTTCGGCCGCTTGGGGGTGCCGTCCGGGCCGCCGGCGGTAGGGCGCGGCGGGATAGCGGGTCGGTGACCCTCGAGGTCGCGATCCTGTTCGTCATGGTGATGGCGTTGTCCTTCGGGGCGATCCAGGTCGGCCTGTGGTACTCCGCCCGGAACATGTGCCAGGCGGCCGCCGAGGCCGGTACCCGGGCCGGGAAGGTCCAGAACGCCGCCTCCGGGGCGGGTGCAGCCGCCGGCCGGACCTACCTCGCCGACGTCGCCGGCGGCCTCGTGGTGGCGCCCCAGGTGGCCGAGGCGCGGACCGCCACCACGGTCACCGTGCGGTGCTCGGGTCAGGCCCAGAACGTCGTCCCGATGCCCGGGTTCGACATCTCCCTGGCCCAGTCATCGACGGCAGGCATCGAAAGGTTCACGACCCGATGAGGACCTGGCTTGCGGTTCCATGCCGGCGCGGGACGTCCCGCACGGTACGACGTCACCTTGGACATCGGTTCGCTGCGGGCCACCGCATTGACCGGGGCTCGGCAACCCTGGAACTGGCCATTCTGACTCCGGTGATGATCCTGCTCATCGGGTTCGCCGTCGTCGCGGGACGGGTCGCGATCGGCAACGCGTCGGTGACCACCATCGCCGGCAACGCCGCCCGGCAGGCGTCGCTGGCCCGGGACGCCCGCTCGGCGTCGAGCGTCGCGGCCAGCTCCGCGCGGGCCGACCTTTCCGCGCAAGGCCTGAAGTGCTCCGGCGGCGGCTCCGTCAGCGCCGACGTCAGCGGGTTCACGGCCGCCTCCCGCGGGACCCCCGGGCAGACGGTGACCGTGCGAGTGGACTGCCTCGTTACCTTCTCCGATCTGGCGATCCCTGGTATGCCCGGATCTCGTCCGTTGACGGATCAGGGCGTTAGTCCAATCGACCCGAACCGCAGCCGGGCCAGCGTTGGGACAGGACCATGACCGCCGTCCGGCGCTGCGGCGCCATCGTCGTTACGCGGTGCCGTGCGCTCCACCAGGGCCGCCGCGACCGTGGCTCAGTGAGCCTGTGGGTCGCGGCCACGTTCGTCGCGGTCCTCGCGGTGGTGGCCCTAGTCGCCGACGGCGGAGCGAAGATCCGGGCGGGGGAGCGGGCCGACATCGTCGCCGCCGAGGCCGCCCGCGCGGCCAGCTACGCCTCCGGCGGCGACGACCGGACCCGCACCAGCGCCGCGGTCACCGCAGCCCGGACCATCTTGTCCCGCTCCGGCGTCGCCGGGTCCGTCACCATCGTCGGCCCAGGCCGGATCGACGTCTCCGCGCAAGCCTCAGCGGCCGGGCCGATCAGCGGCTACACCTACACCGTCTCGCGCACCGCGACCGCCCAGCTGCTCCTCGGCGTCAGAACTGGAGGCACCCCATGACCCGTGTCGGCACCATCGCCAGGGGCCTCGGCTCGCTGCTCGTGGTCGCTGTGATCGTTATCGGTGTCCCCCTGGTCCTGGTCAAGATCGGGGCGTTCCCCTCGACCGTCCCCAGCCTGACCGGGGTCTGGGAGGGCCTATCGAGGCCCGACCTGACCGGGCAGGGCGGCGTGTTCGTCGTCCTGGCCATCCTCACCTGGGGCTGCTGGGCCGCCTTCACCCTCTCCCTCCTGCGCGAGATCCCAGCCGCGGTCCGCAGCCGAGGCCAGCGCGCCGCCCGACCACTACCCGGGCTCAGTTGGTCCGCCCGCCCGGCCGCACTGTTGGTCGCCGCCATCGTCGCCATGTTCGTCGCGGCGCCCCTGCTGACCGCCGCCGCCCCGGTCGCCGCCGCCGCCAGCCTCCACAACGGGCCGGCCACTCCCATCTCTGGGCTGGGGACCGTCGCCGCCGCCACCCACCACCGCACTACTGCGCCAGATGCCACCCCCGCCGCAGCCCATAACGCATCGAGCACCGGCTCATCGGCGCAGGCCCAAACCTCGGCCTCCTCCAGCACCAGCCGGTCGACCTCCGAGCCCGAGACCAGGCACTCCCACACCGTTAAACGCCACGACACCCTGTGGTCGATCGCGGAGAAGCAGCTCGGCGACCCGCTGCGGTACACCGAGATCGCCACCCTCAACGCCCACATCGGGCCCAGCTACGAGATCCACGTCGGCCAGAAGCTGCTGCTGCCCGCCAGCGCACACGCAGCGGCAGACCCCCACCCGGCGGCCGCCGCATCGACCGCCGCATCGACCGCCGCATCGACCGCCGCATCGACCGCCGCATCGTCCACCCCATCGTCCACCGCCCCGCCGGCGGCCACCGAGGTGGTCGTCGAGAAGGGCGAGACCCTGTCCGGTCTCGCCGCCGAACACGGCGTTGCGGACTGGAAGGGAAAGGTCTGGCGCGCTAACGCCGGTCGAACGGAGCCGGGCGGAAGGCATCTCAGCGACCCCGACCACATCGAGGTCGGCTGGCGCCTGACCGTGCCGGGCGCCGCCACCCCCTCCGCCCCTACCTCGGCCCCCGCGCCAGCGGCGGCCGCCGCGGTCACGCAGCCAGCAGCGGCACCCACCCCCGCAGCCGCGATGGCGCCACCCCAAATACCGGTAACGCACGACCCGGACGCTACCCGGCTCACCCCAGACACCGAGGACCACGCCGGGCAGGCCGCCCCGGCCAGCACCGGGCAACCGTCAACGCCCGCGGACGCTTCGACTACCGCCCTGACCCAGCAGCAAACGATCCCTAGCGCCGCCTCGGCCGAGCAGTCGCGGCCGTCGACGCAGCAGCCTGCTGCCGACTTCGCGACGGGCGGCTGGATAGCGGCCGCCGGCGTCCTGGCTGTCCTGGTGCTGCTGCGCCGGCAACAGTTCCGCAACCGCCGGCCCGGGCGGACCGTCGCCGCAGCACGCCCCGAGCTGATCCCCCTCGAGCGGGCCGTCGTGACTGACGGAGGGCCGGTCGCGGAGGAGGTGGAGCGGCTCGATCAGGTGCTGCGCCGGGCCGCGCGCGTGCGCCCGGAAGGCCTGCCCGTCGCAGCGGTCCAGCTCCATGACGGCGCCATCACCGTGCACCTGGCATCCCCGGTCCAGCTGCCGGCTCGCTGGACCGCCGGCGAAGGAACCGAGGAGGTCTGGACGTTCCCCGCCGATACGCCCACGGCTGCGGCAGGACCCGATCCGGAGGAAGGCGATATCGGACCCTTCCCAACCCTGGTTCACCTCGGCTCCAACGCAGCCGGAGAATGGCTGCTCGACCTTGAACGGGCCGGCGGGCTGATCCTGAACGGAGACCCCGACCGGTGCCTCGAGGTCGCCCGGGTCCTGGCTGCGCAGTTCGCCCTCAACAACTGGTCCGACATGGTGTCCGTGACCGTGGTCGGGTTCGGGCAGGAACTCGCCGAAGCCGCCCCAGGCCGAGTCCGGTACGCCGCCCTCGCCAACGTTGCCGCAGTGATGGCCGCCGCCGGCAAGGAGGCGCGAGACACCGCCGAGACCATGGACAGCCTCGGCATCGACATCGTCCAGGCGCGCGTGCAAGCCGCGTGTGATGAGCTGTGGGCGGCCCAAGTCATCCTCGTCGCCGAGCCCGCCGAGCCCGCCGACGCCGCAGAGCCTGTCACTGACAACGGTGTGGGCGTCGCAGCGGTCACCACGCTGCTCGGCACGGTCGAGGCTCGGCCCAACCGGACAGGAACCGCGGTCGTCGTCGTCGCCGGCCGACGCGATCAACAGCGGCCTGGAATGCTCGCCCAGGTCGGCGCGGACGGGAACCTCACCATTCCCAGCAAAGGCCTGGTTGTCGCGGCGAATCGGTGGAATGCGGCCACCAGTGAAGGAGTATCCCTGCTGCTGGCGCACGCCCGGACCGCGACCGACCAACCCATCCCAGACGCGGCAGGAGCCGAGCCGTGGCACGCCTTCAGCGATCAAGCCGGCGCGCTGCGTGACCCGCTGGTCCTCCCGCGCCGCACCCCCGACGTGCACGACAGCGACCTCGAACCGGCCGCGACCTGCACCCTTCCCATGGCGGACCAGGTGTACCTGGACGCCGCCGCTACCACCACCGAGGACCTGGCTACCCTCGCACCCAGCGTCCCGGTCGGACTGCGCAGCCGAGTCGAAGACGCCGACCCCACCCTCGACGCGGACGTCGCCGCGTGGTTCGACCCCGACAACCCAACGGTCAAGCTGTCCCTGCTCGGCCCCGTGACCGTCCACGTCCCGGGCAAGATCCCGAACCAGATCGCGCAATCCACCGACATCATCGCCTACCTGGCCACCCGGGAGCACGGCGCCACGAACGACACCATCTCCGAGGCCTTCGGTGTTGCCGAGACCACAGCCCGCAAGTACGTGGCCAAGGCCCGCGTCCTGCTCGGCACCCGGCCCGGCACCGACCAGTTCTACATTCCCAAGGCGACAGAAACCCCCGCCGGGATCGCCCGCGGCATGGGCGTCTACCAGATCGGTGGCCTGCTCGTCGACGCCGACCTCTTCCGCAGGCTGAGGCTACGCGGAGACACCCGCGGACCCGAAGGGATCAACGACTACGCCACCGCCCTACGCCTGGTCAGCGGAACCCCGTTCTCCCAGATGCGGGGCAGCCGCGGCGCCTGGCTGATCCAAGGCGACCGGATCGACTTCCACCTCAAGCACGCCATCGTCGACGTCGCCCACCTACTCGCCACCCAGGCACTCGCCACCGGAGACACCAGCACCGCCCGGGCGGCCGTGGACATCGCCCGGCTGGCCTCACCCGACGAGGAGACCGCCCGGCTGGACGCCGTCGCCGTCACCACCGCCGAAGGCCTCACCGAACAGGCCCGACGCCAGCTGCTCGACGAAGTCTGCAACCGCTCCGACGACGGCCAACCACCCTACGACCTCAGCGACCGCAGCAGGCAGATCCTCGCCCGACACCGCGACTGGCTCTCCCGAGCCAGCTGACAACCGACCAGCCACCGAGAGCAGTCGCAGATGAGCCGTCCACGAACCTCAACGTGTCGCAGCCCAGAGGCATCCTTGAACCACAGCGGGAAGGAGGTCCCAACATGAACACCCGCCGAGCCACTCAAGCCCTCACCGCCCTGGCCGCCGCGGCCGCGCTCACCGCAACCCTCACCGGCTGCGACCCATCAGCGAACACCCATCCCAGGGAGACCATCGGCACCTGCACCGAATGCACCGCCGCACCCACCCCAACCGCCACAACCTCCACCACCCCAGACGGCCCAGCCCAAGAGAAGGCAGACCGCGCCGCTGCAGAGAGCGTCTGGCGCAAGTTCATCAACCTGGTGTTCACCGCCGACACCATGCCGGACGACCAGGTGGACAGCGCCGTCAAAGCCGTTGCCGTCGATCCGACCGCGTCACTAATAGTGAAAAAGAGGGCGGATGACCGTGCCATAGGCCAGGCGGCCTATGGCGTGCCCATCTCCTTCATTTCGTGGCCGCAGCCCATCAACGGCGCGTCCACCGCGGTGCTCAGCGATTGTCAGGACGGTTCCCAGGCAGGTGTCCTGGACACGAAGACGGGAAGCAAGCTCGGTGTTGGGACCGTCAACACCCCAATCCGCGGAACTCTCACGCGCACATCTGACGGCTGGCGGGTTGCGTCGAGTGAACTGGTGAAGGGGACGACATGCACACCCGAAGGGTGACGTTCCTGCTCGCAGCGGGCCTCTTCGCCGGCCTGCTACACGAGGTCAGCGCCCCGTCACCCGCGTTTGCCTGTGGTGGCGTGGCCGATCCGTGCTCGCCGCCAGGAGGCGTGATCGTTGCTCCAGGCCTAGGACTAGGAGGGGTGACGATTGGCGTTAGCAGCCCGGGTCATGGCGGCACCGGACCAGGTGCCGGCTCGGGAGGAGCAGGAGGTGGTAGCACCGGACCAGGTGCCGGCTCGGGAGGAGCAGGAGGTGGTGTAGTCATCCAGCCGGTTGCCGCAGGTTCACCGGTCAGCGCCAACCCGTTCTTTCCGGGCAACTCACCGACGAATCCTCAGTTGCCGTTGGGGTGTCCCCCGGATCCGACTAACGCGGCGTGGGTGGCGTTCTGCAACCCGCCGGCGTCGGCGCCCGGGGCCCCGGCGGCGCCCGGAGCTCCGGCGGTACCGCCACCTTCGCCACCTCCGCCTCCGTCGATCGCTCTGGCTCAGCAGGCGTGGGGGGAGCTGGTCCTGTCAACGCCGAAGCCGTCGAGGTACCCGACGGGGAGTCTGAAGGAGAGCGGCCACCCTTACACCGTCGTCAACGCGAATACCTGGTTCTGGACGGATCCGGCGACCTTCCAGCCGGTGAGCAAGACGGTGACCGCCGCGGCACCCCCGTTCGGGTCCTCGACGCCGCCGCCGCATGCCGGTCGGGCTTCGCCGGGGCCGCGGCCACCGAGCACGGCCTGGACCAGACCGGACGCTGGCGGCTGGGCTCTCGAGGCCAGGTCGCCGTGCACCGCAGCGCCGGCCCCCTGGTCAGCGTCCTCGGCGTCCCCCCTCCACCCGCGGTGGGCGATGACACCGTCACCGTCGTCGACGCGGGATGGCCGATCACCGACCTTCTCGCCAGTCGCCACACGCACTGGTTACCCCGCCTGCTGGGGCACGCCCCGCTACTGCTGACCGCCCGACCCAGCGTCCCGGGACTGCGGCACGTCGAGGTCACCCTCGAGGCGCTACCAACCTCGACATCCCGATCGACGCAGCCGTTCGTCCTGCTGCTCGGCGCCCGCCGGCGCTGGCTGCAGGCGGCGACCGGGGCCTTGCTCTCAGCGGCCGAACGCGACGGTCGAGTCCATCCGGTCCCGGAGCACGGCGTCCTGGCCTCGGCCGGCCTGACCCCGGCCGCCTTACCGCGGCAGCTGCACCCGGTCGGAGACCGGCTCGCCCAGCTGACCGCAACGACCGCCGCACCGACCGAAATACCCCTGCACGACCTCACCCACCGCAAGGACAGCCCGTCATGAGCACCGCAACCACCCTCACCAGCCTCGCCAACGCCACCACCGGTCTCGCTCAGCGAGCCCAGACCCTGGCGGCGGTCTGCCCGAGCGCGCCGCCCGGGATGCAGAACTACCAGGACCAGGTCATCGGCTGGGTCAAGTGGGGCGTCATCGCCATCATCGTCATCACCGCGTTGGTCTCGCTCGGCGCGATCGGGATCGGGAAGATCTTCGCGATGCCGCACGCGTCGTCGCGCGGCGCGATCGGTGTCGCCGTCGCGGTGATCATGGCCATCCTGTTCGTGACCATCATCGGGGTCATCAACGGTGTGATCGGCAGCGGATGCTGACCCGCACCCGGCGTCGCACGCCGGCCTCCCGCGACGGATCGGGGGAGTGGAGCCGGGCCCAGATGCTGGCCGCGGTCGCACTGGTCGCCGGGATCATCCTCCTGCTGGCGACCGGGGCTGGGCTGTGGCTCTGGTACCGCCTCCATCCCGCCGGCCCACCCACCTCGGCCGTCCCGGTGAGTCCCGGGGCGGGTGTCGCCGCCGGCGCGAGCACTCCAACCGCCGGACCGGGCAGCCTCGACGAAGTAGGCAACGCGCCCCAGTCGCAGCTGGCACGTCGTGACGCGCTGGCCGCCGAGCCCATGCCCGCGGCGCCGCCGGCGGCGGCGCTGCCGGCGGTGCTCTCAACCCGCGACCCCGGCGTCATCGTGCTTCCCGCCGCATCAGCGACGGGGCCGGTCGGAGTGCCGTCCGGGTTCACGCACACCCCCGAGGGCGCGCTGGCGCAGCTGGTGGCGATCGACGTCGACGTCCTGGGCGCGGCCACCCTCGAGCACGCCCGCGAGGTGATCGGCTCCTGGGCCGCCCCAGGCGGGCCGACCGGAGAGTCCTGGTCGGCGATCAAGGCGCTGGCCTCGTTCCACTCCGCGGCCGGCCTGTCCGGCGGGGCCAGCCCGGGTCTAGCGATGCGGGCCACTCCGATGATGGGCCTGGTCAAGGCCACCGACGGACCCGACTGGGCCGTGGTCTGCGTCGACTTCGAGGTCGACGCAACGATGGCGAAGACCGCGCGGATCGCCGTCGCCGACTGCCAGCGGATGACCTGGCACCTCGACCCCGCGGCCAGCGCGCCGACCACCGGCCGGTGGGTCATCGCGGCGGGCGCTGAACCCGCCCAGCCGCCGTCGATCTGGCCCGGCACGGACGCCGCGATCAACGCCGGCTACCGCAACCTGCGACACGGCTAGGAGCAGCCAGCCATGACACACGTGACCGCGTTTCTCGCCGGCTTCACCGCGGCAGCGAAAACCGCCCCGGCGGGGATGCCGGCGTTCGGCTGGGACGACGTCAACCCGGTCAAGGTCCTGGCCAACCTCGTCGCGGTCGGGGCGACCTCGGTGTGGCAGGACATCATGACCAACATCTGGTCGGCCGGGCTGTGGCTGACCGGGTTCGTCTTCCAGCTCGTCGACGCGTTCACCGCCCCGGACCTGTCCGGGTCCGGGCTGATGTCCAAGATCTACCCGGTCACTTTCGGGATCGGCGCCGGGCTCGCCGTGATCCTGGCTCTCGTGCAGGTTGGGTTCGCCGCCTGGCAACGCGACGGAAAGGGCCTGGGCCGCCTCGTGGTCGGCGTGTTCCAGTTCATGCTCGTGTGGGGCGGGATGCTCGGTATCGGCGCCGCCCTGAACGTCGCCACCGCGGGCTTGACCCAGGGGATGCTGCAGGTCTCCTTCGGTGCGCCGTCGTTCGCCAAGGCCAACCTGCTCCGGCAGTGGGACATCCGCCAAGGCGTTGACGCCGTCACGGCGACCGTGCTGGGCGTCTGCGGGGTGTTCCTGGTCTTCGCCTCGATCGGCTACCTGCTGGTGATGCTGGTCCGGGCGGCCGCGTTGATGATCCTGATGGCCACCTCCCCCATTTCCGCGGCGGGGCTGCTCTCCGAGAGCACTGGCGCCTGGTTCTGGAAGTCGCTGCGTTGGTTCCTCGCCGCGCTGATGATCGGGCCCCTGGCCGCGCTGGTCCTGGCGATCGGAAAGCTGCTCACTGACGGAGTGATCTCCGGCGCCGGCGATTCCACCCAGTCGGCTGTCGGCACCGCCGTCGTCGGCACCGTGCTTATCATCATCGGCGCGTTCTGCCCGCTGATCCTGTTCCGGCTCCTGGCGTTCGTTGATCCCGGCACCACCAGCGGCGCCTCCTTCCGGGCCTCCCTCGACGCCGCCGGCGGGATCGGCGGCCTGTTGCAGGGCCGCGGCGCGGCCGGCGACGGCGCCGGGAGCGGCGACAGCGGCGCCGCGACCAGCCAGGCCGGTAACGGCACCTCGCAGGGGGAGGCCGCAGCGGACACCACCACCCAGGGGCGGATCACCTCAGCGCTGACCAGCTTGGGCGGGTCGACCGGTACCGCGATCGGCATCGGCGCCAACAAGATCGCCTCGGTAGGCAGTGCGGCCGCGACCTACGGCGCCGACATCCTCGGCGCCGCTGGCGTTGGTCACCAGCAGCCCTACTTCGGCGGCGCAAACTCGGACAGCCAGCCGGGGCAACCAGAGGGTCAGAACGGTCAGCGCGAGCAGCCCGGCGACAACAAGAAGGGCACCTCCGCTGACACCGACGGGACCGCCCAGGCCGACCCAGCCGTCTCCCCGGCGTCGCCATCCGCGCCGCTGCCGGTGCCGCCGGCGCCGCCAACTTCAGGCGCCGGGTCCCCACCACCTGCAGGAGGTGGCGGCAAACCCGGCGCCGGGGGCGGCCCTGCTGGTGGCTCTGGTTCCGGTGGTGCCGGTGGTGCCGGTGGTGCCGGTGGCGCGGGGGGAGCAGCGAGCGGGGTCGAAGGAGCCGCGGCGGTGGCCGCGTTATGAGCGACCACGGCCCCGCGGTCGACGACACCGCCCTTTCCGGACGACGACAGATCACATCACGACCACGGGCTCGCCTCGGGCCCGGCAAGTAGAACCGGAGTACGACGATGACTGTCAACGAGTACGGCGACTACACCAAGGACCGGGTGGGCTGGTTCTTCGGGATGACGGGCCCTCAGCTGGCGACGGTCACCGTCGCCGGGCTGCCGTTGCTGTTGGCGATCGGGGTCCAGCGGTGGGGCACCGCGGTTGTGTTGGCGGCCGGGTGGGTGGTGATCCTTGCGCTGGTCGTTGTGCCCGTGCACGGCCGGTCTGCGACGCAGTGGTTCGGGGCCCTGGTCACCCACACCGTCGCCCGGGGAGCGGGGTGGTCCGCGTTCCGGTCGAAGGTGGCCGTCGGGGAGCCGGTCGTCCCCGACGACGCGGACCTGCCCGGGATCCTGGCCGGGATCCAGGTCCACGACGGGCCGCCACGAGGCGCCCGGATGACCCGGGTCGCGGTGATCCAGGACCACACCGCCCAGACCTGGGCCGCGACCGCGCGGATCGTGCACCCCGGCATCGGTACCGCGGAAGCGCGGGAACGCAACCGGATGGGCGAGGGCCTGTCCCAGCTGCTTGAGGTCCTGGCCCGCACCGAGCTGGCCCGGATGGTCGTCGTGCAGATCCGTACCGTTCCTGACGACGGCGCCGAGCGGGCCCAGTGGGTTGCCGCCAACCGGCGGCCCGACGGGCCGGCGTTGTCGCGGAAGGTCAACGACGACCTGGCGGTCACCCTGACCTCGGCGGCAGTGCGCACCGAGGCGTTCGTGACCGTGGTGGTGCCGGAGTCGTCGCTGGCCAAGCCGGCCCGCCAGTCCGGTGGCGGCCTCGACGGCCGGGCCCGGGTGCTGTACGGGCAGCTGGGCGAGGTCGAGGCGCACCTGCTGGGCGCGGTGGGCTGCTCCAGGGTGGAGTGGCTCGATTCGCAGACCCTCGCCGCGGCGGTCCGGACCGGGTTCGCCCCCGGCGACCGAGCCGGCCTGGTAGCCGCGGCCGCCGAGCTGACCGGGGATCCCGGGGCGGCGACCACGGTGCCGTGGGCTGCCGCCGGTCCGGGCTCGGCCGCCGCCCCGGTCCGCTGGTACGAGCACGACGCGTGGCGCTCCGTCAGCGCCACCATCGTGCTGCCGGACCGCGGCGCCATCCTCGGGGCGTTGGCTCCGGTGCTCGTTCCGGGCAGCCCGGGGGAGCGGCGTTCCTACACGGTGTTCTTCCCCGTGGTCTCGGACCGCAAGGCCTCCCGGTCGACCGCCTCCGCGGAAATCTCCGCGGCCACCGGCAGTGAGCTGCGCCGGCGTACCGGGCGGATCGCCCGGGCCAGGCAGCAGCACAACGAGCAGCAGACCCAGGCCGTCGACACCAAGCTGGCCCGGGGCCGGTCCCTGGTCCGCCCGGCCGCGGCCGCCTCGGTGACGGTGCCAGCGTCCTGGCCGATCGAGGAGTACGGGCGGCATCTGGAGTCCTCGATCCGGCGGGCCGGGTTCACCCCGCACCGGCTCGACCTCGCCGCCGACTCCGGGTTCATCGCCTCGACGATCCCCCTCGGTGTCGGCCTGAAGATGGACCGAGGTTCGCGATGATGCTGCGTCGGCCAGCCGCCCAGGGTCGCGGCATCGGCCAGCTGCTCGCCGACCACGGGAAGGGCCTGCCGCAACGCGTCCCGCCGGAACAGGCCATCGCCGACGCCAAACTGTTCCCGCGCCTCAGCTCGGCCCGCGGGCCACGGGAACGTGGTGCCGGGTGGACGACGGGGTACGCGCCGCTGTCGCAGTGGCGGATGACGTCGGACCAGGCGGCGGTGTTCTGGCCGTTCATCGCCGCACCGTCGCTGCCCCCGACCGGTGCCCAGCTGGGCATCGACGAGTTCTCCGGCGGCTCCTTCTACTGCGACCCCAACGGGTGGGTCCTGGACGACGAGATCCCCGTGACCAATGCCAACGTCATCGTCTTCGGCAAGCCCGGCACCGGCAAGTCGTCCTTCGTCAAAGAGCTCATCATCCGCATGGGCGAGTTCGGGTACCGGGCACTGGTCCTCGGCGACCCGAAGGACGAGTACGAAGACACCTGCGCCGCCTTCGGGGTGCAGCCGTTCGCGATCGGCCCCGGCATGCCGACCAGGGTCAACCCCCTGGACATCGGACCGCTGGGTCACGGGTGGGACCGGCTCGACGCCGACGCGGCCCGCCGGCGGGCGGCGATCGTGTTCTCCCGCTGGCTGGTCCTGATCCGCGGCCTGGTCGGGTCCCAGCACATCGGGGAGCAGCGGGTCCCATTCTCTCCCAGCGACGAACGGGTCGTCGACACGATGATGCGCGAGCTGACCGGGTACCGCACCGGCAACACGACGCTGCGGCCGGTGACGATCCCGCAGCTGTGGCACGGCATCGACGAACCCAGTCAGGACCTGGTCGACGCCTGCCGTTATGAGACCCGCCAGGGGTTCCTCGAGGGGACCCGGCTCCTGCGGGACTCCCTCTCCCAGCTGGTCTCGGGCCACCTGGCGGGCATGTTCGATGACCACACCAACATCGACATCGACTGGGCCGCTCCGATCCAGTCGCTGTCCCTGAAACGGCTCAAGCCCCTGGGAGATGACGCCGTCGGCCTCGGCCTGACCTGTCTGAACTCGTGGGGTACAGCGCAACGCGAGATCACCGTTCCCGGGGATCGGCGGATCGTGGTCCGCGACGAGGTGTGGAAGCAGATGCGGCTGGGGGTCGAAGCGGTCAAGTCCCTCGACGGGGACCTGCGGCTGTCCCGTTCCGACGGCGACGTCCAGGTCGTCGTCGCCCACAAGCCGTCCGATACCCGCGCCGTCGGCGCCGAAGGCTCCGAAGCGGACCGGATCGCCCGTGACCTGCTGCACCTGGCCGACACCAAGGTCCTGTTCGGGCAGGACCAGGCCGTCGGCGATGAGCTCGGCGACCTACTCGGGCTGTCCCCGATCACCCAGGACATCGTCACCGGCTGGGGGATGGCGGCCCGCGGACGGGCACTGTGGCTCGTCGGCGATCGCAAGTACAAGGTGTCCTCGGTCCGACACCCCCTCGAAGAGTCGCTGACGTTCACCAACGACGCGTTGGCCGGCTGAGGTCGGACGGCTACGACGATGGGCAAGGCGTCAGGGTTCGCAGCGGCCGCGCTGCTGCTCGTTCTCGCGCTGGTCTTCGTCGGCGTCCCGGCGATAGCAGCCGCGAGCCAAACCGCCACCGATGGCGTCTGCGGGCCTGGCGGCACAGCCCAGACCGTCGCTGACCAGCACCTGGACGCCGAACAGATGGCCAACGCGGCCAGCATCGTCCAGGTCGTCCAGGCCCGGGGGCTGCCGCAGCGGGCCTCGGTCATCGCCCTGGCCACCGCCTACCAGGAGAGTAAGTTCGTCAACTACCAGCACCCGACGGACAGCACCACCAGCATCGGCCTGTTCGCGCAGATGACCATCTACTACGGCGCCGCTGTGGCAGCGGACCCCGCAAAAGCCACCGGCGCCTTTCTGGACCGGCTGGTGCAGCAACCGAACTGGCAGACGCGCCCGTTGGCCGACGTCGCTGCCGGCGTCCAGCGACCGTACGAGCCGTACCGCGGCCTGTACGCCCAGTGGGAGCCGCTGGCCACGCAACTGACGGCGCAGCTGTGGACCGGACCTACTACGGCAGCGGCCGGGGTTACCGGGACCACGGGGGCGTCAGTAACCTCCGGGGTCCCGTGCCCCGGAGCTGGCGGGGACGGCGGCACCTCGGCTGGCGCCACCCCCACCCCGGGACCCAACGGGCTCACCCTGACCGGAAGCCCGTCCGGGAACGGCGCGGTCACCTTCGCCCTCGCCCAGCTGGGTAAGCCGTATTTGTGGGGCGGCAACGGCCCCAATGCCTGGGACTGCTCCGGGCTGACCCTGGCCGCCTGGGCGAGCGTCGGCGTCGCCATCCCTCGCGTCACCTACACCCAAGCCACCGCCGGCACCCCCGTGTCGATCCAAGACGCCCGCTCCGGCGACCTGGTCCTCATCCCCGGATCTGACGGGACCGCCGCCAACCCCGGCCACGTCGGCATGGTCGCTGGGGTCGACGCGACCGGCAAGGTCTGGCTCGTCGAAGCCCCCCGCACCGGGCTCAACGTCCGGCTCACCCCCCTGACCGGGTGGGCCAACCAGATCGTCACCATCCGCCGCATCGGCTAACAACCCGCATACCGTCCAGCAAGAAAGGAGAAGCCTCGTGAGCGACGTCCCCAAGACACCACACCAAGACCCCAGACCCGAACCCACAACAGGCGCCGTCGCATGACGAGGCGGTGACCGAGGAAGAGCAAGCGCTAGCAGCTCTGGAGGGAGCAGGAACGGGAGCAGGAGCTGCGGTACCGGGGGTCTACCAGGACGGGTATTTGACCCGCTACGGCCAGGATGGCTACTGCGCCGACCCGTTCTGCGGATGCACGACCGACAAGCTGCGGTTCCTGACCCGGTAACACCCGACGGTTCCAGGGCACTCGGTTTCCCCGGACCGACAGGTCCTCTGGCGAGGTCAGTCATGGGAATGCGCAGCACCAACGAGTGGCACCCACCGCGGGGTCGGTCGGGGCCGGATGGCGCACGCCCTCAACGCGATTGTCGGAGGGTCTGGGGACCACCAGCGACCTGGGATGGCGATGACCTCCGACGAGAAAGTTGGCACAACGGTGTCCACCCCAGGGCGGTTTTGCTGCTTACCTAGGTATGAGGACAAACTCCGTCGGCCGGCGGCAGCCGGACCCTCTCCCGCTCACGTGGGAGGTCCCAGTCGGCGTGGCGCTGGCATGGCTGTGTCTGGCCGGAGCGGGCCTGCTGGCTGGGCAGGCCACGGCCGGTCTGCTGACGGGTCGGGGCCGGCTTTGGCCCGACTCACCTCACCTGTTGCCCGCGGCGGGCGGGCTGCTGACCGGGCATGTCGGCATCGGTGTCAGCCCGCCGCTGACGGCCGCGACCGGCGGCGCCGCCCTTCCTCCGGTGTGGTCGGTGTATGCGTTCATTAGCGTGTACCAGCTGCTACTGCTGGCGATGACAGGGTGGGCGGTCGCTCGGTTCTGGACGACTCTGGGACCCGGCCGCCGGTATGGCATGGCCACCCGCGTCGACGCGCAGACCGTTCTTGGGGTGGGCCGGCTGCGCCGGGTCCGCAAGATCATCCGCCCCGACCTGTACGGACCCTCCGGGCGCCGGGGGAGTGGCCTGGTGGCCAGGAAGCGGCGGACGTCCCCGATCACGCAGGCCGGCGCTGAGACGGCGAACCCGACAAACGTCCCGCAGACCGCCACGACGGTGGCCGCGGAAGCTCCAGAGGCTGGCCGCGACCGGCGAACCCGCTTCACCCCACCGTCGGTGGGCTGGCGGCTGGGGGCGGGTCAGCTGCCCCGGTGCGGGGATCTGTGGGTGCCGTATGACCGGACCTGCGGGGTGTACGGCCCGCAGGGCTCGGGCAAGACCCTGGACCTGCTGACCCCGGCGCTGCTGACCGCTCCCGGCGCCGCGCTGGTGACGTTGACGAAGGTCGAGGACCTGCTGCTGACGGTGCACGCCCGGTCAGCCGGCGGCCGGCCGGTGGCGGTGCTGGACCCGTTCGGGCTGGCGCCGGGTCTGCCGGAACTGGTGTGGGACCCGGTCGACGGGTGTGTGGACTCGATGGTCGCCGAACGCCGGGCGAAGGCGTTCACCGCTGGCACCGTCAAGGGCGCCGTCGCCCAAGGGTCAGGCGACTCCGCAGCCCGGTTCTACGCCGCCGAGGGCGCGAAGGTGCTGCAGGCGTTCTTCCACGCCGCCGCGCTGACCGGCCGGAGCATCGAGGACGTCCTGGAGTGGGTGTCGAACCCACGCAAGGCGAGCCTGCCGCAGGAGATCCTGCAGTCGCACCCGGACGCCGCCCCGTTCTGGCAGGGCCTGCTGCACGGGGCACTGCACGGGGACGACCGGACCGCCGGGAACACCGCCACCACGGTGCAACAGGCGATGGCCCTGTTCTTCCAGCAGTCGCTGCGGTCCCGGTGCACCCCCGGCCCGGGACGACCGGCCACCGACCTGGCCGATCTGATCGCCCGAGGCGGCACGGTCTACCTGCTCGGCCGGGACGACCCGTACGCGTCCGCGTCCCCACTGATGACCGCGATCGCCGAGCACGTCCTGGACACCGCTCTGGCATTGGCCACCGCGTCCCCGTTCGGGCGGCTCTGCCCGTCGTTCCTGGCCTGCCTCGACGAACTGCCGTCCACCGCCCCGCTGCCCACCCTGCGCACCCGGATGGCCAACGAACGCGCCCTCGGGCTGTCGTTCATCTACGCCGCCCAGACCTGGCGACAGCTGGTGATCTGCTACGGCGAGGACGAAGCCCGCGCCCTGTTCGGACTGACCAACGTCATCGCCGTCTTCGGCGGCGGCAAGGACGGCATCTTCAACCGGGAGCTGTCCGACCTGATCGGCACCTCCCGGGTCTCCCGGACCACCTACAGCCGCGGCCGGAACTCCGCCGGAACCTCCTACGCCGGCGCGGACGAGCCGATCCTGCGGCCCGAGGAGATCCGGCTCCTGCCCGAGCGGCACGCCCTGGTCATCGCCGACAACGCCAAACCGTTGATCGCCCGGCTGGCCCGCTGCCTGGACGGCAAACCCGGCCGGGCACTACTCGCGGCCCAGGCTGCGGTCAAGGACCGGGTCGCGGCCGCCAGGGCCCGACAGATCCCCTCGTTCGCGCGGACTACGGCGGCCATCAGCACCGCCCAACGGCTCGACCTGACCGCCGTCACACCCGTCGCGCCGGCCGCGGCCAGTGAGCCCGGGACCGTCGGCACCACAGCCGGGTCAGACGCCAGGGGTGCGCGGTCATGGTGACCCTCCCGTTCCCGGAGCCGGGCAGGCTCGTCGAAGCGGCATACCGGGCCCTGGACAAAGCGGAGAACGGCACCGCCGAGGAGAAGCGGGCGCAGAAGATCCTCGGGCCGCTCGAGCAGCCCTGGGACCCCCCGTCGTGCTCTCCCGCGTTGCGGGGGCAGGTCTGGCAGTGGCACGACGCGGTGGCCGGGTGGGTCAACCACGAGTACGCCTGGGGCGTCGACCGGCTCATCCCCGCCTGCTGGCCGGCTCACCCGCACATCGCGCACGAACTGGCCGTGCTCGCTGATCTACGCCGCACCGCCGGGCGTGAGACGAGCAGCGGCCTGCTGGAGTACTGGCACCGGGACAGCCTGCCGATGTTCCTCGAGCGGATACACCTGCGGCTGGCCGGCAGCTGCGGCGCGGGCCACCAAGAGTGGACCGCAGCCGCGCGGTACCGCGCCTTCCACAACGACGAGAACCAGCGCCAACGTCAGGCCTGGTTCGCCCACGACCTCGACACGGTCCACCCGCGCAAGGCCGCCGTCGGCAAGGGCGTCGGCTCACCCCCCCGACTGTCCGTGGTCAACCGGGACACCGGCGAGGTCATCGACCCCGACCACGCCAGCGGGGGCCGGTGAAGCTAATGGGCACTACACCAGAGCAGCACCCCTCCCATGGGTCCGCCGCGACGCGCCGGCCGGCCCGGCCACCGGTCGACGAGGACGCCCGACGGGAACGTCTCCAGCAGTTCC
>JAABUM010003564.1_pt1 | contig 18876 bp, 14 predicted proteins | sample 5559161 | NCBI WGS metagenome assembly JAABUM01 (sample SAMN10711868, study PRJNA513369) | rock metagenome | isolation source: Antarctica rocks | place: Antarctica: Victoria Land, Siegfried Peak nord | reverse complement strand
GCTTCGTCAAGCTGTTCTGCCGGCCCGGCTCGGGGACGGTACTGGGCGGCGTGGTCGTGGCGCCGCGGGCCTCGGAGCTCATCCTGGCCGTGTCGCTGGCGGTGCAGCACGGGCTCACGACCGACCAACTGGCGCACACGTTTGCGATCTACCCCTCGCTGTCCGGGTCGCTGACCGAGGCCGCCCGCCAGCTCATGCTGCACGAGGCGTGAACGGTTCGCTTCCCTACCCTGACGCGGTGCTGCGCACCGCTGTCGACCGCTGCGCCTGATGGCACGCTTCACCTTCGCCGCCGGCAACGCCCGGGGCCTGCGCCGGCTCCCGTCGTACGCGCTCGGTGGGCTCGCCACGCTGGTCGTCCCCCGGACCCGGGCCGTGTGGGTGTTCGGGTCTGGCACAGGTCCGGGCGAGGGCGCGCTGCCGCTTTACCGGGCTGCTCGCAAGCGGCTCCCGCAGACGGTGCGGCTGGTCTGGCTCGGGTCTGACCCGACCGAGGTGGCGCGCGCGCAGGGGCTCGGGCTCGACAGCGTGCTCAAGCTCAGCGTCCACGGACTGTGGCTGACGCTGCGGGCTGAGGTCGCCGTCGTCACCCACGGGTTGGGAGACGTCAACCGGTACGGCGTGCGGGGCAGCCTGGTCGTGCAGCTGTGGCACGGGATCCCCCTGAAGCGACTGCACCTGGACGCACCGGTCGCCCTCAGCGCCTCCTCGTGGTGGCGGCGGGAGGTGATCCGAAGGGGATACCGCGCGGTGGGCCGGCAGATCGGCGTGTTCCCCGTCTCGTCCGCGCTGGTCGCGCCGCGGGTCACCACCGCCTTCGGGTTGTCACCCGGCACCGTCGTGGTCACCGGCGACCCTCGCGACGACGTCCTGCTGAGCGGTGATCCGACCGCCCGCCGGACTGCGGCAAAGACGCAGCTGCAGGAGGCGGTGGGCACGCTCCCCGCCGGCCCCGTGATCCTCTACGCCCCGACATGGCGGGACGGCGACCCCGACCCGGGGGCTCCGGACGAGCGGGAGTGGGGTGCCATCGCTCGCTGCCTTGACAGCATCGACGGCGCCTTGATCGTCCGTACGCACCCGCTGGGCAGCGGGGACTACACAGCCGGTCCGGCCCGCTCCCCACGGGTGCGGCTGCTGGACGCGCAGGCGGTCTCTGACCTCACCCCCGTGCTGCCGGCCTTCGACGTCCTGGTGACCGACTACTCCTCGGCGGCCCTCGACTTCGTGCTGACGGGCGGCACGGTCGTCTTCCTCGCCGTCGACACGGCCTCGTACCTCAGCAGCCGAGGACTGTACGAGCCCTATGGGGACATCACCGGCGGGCAGCACGCCGTGACGTGGGCGGACGCGCTGGGTCGACTGATGGCGCTGGTCGAAGGCGGGGAGCAGGCCGCGACCTTGCGCGCGCACAGCGCCTGGCTGCGTCAGCGGTACTTCGACCACCTCGACGGACGGGGGACCGAGCGCGTGCTGGCACACGTGCTGTATCGGACCGGCCGGGGAGCGGCCCCGGGCACTAGTGGGATCCGCCGCCCGATGGTCACGGCGGTGGAGCTGACAGATGACCGGGTCGAGATCGTCATCGACCCCGGTGCCGCGGCAGTGACCGGGGTCGCCCTTGTAGGCGCTCGGGACCAGGTCGTGGCCGTCCAGAAACCTGGCGACAAGCGGGACGTGCGATGGGTGCTGCCTCTGCTGGTGGAACGGTGGGGCTCACCTGGGCTGGCACTTCCGTCCGGGGACTACCGCCTCGTGCTCGACGGCGTCGGTGGTGGTGGTGACCGGCTCGAGGTCGGGCCCTCAGTGGAGGCGAGCCGATTGTGCCCGTTGTTCCGAGTTCGCGCCGTGGCGGCAGCCGGTGGACTGGTCCTGCGGATCGCCGCCCCGCTCACCGATGACGAGGTTCTTGACGCACGTCGGCGTCGGTTTCGTCTGTCCGATCTGCGGCCCCGCCGGCTCGAAGAGGCGGTGTTCTTCGAGAGCTTCTACGGTCGTTCAGCATCGGACAACCCAGCGGGCATCGACCGTGCACTCGCCCGCCTCAGGCCCGAGGTGACGCGGTACTGGAGTGTGACCGACCGGTCGGTCGCCGTCCCGCCCGGAGGTGTCCCCGTGGTCGAGTACAGCCGCCAGTGGTGGCAGGTGAGGGCCTCGGCGCGCATCTACGTCCTGAACGACTGGCTCCGCTGGTCTTTCCGTAAGCGGATCGGCCAACACGTGCTGCAGACCTGGCACGGCTCGATGCTCAAGCGGCTGGCCTTGGACCGGCCTGGCCGCACGCCGCGCCAAGACTTCGCCGCTGTTCGCCAGGCGCTGCGGTGGAGCGCAGTGCTGGCCCAGAACGAGCACAGCGCTAGCATCCTGCGGTCGGCCTACGCCTTCCGCGGCCCGGTCTGGGTAACGGGCTACCCGCGCAACGATGTCCTCGTTGATCCGACTCGTGCGGCAGTCGTGCGCGGTTTGCTCGGAGTGGCCCCGACGACCCGGCTGGTGCTCTATGCACCGACGTGGCGGGAGGACCGTGAGGAGATGGTCGACCACGTCGATCTCGTCGCCTTCACCGCCCGACTGCCTGCACATCATGTGCTGCTTGTGAGAGGGCACTCGAGGACTCTGGCGCACGGCCGCGAGCTGCGGGCTGACAAGCTGCTGGACGTCACGCGGTACCCCGACGTGGTGGACCTGCTGCTTGTCGCTGACGTGCTGATCACCGATTACTCGTCGTTAATGTTCGACTTCTCCGCCACTGGCAAGCCGATGGTCTTCCACGCTCCCGACCGCGATCACTACGGGGAGGTCCTGCGCGGCTTCTACTTCAACCTGCTCGAGCAGGCGCCCGGCCCCGTGGTGGAGACCGAGGACGAGCTGCTGGAGGCGGTGCTGCGTGCGGAGGACACGCGTGCCGACCACGCCGGGCGTTACGCGGCCTGGCAGGCGCGGTTCACGCCATACGAGGACGGGTCGGCGGGCGAGCGCACCGTCCGACACATGATCGAGCGTGGCTGGTTCGGCTGAGTCACAGGCGGCGCGCCCGAGAGGTGTCGAGGACCTCGCGCGCCCCCCGCACGACACCCAGCAGGAATCCGGTGCCCCACGCGAAGTGCATGACCGCGAGGACGCCGCAGCGCCTGAGGCGGTCGGCTGGACTGGCTGAGCCGGTCAGCGCCGCGCAGCCCAGCAGGCCGAGGTAGGCGACAGGGCCTACTGCTGCACCCAGGCCCGTCACCAGGACCACGCCACCTCCGTTTCCCGTCAGGGTGAGCGGCGCCAGCACCAGCGCAGTCGACGTGATGACGACCAGAGCCGGCGGTGCGAAAAAGCGCAGCGAGTTGCGCCTGCGAAGTCGGCGCACCAGCTCGCCACGCCAGGCGCCAGTGGCGTAGAACTGCCGCGCCAGGGCGCCCCAGGTGGAGCGAGGCCAGTACTCGACCCTCAGGGCCGGATCGAGCCACACGAGGTACCCCGCCGCGCGCAGGCGCTGGTTGAGCTCCCAGTCCTCGCCGCGGCGGAGGGACTCGTCGAAGCCGCCAACTTTGGCAAGCGCTGCCCTGCGCAGGACGCCGAGGTACGCCGACTCCGCCTCTCCCGGGGCCTCGTCGGCGTGGTGGTAGGCGCCCCCACCCAGTCCTAGGCGGCTGTTGTAGGCCCAGGCGACCGCCGCCTGCAGACCGGGACGCCCCACCGCGACCATGATGCCCCCGACGTTGGCGGCGCCGGTCTCGAGCAGGGTGCGCACGGCTCGCCTGGTGTAGTCCTCAGGCAGGGCGCTGTGGGCGTCGACGCGCACAATGAACGGCTGGGTGCTCGCCCGGATGGCGAGATTGAGCCCGATGGGGATGTGCGCTCGGGGGTTGTCGACGCTCCGGACCCGCGAGTCCGCCGCGCACAGCTGCCGGACGGTATCGTTCGTGCCGTCGGTCGACGGCCCGAGGACCAGCACGACTTCGGTGGGCCCCGGGTAGTCCTGCACCAGCACGCTCGTGACTGCGCTCGCGACGTAGCCAGCCTCGTTGAGGACCGGCATGACGTAGGTGACACCGGGCATGCACGGAACGGCACTCATCCCGGCAGCGCCGATCAGTCCTTGATCTGGCACAGGGCGGTGCCCGCAGAGACGACCTCGCCGACCGATGCGGTAAGGCCGGTCACGGTGCCGGCCTTGTGAGCGTTCAGCGGCTGCTCCATCTTCATGGCCTCCAGCACCACGATGAGCTCGCCGGCCTGAACGGCCGCGCCGTCCTCTACGGCCACCTTGACGATCGTGCCCTGCATCGGAGAGGTCAGCGAGTCACCGGAGGCGGCCGCTGCACCGCCGCCCCCGACCTTGCGCTTGGGCGCCGCCTTCTTCATGGCGACCCCGCTCCACGCTGCACCGAACCCGGCGGGAAGCGAGACCTCGAGGCGCTTGCCCGCCACCTCGACGACGACGATCTCGCGAGGCCCGCTCTCTGGCTCAGCGGCCGCGGTTCCGCCGTACGGCGGCAGGTCGTTGTCGAACTCGGTCTCGATCCAGCGGTTGTGCACCGTGAACGGCTCGCTCGTGAATGCCCGGTCGCGCACCACCTTGCGGTGGAAGGGCAGCAGCGTGGCCATGCCCTCGACCTGCATCTCGTCGAGCGCGCGGGCGGAACGCTGCAAGGCCTCCTCGCGGGTCGCCCCGGTCACAATGAGCTTTGCCAGCAGGGAGTCGAACGCCCCACCAATGATCGAGCCCGATTCGACCCCGCTGTCGATCCGGACGCCTGGGCCGGAAGGGGCGGTGTACGACGTGACGGTGCCGGGCGCCGGCAGGAAGCCGCGCCCAGGGTCCTCACCGTTGATGCGGAACTCGAAGCTGTGCCCCCGCGGCTCGGGATCGGTGAAGGTCAGGGCTAGGCCGTCGGCAATGCGGAACTGCTCGCGGACCAGGTCGACGCCGGTGACCTCCTCGGTCACCGGGTGCTCGACCTGCAACCTCGTGTTGACCTCGAGGAAAGAGATGAGCCCGTCGGCTCCGACGAGGAACTCACAGGTGCCGGCGCCGACGTAGCCAGCCTCCCGGATGATCTTCTTGGAGGCGTCGTACAACTCGGCGGTCTGCTGCTCGGTGAGGAACGGCGCGGGCGCCTCTTCCACGACCTTCTGGTAGCGGCGCTGCAAGGAGCAGTCGCGGGTGCTGACGACGACGACGTTGCCGTGGCTGTCGGCCAGCACCTGCGTCTCGACGTGCCGCGGCTTGTCCAGGTAGCGCTCGACGAAGCACTCACCACGGCCGAACGCCGCCACGGCCTCGCGGACCGCGGACTCGAACAACTCCGGAATCTCCTGCTTCGTCCTGGCGATCTTCAGGCCGCGGCCACCGCCGCCGAAGGCCGCCTTGATGGCCACCGGCAGGCCGCGCTCCTCGACGAAGGCCAGCACCTCGTCCACGCCCTTGACCGGGTCGGCGGTGCCGGGCACCAGCGGCGCGCCGATCTTCAGCGCGATGTGCCGGGCGGTCGTCTTGTCGCCCAGCGCTGCTATCGCTTCGGGAGACGGGCCGATCCAGGTGACGCCGGCGTCCAGAACCGCCTGCGCGAACTCGGCGTTCTCCGACAGGAAGCCGTAGCCCGGGTGGACGGCGTCGGCACCGCTGTCCTTGACGGCCTGCAGGACCTTGTCGATCCGCAGGTAGGAGTCACCAGGGGTGGCGCCGCCCAGCGCAAACGCCTCGTCGGCCACTCGGACGTGTAGCGCGTCGAGGTCCGGTTCGGCGTAGACGGCTACCGACTGCAGGCCGGCGTCTTTGCAGGCCCGGGTGATGCGGACGGCGATCTCACCGCGGTTGGCGATCAGGACCTTGCGCACGTGACTCCCAGGGCTCGGACTGCCGGGCAGTCTAGAGGCGGACCGGCGGTCCGGCCTGCGGCACGTCCGGTCGCTCAGTCGCGCGCCGACTCCTCTTCGTAGGCAGCGGCCACCTCATGAACGTCTCCGTCCATGCGGATCAGCCCCTCGTCCAACCAGATGGCCCGCGTGCAGCTCTCCGTCACCGCTTCGATGTTATGGCTCACGAGAAAGACGGTGCCGGCTTCTGCCCGGAGTTCCTCGATCCGCGCCTGGCTCTTGCGGCGGAAGCTCGAGTCGCCGGTGCCGAGAGCCTCATCGATCATCAGGACACTGTGTGTCTTGGCCGCCGCGATCGCGAAGCGGAGTCGCGCTGCCATTCCTGAGGAGTAGGTCCGCATGGGCAGGGAGACGAAATCGCCGATGCCGGCGAGCTCGACGATGCCACGGTAAGCATCCCGCGCCTGCTCAGGCGACATTCCCATGGCCAAGCATCCGAGGTGGATGTTGCGGTCCCCGGTGAGGTCCTTCAGCAGAGCGGCGTTGACACCGAGCAACGATGGCTGGCCCTCGGTGTAGACAGCTCCGCTCTCCGGCGGCAGGAGGCCGGCGATGGCCCGGAGCAACGTGGACTTGCCGGATCCGTTTCGACCGATCAGCCCGATGGCCTCCCCGCGGACGGCTGTGAAGGTGACCCCCCGCACTGCATGGATCTCACGCAGGGACGGGCTCGCCTGGCGTCGCAGCACCCGACGAAGGGCCAGCGTAGCGGCGCTGCCACCTGAGCCGGTGCCATACACCCGGTAGACCACGTGGAGCTCGTTCGCGATGACCGTGGGACGCGGAGCGTCATCCAACGCTTCCACGGTGACCGCTGGTTCTGCAGACAGGATCGTCGCCTCGTCAACCACGCCCGTAGCCCTGCTCACCGCGGTAGAAGAACAGAAAGCCACCGACGAAGCTGAACAGGGCCCAGAAGAGGGCATAACCCCATACGTGGTGGGTGGGGACGTGGTCGCGCAGCAGGGCTTTGCGCACCAGCTCGATGTACACCGCGCCCGGGTTCGCATCCAGGAGCATCCGGACGGCGGCCGGGGCGTGCGCCGTAAAGACTCTGATGGAGTAGAAGACGCCTGACACGTAGAGCCAGCTGCGGAGAATAAAGGGCAGCAGCTGGGACAGGTCGCGTGAGTTCGCACCGATACGCGCGATGACCATGCTCGCACCGATGCAGAACAGCGTCTGGAGCAGCAGTGCCGGTACAACCAGGAGCCAGGACAGCTCTGGCCGCTCGCCGGTCGCGAGCACGATGGCGATCATCACCACCATGGAGACCGCAAGCTGCTGCAGCTCCACCAAGACGTTGGCGAGGGGGAGTGCCGCCCTGGGAAAGTGCAGTGCCCGGATGAGGTCGAGGTTGCCATTGATGGCCTTCGCGCCGTTGAGGACCGACCGCTGCGTGTACGTGAAGATGAAGATGCCGATGACGAGGAAGGCGACGTAGTTCGGTACACCACGCCTGGTTGTGAGCAGCACGCCGAAGACGAGAAAGTAGACGCCTGCGTTCAGCACAGGGGTGATCACCTGCCACAACTGGCCGAGTCGAGCGTCGGCGAAGGTGGCGATGTTGCGCGCGCTGGCGAAGGCAACGATGAAGTGCCGCCTCTGCCAGAGGCTGCGCAGGTAGTCAGCCAGCGCAGGACGCACCGATATCGGGGAAAGACCTGCCCGCACGGCCGCGAGCCTTAGCTCTGCTGCAGTCGCCTTCGTCGTGGACATGACGGTCTCCGGCGCCACGGCGCGTAAGGGGGACGTCACCACCACAGCGTAAGCGGCCTCATGACCAGCTCCGCAGGCGGAGCCGGGCACCTGGCGTGTGCCGGCTTCACCTTTGACCTGCTGCGCTAACCTCGCTCGTCGTGACGCTGCGGGCACTGCCACGATGGCTGGTCCTGCCGCGAGGGGTATCGGGTGTCGGCGGCGGCCTACTCGTTCTGGGCTTGTGCTCGTATGGCTTTCTGGCCCTCGCTGGCCGCGCCCTGGCGCCGGCCGACTTCGCCACCCTCTCTGTCCTCTACGCGCTCGTCTACACGGTCGGGCCGGGGCTCTTCCTGCCGCTCGAGCAGGAGGTGGGCCGGGCACTGGCCGAGCGGCGGGTACGCGGCGAGGGCGGGATGCCCGTGCTGCGCCGCGCCGCCGCGCTTGGCCTCGGCTTTGGGTCGGTGGTGATCCTCATAGGGCTGGTCTTCGGACCTCTGCTCGTTGCGCACCTCTTTGCCGGGTCGCGGGCCGCATTGGGGGGCCTGCTGCTCAGTACGATCGGTCTGTGGGGCGCACACCTATCGCGTGGCGCGCTGGCGGGGACCGGGCGCTTCACCAGGTATGGCCTGCAACTGGCCCTCGAAGGGCTGGTCCGGTTGCTCGGCTGCCTGGTTCTGCTGATATTCCAGGTGCACGCCACAGGTGCGTACGGCTTCTTGTTGGGCGGTGCGCTGATTGCTTCGGTAGTCCTGACGGTTCCCAGCCCGCGTACCCTTGCCACAGAGGGTCCGACCGCCGCGTGGACCGAGTTATCGGGCTCGCTCGGGTGGCTCGTGGCTTCGGCGCTGTTATCGCAAACGCTTGTTAACGCAGGACCGGTCGCCGTGCGTCTGCTGGCCGGTCCTACCCAGCAGTCTGCGGCCGGCGCCCTGCTCGCCGGGCTAGTCCTAGCCCGCCTGCCCTTGTTTCTCTTCGCGGCGGTGCAGGCCTCGCTGTTGCCCGGACTGGCCGGTCTGCTGGCCGCCGGGAAGAAGGAGGAGTTTATTCGGGGCATATATCGCCTGGTGAGGCTGGTTGCCGCGCTGATGGTGACAGCGACGGTCGCCGCCGCGGCTCTGGGTGGTCTGTCGATGCGCCTGCTGTTTGGGCCAGCCCTTGCGCTACCGGGAGCCACGCTGGCCGCGGTGACCGGGGCGAGTGGCCTCTACATGATCGCGGTCGTCCTCTCGCAAGCGCAAATAGCGCTGCGCGGGTACGCACGCAGCGTGGCCGGGTGGGTGTCGGGCATCATTGTTTTCCTCGCCGTTTCCGTGAGCGGCTCAGGCCTGGTCGGTCGAGTCGTCGCCGGTTACCTGCTCGGATCGCTGGCTGCACTGGCCGTGTTGGCGCTGCTGCTCCCCGGTCGGCTTGCCCGGCACGAGCCGAGTCCCTCCACCTCCGGATTGCGCGCCTCGACAGGGGTGGAGTCGTGAACAGGCCGCAGCTGCCGACCGTAAGCGTCGTTGTGCTCGCCTACGGCGAGGAGCCGTGGACCGAGGCCTGCGTCGAGGCCCTGCTGGCCAGCGACGGCGTCACCGTGGACGTGGTGGTCGTCGACAACGGTGACCTGACCGGCGCTGTCCGTCGCCTCGAGGGAAGGGCAGGCGTCCAGGTCCTCCGCCCGGCGACCAACCTCGGGTTCGCCGGGGGTTGCAACGCAGGGGCGGCCGTCGTCAAGGGCGAGGTCTTAGCGCTGGTCAACGCGGACGCCATCGTCAAGCCCGGCTGCCTCGCTGCACTCGCTGCTGTTGCCTTGCGGTCCGGAGTGGGGCTCGCGACGGCGAGCATCCGCTTGGCGGATCGGCCCGACCGCCTCAACACGATGGGTAATCCCGTGCACTTTCTCGGGATCGTCTGGGCCGGGGGCTTTGATGAACCGGCAGCCGACCACGACCTTGAGCAGGAGGTGCCAACCGCGAGCGGTGCGTGCGCGGCGATCCGCAGGGCGTTGTGGGACGACTTTGGCGGCTTTGACGCGGAGTACTTCGCCTATCACGAGGACACGGAGCTCAGTCTTCGTTGCTACTTGCAAGGATTGTCCGTCGTGTACGTCCCCACTGCCGTTGTGGTCCATCGCTACGAGTTCTCGAGGAATGTCCGGAAGAACTACCTTCTGGAGCGCAACCGCTTTCTCACCTTGCTCACCGTCTACAGCCGGCGCATGTTGTTCTTGGTTTCGCCGGCGCTGGTGCTGTTCGAGCTCGCCACGTTGCTCGCAGCAACCGCACAGGGGTGGGGCGGGGCGAAGCTACGTGGTTACTGGTGGTTGCTCCAGCACGGCCGCCACATTCGGGCCAGGCGGGATCTGGTCCAGTCGAAGCGGCTGATTACTGACAAGGAGTTGGCGCGATTGCTCGTCGGCCGGATCGAACCCAAGAACACGCCGCTTCCGCCGGGGTCTGGCGTGCTGAACGCAGCGCTGGGCACCTACTGGAGCCTCGTACGGCGGGTCCTGTGAGCGGCACGCCTATGTCCAGACAGCGGATTGGGCGGCCATGGGACACTCGCTTGTGACCGATTCCCGCCTCGAGACGGAGCTGGCCAGGCTGCTCGTTGTTGTCCCTGCGCTTAACGAGGAGGAGTCGGTGGGGCTCGTCGTCAAGGAGGTGCTGGCTGCCTGTAGCGACGCCACCGTGCTGGTGGTGGACGACGGTTCCACGGACCGCACGCGGGAGGTGGCTCGCACGGCAGGGGCGCACGTCCTGACACTGCCCTACAACCTCGGAGTGGGAGGCGCCCTGCGAGCGGGCTTCCGATTTGCCGCGCGACGCGGGTTCGACGTCGTCGTCCAGGTAGACGGTGACGGCCAGCACGACCCGTCGGAGATCGGGCGGCTGGTCGCGGAGCTGGCCACTGCTGATCTGGTGATCGGCGCGCGCTTTGCGGGGCGGGGTGACTACGACACACGAGGAGCCCGGCGGCTTGCCATGTGGCTGCTCGCACGATCGCTGTCGAAGCGAGCGGGAACGGCCTTGACCGACACCACGTCGGGTTTTCGCGCCTTCAACCGCCGGACCGTCGAGCTTTTCGCACGCGACTACCCCGCGGAGTACCTTGGGGACACCGTCGAAGCGCTGGTGATAGCTGCCAGAGCCGGCTGTCGCGTGACACAGGTACCCGTGCAAATGCGTCCGCGCACGACAGGCACGCCAAGCCACCGGCCGGCCAAGGCGGCCATGCAACTCGCGCGCACCATGCTTGCTCTTCTCATGGCCCGGCTACGACGATGACAACCGACTCCGGAGGGTCGACGTGAGCGCTTACGTCACAGCCCTGGTGGGTGGCGCGATCGGCACCGGCGTCATGTTCGAGTTGTTACGTAGGCGGCAGGTCAAGGAGAAGTACGCGGTCCTGTGGCTAGGCGTCGGCATGGCCATGCTCATCCTAGCTATCTTCCCAGGACTTTTGGATCTCGTGGCGAACGGGATAGGTGTGAAGTCAGGTCCGAACCTGCTCTTCCTGGTAACCGGTCTGGTCCTGCTCCTGGTCTGCGTGCACCTGTCATGGGAGGTGAGCAGGCTCGAGGACCGGAGCCGGGGGTTGGCCGAGGAGCTCGGCCTGCTGCGGCTCGAGCTTGATGAGCAGCGCGACGGGAATTCGGAAGCTGGACGGGCGGCGCAAGCAGGCGGCTAGGGTGCGCCTCGCTTGACTCAGGCAGCCAGCTACGGCACGCCCGCCGCCCGCCGCGAATCTACACCGGGAGCTGCTCATGACATCTGCGGTTGTGCTGGTCACCACCGGGGCGACCGACGGCGGCGCAGCCGGTCTGCTCCCGTGGCCGGCGGCCGGCTGCTCCAGCGCCTACTTGTCAGACCATACGTTCCAGACCTCGGTCACCTACGCGGCTGTCTGATCGCGCTCGTCCGCGGCACGGAGAGTGTGTGGTCATGGGTCAGGTTCGAGGCGCTTGGCGCGCCGACGCGTCCTCGCGACACAGCAGAAGATGAGGCTTGAGAGCAGGCGCTTGCTAACCTGCACCATCCATAGGTTCGGTGAGGATCCACAACCCATAGGTTCGGTGAGGATCCACAACGAGAGGACGCTCGTGCGCCGTGGTCGCCTCGCGTCCTCAGAATCGGACGGCGGGCCGAACGATCCGCGGTTGGTCGCACGCCGCGACGTACTCGTCGCTCTGGTCCTAGCGGCCCTCACCATCTTGCTCGGCGTCCTGATCAGGACCGCGCCCGTGCCCACCGACCCCTGGCACTACGTCGAGTCGGCCCGGGCATTCCCGTCCAGGAATTGGATCCCCGTCGGCTACACCCGCTACGGCATGGTGCTGCCGCTGATTCCGCTGCTCGCGGCGCTGCACCGGTCGCAGGCGACCTATGCCCTGCCTGCACTGTTGTCGAGCGGGGTGCTCGTCGCCGTGATCTATCTGCTGGGAAAGCGGGTAGCCGCACGAGCGGTCGGCATCGGAGCAGTCGCGCTGTTCCTGTCGAACCCGGTCGTCATCCTCAACCTTACGCGCTCGTACCCGGACCTGCCCGCAACAGCCCTCGTGGGCCTTGCCCTGCTGCTGGCGATCGTCGGGTCGGACCGACGGCGGACCGACGTCGCCAGCAGGCGCTCCGAGATTGGCCTCTTGCTCGCCATCGGCTTCTTGCTCGGCTGGAGCGTCGAGGTCCGCGAGACGGCAGTGCTGCTCTGGCCGGTCGTGGTTTGGGTGGTGCTGCGGGACTTCCCGTGGCGGTCCTGGGTTGCCGTGGCCGGACCGGTGTTGGCATGGGTGGCCGCCGAGCTCACGATCAGCGGGCTGAGCTACGGTGATCCGCTGCTCCGACTGCGCGTCCTGAGCGGCAGCAATTTGGCTGGAACGACGAACGTCGCGGATCAGCCCTACCTCGGGCACCCGCGGCTGTATTACCTAACGGTCGTGCCGGATGCGACTCTGCGCGGCCCGGGCGGCCGGGTAACCCTCCTCATCGGCATTCTGGGTTTGCTCGGCCTCGTCCTGTTACGCGGGCGTCAGCGGCTCATGGCGTTCTGGTTCGCGATTCCCTTGCTCGGATACACGGCGGTGGGAGGTGGACTCAGCCCCGCCCATCCCTCGATCCGCCTTGATGTCCAGCGCTACTGGCTGTTCTTCCTGCCAGGCATGTCCCTAACCGCAGCCGTATTGCTGTATCAACTGGTCCTTCGACTGCGGCTCCGGGTCACGGCCCCGACCGCCCAAGGGCGGCTTGCCCCTGTGCTGCGAGGGCTCCCGGCGGCTGCGCTTGCTTGCCTGTGCGTGGCAACCGTCGTCCCGGCCGCCCGCCTGGTCAGTACCTCGCAGCTGTTCCCGGCCAACGGCGGCTCGGGGTTCGAGCAGATGCGGACGTACGTCGCTGCCCTACCCGACAACCGCCGCCGCGTCATTTGGTCGGATTGGCAGACGTTGCGGATCCTGCCGGTCTTCCAGAGCTCGGCCATCGGTCGGCTTCGCTGGCAGTCAAAGTACAAGTCGCTCACCGGGCCAGGCCAGCCGCAGGTTGGCGATCTCGTGCTGGGTGTCGCCCGCGCGGGCAGCCCCTGCCCGTTCTGCGGCGACAACTTCGCCGTTTGGCGGCGTGCGCACCCGGTCCTTCCGCCGTCCTGGCGAGTCGAGTGGCGCAGCACGAACGACACGCTGCGCCTGTACCGCGTGAGGGCACCGGCTTGAGCTGCCAACCCTGACCTGATCGCCGCTGCTCGTGGCGCCTGTTGCTCATCCGTAAGTGGAAGGGACTTCAATGCACGCGCCCTGCAGTTCGACCAGATCCGGACAGGTCCGTTGATCGGCATGGTCCTCGCGGCTGGCGCCGGCCGGCGTCTGGCACCTCTCACCGATGAGCTGCCTAAGACGCTCTTGCCGGTCCGCGACGCGACCACGATCTTGGAGATCACCCTGGGCAACCTCGCCACCGTGGGGCTGACGGACGTCGTCGTCGTCACCGGCTTCGCGGAGCACCGGCTCATCGAACTGGTTCCAGAGCTTGAGGAGCGGACAGGGGTGACGCTGCAGCTGGTGCACAACGACAAGGCGTTGGAGTGGAACAACGCGTACTCACTGTGGTGCGCGCGCTCCTTCTTCGCCGAGGGCGTCCTGCTGTGCAACGGCGACACTGTGCACCCTGCCTTGGTGGAGCAGCGGCTGCTGGCCGAGCGGGGGCTTGATCTCGTTCTCGCCCTGGACACCCAGAAGGTGCTGGGAGCGGAAGAAATGAAGGTGACCCTCGACGGCGGAGGCAGTGTCGCCAGAATCACCAAGATCATGGAGGCAAGCGAGGCCGACGGTGAGTACATCGGCATGACCCTCATCGAGCCCGGGGCGGCGAGCGAGCTGGCAGACGCCCTGCAGACAACGTTCGAGCGTGACCCAAATTTGTACTACGAGGATGGCTACCAGGAGCTAGTGCGCCGTGGCGTACCGGTGAACGTCGCTCCGATCGGGACTGTGGAGTGGGTGGAAGTGGACGATCACCGCGACCTCGCCCGCGCGCGTGAGGTTGCGTGCCACTACTAGCCCGCATGGTTGGCGTCCCGCTGGCCGTAGACATCCGGGCGGGCGCTGTCGGCGCGCTGGCGCCGTTGCTGGCGGATGCGCGGATCTCCACAGGCGGGAGGGTCGCCGTCGCCGTCGGGCCTGGCCAGGGAGAGGAGATCGCCTCGATCGTGGGATCCACTCTCGAGCGGGCGCAGGTGCTGCACGTATCGGGAGGGACGCTGGAATCCGCGCAGCTGCTGGCTGCTGCCCTTCGACAAGGCTCCTACGACGCGGTCGTCGGCATTGGCGGCGGCCGGTTGCTCGATACAGCTAAGTGGGCTGCGACGATGACCGGCCTACCGATGGTCGCGTGCGCGACGAATCTTGCGCACGATGGCATCGCGTCCCCGGTCGCCTCCCTCGAACAAGACGGCCGTAAGTCCTCTCACGGTGTCCAGATGCCACTTGGCGTAATCGTCGACCTGGACTACGTCCGAAGATCACCGGCGCGGATGCGTCGTTCGGGTGTGGGCGACGTGGTGAGCAATCTGTCTGCAGTCGCCGACTGGGAGCTGGCAGCGGGTGTCCTCGGTGAATCCGTCGACGGAATCGCCATCACAATCTCCCGTACAGCCGCCATGGCCCTGGTTCAGCGCACGGACAGCATTGACGACGACGCCTTCCTCACGGCCCTAGCGGAAGCGCTCGTCCTATCAGGACTGGCTATGGCGGTAGCAGGTAGCAGCCGGCCGTGCAGCGGTGGCGACCACGAATTACTGCATGCGGTCGACGAGTTGTATCCCGGAACCAGCAACCACGGTGAACTCGCGGGGGTTGGAGCCTTATTCATGGCTTTCCTGCGAGAAGACGACGCTATGCAACGGACCATTGACGACTGCCTATTGCGACATAGCTTGCCTCGAGTCCCGGCGGACTTGCAGCTCAGCTCGGAGCAGTTCGTCCAGGCTGTGCTCCATGCGCCTACGACTCGCCCTGGCCGGTACACCGTGCTGGAGCATCTGGGAATGGACGAGAAGCGGACCCGCATGCAGGTCAAGCGTTTCGAGGCCGCCTTCTCGCTGGGTCCTTGAGCGGCGGTGCCCCTCCTGCTCACCCAGTGGGTTAGTCGGAGCACTAATCTGTCCTGGTGACCAGCGGCAGCGTTCCGTCCACCTCCCCGCGGCTGTCGGTTGTGGTCCCTGTCTACAACGTCGAGCGCTATCTCGATGAGTGCCTCACCTCTTTGAGTCAGCAGCGCATGGCTGATCTCGAGGTGGTGATGATTGACGACGGCTCCACCGATCGCAGTGCTGGCATTGCGGCCGCTTGGGCCGCCCGTGACTCTCGGTTCCGACTGGTGCGGCAGCTCAACGGCGGTTTGGGCCATGCCCGCAACACCGGAACGCGGCATGCCACCGGCGAGTTTCTGACCTTCGTGGACAGCGACGATGTGGTGCCCACGTACGCGTACGACGTGCTGCTCGGGATGTTGGCCAGCAGCGGGTCAGACTTCGCCACCGGCAATGTGCAGCGACTGTCCGCCCACGGCGTGCGACAGTCCTGGCTGCACCGCAGGACCTTCTTGACGACGCGAAGCAAGACGCACATCTCCCGTGACCTGTCCCTGCTCTACGACAGGACGGCCTGGAACAAGGTCTTTCGTAGATCCTTCTGGGATTTCCATGGACTCGTCTTCCCCGAAGGAGTCCTATACGAGGACACGCCGGTTACCCTGCCTGCTCACTTCCTGGCTAAGAGCGTGGACGTGACCCACTTGCATGTTTACCGGTGGCGGGAACGCGATGCTGGCGAGGCTTCCATCACTCAAGATCGACTGGATCCCCGTCAGGTCGTCGACCGTATGGCCGGACTCACCACGGTCGCAGCTTTTCTTGAGGAACGGGGTTTGTGGAAGGCAAAGCGGCGGTTCGATGCTGTGTCGCTCCAGAGCGACCTGCTGCTCTACCTTAACCTTGTCGACGTCGGCGACCTCGCGTACGCGAGGCGGGTGGTCGACGTCGCTCAGCAATACCTTCGCCAGGTCGATCCCCGCGTCGTTCGCGAACTGCCCTCCCGGGACCGCTTGAAGTACCACTTCGTGGCCCGCGACATGATCCCGGAACTGACTGAAGTGGTGCGCTCGGGGAAGGACCCGGAGGAGCGCCTGCGCCCGGTCGAGCGCGTCGGTGCGCGGGTCTACGGGAACTATCCCTATCGAGGAGATCCGGAGGTGGGCGTGCCGGACGACGTCTACAAGCTCGGGTCCGAGTTGCGCCTTAACACAAGGGTCGAGGACGTGGCGTGGGGACCGCGCGGCCAACTGGTGCTTCGCGGCTCAACCCACATCCAGCCCTTGGACTCCTCTACCGATCAGCCGCACCGGGTCATGGTCTGGCTGGTCCACGCCCGGACCTGGGTTTGCGTTCCGCTGTTCACCCGACCCTGTGAGCCGCCGGCGGGGGTGGTGCGACCTCCCGGTCACGCCGGCTTCCGTGCCGTATTACCGGCCATCGTCGTACGTGTGCTGGGCATCAGGCCGGGCAGCGGATCCTGGCGCATCGGGGTGACGCTGCGATCGGGCAAGCTCAGGCGGTTTGGAAGATTCGGCCCTCCGCTGTCAGGAGTGGCTCAGCGACCTCCCTACCGTGACGTCTCTCCCCACATGCGGGCCACGCCGACCTACGCCTCCAATCGGTCCCTTTTGTTGCGCTTCGTGTCCCAGCGCAGCGTGCTCCAGTCTTGCATCGTCCAGGGTGATGATCTCGTTGTTAGCGTCGACTTGAAGGGACGGGCCGCGGCCGACTCCGTGCTGCAACTGCGCCGGATCAAGGGAGCAGAGCAACGAGACCTGCCGCTTGTGCCTGATCGAGCCGCGGCTTCGCCGGGTCTGGCGACGGTGACCGTCCCGATGCAGCTGTTGCTCGATGATGTCCATGCCGGGGATGACCCCTCCGCTGACGAGCGGGCAGGTGACGGGTTGGGTTGGGAGCTTTACACCCGCTTGGGGCCAGCAGGTAGATCAGAACGCCTGTCGATGCGTCCTGGGGAGTCGGAGCAGCGCTTTCCGCTCGGCCGGCGCGAGGTCGTGCTGCACCGCACCCGTTATGGCAACGTCAGCCTTTTGGAACGCAGCATCCGTCCGGTCGTGGTGTCCGCCGCATGGGCTCCGGATGACGACCTCGAGTTGTGCTTCGACTTCCCGCACGACAGTGCTCGTCCTTGGGAGGTCGTGCTGTCCGAGCGGCGACGCCTCGAGCAGCTGGCGTTCCCGCTCACCTCGCAGGGTGCGCGCGTCGCCGTGAAGCTCCCGGTGAGCCGTCTGGTCACCTTTGCCGGGCAGGTGCCCATGCGGGCAGGCGACTGGGAGATTAGCGTTCGTCCGAAGGGACAGCCTGAACGGTCAGTTGGTGCCAAGGTGGGCCACGCCCTGCTCCCCGCGTTGCCGCTCGTTCGGGACATCCGCGGGAAGCGCTTTGCCTTTGTCGACTGGTCCTATGACTTCCCCATGATCCGGGTTGAGCAGGCCTTGCCAGTATCGGCCCGTGGGCAGACGGCGCAATGGCATCTGTCGCACGAGATTTACCCGCGCGCACTGCAGGAGCCGCTTCGCGATGCAGTCCTGTTCAACACATTCACCGGCCGCCAGTTCTCAGACAGTCCACGCAGCATCCATGAGGAACTCGCCCGACGTGGTACGGAACTCGACTTGCTATGGGTGGTACGCGATCAACAGGTGGTCCTGCCGGCCTCCGCCGAAGCCGTGGCGCTGTGGAGCGAGGAGTGGTTCGAAGCGTATGCGCAAGCTCGTTTCATCGTGACCAACCAGCACCTTCCGTCATGGTTCCGGCGGCGCCACGGCCAGACAGTCGTGCAGACCTGGCACGGTACGCCGTTGAAGAAGATCGGACTCGACATCGACACTATCGCTTTCAAGGATGTGCGCTACAAGGAGAAACTTCGACAAGAAGTGCCGAACTGGACTCATCTCGTCTCGCCCAATCCCTTCAGTTCATCGATCATGCGTGGTGCCTTTGGCTTCGACGGGCAGCTGTTGGAGACCGGCTATCCCCGCAACGACGTCTTGTTGTCACCAGAAGGTCCCGACATCAGCCGCCGGGTCCGGGACCTTCTCGGGATACCGCGGGACAAGAGGGCCGTCCTTTACGCGCCGACCTGGCGTGATAATCAGTCGCACTCCTCGGGTGGCTATCGCCTGGACTTCCGCATTGATGTGCGGGCCGCGCAGCAAGCGCTGGGTGAAGACCATGTGCTGCTGGTTCGGCGGCATCCGAACATCGTCGACGGGGTGCCGGGAGCGGGCGACGGCTTCGTCTACGACGTGTCTGACTACCCGGACGTCAATCACCTGCTCTTGCTGTCTGACGTTCTGGTGACCGACTACTCGTCGCTGATGTTCGACTACGCCGTGCTTCGGCGACCCATGCTCTTCTTTACCTATGACCTGGAGACCTACCGGGACAAGCTCCGGGGCTTCTACTTCAACTTCGAGGACAAGGCTCCAGGCCCCCTGCTGGCAACGTCGGAGGAACTGGTGGCCGCGTTGCGGGATGTGGAGCGGTTCCGCCTGCCCTTCGCGGGTCGCTACCAGGACTTCATGTCCGCCTTCTGTGCCTGGGACGACGGGAAGGCATCTGCACGCGTGGTTGACGAGGTCTTCGGCTCCTCGTGATCCGCTAGCCCCGATGTTGCAGTAGTCCGCTGATCTTGGTGCTCCGACACAGGGGCTGAAAGCGCGAAAGTGCCTGGCGTTGCTGGGATTCTGGTCTTGCTAAGGGACCCGAATCTCCAACGTCGTGAGG
>JAABUM010003562.1_pt1 | contig 18877 bp, 18 predicted proteins | sample 5559161 | NCBI WGS metagenome assembly JAABUM01 (sample SAMN10711868, study PRJNA513369) | rock metagenome | isolation source: Antarctica rocks | place: Antarctica: Victoria Land, Siegfried Peak nord | reverse complement strand
ACATTTCGGCGAGACAATCCCATTCCTGCTGGCTCGCATCGACGAGGCACTGGCACGCGACACCCCGATGCAGAATTTCCGCGCCCAGTTCACCGAGCATTTCCATGTCACGACAAGCGGTTTTTTTTCAGACGCGACACTGTTCTGCTGCATCCAAGAGATCGGCATCGACCGAATCATGTTCTCGGTCGACTGGCCATATGCGTCGCAAGCAGCGGGCGCTAATTGGTTGACGCATGTTCATCTATGTCTCGCCGACAAGGCTAAGCTCCTGCATAAAAACGCGGAGCAACTGCTTAAGCTTTAAGTCGAAGGCTCTTGTTGGGTTCCGGGGTGGTGGTGAGTTCGTCACGCAACCAAGCCGGCGATGAGGGCGCCCAGCAGGGCTTTGCCGCGTCGGCGCGCGTTATGCACGAACAGGAAGAAGCCGAGGTAGAGCGGCAGCTTGTCTTGCGAGATGCCCCGGTGCGGGCGCAGCCAGGAGCGCAACAGCGACCAGAAGCCTTCCACGGTGTTGACGTGGACCTCGCAGAAGCCGTCGCCGTCTTCGTCGCGAGCGTATTCGCCGCGCCCGTGGCAGACAGTCTTATGCCCATAGCCCCAGGCTGGCAGGCGCGCGTACATGGGGCTGACCCAACATTCATGCTGTGAACCGCAAAGTAAGTACAGGCGGTCAGGATCAGACGTTTAGCAGGGAAAGCTGCGGTGAGTCGGCGCCCGGCCCGGGCATATCCAGCGGCAGACGAGTGGTCATGTCGAGGCGGAACGTCCCATACGGATTGACGTGCCCCCAAGCCAGCGGCGTCATCCCGCGCCGTTCGTCGGGTCCCATCCGTCCAGCCCAGATTGGCTCGCTGAGCACGCGCTGGAACATCAGCGTATTTATGTAGATCATGCAGTTTTGCAGCAGGTGCAGAGACAGCATGGTCGCTTCCTGATCTTCCAGCCGGTTGGTGGCGATCTCGCCGCCGCGGCCGTAAAGGATGAAATCGTTGGCCGCGTTCCAGTTCTCGACCACGTTCAGGCCTTCGTGGATCTCGCGCCGGAGTTCCAGGTTGTTCAGGTAGCGGCAGACGAAAGCCGTGCGTAGCGCCTTTCCAAGCTCGACCAGGGCTTTATAGGTCGGGTGCTGCAGGTTGGCACGGGTGAAGCGGCGCAGGATGTCGGCCGTTGCCGCGATGCCGAGCCGCAATGCGGTGGCATACTTCACCATCTGGTCGTATTGGCGCTCGATCAGCGCCCAGTCGATCGGGCGCGTGAGGACGAGCTGCAAGGCCGAGTAAGCGTCCGGCGCTCCGGTAGCGGGACGGTAAAGGCGCTGGCGATGGATGCCCTTCAACCGCGGCAGGAGCTGGAAGCCGAGGAGGCGACAGAAACTGAACGCCACCTCCGACTGCCCGTGGCTGTCCACGTAGGTCCGGTCCACCTCCATGTCGGTGCAGTGGCGCAGCACGCCCTCGATCATGGCCGCAACTTCGGAGGATGAGCAGGTCTTGAGCTGTGAGTAGATGCAGGTGCTGCGGCGCTCGACATGCCAGTAGATCATCACGCCACGCCCGCCATACCGGGCGTGCCACTCGGTCATTAGATTCTGGTCCCACGCCCCGAACTGCTTGCTGTCCGCGGCGCAGGCCGTCGTGCCCTCTCCCCAGATGTCGGGATGCCTGGCGCGCAGGGTGGCGTTAACGACAGCGGTGATCGCCTCGCGCAGGCTATCGCGGTTGATGAACCGGCGCCGGACGTAGAGCAGGTCCTTGTAGGTGATCCCCTGCTGGCCGGAGGCCATGCGTTTGAGGCCAGCGTTGGTGCCCATACCGTTGAGGCAGAGCAGCAGGCGCTGTTGCAGGACGGAGCGGGGCAGGTTCTCGTGGTCGGTGACGGTGCGGAAGACGTCGGTGAAGCCGACCCGCAGATCGGCCTCTTTCAGCATGTCGAGCAGGCTTGTCATGGGCCAGCGCCGGCCGACCTCACCTTTGAGTGCGATCAGGCCCGTCGGTTCAGACTGCCGCTCTAATGGCGTCAACGAGATGGTCCCGCCCCCGCGCTTGAGGATGCGGACATAGGGGTTGCGGGCGAGGCCGCGGTCGAGCGTGGCAAGCGCGTCCGCCATCTCCGTCCGCACTTTGTCGACGAACGTGCTCGCGTCCTTGGGCAGGCCGAGGGCGGCGTAATGCTCGTCGCGCTGGGCTTCGAAGTCGGCCGGCAGGTCGCGGTCAGGGTCGCGGTAGCGGTCGGCACCCTCGACCCAGACTTCCTTGCAGCGGAGCTGCTCACGCAGGGCCTGCAAGGCGCAGATCTCATAGGCGATGCGGTTGATCCGCGGGCGGTCCTGGGCGTCACGCTCCAGCACCGCGTCGCGCCATGCGGCCGGCACCACGCCGTCCAGCGGAACGGCCTCGTCTACGGGGTAGAGGCGCAGCTTCCGCGTGGCGTGGCGGGCGATGATGTCCAGGGCGTCGAGCACGGGCCGGTGCGCCTGGTTGTTGGAGCGGAAGGCGAGCGCGTCCAGTACCAGCGGCAGCATGCGCCGATAGTGCGAGCGGTAGGAGTTGTGAATGATGGTTTGAAGATGCCGTCGATAGATCGGGCCGGTGGCCTCGCCCTCGGCCAAGAGGTCATGCAGGGTCTGCTCGCCGACGGTCGGGAAGATCACGTCGCGCACGGAACCGTCCGGTTTGGCGATGCTGGCCGCGGCCAGCTTGAACAGCAGCGCCGGTTTGCCGGCGACGCGCTTGAGGTCGGCGACCAGCTCGCCCTCGACGCGCTTCTCGGCTTTCGTGCCGATGCGATGCACGGTGGTGATGAGCAAGTCGGTAAGGCTGTCGGCGATCTCGCGCTCGCGGACGTGGCAGAAGGCAGCGAGCAGGGTCAGGCGGATCGGGTCAGGATGCCGGCGCAGCTCATGCAGTTCTTCGGCCGCAACCCGGCGGCGGTAGGCGAGCATCACGCGCGCAGGCACGCCATCGAACAGGCCGCCGGGCAGCGCCAGGGCGCGGATGTGCCGGAGCTTGTCGGCCTCCTCACTCACGCTCTGCAAGCGGGCCTGGCCGGTGCCGGTACGCAGCGCGAGCAACGCGGGCGGGCCAGGAGCGGCGTTCGTGTCGTGGTCGTCAGGGGTCGGATTGGAGGCCCGAAGCAGAGCGTCCAGGCCAGCCACGGCCACGGGCGGCAGGCGCGCGAGCAGGGTGGCGCAGAACGCCTCTTCCTGACGGTGCAGGGCGGAGCGCACCAGGCGGTCCAGGCGCTCGGAGGACGTCGGCTCGATCCGCAGCGACCGGCACCTCTCCCTCGCCGCCGCCACAAGCCGGTCGTGCCGGCGCTCCAATGCGAGTGCCTGCTCACCGAGCCAGCCGCCCAGGGCCGCGGCGTCCTCGTCCGTTGCTTCCCGGAAACCCAGGGCGGCTCGGATCTGGGCGCGATGGTATTCGATGGTCCTGCCCCGCCAATCGTAGCCGGCCCAGGCCGCGGCTGGCACGCCGACTTGCCAGGATACGACCTCGACAGCGATGGCCGGCACGTCCTCGGCGTGGCGTGGGAAGCGGCCCTCGGCATGGAACAGCTTGAGCAACACGGCAAAGCCCAGCCGCGTCGCGCCGCTCTTGTTGCCGAGCAGGGCACGGTCGGCCGCGCGCAGCGTCCAGCGGTCGTCAGCCGAGCCGTTCGAGATCATTCGGGCGTGCTCATGCCCACTGACGCCAGGTTACCGCGACAGGCATGCGCGCGCTACTGGATCGCCCGGCCGGACGAGCGGGCCACTGCCGGTGTTATCCCTTGTTTGCGAACTCCGCCTCTTCGAATACCTCCTTGGCCAGTCGGAACGCCTCGCCGGCTGCGGGCACGCCGGCATAGATGCAGGCTTGCAGGAACACCTCCTGGATCTCCTGCCGGGTCACGCCGTTGGTCAGCGCACCGCGGATATGGATCTTCAGTTCGTTCGGCTTCCCCATGGCAGAGAGCATGCTAAGGTTGACGATGCTGCGGATGCGCCGGTCGAGGCCGGGACGGCCCCACACCTCGCCCCAGCAATACTTTAGGGCAAGCTCCTGGAAGGGACGGTCGAAGTCAGTGGTACTGGCCAGGGCGCCCTCCGAGCGCTGCTTGCCGATAACCTCGCCACGGATGTCTTTGCCGAGTTGAAGAAGGTCGTTGCTCATTTGGAGTTCCTTTCAGCCCCGCCATGTCGATCCGACATGGCATAATCAACAGGCAGCCATTGTTCCGACGCCCTGCTATCCTCTGCATCCCTCAGGCGCCGGGACGGCTTCAGCCATGGTCGGGTCAGACCGGCTTGTGCATTAGGATCTGTGCGATCAGCGTGGCGAAGATGAACGTTCCCGCGTTGGCCGCCAGCGACGTCACCACGATGCGCCAGCCCAGCGCCCGGAAGGTCGGCATGTCTTTCGCCAGCGAAAGCCCGGCATAGGTCAGCACCGGGGTGGACAAGGCAAGGAAGTTCACCTTGGCGGTGACCTCTGCCATCCAGGCCGCACCCGGCCAGTATGGGGCCGTCAAGGCCATGCCAGTCAGGGTGACCCAGAACACTGCGGGGATGCGTCCGGGGACGGCCCGCTTCAGCACCTCACCGACGGCCGCCACGACGACGACGAAGGCCGCCCCTATCAGGGCATCTGATGGCGCCACATGATAGGTGATCCAGTTGCCAAGCATGACACAGATCGCAGCGACGATGACGAGCAGGGCCAGCAGCGTCGGCAGCGGAACAAAACCGTCTTGCGCGGCGTCAGCCGTGACAACCACGTCGCCACGGTTGGTGCGCGGCTTGCCCAGTCGGCCCAGGTGCGGCTCGAGAATGCGGTAGATCAGGTTTGAAACAGGCAGTGAGAGGAACAGCGTGAAGTAGGTCCCGATCGTGCTGGTGATGAGGTTCGACGCCGCCGCGAAGGCCGCTACTTGCTTGGCCATCTCTGGCGGTTCCTGGGCCGCGATGGCCCCGGCGGCGGCGGCCATCATCGAGCCGGAACCGACGCCCGCGCCCATCGCGAGGGCCAGGGGATGGAAGAGCCCGGAACTCGCGAGGAGGCTGGCTAGTAGGGATATGAATATGGCGCCGACCACGGTGCCGGTGATGTACTCCGCCATCACGCCGCGGCCCTCGGGCGAGTTCAGCCCATAGCGCTCGGCTATAATGGCGAGGCTTGGCTCGCGGCCGACGGAGAACGTGGCGCCGACGGCCTCACGCTTGATACCGAGCAGCAGGGCGATCGGCATGCCGAGCAGCGCCGTGCCGAAGAAATGGCCAAGCTCCTGGAAGGCGAGCGCCCAGCCGGAACTGATGAGTAGCGGGACCGAACTGCCGACAAGCAGGGCCAATTTGGACACGAACACCAGGACCGCGACCTGTATGATGGCCGATGCCGCCTTCTGGTCACCTGGGGTGACGGCGATCACGTGGGGCAGGCGCTTCCAACACAGGCTGACGGCGGCGCCAAGGATCATTCCCCAAACTAGCGGCAGCAGGACGACACTGCCCTTGCCAAGTGGAATGGAGACGTTGCCGATCGCCTCGGCAACAAAGGTGATTGCGATAACCCAGAGATGCACCCTCCATGCACCGAGGAGGCTGGGCGTCGGAGACCTCGCGGGAAGCTCACCGGCACGTAAAGCTGTCGTCATTGTTCCTCACGGATTTGACTGTTTCAGCACGATTGTCGCTGGCGATGCCTTCCCGGGGGTGCTTTGGTGGGTGCGGGATGCCCAGCTCTGTCCGCCCCTACTCACTCGACGAAGCGCAGGAGCACGTTTCCGAAAGCCTAGTAGTCGCTCACCGTGATCCCATCGGGCCGCCCGCTCGTTGCCACCCTAATGGGCAAAGGGGCTGCTCCAACCGCCCCTCATCGTGACAGTCGTCTTGACGCGCATGTATTCTTCAACCGCCTCTAGGCCGTACTCGATCCCAAGCCCGCTTGCTTTGTGGCCGCTGACCGGGGTTCCAGCCGCTAGCGTGTGGACGCAGTTGACCCAAACGATTCCAACCCGCAGCTTGCGGCGCGCCTCTTCCGACCGGGCGAGCGACGTGGTCCAGACGGAAGCCGCCAGTCCGTATTCGCTGTCGTTCGCCAGGCTGTACGCCTCTTCGTCGGTGTCGAATGCCCGGACGCTCATCACGGGACCAAAGATCTCGTCCTTGGCGAAACGGCTCTCGATGTCGAACTCGCCGACCATCACCGGCTGGAAGAAATGTCCGCCGGCGCAGGGCCGATAGCCTTCGGCTCCCAGGCGTTCGCCATCTACTCCATCAAGCAGCCCGTTCACTCGTTCAAGCTGCTGGGCTGAGATGATAGGGCCGATCTGGGTCAAGGGATCCAAGGGGTTTCCAACCCGGAGGCTGGATGCGGCTTCGCGGCATAGATCCTCGAACCGGACCTTGAGCGCCCGAGCGACAAGCACGCGGTTGCAGGAAGTGCAGGTCTGACCGCAGTTCATGAATGTCGAGAACACGGCGGCCCTGGCCGCTGCAGCAAGGTCTGCGTCGTCGAACACGATCAGAGGCGACTTGCCACCGAGTTCGAGGACCACGGACTTCAGGCGTTCGCCCGCCGCAGCCGCGATGCGGCGGCCTGTTGCGGTCGAACCGGTGAAGCTGATCTTGCTCACTGCCGGATGCTCCACGAGTGCAGCGCCCGCTTCGTGACCGAAGCCCGTGACCACGTTCAGGACGCCAGGCGGCAGCCCTGCATCGTCCATCAACTGCGCAAGCAGCAGCACTGAAAGCGAGGTCTGCTCCGCCGGCTTGAGTACCAGGGTATTCCCGCAGGCAAGGATGGGCGCGATCTTCGTCGCGGCATTTTGCAATGGATAGTTCCAGGGCGAGATGGCTCCTACGACGCCGCAAGGCTCCCGCTCCACGAGGCCTGTAGTGTCTGGGCCCATCGGGACCACAGACCCGTGTAGCTTGTCCGACAGGCCTGCATAGTAGTCGAACAGGCCCGCGGCATGCTCGACGGAACCGCCAACCGTATCAGAGATCGGGCGGCCGCTGTCCAAGGTGTCCAGCATGCCGAGGGCCTTGCCGTTCGCAAGGATCGCCGACGCCGCCTTCCGCAGGATGGCGCCGCGCGCGGAGCCGCCTAGTGCCGCCCAGGCTGGGGCCGCCAGCTCTGCTGCCCTTGCGGCCCGGTCCACGTCCGCCGCCGTACCCCGTGCTAGGACTGTCAGCGATTTGCCTGTAGCCGGGTTCGAGGCTGTGAAGTGCGCCCTGGATGCAGCGGGCCACCATTGGCCGCCGATCCATAGCGTGTTCCCGGAAAGGCAGGGAACTGGCAACAGGCCGGCCAGCCGGTCGTCTGGACAACTGTTCACGTCATCAACTCCCACCGGTCCGCACTCACTCGACGAAGCGCAAAAGCACGTTTCCGAACGCCTGATAGTCGGTCAACGTGATCCCGCCGGGCCGGTCGCTTGTCGCAACTCCGGCGTGCGCGAGGATGTCCCGGACCACGCCAAGGTTTTCGACGCGGACGTCAATGCCTAGGCATGCCGACGCAGCCGGGGCGGCTTCAGGCTCCGCGGGAACGCCGAGTTCCGCGCTCCACGCACCAGGCGGGACGACCCGGATGACACCCCTGGCGGTCTGGACTTCATGCCCAATGGCCGTCACCCGGATGGCGTCGCTGCCGAAGATGCGCTCAAGGCGTGCCAGCAGCCGCTCGGCCTCGGTCGTGGCATAGGTGATGCTGGCAAAACCGAGTGCGCCATTGGGATGCTGGAGCCACTCAGGCACCCAGATCAGCTCCGGCCTGTGCTGCTGGCACAGGAAGTTGGACGCGCGCGGCATCGCAGGGTCAACAAGGATTTCGAGGGTGACCACCGCCTCGTCCCAGTCCCGGCCCGGCACCTTCACACGCCGGCGGAAGTCCACGCGGCCCTGTGCCGGGATGCCCCGCGCCTCCACGCTGTTGCGGTCGCCCGTCGCGTCCTCGCTGTAGAGCGCCACCAGCGAGACACCCTCGCGCTCCGCAAGCGCGTTAGCCATGTGCCGCCCGAACCGGAAGTCCCCGACGGCGTGGCTATCCAACAGGCTGTCATCGTAGACGCCCATCAATTCAAGCGCTTGCCGGTCGAACATGATCAGGCTCGTGCTGGTGCCCCAGGGATGGCGCCCGGTCGGCGCCGTATTGAAGCCCAGACTGCGATACCGCGCGGCCATCACCTCGATGTCGCGCACCAGGATCAGGGGGTGGTCAATGCCGGGCCTTGGAGGCATCATGCGACCTCGCTCTTGCCAGGACTTGAATAGCCATAGGGGTGCCGATAGCCGGGCCTGGGCGTGGCGGGGTTGCCGGCCACCACCGTGAAGGACGGCACCGCTTTAAGGACCACGCTGCCGGATGCGACGATGGCACCCTCGCCGATACTGACGTTGCCGAGCACGGTTGCGCCCGCGCCAATGACGGCGCCTGGCCCCACCTTGGGATGGCGGTCGCCATCCTGCATCAAGGTGCTGCCCAGTGTGACACCGTGCCAGATCGACACGTCGTCGCCGATCGTTGCCGTCTCGCCGACCACCAGGCCCACGCCATGATCGAGGAAGATGCGGCGGCCGAACCGGGCTGCAGGATGGATATCTGCGCCGAGCGGGGCCAGGCCCGCCTTCATCGCCAAGGCCACAGGCGGCTGCCCACCCGTCCAAAGGGCATGGATGACGCGATGGGCGGCCAGGATGTGGAAGCCCCGGCCACCTAACCAAGTCCAGGCCGCACCGCCAGGTTCCAAATTGCGCGCGCTGATTGCCTGAAGGTCCTCAAGGACGGCAGCCACAAGATCACCCGCACGTTCGAACTCGGTACGGGCCACTACCTCGATTCCCGCCCTTGGAAGCCATACCGGATGCAGGGTGCGCCCGAGGAGCCGCGCCAGGCCCTGTGCGGGCGTTGCGCTGAGGACAGTGTCCTCAAGCCCCGCCGCAAGCGCCGGGGAACTGCTGGCGACGCTGGCGCACGCACCCGCAAGGTCCTTCCAGCCACGCGCAACATCCACCCCTATAGGTCCGGCGACGCTCAGGCGGCCTTCGGCTGGTAGCCTGACATCCGGGTGAAGTCCTCCGTATCCGAGACGGTCGTGCGGTCCTCCAGCCAGAGCCGGGCCACCTCCCTGCTCAATGGCAGGTCAATGCCGACCTCGTTGGCCAGGTCGGCGGCCAGCCCGACATCCTTGCGCATCAGGCCGGTCGCAAAGCCACTGTCAAAACGGTTAGACATGATCCATGTGGGAAAGTGCCGCTCGCTGATCCCGCTGCGCCCGGTCGCCGCGTTCACCACCTGCAGCACGGCCTCGGCGCTCACCCCCGCGGCCTCGCCAAGGCGGATCGCCTCGCCTGTGGTGATCATGTGGGCAGCCACGAGCATGTTGTTGATGAGCTTGGCGACGTTGCCGGCGCCTGGTGGGCCGACATGCACGGCCTTGCCTGCCATCGCCTCAATGACAGGCCGGGCGTCGGCGAAGTCTTGCTCGCTGCCGCCGATCATCATTGTGAGCTGGCCGTCGGCAGCGCCCGATGGCCCGCCGCTCACGGGGGCATCGAGGTGGCCGTGCCCGGCTTCGCCGAGCAGCTTCTGCAAACGGCGGCTGGTGGTTGGGTCGGCGGTGGACGTGTCAATGACAATCACCCGGCGATCCCGGCGGTCCAGCAGCGCACCGGGGATGGTGAGCACGGCCTCGACATCCCGGGCGTAGGGTAGAGACGACACAATCACGTCCACGGACCGTAAGAGTTCGCCAAGGTCGCTGACCGCCTGGATGCCTTGCCTGGACGCGAGTGCTTGGCGTGCCTCGCTGACATCGAAGCCGATGATCTCGAAGCCCTTGCGGGCCAATGTCACGGCCATCGGCAGGCCCATGTTCCCCAGGCCGACGACACCCACGCGCTTGATCTGCATTGCCCAAGGTCCCTTTGAAGTCGGTTTCCAGCCGGCAACTGGTCAGCATCGCAATGAGCACGGCCAAGATAGAACCAGCATCTTCCGAAAGTCTCAGGATGCTGCGGGTCTGCGCAGTTGGTTTGGCCGTGCCCGGCCGGGTATTTGACCGCACTCTCGGCACTCAAGGTCCCTTCCCAAGCCCTCTTGGGCAAGCGACTCTTTGTGAACGTGCGTTGCCTCGGGAGCAACGGAAGCACGGCGACTTTGCCCCTCGCTCAGGTACTCCCGCCTGCCATCCAGCCGCCGCGGTCTGGCACGCTGAATGCCTGCATGTGCGTTGTCAGATAGGACACAAGCTGTTCCACGGCACTGGGCAGGCGCCGCTGTGCCCGGACGAGCAGGTGGGCGCTAGCCTCTACCAAGACGGCATCCGTGAGCGGGATAGCGACGAGGCGTCCCGCTGCGATCTCGGTAGCCGCGGCGAACAGAGGAAGGTATGTGACGCCGCGGCCCGACATTGCGAAGCGCCGGACCACGTCGATCGAACTCGCCTCCATGTGTGGGCTGAGATGGAAACCCTGGTCGGCCTCGACGCGGCCCAGGAGCTGCCGGATGCCATGGTTCCAGGTCAGTAGGGCCGCCGGCTCAGCAGCGGCGCTGCGCAGGGATGTGTGTCCGCGGCTGCCAAGCGGCTGATCAGGCGCTACGATCATATGAAGGGGCTGGCGGGAGATCACGATCGACCGCACCCCGGCATGGGCCGACGGGTTGTAGGCCAACCCGACATCTACGCGGCTTTCGGCCACCGCCTCGACGATGTCCTGGGTTCCGCCCAGCGTCAGTTGGCTGCGTGTGTCTGGGTAGATATTCAAGAATGGGTTGATGCCGTTCTCGATAAGGTCTCCGACGAAGCCTTCGCCGCAGCAAATCCGGATAGCCCCGCGCCGCAAGCCGTGTAGCTGCCTCAGATATCCAATAAGCCGGTCCCCGTCATCCGCCTGCTGGCGGGCATGTTCCGCAATCGCCCGTCCGGCCTCAGTTGGAATGACGCCCCTTGGCAGCCGTTCCAGCAGAGGCAAGCCGAGGCGCAGCTCCAGGTCGGAAACCTGGCGGCTGATCGCCGAAGCCGCGACATTCAGCGTATCGGCTGCCTTGCGGATGGAGCCTTCGCGCACGACGGCCAGGAAGTAGCGCAACAGGCGGCTGTCCAGGTCTGCATGGCTGATGCTGGTCGGGCGGTGGTCAGCACTCAACGGCATTGACGGCCAGCCCGCCCTCGGAGGTCTCCTTGTATTTCGACAGCATGTCCCGGCCCGTGTCGCGCATGGTGCGGATCACCTGGTCCAGGCTGACGAAGTGCGAGCCGTCCCCGTGCATCGCCAGCCGGGCGGCGTTGATGGCCTTCACCGATGCCAGCGCATTCCGCTCGATGCACGGGATCTGCACCAGCCCGGCAATGGGATCGCAAGTCAGGCCGAGGTTGTGTTCCAGGCCGATCTCGGCCGCATTCTCCACCTGTGCATTGGTGGCGCCCAGGGCCGCAGCCAATCCAGCGGCAGCCATCGCACAGGCGGACCCCACCTCGCCCTGGCACCCAACCTCCGCGCCTGAGATGGAGGCATTCCGCTTGATGAGGGAACCAACAGCCGCGGCAGCAAGGAAGAAGGTCTTGATGCCCTCAAGCGATGCACCAGGCACGAAGCGGTCATAATAGTGCAGCACGGCAGGGATGATCCCGGCTGCCCCATTCGTCGGGGCTGTCACGACACGGCCGCCTGCGGCGTTCTCTTCGTTAACCGCCAGGGCAAACAGGTTGACCCAGTCGATCCCGTGAAGGACGTCATGCTCGTTCAAGCCTCGCCGTTCCAGCAGCCGCGCGTGTAGTCCTGGTGCCCGTCGGCGCACCTTGAGCCCACCAGGCAGTACACCATTCTGACCTAAGCCGCGCTGCACGCAGGCCTGCATGACACCCCAAATGTTGTTGATGTCCTGAGTAATTTCCGTTTCTGACCGGAATACGCGCTCGTTCGCAGCCTGGACCTGGGCGATGCTCAGAGCTGCACCGTTTGCCATCCTTAAAAGGTCGCCCGAGGTGGTGAAGGGATAGGGCACCATGCCGGTATCGAGGGTGCCGGCCTGATCGTCGTGATCCCCGACGATGAAGCCGCCGCCCACGGAGTAGTACGTGCGGGAGAGATCAAAGCCAGGTCCGGCCGCGCGGAACCGCATCGCGTTGGGATGCCGGGGGAGCATCTCACGTTTCAGGAAGACGACATCCAAGTCAGGGTCGAAGACAACGAACCTGCCACCCGGCAACTCAAGTGCCTGCCGCTTGGCAACCCGATCAAGCAGCATCGGGACCTCATCGGGATCGAGGGAGGATGGATGATGACCAAGCAGCCCGAGTACGACAGCCCGGTCCGTCCCGTGGCCCTTGCCCGTCAAGGCCAGCGATCCAAACAGCTCCACTGTGAGCCTTGCAACGTCGGCCTCGGCAGGGATTTCGGAAATGAAGCGCGCGGCTGCGATCATTGGGCCAACAGTGTGCGAGCTTGACGGGCCAATGCCGACCCGGAACAGGTCGAACAGTCCGATCCAGGTGTACGTGCTGTCCGACATGAACCCTGCCCGGTGTTGCCCACACATCCAGCCGAGCAAAGCCGCTCCTGCGCAAGTTGCAAAACTAGAATGACCGTTGCCGTACCGGCAACGCAAGATCGCAAATCACTACTTGGTGAGCGAGTGGCGATGATGATTGCTCTTGCGGCTGGTCGGCCGCGGTCCCGCAAGGGACGGGGCCGGCCGCATCCACCCCCCGGGCGCCGGCCCGCGGAGCATCCATTCATGGAGCCGAAAGCATGAAGTTACCTTGGCTAATCGCTGGTCTGCTCGCCCTTTCCACCGCAGCGCAGGCGCAGACGCTGGATAGCGTCAAGCGCGCAGGCGAACTGAGATGTGGCGTGGAGGCAGGCTTGACCGGGTTCTCCCAGGTCGACTCCAAGGGCCAGTGGAGCGGCCTCGATGTGGATATCTGCCGGGCCGTGGCGGCCGTCGCCCTCGGCGATCCCGCGAAGGTCAAGTTCGTGGCGCTGACCCCCCAGACGCGCTTCACCGCCCTGCAGTCAGGTGAGATCGACCTTCTCACGTTTGATACGACTTGGACCTTGTCCCGTGAGACTACAGGCGGCCTGTTGTTTGCAGGTGTTGATTTCTATGACGGCCAGGGTTTCATGGTCCATGCGGACGGCGTTGATAGCGCCAAGAAGCTGGACGGCGCGACCATCTGCCTGCAGCCGGGCACCGTGACGGAACTCAACATCAGCGACTTCCAGAGGCTCAACCACATCAAGCTGCAGCCGGTGCTCATCGAGTCTCTCCCGCAAGCGCTCTCCGCCTTCCAGACAGGGCGCTGCGACGCTTACACGGCCGATGCGTCGGCGCTGGCCGGCATCCGGGCAACCCTGCAAAAGCCAGAGTCTGTGCGCATCCTGCCAGACATCATCTCGAAGGAGCCTCTCGGCCCGAGCGTGCGTTCGAACGATTCCCGGTGGTTCAACTTGGTGCGCTGGACGCTGATCGCGATGATTGCCGCCGAGGAGTTCGGGGTGACCAAGGGGAATGTTGATGCCATGCTGAAATCGGATAATCCAGACATCCAGCGCCTGCTTGGCGTCGGTACTGCCTTCGGCGAGAGCATGGGCGTGACGAACGACTGGGCCGTCAAGGTGATCCGGGCGGTCGGAAACTATGGCGAGAGCTTTGACCGCAATATGGGGAGCGGCTCGCTGCTGGGGCTGCCAAGGGGTCTGAACGCACAATGGAAGAACGGCGGCCTAATGTATGCGCCACCGGTGAGGTAGCCGGTGCTGGGAGGGGTCTGGCAGCGGAAATCTTTGGTCAGGTCCCGTTGTCGCATCCAGAGTTCAACAGGGTATGCGGGCGCGAGCAACCGGAGTGGCAGGCGTTTCACGGCAAGCATCTGGTCGTCCAGCCAGGTGCTGGGCGCCCTGGCGTGATCCAGCGAAGCATCACAGGCCGCGAATGCCACCCCAGCGGCTTTTGCGGCAGCAGCCACCATATTAGGCCCTTTCCGAATAGCCTTGTTAGGGTCTACTCCAGCAGCACGCCTGCATGAGACACCAAAGCGCGTCTCACATGGGTTGTTCCCAGGCTTCCGAGACGGTAGCCTGAGCGGGTCTAGACCCTATCAGGACAGATCAGCCCTCTCCCATGCCAGCTTACGGCTATGCCCGCGTCAGCACCCTCGACCAGGATCTCGGCATCCAGCGCGCCCAGGGGCTACGCATGAGAAGCTCTAAGTTGAACCAAGCCGCATGACATTAACCGGAAAGCAACCATTTACGCTCCGTTCGTGGACGTTTTCTCAACTAGGATAAACTCGCCAGATCAAGCTGAGCTACCTGGGCGATCTCATGCGTGAGCCCTGCCAGCGCGCCGCGCTCAAGGCCGCGGGCTGCGGCGTGGTCCGCGCCGAGAGGGCCAGCGGCAGTCGACGCGATGGCCGGACCGAGCTGCAGGTGCTGCTCGACTTCGTGCAGCCAGGAGACATCCTGGTCGTCACCCGCATCGACCGGCTTGCCCGGTCCATGAAGGATCTGCAGGACATCGTGCACGAGCTGAAGGTGAAGGGCGTGGCCCTGCGCGCCACCGAGCAGCCGGTGGACACAGGCACCGCTGCCGGCAAAGCGTTCCTCGACATGCTGGGCGTGTTCGCTGAGTTCGAGACCAACCTGCGCCGCGAGCGCCAGCTCGAGGGCATTAAGGCTGCCAAGGAGCGCGGCGTCTACAAAGGCCGCAAGCCGACCATTGACGCGGCCGAGCTGCGCCGGCTGCGTGATGAGGAAAAGCTCGGGCCTGCCGCCATCGCACGTCGGCTCGGCATCGGACGGGCCAGTGTCTATCGTGTGCTCGGAAAGCCGGAAGCGCCGGCCTAGCGGCCCGCCTCAGGCAACGCGCTTACTTTGCGGTCCACAGCGCGAATGTTGGGTCGGCCCCTACATGCTGTATTCGTCCGTGTGGACAAGGGTGCCCGGGGCGACGGCGGCGGTGATGACCGGCTTGATCGTGGCCTGCCGCACGTTGGCCAGCATGCGCAGCACCACCTGGCCGCCGCGCTGGATCAGGCCGAGGATGGGCGGCTTGTCCTTCGCCAACGTGCCGCGGCCCGGCGCGCCTGCCAGCTTGCGGCGGCGTCCGAGCCGGCCCGTTTGGCCACAGCCGCTGGCTGCCCCTTGTGCCCGGCCACGACGTAGACCTCGTCGATTTCCACCTCGCCCGTCAGCTCCACCGCCGGCGTCTTGGCGGCCAGCCCGCGGCGCAGCTGCTCCGTCATCGCCTGCGTATCCGAACTGTCCAGGCCCAGCTCCAGGGCGATCTGCCGGTTGGAAAGGTTCAGGCCCATGAAGTAGAGGCACAACACCCACACCCGCAGCGGCTGGTGGTGCCCGGCCAGCACCGTGCCAGTCAGGTCGTCGAAGCGCCCAGCGCAAGCCTTGCATCGGTAGCGCTGGCGACAGGGCTGCGTGTCGTCGTGGCCGTCCCGGATGACGGCGCCGCTGCCGCACACGGGGCAGCACGCACCCTCTGGCCACCGGTGCTGGCGCACTAGCGCGAAGGACTTGGCGTCGTCGATCAGGCCCGAAAGGTTGATCAGGTCGGATGCCGCCATGACAAAAGCTCCTCGCGCGAGCCGGTCAGCTACTCCCGCCTTTGCTCGCGCACCAGGTGCTCGCAGCCCAACTTCCCGGTCCTGGCCTCACCACCCCGGAACCCAATAAGAGCCACCTATGTAAGCCCGGCCCAACCAGTGATTGCGGGACATTTGCACAACTCCTAAGTTCCGCGACTGCGGCCAGACCCCAAGCGTGTGACCTTCGGCGATAGTTGGCGGGGTTCTGCTACCGCTATGTGGCGGGTTTCTGCCGGCTGAGGGTCCGGTAAACTGTTGGTCGGGAGACCGTGAACAGCTCGGCCAGGTCGCTGATTGAGTAGGTGCCGGTGTCGTGCATCCGGCGCAGCTCCTTCTGCTGCCGGTCGGACAGCTTGGGCTGCTTGCCGCGCAGCTTGCCCCGGGCGCGTGCGATGGCCATGCCTTCGCGGGTGCGGAGCCGGATGAGGTCCGCCTCGAACTCGGCGAAGGTGGCGAGGATGTTGAAGAACATCTTTCCCATGGGATCGACAGGATCATAGACGCTCGATCCCAGCGCGAGCCTGACGCCGCGCACAACGAGGGCGTCGGCAATGAACCGGGCGTCCGGGACCGACCGAGCCAACCGGTCGAGCTTGGGCACGACGAGCGTGTCCCCTGTTCGGACGGCAGCGAGGGCCTGGTCGAGGCCGGGCCGGGACCGGTTCGTGCCGGTCAACCCGTGATCGGTGTAGATGCGCTCAGCGGCGACGCCGAGCTTTTCGAGGGTGGCCTTCTGGGCGGCAAGGTCTTGCTTGTCGGTGGAGCAGCGGGCGTAGCCGATCAGGGTGGCCGTCATGGCCAAATGTGTAACGGTAAGCCTCCCCTCAATGATAGAGTTGTCGTACTACCTATGTGAGACACCGTTCCGCGTGGTTTCATAAGGATCGTCCCGCGGGGATCGCGCCGTCCGCTGGACGATCCCCTTGCGGACACCCAGCCGGCGCGCGGCTGGCCTGGGAGGGACAGCGGCAGCAACCCGCCACATAGCGTCGAAGAGATCCCATCAGCTATCGCTGAACGTCACAGTTCCGGGAGGAAATTTGGAGAAGGGCAGGATCGGCTATTTGTGAGAGGTCATGTGGAGAAGGCGGGCACCCGGCGAGGTCGCCAGGTCCATCACGGTCCACCCCGGCGCTCGCGGTCCTCGGCGAGCAGCATGTCGAGCAACTCCCGGCGCACGTGGAAGTTGGTCGCGACCAGCCGCTCGAAGGCGGCCGGCAGGTTCAGCAGGCCGCGCCGCGCTCCGCGCTGGAGCAGGCCGAGTGTGCCAACGGCGCGCAAGCCCCGCGCCCGCGCCGTGGCGATGCCGGCCCGGTCGTCCATCAGCACAACGTTGGCGCCGATCCCCGAAGCGAGCCTGATGGCGGCCTGCTCGCCCGGGTCGAGCAACGCGAGCGCAGGATCTCCGGCCGGCGCCGATTGCACGGACAGCCAAGCCGGCGGCGAGGCGACCCAGGCCCGCACCGGAGCCGGCGTCCGCGGCCGGTCCAGCTCGTCGCGCACCTCGAGCGGGATCAGCACGTCACCCACCAGCTCGGGCAGGACCTCGATCTCGCCGATCAGCACGAGGTAGTGCAGCGGCCCAGCGTCTGAAACGGCGCGCACGCCCTACAAACCGAGCCGGTCGAGATCCTCGCGTTCGTGCTCGAACTCCTCGGGCGTCATGCCGTCGTTGATCCCGCGCTCCTTGAGAAAGCCGTCCACCTCGGAGCGCGTCTCGAAGCCGAGCAGGCGCCGCAGTTCGGGTCGGGAAAGGCGGCCGGCGCGGAAGGCCTCGGCCGCCAACCCCTCCAGCGCCTGGCGGGCGAGCGCGGGCCCGGCGCCGCCGAGGCGCTCGGCGAGGTCGTCGGGGATGGGCAGGACAACGTTCATGGTGGAGCGGAGCTTAGCCGGAGCAGGCGCACCGTGCCAACCAGCGTGGACGACAACGCCCTTTGTGACACAGGGCGGGGTGGGCGGACAGAGTGGCCGCAGGAATGACCGGACGGCACTGAGCTGCAATGTTCATGGGTGCCTTCATCAACGATGTGAGGATGTGTGCGGCGTAAGAAGTCCTTGAACCGACACCTCTGTCACTAGACAAGGCAGGCTGCGCCCGAGCTTATCCAATTTCCAGACGATCAGCACCTCGCCGTCGCGCCCGTAGTCAAGCGCGTCCCGCAGGTCCACGCGATCTGTGCGGGTGCCGGAGGCACAATCCTCGAACATCTTGGTGCATCCGGCAGCTGCCAAGGCGTCAAGCTGGAGTGCGAGATCCTGGTCCAGCGTGCTCACCCGCGCGTAGCTGATGTCGGTTTCAGAAGACGACTGCAGTGACGATTGGGCAAAATCAACGCACTGCAGAGGTCTTCTGAACACCTGAACAACCAGAAGACCCGTTCAGTGAACCAGCGCTTCACCAGAACGCCGCTGCAGTGGCAGGCTGTTTGACCAGAAGACATCTGCGGTGAGCGACGCGATGCAACAGAGGGTAACTGGGAACGGCGCGACCGACGAGACGCGTCCCGCCGGCGGGACGGCATAGCAGGCTCGAGATCGCCATTCCAGCTACGGGCGATAGTTCACCACTATAGAAGACTTCTGGTCACCACTGAAGCTGTCTTCTGAAACCGACAGCCGCCCTTAGCGCAACTCCCTCGCCCGGGAATCTGCCCCGGTTACGTCGGACGGTTCCGCTCAAACTTACGCGACACGCCAAACGGCCTGCAACCTGGCCGCAGCAAGGCGTTTCACGTCGCAACCACAACTGCAAGTAAGGGAGTCTCAACGTGGACCATCAGATCTCGCTGCCCGTCATCCTGTCCTTTGTCACCCTGATAATTGTGCTCGGCATCGGCATCTGGCAACTCAAGCGGGTCCGCCAAAGCCAGGAGAAGCGCGGCGAGCATCCGGGCGGCATCGCCGGCCCCGAGTGACCTAGCCAAACCGGCAGCGCCCGGCCAATTCAGCCGGGTGCCCCGGGGCTGTCCCGCGGCACGGATGCCGTGAGGACCGATGTTTCCCACCACCCGCTTGCGCCGCGCGGACACGCTCCGCTCCCTGGTGCGGGAAACCTTTGTGACGGCCAACGACCTGATCCTGCCGATGTTCATTGAGGAAGGGATCGAGGCGCCAGTCCCGATCCCCGAGATGCCCGGTGTGTCATTTCTCAAAGTTAGCTTCGAGAGCATTCAAAATCGTGGGGGGTGATCACGCTGCGGCTGTCGTCGCCCTGTGGTCATCGTTGGCGGGCCGGAAGCCGGGGTGGCGATGGCGGAAGGCGTCTTCGAGCGTGTCGTTCAGCACGGCC
>JAABUM010003561.1_pt1 | contig 18879 bp, 14 predicted proteins | sample 5559161 | NCBI WGS metagenome assembly JAABUM01 (sample SAMN10711868, study PRJNA513369) | rock metagenome | isolation source: Antarctica rocks | place: Antarctica: Victoria Land, Siegfried Peak nord | reverse complement strand
GAGGGCTTCGCGGCCTCGGCCGGGCTGAAGCGTGGACGGATGCCCCGTCTTGTCTGTCCGGTGTGTGGCGGGCCGTTCCAGGCCACGCGGTGACGGCACCCCCGCGCCGCAGCGCGCTAACTTGACGTAGATCTCGTCAGCCTGCACATGCCCCGAGATCCACTTGCCCGGCCTGCACCAGATGTGTCTGCACCCGCTGACACTGCGCGCCTGCCCGCTGCTGCCACGACGCCACTGTGCGCTTATCCAGCCCGAAGGCCGCCACAATCGCTTGCAGCGGACACCCATGCGCGAGCAGGGTGAGCACCGTCGTCACCACCATTGCTGGCGTGCGCAGCCGAAAGAATGCGGTCCCCGTCGTCGCCCCAAAGGTGCCCCGACAGGTGTGGCAGCGATAGCGCCCCTCCTTGTAGCTGTGGATGCGACTATTCCCCTGTCCGCGGATGCCCCTGTCGCGGCAGTGCTCATTCGGACAGAATTGGGTGTGCGGGTCCATGCTGTCTGCTCTCCTGACCGTGGGTAACGGCCACGGCTCTCGACAGCATGCCGCATGAACCCCCTCTCTGTCGTCCCACTGCCTCCACGCTTAAATGGGGTGGTACCATATTGCACACCCAGAAGGTAATTTCCCTGAGGGAAACGGCTCTCAAACGAGTGCAACATGTTTGTGCCTAAAACATAAAACCGGCTTTTCGTTCCAATAATACGCGCTAGCCGCGTTGTATCCCGGCACTATGCCCGTGAGTCGCGCGCCGCTAACACCCGCCGCGCCTACCGCTCCGCCCGCGCCGACACCCTCAAGACCTTGACCCTGCAGCGCCGCCTGACGTCCATCGCCCAAGCCCAGCGAAAAGCGCGGGGTACCGGTCATGGCACTATCCTTCCCTCCGATTCCTAGTCTTTCTTAAGTCTGATGTGCATGCAGGACGAGGTGTGCGCCGGGACGCCACTGCGGCATGCCGCCCCACTAGGCGACCAGGCGACGGGGCTGGGGATAGCCCTTTGAGTACCCCGGAAGGGGGCGTCGATGTCGAGGTGGTTTCCAATATCTGCGTATTGGCGTTGCGCATTGACCTCTCACTTTCACCGGTCATCGATCGGGCTTTCCAAGCGGACCAGGCGTCGCGCCGAGATCGCTCGCAGCCGAGACCGGGCAACGAACACGTTTGTCACGCAGCAGTCCCAGCGCGGATGATACGCGGACCTGCGCTGCACGGCGGGCGTCGGTCGCCGCGCCTCGGAAGCTAGCGGCCTCCGCCACCGCTCCCAGATGGGCACGATTGTCCAGCTCGATTGAGCGGCTCGACCGCGCCGTCATGTCGCTCCCGGAGAGAACCTCCGATGTGGACGGGAACCTGTTGATTCACCTCGGCCATAGCCGGTCACGAGAGGCGCTCTAGACGGCTTTGATGGGTAGTTGCAGATACGATGCGTGATTCCCCCCGGTGTGGATGACGTGCTGACCGCTGTTCTGGGGCGTGTACTCGCGTGTCGCGGGCATGATCGCCCCCAGCGCGTTCTGCGCGCTGATGACCAGCCGGAGCTGCTCGCCAGGGTAGAATAGCAGACCGATCGGGAACAGGTCGATCTCGACGTCGACGATCTCACCGGGGTTCAGCTTCTCGACCCGATCAAAGCTGTGGGCAGGAACGGCGTCGGTCGTCAACGTCTCGTCCAGGTGGCGAGCGGACACGCGCAGGCGGCCGTTAGAGCCCTTGTACCGCAGCACCGAGGCGCCCCGCTCGGTGAGATCCTGCATCAGCGCGCCGTGATTGGGCACGGTGAACTGCTGTAGATGACTGCCATGGGCATCCAGCTTCTGAACGAGGACGAACAGGTCCATGTCGTCGGCGCCCTTCGCTTCGACCCACAGTCGCGCCGTGGGGTAGCCGACCAGCACTCGTTCTTCAGTGAAGCGGAGCGTGAAGGAGACCAAGCCTGGGTTCAATCCCGCATCGTATGCCGCCGTCGCCTCTTCTGAGGGCGCCGCGGAGCTCAATGTGCGCGAACGGCCATCGAGGAAGTATCTCGTGTAGGTGACATCCTCCGGGGGGAACGCGCTCGCCGGTTGATTGACGCGATCGCCGCCTTCCAGGTCGAGTACGGAGTAACGGACGCGAGGCGTCTGCTCCCAGCCGTTGTCCTCACCTTTCAGGTAGTGAGCGAAAAACCGGCGCAGATCCTCGACATTCGCCTCCTCGTAGTAGTCCGGCCATTCCTGCGTGTCGTGGATGCGGAGCCACTTCTCTTCTGACGCGATCCGCCGCCATGCGCGGAACGTCCCTGCCGTATGCAGCGTGTTGGAGTAGCTGGCGACGACGTACGCCGGCACGGTAATCTTGTCGAACCGTGCGATCTTGTCCTCCCAGAGGTCACTCATCAGCGGGTAGCGTTCGGCCTCCGTGAGGATGTCCTCGCGTCGGTTGTTGCCGGCGTAACTGTTGTTCTGGAGGCGCTCGGCGAAGCCGATGTCCGGCATGCCGCCACGCATGACGAGATCGCGATACACGTCACTCAAACCCTCCCACGGGTTGATCGCCGTCAGGTGAGGAGGCTGTTCGGCGGCAGTGAACCATTGCGCGATCGCGAGATAGGAGGTTCCGCTCATCGCAACCTTGCCGGTGCACCAGTCCTGGACGGCCAGCCACTCGATCAGATCGTGGCAATCCTTGCCCTCCTGGCGCCCGAACATGGCGCTGTCGCCCTCCGACTGGGCGATGCCCCGCGGGTCGGGATTGCAGATCGCGTACCCCTGCGCGCACCAGTACGCCGGGTCAGGGCCTTCGAACTTCTCCAGTCCCGACAGGGCCCCGTTGTCTATGCCGAGCAGGGTGAACAGCGCGGTGACGCTTGGGGCGGTGCCCTGGCTCTTCCCGTAGGGACTCCATGCGACGATGACAGGCACCTTCGCGCTACCGGCGGGACGAAGCACATCGACATAGATCGTCACACCGTCGCGTACGGTGACCGCGACGTCCTTTTCGAACACGATGTCGACCGGCACAGATCGGAACCTCGGCTCGATCTGAAAGCCTGCCGGCAAGATTCTGGCGCCAGGATCGAACCCACTCAGCAGTCCGTGTGCAGCGCCCACCTCGTAGTACGATGGCTCGAATACTTTCTCTGCATGGCTCATACGTGTTTCTTCGCCTTTCATCTCTCTGGCGGCGGGGTGAGTAGAGGGGAGACGCCCGTGTCACGGGGCCACGCCACGAGTTCTCCCCGCACGGAACGACCCAGGACGACCGTGCTGATACGCGTCCAGTGCCCGCGCGCGCGCTCTCACTGTGTTCATGGCATCATGGTGCAGACATGATCACGCTTCTGTCAACCCAGTGTACCACCCTTATCCAGGTGGACCTGGGTAGTGACCGCACTGCAATCAATACTCGTGCGGTTCCTGGTTGATACTGCACCCGGGGGCATGCAGCGGGTGCTGCCCCACGCAGGCCACCAAGGCGCGCGTCTACGCGTGCCGAGACACAGCCTCCCGTGCAGACGTACGTCTCGGCCAGCACAGGGGGACCCATCGCTCGGACCCGGATCGCCCGTCGCTGCCGCCGGGGCGCTGCCGGCGCTCCTCTGCGCCGCTCCAGCGGGGCTGGCGCTTCTCCAGGAAGGCTAGGAAGCGCTCCTGAAGGTCATGACACAATCCTCTCACCGTCTATGACGCGTGGTGGCGCGGTGCCCGGACCGGTCGCACCGGTCGCACCGGTCGGAAACCTCACGCCGGCGAGATGCTCGGATAGGTCCCAGAGCCGGGCGGCGTCGGCCATGCTGGTGGCCGGCTTATAGATCGTCTGTTCCGTCGGCGCGCCGGCAAGGTGGGCGATCCCGCTCGGGCCATAGAACCGGCCACCCTGCGCCCGTGGGCTGGTCGCCGCGTACAGAGCGGGCAGGAGGCCTGCCTCCACCGTCTGGGCCAGCAGCCCGCCGCGGGACAGGCGTCGGATCAACCGCACCGCGACGGTGTCACCGTCGCGGCCCATCTCCGGGTGCGCAGCCAGCAGGTTCGTGGCCGTGATCCCGGGGTGGGCCACAGTGCTCGTGATACCCCAGCCACCCGCCGTGCTGCGACGATCCAGTTCGAGGCCGAAGATCATGAGCGCAAGCTTCGACTGGTTGTAGGCCCTCATGGGAACGTATGTGTGTGCCCACTGCAGGTCGTCCCAGTTGAAGGCGGCCCTGGCGGCGCCGAAACTGGTCTGGCTGGTGACACGCGCCTTGCCCGCCCGCAGCAGTGGCAGCAGGCGTGCGACCAGGGCGAAGTGGCCGAGGTAGTTTGTCCCGAACTGCACCTCCAGCCCGTCCGGGGTGGTCTGCCGGGTTGGCGGGGTCATCACCCCGGCGTTGTTGATGAGCAGGTCGATCGGGCGACCCTCGGCGTTCAGGCCATCGCCGAACGTCGCGACCGACGCCAACGACGAGAGGTCCAGCTCGCGGGTGGAGACGCTAGCCCCCGGAGTAGCCGCGCGGATACGGGTCAGCGCGGCGGCGCCCTTCGTCGGGTTACGGACGGGTAGGACGACGTCCGCGCCAGCGGCGGCGAGACGACCGGCGAGGTCGAGCCCAATCCCGTCGCTCGCGCCGGTGACGATGACGAACTTTCCGGTCAGGTCCGGGACGGTGATATCGGGTGTCTTACGCGGCATGAGAACTCCTCACAAGTAGGGGGTGGTCAGGCGAATCGTGCCGAGGTGGAATGCGTCGGCCAGACCGCGACCAATGCTAGAACGTCCCCAGCGATCAGGATCGTGGTGTCGAACGTTTTCAGCCGTACTCCTCTCTAGATCTGTTGTCCCGCAGGCCAGTGAGGATGGGTAGGCGTCGTCGAACACCCGCCCGCTACGCCGTCCTACCAAAGTGACACTATTGATCTATCTGTCCATTATTGACTATTGGACGATAATTGTCAAGACTTAGGAGGAGAGGCTAGGTGGCGCACCCGCTCTGGCTGGTTGTTGATCGCTGGAGTGGCGAGGCGCGCGGGAGTCAGGCCGACCAGGATATCCGGCGTCGATCGCGTGATACCTGGCTCGTTGGATCACACGTGAGGAGGTGGCAAGAGTGGGGAAAAACGACGACAAGATTGGCTCTGGCCCACATTCCGTGCTCCCCGTGTGGCCGCTCCGGGCCTCCCTCTCTGTGGTTTCCTGCCTGCCTCCTAACTGGCGAGAAGGACACGGCGGCGGAGCAAGTCGAGCTTCCCCCTGCCGTACATTTGTCTCTTGCATAACTTGATCTTGGTCACCTGTCCTTCAACTTGTCCACTGCTCCAGGAATGCTCGAGCGCTGCCGCGACCGCCGCATAGTCACGGCGCAGGCTCGCGGCGAACGCCCGAATGGCGGGGACAGAGCTGACCTCGGCTGCCTCCAACCAGGGGTCGAGCGCCGCGCGATCACGGGTACGCACCATGTGGCGGAAGGCGGCGATGGCCCTGAACGCTCCCTCTATCGCCGGGTTCTGTGCCAGGAGACGCTCCCGGAGGGTGCATTCCTCGGTGGTGAGCGTGTCGAGAGAGCGGAGGAGAAGCCAGGTTGCCTGACGCGGCGAGAGGGGGTGAACCTGCGGTGGGCGCGCGTGATCTCCCAAGGATGCGTCCCGCGCGCGGCGTCCACGCCGCCTGGGACCGGCGCGCCAGCCAGCCACAGCCCGCTGGACCATGCGCACCGAGCCGGTGAAGCCGCAGGCCTGCAATTCCTCATGCAGTTTCGGCGCGTCATGGCACCCCTCGTTCCACCGCCGCTGCAGATAGGCCGCATGTTTCGCGCCTGCGCGCAGCAGGTGGCCGCGCGGGGGCACAGCGGGATACGCATCGGCGCGCACATAGTTGCGCACCGTCGGTCGGGCCAGACCCATCTTGGCGGCGATGGCCGTGATGGACCACCCGGCACGGTGCAGAGCCACCGTCTCCTCATAGCGTGTCTGCCGGGATGCGCGCCGCGCCGCCACTGTCGTCGCGCCCGTCTCACTGTCAGGCAGGGGTAGGGATGGGAATGCCAGGGGCGCCGCTGACTCTCCGTCCACGGCGCTGGCCGCACGCAGCGCGCTGGAGTGGCGCGCCAGCACACGCTCGAGCACGGCACTACCATTGCATGTCAGATGGAATCGGTCAGCGACCTGTGTTGCTGTGGGTGCAGCGTGGTGCGCTGCATCCGCATAGGCGCCCCCGCGATCGCGGCAGACGATCCGCGGAGACGCACGCTCGGCCATCCATGTGGCGACCGACTCAGCAGTCCGCTCGGGCAGGAGGTCTACGATGCGGTGGGCCTCAAGGTCGACGAGCACCGTCCCGTACCGGTGGCCGCGCCGCAGGGCAAAGTCGTCCACACCAAGCACGGTTGGCGCGCCCGCAGCAGGCAGCGGAATGCGGCGCACGAGTCGTAGGAGGGTCGTCCGGCTGATTGGAGTGGCCCGCCGCCGGGCGAAACGTGCGCCGGGGCGCCCGCCTAGTGTCACACCGATATCTTGCATTTGCGCCTCCAGTCCCATGCTGCGTCGGGCGTAGCGGGAGGCGAGACGGGGGAGTTGCTCGGCGAAGGTGCGTCGTGGGCACCCCCGCGCACGACACCGGAACCGCCGGACGCGGTACTCGATGAGGACACGGCGGCTCGCAATGGGCTGGTCGACGATATGACGGACGTAGTGGGAGTGGACATGACGCGAGCGCCGGTGGCACGACGGACACCGAGCACGCCTCGACATAGACACGACGTCGAGAGTCAATACCTCATCGGACACGGCGACGGTGAGTACCCGCAGTCCGCTCAGGTGGGGAAGTAAAGTAGTCAAGCGCATCATCACCTCCGATACCGCCTCATGCACGGGCGATATCCAGAGTATGACAGGTGCACACGCTGCACGGAATGTGGGCCAGAGCCACAAGATTATCGCGGCGGCCACACACGTCTTCGTGCGCTATGGGTTCAAGCGTGTGACCATGGGCGAGATCGCCGCGGCGGCGGGCATGTCCCGGGCGGCCCTCTACCTGGTGTACCCGTCGAAAGAGGATGTCCTGACGGCGGTCGTGACACAGGTGTTCGCGGCCATGCTCGACGAGATACACCACGGGCTGGGCTACTGTGCCACGGCGGAGGAGCAATTAACGTTCGCGTTGGATGTGTGGTGCGTCAGGGGATTTGAGTTGGTCCAAGCGTCACCAGACGCGAAGGACCTTTACGAAAGCGGCTACCGGTTTGCCGCGGAGGTGATGGCCACGGCAACCGCCGACTTCGTCGCCCTTGTGGCGGACGTGCTGGACCCGCTGGTCCGCCAGCAAGCCACGGTGGTTCTGTCGTCGGTCCAGATCGCGCAGGTCCTTGCGAGCGCCGTGCTGGGATTCAAAGGCTCCGCGACGACGACGGAGCAGCTCCGCACAATGATCGCCCGCCTCATCACCATCGTCCTGGTCAGCCTTGACACCCCGACGGCGCAGCCGGAAGGCAACCAGGGTGATCGCATGAGGATCGTCGGCAAAGCTGAGGCCCCCTAACCGGGAGCTGGCGTACGCCTAGCCGTGAATACGGAACTGGTGCAGGTGCATGTCCTCCCAGCCCATCGCCGTCTGCACAGAACGGGCAGGCGGCGCGCCGGGATGCCAGTCAGCGCTGCTCTGGTCGGGGAGGGGGCAGCGCACCCGCAGGCCAAGGGCCGTCAGGCGCCCCGCAGCCGCCGCGCGGCTTCCACGATGATGTCGGGGAACTCAGGGGTGCTGAACTCGCGACCGCAGGAGGGGCAGGACCACAGCGTGGGGCTGGCCTCGCCGGCCCAGAGGGTGCCGCGCAGCCGGGTGGTGCAGACCGTGCAGTAGGGACCCTGGACGTGTGCGACAGAGGGTGGGACGGCCCAGCGCACGCCGAACAGAGGAGACAGGCGCATCTGCGCCGCGCGCGCCGTCCGCAGGTGACGATAGAGGGCGGGCACGGCGCGTTCCAGCAGCAGGATCGCTGCCCCGAGGGTGAGGGCAAGCCAGATGGGCATGGTGGGATCAAGCAGGCGGTGGGAGACGTTTTCCCATCTCTCGGGGAAGAGCCGGGCAAACGCGAGACGCACGAGCGCGCCGAGCAGCAGCCCGCCCAGCCACTTGAGATAGCCTGGCGTGTGGTTCCAGCGGTCGGTGACGCGCTGCCAGGCGCTGGCAAGCTGGCTCGGTCTGGGCGGGGCGCTCATCTCTGGTCCGCCGGGCCGAACCCAGGGAGGTGACCCGCGGCAGCGGCGCTGCCCCCCGCGCCATTGCTCGTGATCGCAAACTGGCAGTAGGGGTCGCCGCGGGCCTGGCACAACAGCTCCTCGCAGGCGGCGGGGCGGCCAAGGATCGCCGTCGCGTACCCAGCCAGGCGGCCGCTGCAATAGATGTCGACGCAGCGGGGGGTGCGCGCCCACGCCAGGCCTGGAGCAATGGCTGCCTCAAAAAGGTTGTGCCGCCGCACCTCTGCCTGGCCCGCGGCGACATCCAGAGACAGCAGGTCAAACGTGCCGAAGCCGCCGCGCGCGAGGTCTTCGAGCAGGACAAAGAGGCGGTCGCGGGGGTCAGGGTAGAGCGTGCGCACCTGCGCGGCGATGCTCTCACCGAGCACGAACCCGCTGCGATAGACGATGTGGCGCAGCAGGTCGGGGCTGGCCGCGTGGATCTCGTTGAGCATCATCTGGTAGCCTCGGATCGGGAAGAAGACCACACGCTCCCCAGCAACCTGCACGGCCCCCCGGCGGATCTCCAGCAGACGCTCAGCGCCAGTAAACCGCTCGACGTTGTCGGACGTGACCATTTCGACGGGGATCTCCACCCGGGGGGGCACGGCGCTGCCGCGCAGGTAGTCCGCCCACAGCCGCACGACGGTGTGGCCGAGGCGCGCGGGGAACTGCGCGATCTCGCCGCGCAGCGCGCCACCGCGCAGGATCTCCTCGCATGCGTGGGGTGTGGCGTCGTAGCCCACGACCACCATGTGCTCGTCCCGGCCCGCCGCGCGCAGAGCATCGAGGACACCCTGCACCGTCACATCGTTGACCGCGAAGATGCCGCGCAGACGCGGGTGGGCCTGGAGCAAGTCGGCGGTGACCTCGCGGGCCCGCCGTCGGCTGGAGGCCCCGTTGACCTCGCCCACCACCCGCAGGCCGTTGTGGCTGGTCAGCGCCCTGGTGAAGCCCGCGACACGGTCGGCGATTGAGGTGGCGCCCGGCAGCCCCACGATCGCCACCTCACCCGATCCCTCCAGCACGCTGGCCAGCAGGTCCGCCGCCAGACGCCCGCCCAGGAGGTTGTCAGAGGTGACGTGGCTGACGACTGGGCACCCCGCTGCCTCCCGATCGACGGTAAACACGGGCACCCCACGCGCGTGGGCCGCGGCCACGGACGTCTCCATGCCCACAGAGTCGAGCGGGCTGAGCACGAGCGCGTCGACGCCGTCGGCGAGCAAGGCGGCGATGTCAGCCACCTGGCCGTCTAGCGCGGTGACGCCCTCCGGTGGGCGACGACACTCGCGCGCGACCACGCTGGCACCCTGCGCGGTCGCGGCCTCGCGCAGACCCTCGGCCAGATCGCGGTAGAACAGGTTGGCGCTCGACTCATAACTCAGGCCGAGACGCCGGCCCCGCAGCACAGCGAGAGCCGCCGGATCCGGCGGGCCGTCCTCGTGCCGCATGTCCCTCCCCCTCTCTGTGCAGGACGGCCCTCTACCCGCGCAAGGCGGCCTTGTGCGAGACGAGACCCACGCGTGGATCGACCGAAAAGATCTGTTCCTGGCGGGCCACCTGACCATAGCGATATTTCTCGACAGCGCCCAGGCGGATCGGCGTCCCATGCACCTCGGCGAAGCGCATGCTGAGGACCAGATCGTACTGCTGGGTGATGTTGGCCATCAGCCGTGGCTCCAGGGTGCCGCTGGTGTAGGTATCGAGGCTAAAGACCTGGCGCGCGCGCACGTTGTGCAGGTGAGCGGTGACGAAGTCTAGCGCGGCCTGGTAGCTGCTGGTGGCCAGGATGGTGCTCATGCCGTCGACGCACAGACGCACCGCACCGCCATGGCCCGCGGCCGGCAGCCCCGGCGGCGCGGTGGGCAGCCCGCCGGCCGCGTCAGCACGCTGCTGCAACAGGGCGAGGAGGGTATTCTCGACATTGAGGAACTCATCCAGGTTGCTGGGGTCCTCCACCGCGAGCTGCTCACCTGTGCCACGCCGGCCATGAGCATCAACGAAGCACAACCGTCCGATGCGTTCGTGGGCGGTGGTGGGTAGGCCGAAGTGGGCCAGGGTGCGCCGGGTCATTGCGGGCACCTCGTCGCAGGCGCTAAAGGCGCACCACTCCCCACACTGCAGACCCTCATGCAGGAACAGCAAGGAGGCCAGCGTCTTGCCTACACCCGTGTCCCCCACGAGCATCACGTGCGCCGTGGCGGACACGCCGCCGGCAAATAGCTGGTCGAAGCCGGCGACGCCAAGGAAGGCCGGGCGCTCGATCTGGGGCGGCGTGATCGGCTTGGGCCGCAGGCGGGGGAACAGGCGCAGGCCACCAGCGGCGAACGTGAACGAGTGACGCCCCGCCACGTGCTCCTGGCCGCGCGTCTTGAGGACCTCCAGGTGGCGCTGCCGCGGCCCAGCGTCTCCCTGCGCCGCGGCGTAGGTCAAGCGGATCACCGCGTCGGCGGCATACTCCTCGAAGGGGATGGCCGTGCCACCGCGCTCCTCCATCTCGGTGAGCAGGAGCGCGGTCAGCCCCTGGCGGCGCATGCTGCTGAGCAGGGCGTTGAGGATGGCGCGCAGACGCGCCTCGTCCGTGCTGAGCTGCCGCAGGTGCGTCACACTATCGATCAGCACCCGCCGCGGCGTTGCGCCCCGCGCCAGGCCACTCCACATCTCCTCGGGATCGCTCATCTGGCGGTGCAGCACATCGGGGGTGAGAAACAGGACCTGCAGCTTGCCCTCCTGCACCAGGCGGCGCAGGTCCCACCCGAAGTTCAGGGCATCACGGTAGAGCTGCTGGGGGACCTGCTCGAAGGTCAGGACGAGCCCGGGCTCACGGTGGGCGACCACGCCATGGTGGATGAACTGGAGGCCCAGCGTGGTCTTGCCCGCGCCGGGCGCGCCCTCGACAAGGGCCATCGTGCCCGCGATTAGGCCGCCTCCCAGGATCTCATCGAGGCCCTCAATGCCGGTTGGGACCAGGGCGTCCATGCATCCTCCATCTGCCTCATACCCTCGCGTGCTCCTGAGAACATGATACTACGGTCCTGGCTCCTTCCGCTGTCCCCCTGCGGCAAATGCCCGATGAACGATGTCGGGGCGACAGGAGACCGCGTGGTGCGGCTAGCCGGGGTTGTACCAGGGTTAGCTAGGCGGGGACAGTCGCCCATCCCCGCCCGCCTGCAAAACCGTACGTGACGTAGGGTAGGCAGCTAGCGAGGTCCCGCTGTGGACGGGCCTTTTCCAACTGCCCCCCTCCGAGTAGAGTAGGCTGTCGGCGAGGTACCACTGGTGGCCCTTCTCCGTCAGTTGGGTAAGGGAACAGCGTTGCCGCTGCCCCCTCCCCTTTCGAATGAAGTAGGCCGCTGGCGAGGTGTCTGACGACCCTTTTCCATCGGCCCCTTCCCAAACTGGGCGGGCCAGTTTCCCGGCACCCAGCTTTCCAGTCGGCGGCAGCTACGACAGGTCAGGATGGGTTGCCCCCACGCATTGCGCGCCCTTCCCTCGTTCCTTGCCGTCTCCCTGTTCCCCTTCGCCCTGCACGCGGCTCTCCCGCGTCCCCTGGTCGGGCGTCACTCCGACGACTACTATGAGAACTCTGCACCCATGGGCATCGCCGCCGGCAGGGTGTCCCGCGGTACGTCGCTGTCGCCTGTCCGAGCGCGCTGTCGGTGCCCCACTCATCCCCTTGACTGGCCTCATTGGCCAGCGCCTGCTGTGCGGAGGGTGCGGCGGTTCACGGTTCAAGCCGCCGCACACAGCAGCATCGGTGATCAGACGGTGTTCCGATGGGAGCGCCCTTGCTCCGAGCGGAGATTGGGGTTCGGGGTGTCTACCTCTCACCATGGCGCACAGGTCTTGCGGCACCGTCCCGGCTCCCGTCGCCCGAACCCACCGCTTTCCCAACATGCTCTTGTCCCCTGCACCTTTCGGATTCAGGTAAGTTGGGTGACCCAAGAACAGTCCTCTAAGTTCCTCCTGCCTGCGGCAGGTTGACGACAACGCGCCGCACGGCGCACACCGCACGTGCAAGCTTTCCCTGCATCCGGCTCAGGGCTCTCTAATGCCCCTAGGCGGGACACGGTGACGCAGTAGGTGGGCCATGGTGCAGGCGCATGTGACACGTCGGGTGTAGCAAGCAGAGGTTCCCTATCTTGTGACTGCCACCTTTGGAGCGCCAAACCACATGATGGCTATGCCATCCGGTGAGCTTGGTGATCTTTTGGTGGCAGAGGGGACAGAGGCCCTCTTGCCGTTTCCAAAGGGCGATCAATCGTTTCTTCCCTGTGAGGCTCTGCTCCATCGTCACGTCGAGACGTTTCTCGAAGTAGAGTTCCCAGTCCGGGTCAAAGGGATTGGCTCGGCCTTTGATCTTGCGATGCCGTTTGATCGGCATACTTGCTGCTCGGAAGAGGCGGACGGGGAGTGTCGTCCCATCCGTCTGATCGAGGGTGCCCGAAAAGACCCAGTTTCGTCCCCCCTGTTTCAAGAAGTATTTGTCCTTGATCCAGCGGGCTGGTTTGTTCTGGTGTCTGTGTCGTGCCCACTGCCACAGCAGCGGGAAGAGCGCATTGTCTACATCTCCGAAGACCTTCTTGCTCGATGCGTGCCGGTGATACAACGTCCAGCCCCGGATCACGGGGTTGAGCTGTTGGATCAAGGCCCCGGCACTGGTGCCCTTGTTGGTCTTCACGATGTCTCGCACAGCGTCCAGCAAAGTCGCAATGGCCTTCTTTGACGGCTTGATGATCATCTTGCCGTTATACTTGCGTAGGTGCTGTCCGAGAAAATCGAAGCCATCGTCGCTATGCGTGATCGTGGTCTTCTCTTGCGAGAGTTCCAGCCCTCGTTCTCGCAGGAACTGCGTGACGAGGAGTATAACTTCTTGTTCCAGTAGCTCGCGTGAGCTGGCTGTCACAATGAAGTCATCCGCAAACCTCACCACGTTGATCTTGGCTTTGCGTGCTCGATGGAAGGAGGGGTGGAGTGCCCGCAGCTTTCCTTCGAGGCCATCCAAGGCCAGATTGGCGAGCACTGGGGAAATCACCCCTCCCACAATGTGGCAAACTTGCGGGATCTGGGGCTGACGTGAGGGGGCCTGGCCCGATACGGAAGACCACATTGACCTGGCCCTGCTCAATCTCGACCCGCTTGACCAGCGTCCGAATGATACCACGTTGGCTCGCCCAGTCCAGCTGGTCCAGCCCACCATGCAGGGTGGCGCCGAACTCGTCCAGATGGCCGATGATCAGCCGGAGATTACTTTCTGAAGCGGCTTTGTCGGCGAGATCGGTGGCCTGCGCTTCGAGCCCCGCCACGCGCTCTTTGAGGCGTGCCACGCGGGGCTCAAACTCCCCCTTCCCGACGAGGCCCTCTGCATTGCGCATACCTCTTTCCTTCTGTTGATCCAAGACACCTGTGTCCCTTCGCCCTGTGAGCAGCTCTCCTGCTCTCCCTGGTGGCGCGTCACTGCCACGACTACTACGAACACTCCGTCACCCTAGGGCTCGCGCCCCGTAGGTGATCCCGCATTCCCCTTGCGCTAGACGTATCGAGCGTGACGTAGGCGGCCTGTCCGTCTCCTTGAGTGAGCTGGTTGCTCACCGCCCACCAGCCGGAAGATTGGGGCGACGCAACTCGGAATCGCCTGATGCTGGTGGCTCCGCTGTAGACGTTGTCTCGGAGGATGTGACGGTTCCATCGCTGGAGACTCGACTTGAAGCAGTGTGGCTTTCGCCCTATCACGCGGGTCTTGCACGACGACGCCTTCAACGCCTTCTCTGCGTCTCGTGCTTTCCCACCATGCTACTTTCCCCTCCCGCTTTCGCGTTTAGGTGGGGTGGGTGACCCGGAGGTTGTCTCTTCCGTACCTCCCTTCCTTGCAGGAAGAATCTAGCGCCGAGTGATGCGGCGCACAGTTATCCCGTCATCCGGCTCCTCGACAGCAGGGCTCGTGTCATGAGTACCTCCCTGCCGCGTAGTCGGCGGCGGTTTTCTGATCGTGGCAATGACGGTGCAGGAGACGCAGATTCGCGAGATCAGAGGCCCCATCGGGGTCGCTGTGGTCGGTCTCCATCTGGTTCCTGTCCGTAAACAGCAGCCCACACCAGGAGCAGCCGACGCGGTCTATGTCACGTTGCGCGACGTGCCGTACGCCTTTGGCCACAACCTGGACCTGGAACGCCGCATTGATTATGGGGCAGATCACCGGCCCCGAGGCATAGAGCTTCTTGCCGTGAGCCACGGCGTTGATGTGCGCGGTCTACCGGAGCAGGCCGCCGTGGGCAGGCTGCTGGAGGAGTACAAGATGCGGATCCTGGCTTAGATCATCCGCCATTTAGGAGCGGCTAGCCGTGTAGTCCTGCTCCAGGATGCTGTAGAGGGCGGTATCGCGCCATCCATCTCGGAGCAACAGCGCCTCGCGCAGGCGTCCCTCGAACTGCATGCTCACCTTGTGCAGGACGCGGCCGGAGGTTGTGTTGCGCGGATCCCAGACGCCGGCCACCCGATGCAAGCCCAGCGTGGTAAATCCGAACTCCAGGAGGACGCCGGCAACTTCCGTGGCATAGCCCTGGCCCCACTGCTCGGGATGAATGATGTAGGCGATCTCGCCGCTACGCGACCGACGATTGCGCACCTGCAGCGCGCCCGCTCCGATCAAGCGCCCTGTTACTGCCACCACAACAGCCAGGATATAGCTGCCACGCGGTTGCTCACGGGCGCCTGCCACGGCCATCGCCACGTAGGCCCGCGAGTCGTCGGGGGTGTTAGGTCCCCACGGCTGGTAGCGGCAGGCCTCGGGGCGTGAGGCGTAGTCATGCACCATCGGCCAGTCATCCAGGGAGAACTCCCGCGGCAGGACGCGCTTGCCCATCAGAGAAAGTGACATACCCGCATAGTATCATCAGGCGGGGCGCAAGCGTCTTGACAGGCCTTTGGCACGCCGCCTATAATACGCTCACTCTGGTGCTTCCGCGGCCGCTGGTGTGTCTCAGAACACCACTCCTCCCTATCATCTTAAAAGAAAGGAGGTTATGCCCAGGTAGGCCCTCAATGTGCCATGGCGGTGATGGCTACCGCGTGTCTTGTGGGGAGCGGTGGTCGTCACGTCGCGGTGAGGCAGATAGCCCTGTCCTGTTGTAGCGTACAATGATGTCCTGGCACGTACCGGCTTCGACCGTAGAAGGAGAACCGAACAATGCCCAGTTCGTACGTCCCGTCCCGTCCTGTACCCACGTCACTCGCCCAGCGCCTGTGGCCCTGGCGCAGCCCACGCCGGCTACTGATCCGCTGCGCGGCGATCCTGGCCCTATTCATCCTGCCCGTGGCCCAGTCGCCGGTCTCGTCGGCCTCAGTCCCACGCAATCAGACGCTCATTCTGGGGTTTGAGAACTTCCCCAACCTGGCCCCCCACTTCGCCAACCCGTGGGTTGTCTCGACGACCGACATGTCCGCTGGCCTGCACCAGCTTGTGTTCGAGTCGCTGTTCTACCTCAACTACATCAGCGGCAAGATTCAGCCCTGGCTGGGCACCGGCTATGACTTCAACAAGGACTCCACGGCGGTGACGATCCACCTGCGCAAGGGGGTCCACTGGAGCGACGGTGTGCCATTTACGGCCGATGATGTCGTGTTCACCATCCAGACGCTGATGGCCCACCCGGCGTTGTGGAATGCGCCGACGATGGTGCAGTGGGTCAAGTCGGTCTCGACCGTGGATCCGCTGAACGTCAAGATCACTCTGAAGGCGGCCAACCCGCGCTTCATCCTGCAGAACTTCTCGGTGTATATCTGGGGCGGCATCTACGTGGCGCCCAAGCATATCTTTCAGGGCAAGAACCCCGAGACCTTCAACAACTTCGATCTGGCCAAGGGCTGGCCGGTGACCACCGGCCCCTACGGGCTAACTTCTATGAGCGCCAACCAGGCCATCTACGACCGGCGGGACAACTGGTGGGGGGCCAAGCTGGGCTTCCACGCGCTGCCGGCCCCCAAGCGCGTCGTCTTTGTGGCCGAAGGCCCCTCCGACGCCCGCGCGGCGTTGCTGGTGGCCAACCAGGCCGACGGCATGCCCCAACTCGACCTCGGCCTGTTCGAGGTGGCCCACGCTAAGAACCCCAAGATCATTGGCTGGACCGACAAGGCCCCCTATGCCTGGATTGATCCCTGCCCGGTCTACTTCTCGTTCAACACGAAGGTCAAGCCGTGGGACGATCCCCAGATGCGCTGGGCCCTGTCCTACGCCATCAAGAAGCAGGCCTTCGCCAACCTGTCGCTGGAAGGTCCGGCCATTGCGTCCCGCTTCCTGTTCCCCGACTATCCGCTCCTGCAGAAGCTACTGGACGCGAACAACGACCTGTTCACCAAGTACCCCGTGCTGACCTTTGACCTCAAGAAAACGGCCGCTATCTTCCAGAGCAAGGGCTACAAGAAGGGCAGCGACGGCTTCTACCACGCCCCTAACGGCCACCGCCTCAGCCTGACCGTGTCCATGCTGGGGCCGACCGATGGCGGTGTCACCTGGGGCCTGATGAGCGCCGGCCTGAGTCAGTACTTTACCGACGCCGGCGTTGATGTCAAGATCCGCACGCTCTCCGGGGCCGCCTTCGGGCAGAACTGGAACACGGGCGACTACCAGGCGCTGGTCCACTGGAGCTGTGGTAGCGTCAACGATCCCCTGGCCACGCTGAACAACTTCAATAGCAGCATCGCCGGCGCGCTGCCCAACGGCCAGATCACCAGCTCGGATCAGGAGCGCTACAGCAACCCGGCGTACAACAAGATCGTCAACCAGATTGCCCTGCTGCCGCTGGGCGATCCCCGGATCAAGCCCCTGTTCCGCCAGGCGCTGGAGATCTTCCTGCGCGACGCCCCGGCGTTCGGCCTGTTCCAGCAGCAGCGCATCGTGCCTTATAACACGACCTACTGGACCAACTGGCCCACCGCCACCAACGCCTATATCCATCCGCCGAACTGGTGGGCGACCTCGCTGATGCTTCTGATGAACATCAAGCCCGCTCACTAACAAGAGAGAGCGGGGGCCGGGGGTCGGGGGCAGTCTCCCCGGCCCCCGGCTGCCAACGAGGAGGGGGCAATGGGGCTCACACCATCGTACGTTCTGCGCCGTCTGGGCATGTTCCTGCTGATCATCTGGGTGACCGCGTCGCTCAACTTCGCCATCGTCCACCTGGCCCCAGGTGACCCCATCGCGGCCATGCTCAATCGTATGTCCCAGCAGGGGGCCAGCGTCGCCGGATCAGGGCAGATCATCGCCCACTATCGGCAGATCTTTGGCCTGGATAGTCCTCTGCCCATCCAATATCTGAAGTACCTTTGGGCACTCAGCCACTTCGATTTGGGCTACTCGCTGGCCAACTTCCCCACGCCGGTCACCGATATCATCGCCGCCGCGTTGCCCTGGACGATTGTCCTGCTGCTGACGGCCACTCTAATCTCTTTCGCGCTGGGTACGCTGCTGGGCGCTTTGATGATGTGGCGGGCCACGCCGCGCGCCGCCCGCGCGTGTCTGCCCCCGCTGATGATCTTCGCGGCGATCCCCTCGTATCTGGCGGCGATCTTGCTGCTCTACGTGTTCGCCCTGCTGCTGGGCTGGTTTCCCATCAGCGGCGGCGCGGGCATCGACGCGGCCAGTGAGTCGAGGCTGCAGTTCGTGGGCGACGCCTTCAACCATAGCGTGCTGCCCGGCCTGGCTATCGTGATTACCGCCGTGGGCGGCTGGATGCTAGGCATGCGGGCCATGATGGTCACGGTTACCGGCACCGACTATCTAGCTCTGGCCGAGATGAAAGGGCTCAAGGAGCGCCGCATCTTCATGCGCTACGCCATCCGCAACGCCATCCTACCCCAGGTCACCGGGCTGGCTATCGCCCTGGGTTATGTTGTCTCCGGGCAGGTGCTGGTAGAGCGCATCTTCGCCTACCCCGGCCTGGGCAGTGTACTGGTGCAGGCTATCCAGAACGTGGACTACTCGCTGATCCAGGGTATCACCTTTGTCATTGTGGTCACTATCGCCGTGGCTATCCTGGTGCTGGATCTGATCTATCCTAAGATAGACCCGCGCATCACCTACCAACGGAGGTAGCCCGCGTGAACTTGCAGACTATTCCGGCCATCGGGCTGCCGCAGCCGGAGGCCCGCCGCCTACGCCTGGGGCGGCCTAACTGGAAGCTGACTGTCGGGCTGACCCTGATCCTGGGCATGCTGCTGATTGGCCTGGTGGCCCCACTGTGGGTGCCGCGCTCGGGGCTGCGCGTAGGCGCGGCGATGATCAACCTCCCGCCCTCGGCGGAACACTGGCTGGGCACCGAGGCCGGTGGCCGCGACCTGCTGGCCATGATGATCTATGGTACGCCGATCAGCCTGGAGATCGGCCTGATTGCCGGAGCCGTGGGCACCGTCGTTGGCACCATCCTGGGCATCGTCTCGGGGTACTATCGCGGGCCGCTGGATAACATCGTACGCGGCGCCGCCGACGTGGCGCTGGGCATCCCTTCGCTAGCCGTGCTAGTGGTGATTGCTTCGCTGATGGGCGTGACCACCATTGAGGTGATGGCCTTGGTGATCGCCCTATTTTCGTGGCCGGTGCCCACGCGCACCATCCGCTCCCAGACGCTGACCCTGCGGGAGCAGGGCTTTGTCTCCATGAGCAAGCTGTCCGGGCGCAGCGACCTACAAATCATGTT
>JAABUM010003560.1_pt1 | contig 18885 bp, 18 predicted proteins | sample 5559161 | NCBI WGS metagenome assembly JAABUM01 (sample SAMN10711868, study PRJNA513369) | rock metagenome | isolation source: Antarctica rocks | place: Antarctica: Victoria Land, Siegfried Peak nord | reverse complement strand
TGCAGAACTCGCCGTTCCCGGCTTCGAGCAGCAGCGGCGAGCTGCTGCACTACCCCAACAACCTGCTGTCCTCCCCGCTGGACGTGCACAGCGGCAGCATCACCGTCCACCCAGGGGACGGCGCGGCGTCGACCTACCGCGCCGCCCGTGCGCTGCCAGGCGCAGCGCTGCCCGTGCGGGCCCTTAACTCTCTGGCCAACCGGTTCAACGCCCTGGTCGGCGCCAAGCACCTGACCGTCGGGGTCGGGCTGCTCGCCGTGCTGCTGTCCATGCTGCTCGGCGCCGGGCACGCGTTCCTGCCCGGCCACGGGAAGACGATCATGGCGGCGTACCTGGTCGGGCGCCGCGGGCGGCTGCGCGACGTCGTCACAGTCGGTGCGACAGTGACCCTGACCCACACCGCCGGCGTGCTCGTCCTCGGCGGCTTGATCAGCCTCACCGCCGCGTTCGCCCCTACAGCCGCCGAGCAGGACCTCGCCGTCGTATCCGGGCTGCTCGTCGCCGGTGTCGGCGTCGGCCTGCTGGTCGGCGCACTGCGACGGCGCCGCAGCTCGTCACAGCTCACGACCGAAGTCGAAGACTCACTCGTCGCCCTCGACGTGCCCGAACGGGTACTGGTCGGCGCCGACGGTCCCGCCACCCAGCCGGTGCCCGGCGCCAGCACGCACGGCCACGAGCACCCCCACGGACATGAGCACTCCCACCCGCACCCCCACGGACATGGGCACCCTCACGGGCACGGGCACGGGCACGGCAACGGCGAGCCGCAGCGCTTCGGCCGTGGCGGGCTGATCGGCCTGGGAGTCGCCGGCGGCCTGGTACCCAGCCCGTCGGCGCTGCTCGTCCTGCTCGCGGCGATCGCGCTCGGTCGGACCGCCTTCGGCGTCATCCTCGTCCTGGGCTACGGCCTGGGCATGGCCGGCGCCCTGACCGCCGCCGGGCTCATCCTCGTCCGGCTACGCGGCCGGCTCGCCAGCCTGTTCGACGGCCGCACCGCAGCTACCACCCGGCTGGTCCACGCGCTGCCGGTCCTCACCGCCTGCCTGGTGCTGGTCGTCGGCGTCGGGCTCACCCTTCGCGCGATCGGCGGCGCCATCTGAGTGCACCGCGCCGTACGCGGGGCCGAGGCGGGAACGCCAGCAGCGGCGAACTCACCCTGGTGTTCGTCGCCGCTTGAGAACTGGATCGGCGGGGCGGCTCGCCAGCCCCGGCTGAGGTCCCGCGCTTGGGTTGCTGGTGATGCGGGCAGAACAGGCAAATCGTCCGGGTGGCTCCGCCGGACTTCAGCGAAGGATCCCCCGATGAGAAGAACTGCCACTGCCGCAGCCCTCGCCGGCATGTTCGGGTTGGCCAGCGTCGCCCTGGCCGGCACGGCCAGTGCCGCAACACCCAGCCTGTCGGCGCAGGACCGCACGTTCATGCAGAGCAACCAGCAGGGCAACCTCGCCGAGATCACCATCGGTCAGCTCGCGCTGCGCCGAGCGCAGTACCCAGCCACCCCCGAGCTCGCCACCAAGACGCTGGGCGACCACCAGGTGCTCAGTGCCCGGCTGAGCGCGCTCGCCGCCCAGTACGGCGTCTCGCTGCCCACCGCCCCCAACCCGACCCAGCAGCAGCTCGCCGCCACCCTGCAGGCGGTGCCCACATCGGGGTTCGACCGGACCTACGACGCCGGGCAGGTCAACTCCCACCAGATGGCGCTGGCAGCCACCAACGCAGAGCTGATGTCGGGTAGCAGCAGCGCTGTCCGCTCCTACGCCACCTTCTACACCCAGCTCGCCACCCCGCACCTGAGGATGGCCGCCGCCGACCTGGCCGCCCTGACCGGGACCCGGCCGGCTGCGGTGCTGGCCGGCTCGGGCGGCCTCGCCGCCACCGGCAGCGGGCCGTCCGACACCGCCCTCGCCGCGCTCGCCGCCGGCGTTGCGGTCATGGCCGGGTCCGGCACGGTGCTGGTCCGCGCGCGGCGCAGCCGCCGGGCGGTCCGCAGCGCCGCCTGACCAGACGCGCCGGGGGTGTCCGGCCGCGGCAGCCTCCGGCAGCCCGTCGGGGCTAGGCCGGCAGGGCGTAGAGCACGACGTTGTCCTGGTAGTGCCCGCTGGCCCGGTCAAAGCGGCCGCCGCAGGTGATCAGCACCAACCGAGGTTGGCCGGCGGCGGTGAACAGGTCGCCCGGCAGCCGGTCCTTGCCGTACAGCCGGGGGGCCTGCACCGCATAGCGCAGCACCCCGGCCGGGGTCTGCAGCACCAGCGCAGCGCCCACCGGTGTCCGGGCCAGCCGGAACAAGGCGCCAGGGCCGCCGCGGTCATCGACATGACCGTCGATGACCACGGTGCCGGCTGGGCTGCCAGGTAGCGGACCACTGGACCACCAGCCCAGCAGGTGCACGTCGCCCGGGACTGCAAGCTGTCGGCCGGGTCCGACACCGACCGGCACGACAGCGGCGTCCACCCCGGCGGCGGGTAACTGCAGCCGCCGGGGAGCGCCGATCACCGTCGGCACCACCGGGTAGCGACCGGTCTGGGAGCTGCTGGGCGCCGTGCTCATATCCGTGCTCGGAGTGGTGCTGGTGGCCGCCGGCACCAGCACCGGGACGGTACCGGCGTCGACGTTCGGCGTGGACGGTCCCCGGGCCAGCTGCACGGCGCCGCCGGCCGCGATCAGTGCGCCCGTCACCAGCCCCGCAGTCGCCAGGACGGTTCGGCTGGGGCGCCCGAGCCGGGCCGGCGGCAGGGGGCGGCGCACATGCACCGTCACTTCGCCACCCAGGACGTGAGCGGCGCGGCAGCACGGCCCATGGTCCCGGTCCGGGCCGGGCAACTCGGGTGGCGTCCGGTCCCGAGGTGCGCTACCGCTACCAGGCCGGCGATCACGCGAGCAAAGGCTCAGCCGAGCGGTGCGGTGAGCTCGAGGTGGATCCCGTCCGGGTCCGAAAAGGACAAGATCGCGATACCGGCGTCGGCGAGGTCGATGACCTCACCATGTGCGATCCCCGCCTCGTCCAGGCTCTGCCGCGCCCTGGCAAGAGCATCCCGCGAGTCCACCATAAAGCTCACGTGGTCCAGCCCGGTGTGCTCAGAGTCGAAAGGCTGGCCGCCTACCGGCCGCAGCCCGAACAACGCACCGGACGGGCTCTGGTAGACCACCCCGCCGTAGAACTGCTCCGGTGACTCGCGCACCCCCGGCTCGTCGACCTGCGCCGACGTGTCCACCGCGACCGGCCAGCCGAAGACCCGGTCGTAGAAGGCCCTGGACCGCCCGATGTCGGTGACGGTGAGACGGACATGGGCGAAACCGGAGCTGCTGACCAGAGCCATGTGCCTGCCCTACCCGCCCGGACTGCTCTCACCCGGCCCGGTCCCCCGCCCGAACCCGCCAGGCGGGCCCACCGCTCTCTCGAAGGCGTCGCCAGCGAGCGCCTCGGCAAGCCGGCCGTCCATTCGGGCGTCGCCTGCGTTCACGGCGGGGCTGGTCGTGGGAGCAGACGCGGCCCTTGGCCGACGCGGCCCGGCAGAAACTGACATTGAGGTGCACCGCATGCGTAGACCGCGAACCAGCACGGCCCTCGCGGAGGCGGCCAGCGATCTCAGTAGTCGAGAAGGTCCGCTCCCGGGGCATTGGTGGGTATTTTGGGCCAGCCGCCGCTAGGTCATGCGCACGTCGCCGCTGGGCGTGCTCGGCCACTTGGGAGTACCAGTCACGTGAGCACACGACGCGACAGCGCAGGCAGGCGCCTGTCCGGGCTGGCACTGCTGGTCGCGCTGCTGGCCGCCGCCGGGGTGCCGCTCGCGACGTTGGCCACCCCGCTGGTGCTCGGCACCGGGCTGGCGACCAAGAGCGTGGCTGAACACTTCGACGCGCTGCCGACCGACCTGCCCGACCCGGTGCTCGGGGTGGACAGCCGAATCCTGGCCGCCGACGGCAGCCTGGTCGCGGTGCTGCACGGACCGCAGAACCGGGTCCCGGTCCGCATCGAACAGGTCGCCCCGGTAATGCGCCAGGCCATCGTCGACATCGAAGACTCGCGGTTCTACTCCCACCACGGGGTCGACTACAAAGGCCTGGCCAGGGCGGCGCTGAAAAACACCCAGGCTGGTGTCACCGAGCAGGGCGGGTCCACACTGACCCAGCAGTACGTCAAGAACGTGCTGCTCAATGACGCCGCAACACCGGACCAGCAGCAGGCCGCGGCCGGCAAGTCGCTGACCCGCAAGATCAGGGAGGCTCGCTACGCCCTGGCGCTCGAGCAGCGCTGGCCCAAGAGCCGGATCCTGGAGGGCTATTTGAACATCGCCTTCTTCGGCAACAACGCCTACGGCATCGGCGCCGCGGCCCAGCGCTACTTCGGAGCAAGCGTCGACCAGCTGAGCTTGGGGCAGTCGGCGCTGCTGGCCGGGCTGGTGCAGGGACCCTCGCAGTACGACCCGCTGCGCCACCCCCAGGCCGCCACCGCCCGCCGCAACGAGGTGCTGGCCCGGATGCGCCAGCTCGGCCACATCACCCCCGCCCAGGAGACAGCCGCCCGCAGCCAGCCGCTGGGGTTGAAGCCGGTCCTGCCGCCCGCGGCAGCCGACCCGTGCCTGAGCTCACCAGCGCCGTTCTTCTGCGACTACGTCCGCCAGATCCTGCTGTCCGACAAGGCCCTGGGCGCCACCCGAGCCGAGCGTGACCACCGGCTGCTCGAAGGCGGCCTGACGGTCAAGACCAGCTTCGATCCTGCGGTGCAACGCGCCGCCCAGCAGGCCGTCGAGGGCACCGTGGAGAAGACCAACCGGGCCGCCGCCACCGAAGTCCTGGTTAAGCCCGGCACCGGGCAGGTGCTGGCGATGGCGGTCAGCCGCGACTACGGCACCGCACCCGGCCAGACCACAGTCCCTTTGCCGACCCAGCCGGCGTTCGGCCCCGGGTCGACGTTCAAAGTCTTCACCCTCACCGCCGCCCTCGCCCAGGGCCTGCCGCTGTCGACGTCGTACTTCGCCCCCGCGTGCTACGTCCCCACCACCTTCAGCATCGGCAGCAACAGCGGACGCAGCCCGTCCGAGCCGAACGCGGGCTGCGCCAACGGGTTCGCCAACGCCGACCCCGCCGAGGCCGCGATCTACGCCATCCCCCAGGCGACGTGGCAGTCGGTCAACACCTTCTACATCCAGCTCGAGGAACAGGTCGGCATCCTCAACGTCGCCGCCATGGCCCGCACCCTGGGCATCCCGGCCGCCCGGCTGTCCAAGGTCGGACCCAACGACGGCTCACTGACCCTGGGCACCGAAGTCGTCAGCCCCCTTGACATGGCCACCGCCTACGCCACCCTGGCCGCCCGCGGGCTGCGCTGCGACCCCCGACCGGTCACCTCGATCACCTCCCCGACCGGCCAGCCGGTGGCGTTCACCGCCCCCGCATCGTGCCGCCAGCTGATCGACCCTGGCGTGGCCGACACCGTCACCAGCGTCCTGGAAGGAGTACTGACCAACGGCACCGGCTACCCCAACGCCGCCACCATCGGCCGGCCCGCCGCCGGCAAGACCGGCACCAACGAAGCGTTCTCCAGCGCCTGGTTCGTCGGCTACACCCCCCAGCTGTCCGCCGCCGTCGAGCTCGGCGACCCCCGCGGCGGCCCCACCCACCCCCTGACGGACATCACCATCGGCGCCCAGAGCTACGCCCACGTGTACGGCGGCGACATCCCAGCACTGATCTGGGGCCGGACCATGTACACCGCACTGACCGACCAGCCCTACGCCGAGCTACCCGTCCCCGCGCCTGCCACCGGCTGACCAGCGCAACCCGCGCTTGGCGAGCCGTGATAGCGGGCCGAGTAGCGACCTCGTGTCCGGGTAGGAGGTGTTTGTCCCGACTAGCGATGGTCCGGTTGAGCAGAAAAGAACCTCGATGAGGCCAGCATCAACGCCCACGAACGCTCTGACGCCGGCGTGTACAGCAGCAACCTGGTGGGCCTGTACCTCGCCCCGACGACGACGACGTCGGTCGACCGCGACCCGGCCCGCGGCCTGCGCGGGACATTCGACCCCACACCGACCCCGCTGCGTCCGCATCCTCCCGAGTCCATGCAGTAACCCCGGACAGGTAGCGGGCGGGCGCACCTGCAACCACACACCCGTGCCAGGCCGCGCACAGCAGGCCGCGACTCCCCCCGAAGTGAGGCGGGCATGACGACCCTCGATCAGGAGACGGCCGGCTTGTTCGCCGGTTCCTACCCGCTTGGGCGCCTGCTCGGGCGCGGCGGCATGGCAGACGTGTACGCCTCGGTCGATGCCCGCACCGGCGACCCGGTCGCCGTCAAGGTGTTCCGCGACACCGACCTCGGCGGCGCCGACCGCCGCAGCGCCGAGGTACGGACGCTGACCGGCTTGCGGCACCCCAACCTGGTCGAGCTGATCGACGCCGGCACCCAGGACGGCTGCGAGTTTCTGGTGATGGCCCTGGTCGAGGGACCGACCCTTCGCCAGGCGTGCCGCCACCGGCGGCTGCCGCTGTCCCGGTCGGCGCAGATCGCAGCCGCGGTCGGCGACGCTCTGGCCTACGTGCACGCCGGCGACGTCGTGCACCGCGACGTCAAACCCGACAATGTGCTGCTCGGCCCCGGCCCGCGGGTGCGGCTGGCCGACTTCGGCATCGCCCGCACGATCTCAGCGACCAGGGCCACCCAGAGCGGTCTGGTGCTGGGCACCGCCGCATACCTGTCGCCCGAGCAGGTCACCGGCGCTGAGGTAGGCCCGCCGGCCGACGTGTACGCCCTCGCTCTGGTCCTGCTCGAATGCCTGTCCGGCCACCGGGAGTATCCCGGCGCAGCCCTCGAGTCGGCAATGGCCCGCCTGCACCGCCGCCCGCAGCTTCCCGCCGAGCTGCCCGCCGGGTGGGCCGCGCTGCTAGCGGCCATGACAGCCACCGACCCGGCGGCCCGGCCGTCCGCTGGCAGCGCAGCCGGCGCCCTGCACCAGCTGGCCGCCGCCCCCCACACGACCGTCGCCGCACTCGCCCAAGCCATGGGCGCTCCGCTCCGGCTCCCCAGACCGGCAGTCCCGGCACCACCAGCAGCCGCACCAGCAGCGGTAGCGCCACAACCAGCAGTAGCAGATGCCGACCTCGGGCGACCCGCCGCCGGCGACACCCGCCCCCGCGGCGGGCGGCGCCGCTGGCGCCTGCTCGCCTTGGCAGCCGCGACGCTGCTGGCGCTGATCCCTGCCGGCGTCGCCGGGGAACGTGCACTGCGCTCCGGTAGCTCACCGGGGCAGCCGACCCCGGGCACCCAACGGGCCCCTGTCCCTGGCGTCGTGGCCCACCCGGTCGCCCCACCGGCTCGCCATCAGCCAGCCGACGCCGCACGCCTCGAACCGCCGGCGGCGCAGGCCGCCCAGGCCAGTGCCCCGCAACCCTCAGCCCCAGCTGCCGGGGGCAGCGGCAACACGCAGACCGCCCCCGCGGGTCACGCGGGCGCTAGCTCGCCGCCGACCGCCACCAGCACCCCGGTGGCCGATCCGGCCGGCAGTCCCGGTGCTGCCAGTGCTGCCAGTGCTGCCGGTGGTGCCAGTGGTGCCGGTGGTGCCGGTGGTGCCAGTGGTGCCAGTGGTGCCGTGGGTGGTGCACGCCGGAACGGTCCCGCCAGCAGCTCGACGACCACCAGCGGTCCCGGCCCGGCAGCGGCCGGCTCCCCCGCTGCCCGCGCCGGCTCCAGCCCTGCCGCCAGCACCGGCGGCGCCCCAGCGGGCACCAGCCCCTCGCCCAGCGGCTCCTCTTCTGCTGCGACGCCCAGTTCTGCTGCGACGCCCAGTTCTGCCGCGCCTTCCCGCAGCCCGGGCGACGCCAGTTCCGGGCCGGCGACCTCCGGGGCGACCAGCACCGCCCCCAGCCTCGGCGCACCGACAAGCGCGGCCACCCCCAGCGGGCCCGGCATCACCACCACCACCAGCAGCGGAGCAGGCCAGGGCCCTAGCACCAGCCCGAATGCAAGCCACGGACCGAGCGGCGGCCAGCGTGGTGGCTGACAGCTGCCGGTGGCTGCTGTCCCGCACTGTGTTGTCACCCGCTCGTGGGATGGCCGTCCGCGGCAGGCGCCGATGGGCCACTGCCGTGCCGGCCGGCACGGCCCCAGCCAGATGGAGGTAGAGCCGTGACTTCCTACCCGGCAGCGCCAACACCGGTCGCCGCCGCCATCGCAGGCCCCCCGCAGTCTGCACCCAGCATCGCTGCCGGCAGTCTGAGGATGGACCCGTCGTTCGCCGAGGGGCTGTCGTGTCCCGGCTGCGCCGGCAAGCGCATGACCCGCATCCTGCTAGCGCTGACCGACGGCACCCCCGTCAACATCACCTCCTGCCAGTCATGCACCTACCAGTCCTGGCGGGCCAGCGACAACACGCTCGAACTCGACGGGTTGCTCCCCGCTCAGCGACGCTCGCCCTGAGCCAGCACAGATCCGGCGGCGGCACACACGGCCACCACCACGCCGACTGCTGTCAGTAGAGCGCCCAGCCCTGGCGTGGGAAGTCGGGCAAGGGGGCGGCCAGCTCCGGGCCGGAGCTGTGGACGGTGCAACTGGTCCACGCTGCCGTAAGCGCCGCTGGCTTGGCCTCCAATCGCGGAGCCCGTGCACATGTCAGCCGTCTCAGTCAACTGCCGCCATGGGGAACGTGGCTCACGGCCATGGTCGCAGGCGGCGTTCTGTCGCCCACGTCAGCGTCCACGAACTGATGTCACTCCCCCATTCAGGTGAACCGGCCGGGTGGGCGGGTGCCGACAGGTCCTGTGGGGCCGCCGGTCTCTGGGTGGGCCCGGCGGCCCCCTTTTGCGGTTTCCTTTCAACCAGGGACCCTTTTGCGTCCGCCGCGCCCTGGGTGGGATAGCTGATGGTGTTGCCAGCAACCATGACGCACTCAGAGCCGTCGTGCAGCTGGCTACCGCCGTACAGATACCCGCTGAAGCGGGCGATCTGCCTCCCGAAAGCCCTGGCCTCGTTGCTCCTGGTGATCCGGGACTATGTAGAGCCGGTGGCTGTGGCCTCAGCTGATAGTGAGGCGGTAGAGCGACTGTCCCAAACCTCGCTGAGGTCATCGCCAAGCTGCCCTGATCCAGTTGGTGCTCACCGGAGGGGGTGGGTTCTCCCCGGAGGTCCGGTCACGTTCAAGACCGAGCACGCCAGTCACAATCTCGGCTGCCCTTCGCACGGGCTGTCGTCGCCGACCAACCGCGGTGACGGACGCACGCGCCGACCTAGACAGCAGCTGCAGCAGGCCCAGGAGGGCTGGCTGACAGGCCCTGGGGCGCTTCCGTAGCGTGGCTCTGTTCCCGTCAAGGAAGGGGCGCCTGGTGCTGATCTGGGGATTTCGCGCCACCAGCGTCGTATTGACGACCGCGGTCTACGTCTGCGACCGGTGCGGCACCAACGCTGCCCACCGACTCGCCAAGCGGTCCGCCGGTTCACGCTGTTCTTTGTGCCCCTGTTCTCGGTGAGCACCACCTATGTCGACACCTGCACCGCCTGCGCCCGGGACATCGAAGTAGCCAGCGCGCAGGCCAAAGCCGCGGTAGCACAACGGCGGGCGGGCCAGCAGCCGCCCTGAGCTCCCGCCGGGGATGGCCCTTCCCCCGACCGGACGCAACTGGCCCCTGCTCCTGCCCCAAGCCGCCCGGCAGCCGAGCTGCACTTCGGCGCAGCGCGCTGACAGCCGCCGCTAGCCGCAGGCGCCAACCGACATCGTTCACGGGACCCAGTCCGGCGGTCGTGGTGCGGGCTCAGATCATAAGCAGCAGTTCGAGCACCCGCTGCGGGCCGTCATGCATCACGTTGTGCCGGGTGTCCCACTCGTGGTAGGTCCACGCTGGGTCGGCGGCAACACGCTGGGCGGTTGAGGTGAAAGGTGAGCTTTCCTGCGGCCAGCCGGTCGCGGCGACGTAGGCCTTGACGGGCACCGAGCGCGCCCGATGTCGCCGGCGGCGCGACCCGGCTTCCGCCGTACGTCGCGCACACCGACCGGGCGCGACCACCACCGGCCTCTGGGGCGCACCTGGGAGCGCCCAGCCTTCGTGGTCGATCACCGCCGCACGAGCCTCTCCGCAGCAGGGCTGTTCTCCTGGCAGCGCCCCAGCTGCCGATGGGTGGGCGACGCCGGGGTGGTGCTAGCTGGTCGCCGCCCCGGCCGTCCCGTTGTGAGAACGGCGAGTCGGCAAGAGCTCCGAGCTGTTCCAATCAGGCCGCTGTCCAGCTCGGCTCGTCGTAGCCCTCTGCGGTGGCCAAGTTCGCGGATCTTGACGAGTCAACCACCTCGCCGGTAGTCAGCCCGCGCGCGCTGGCGAGGTGTCGCAGTCGGGCGGGCGCGGCTGCGGCCACAGCTCCGGGCTCGGGGCCGGTAGGGATTGCAAGTGCTTGAGGGGACCCGGGCCGGCCATGACGTCATCTAGCGGGAGTCAGCCTGGCGACTCGTTCTCCCGGTTCTCCTGGGCTTGCTGCTCCCCGGTGGGTCGCGCTGAGCCGTCACCCGCGGAGGGCTCCTGCGGCGACTCAGGCTGCTCCGCGGTCTCTTCCTGACCTTCGTCGGCCCGTCCCGCCGTGGGACCGTTGCTTGGGGGCATGTCGTCTCTCCTCTGGGTGAACCGCGACGCGTGTTGGCTGCGACGTCTTGAGTCGAGTCTGCCTGCGGGTTCCCCGCGGCCCCCCAGCCGAGCAGAATCAGGCGGGGGACGGCCCGGGCATTGGCGACGGTCTCGACAGTCCCGTGTCCGCGGACGGCGCGCTGCCGGCAGACGTTCTCCCCTCGCCGCTGATCACTAGGCGGGCGTGGGCACGGGTGGCCGCGCTGACCCGGCTAGTGTGCCGGCCGGACGGGCGCTACCTGACGGCGGCGCTCAGCTCGCTGTCGTCGCAGCTCTCGTGCTCGCCGTCGCCTTCGGGTTGCTTGGGTTTGCGGCCGGCCAAGCCCGCTTCATCGCCGACCAGAGGACTGCGGCTGGACGGTCGACTGCCAAACGGACGCGCTCGTTTGCCACAAGAGCGGGCCACAGGAGCGCTGCACCGCCTGATCTGTTGGGCACAAGAGGCATCCTCCTGAGCCGAGCGGCCGCTCATCGGGCAGGCCGATCGTAACCAAGCACCTAGGAGTCGGGCGAACGCTTCCACCAAGGGGGCTATGACACTCACCGTCATCCTGGTCTTCGTCTGGGCCGGCGCCCTGGCCGGGGTGGGTCTGCAGCTGCTCTGGCCTTTCGCTCCGCGGTGGCTGAGTGCCCCGTCCTATGCCGCGCTGGGCGTGGTCGCCGTGTTCGTGCTGCCCGAGCTGCTGCGCCACGGCAGTGTGGTTGCCCTGGCCTTGCTGTGTTCCGGGGGGGTGTACCTGCTGGGCGCGCTGGCCTACGCCACCCCCCGGCCCAACCCGTTGCCGTCAACCTTTGGCTTCCACGAAGTTTTCCACGCCTGCACCGTGGTCGCGGCGACCTGCCACTACATCGGCGTGTGGTTCGCGCTCTACTCCTGATCTGGCCCCTGCCCGACACCTGGTGGCTACGTGCGGCGCAGCAGCAAGCGCCAACGAGCATGCCGACCTGCGTGAGCGTCGCTGCCGGCCGCCGGCCCAACGCCCTCGCCCGGGACCGACCGGCTCGACCACCAGCAGCAGCCCGCCGGGGTGGTCGACTGGTCAACCGGTTGCAACAACGGGTGCAGGGCCGGCCCAGCCGCCCCGCCCAGGGCCGTCGCCGAGCTCGCCTGGTGAGGGCAACCGTCGTGCTCGCAACCCTCGCGGTGCCGCTGGTAGTGCTCGGGACCGCCGCGTTCCGGCACGTGAGGTCACAGCCCCCGCCTGAGCCTTATTGAAACGCTAGATCTCTTCCCGGGCGGACCGCACGCTCACGGCTGCTGCGGGCCGGCGCCAGTGCCGGTTCTGAATTACGAGCAGCCGACAGCCGACGTGGCACACCAGCGCCACCACCGCCCACCAGGCCAGCAGCACCAGCAGGCTGCAGAGCACAAGCGCGCCGATCCCCGTGCACACCCAGAGCGTCACCGACGACACGTCGCCCACTCCCCCAGCAGCGGAATGTGGCCACGTACAGAACGCTGGCGGCGATGCTGCGGCTAGACCACCGGCTCGAATGCGCCTGCCGCGCTCACTTACGTCATCGGCTTGGGGCAGGTCGGGCCAAGCCCGCGCTGGGGGCTCGCCTACGACTGCCGACAGGAACCTCGGGAGGCTGGTTTCCGCCGAAACCAGCCTCCCGAGGCAACCGCTACACCTGACCGACAAGTCATCTCGGTACGCTCCGTCGCGATCTGAACTCGTGGTGCTGATCTCGTGCGGTCCGCCGGGGTGGTGCACGATGGTTGCCTGGCCGTGTCCCCTGGCGGGGAACCTAGCCAGCCCTGGACAGCGCACGTCCGGGAACAGGAATCTCATGAGCAGGATCGGCCGTGAACTACCAGCCATCGAGGTCGTACCCGACCCGGAGCATGAGCCGGTGCCTACCGCACCCGCAGCGGAACCAGCGGCGGACCCGGCACCGGCGCCGGTGCCCTCGCCTGCCCGGGAGCCCGTCCCGGCGTGACCGGCCGGCACCAGGGTTCGGTTCGGGTGGTCCGCACCTTCCGGGTCACCCTCGACGGCCGGCTGCTGGCGGTGACCTTGGCCGGGGCGGACCCGGCCGGGCCGGCCGATGCTGCCGGCTACGCCTGGAGCGACGGGCGCAACGAGGCTGGCTGCCGGCGGCCCGGCCACACGGGTCCGGTGCCTGGCCAGGACTGCACCTGCGGCTTCTACGGCTTCGCCAGCGACGGTGAGCTTCGCCGCTCGCTGACCGACGGCGCGCACGACCTGGCGGCGGTGGTCGCCGTGTCCGGCCGGGTCATTCCCGCCCGCCGCGGGGTGCGGGCCCAGCACGCCCGGATCGAAGCCTTGTGGCTATCGAGGCGGGTCACGACCGAGCTCGCGGCCCGGGTCGCTGCCCACTACCCCAGCGTCGCCCTGTTCCGGGAACGGCAGGCGATGCTCGCCGAGTTTCCACCGACCCGGTTGCCGGGATACCGGCTTCGCCGCGGACCGTCACGGCTGCTGCTGGTGGGCCAGCTGCTGCTTGCCGCCGTCTGGATCGTCGCCGTTGCCGGCAGCTCCGCGCAGCCCAGTCCTGCCCCGGCTGGGGCGACCGGCGCGGTACTGCTGCTGGCGGCATCGGCCGGCGCAGGGCTGGTCGTCGTGGCGCGCCGCAGCTGGCGGTACTGGGCCGGTTCGGTCGTGCTGCCCGCCGTGCTGCTCGCAGCCGGGTTCGTCGTGCCCGGCCTGGCCGGCGAGGCAGTGGCAGGCGCCGCGGTGCTGGGCAACCTGGCGGGGGTGGCGGGCGAGGTGGCCCTGTTCGCCGTCACCTACCACTGCCTAGGCCGCCCGCTGTCCGTCCTCAACCCGCACCAGCCGGCACCGCCGGTGTGGCGTTCCCGCCCCGATTCGCGCTCCGCGGGCATCCGGCTGCTGGCCCTGTTCGCGGCTGACCTGCTGGCAGCCAGCGCAGCCAGGGTCGGCCCCGCCGGTCCGCGCCTGACAGAGCTGGGCGCCGGAGCTGTGCTGACGGTAGCCCTTACGGCGATACTTGCACGCCGGGAAAGGCACCGGCAGCACCAGCTCGGCCTGTGCAGCGCTGCAGCTGGCCTGCTGCTCGGCCAGAGCGCCCTCGCCCTCACCTCACCCGCCCCCACAGCGTCGTCCCAAGCGATCGGTACCGCAGCCATGCTGCTAGTCCTCACCGGCATAGCCATGTACTGGCACGAACCCGCGTCCGGCTAGCCGCAGCTGCGTCGCCGTAACCGGTCAAGACGACCGACCGGCAGCCCGCCACTTGGCACATCTGGCCGAACGATAACCCGGTGGTCCGGATACCCCCAAGACAGACATCGACGTCGTCGCTCTGGCCGGGCGGCGCGTCCCCTCGGCCACCCCCCGACCTGACCACGGTCGCAATGGATGCCGGGGGGTCTACGACTGGACTCGCTCAGCTGCGCTGGCCGTGTCAGCGTGGCCAGTGATGATCTTCGCAAGGGCAACGGCTTGCGGGCACTCCCGGAGAGGCCGAGCCGCATTGACACCGGCCAGGGCGTCGACAGCCCGCCGGTCTGCCGCCAGCTCTTCACGGCGGGAGCACGCGAACCAGGCCGCCGTAAGAGCCAGCATCAGCGCGAACACGGCCAGAAACGGCACGCTCTTGCCGGGCTGGCCGTCCCCGGCGAGCACACCGCCGGCCATGCCTGCCACGCACACCGCCCACATCGACATCAGCGCGCTCCTGCCGGTCAGCAGCGCCTCAACAGGCTGATCGACACCGAAGCGAAGGTGACCGACCTCGTGCGCCGCGAACCACAACTGGGTCAGCTCATCGGCAGCCGCCAGCTGCGGGTTCACCTTGATCCCCATCTGCCCGGTGCCGACGCCCAGAGCGGACGCGTTCGGACAGTCCTGCGACTTCCCTACCGAGATCGCCGGGCGCGGCAGGTCCAGCCGGTCGGCGCAGGCATGGACCAGCCGCCCAAAACGGCGCAACCCCTCGATCACGGCGGGTGGTGTGCTCACGTCGCTCCCCGCCTGCCCTCCGGCGTGGCAGTGCACATCCCAGCCAGCCTGCGGTGCGCGTATTACGTCCAGACTCACCAGGTGGCGGCGACAGAAAGCTGCCCGGCGGCGGGCACGGCCTCCACCCGCAGCACCCGGGCCGCCGGCAGCGCCCGTGCGAGGTCGGCCAGGGCCCCGCCACAACGGCAGCGAACGTGCCGGCTTCCCGGTCGAACACCGCCAGATCCCCCTCGGGCTCGTGGCTGAGGATGACGTCGTCGCACACTGCCAGAACCCGGTCGGCGTCATCGCCGGCGTCGGTGAAATCGACCCCGCTCAGGGTCACCCGAAACGACTGGATGGCCATCACTGCCTCCCGGTGCTCTTACGGGTCTCGGTACACAGTCTCGCGCATCCGCCGCCGGCGATGCCGGGTCGAAAGGGTTGCCGGGCACCGCAGAGGCGCAGCGCATCGCCTGCGCGGTACGGGCGTTCAAGCCTGGACCGTCTGGTCACGGCAGCTCGACGGGCTGCCCGGCGTAGATGTTCGCGGCGAGTTCGTGCAACGCACCGGGCGTGAGGCGCACACCGAGCGGCTTCAGGGCATCGCGCAGTACCCGCTGGACCTGGGCTGCAGAGCGCCCCTGCTGGGAGCGCGCGAGCGATTGCAGGACGGCGTTTGCGTAACGCCGCCGTTGCTCCTTGATCTGCCGGGCTGCCCCACGGTTGCGAGCGGCCTGGGTGAGCGGGCGCTGCGTGGACACGCTGCTCGCGGTCGTGACTGGCATACCGGGTTCCTTCCCGCGCGGACGAACGTACGTGTGTTCGAGTAGAGAGTAGAGGGTTCGCGGCCACAACAAGGGAGCTGATGCAGCGCGTCGTCGCCAGCGAGCTGCAACTCCCGGGTACCTACCGCACGGCTACGTGCTGCACCGCGTCCAACGTCGCGCTACGCACGGCTGGCAGATAGAAGGTCGGCGCCCTACACCACCCTGGATTCTGCTAGGGCAGCCTGCCTACCTGCTACTACCGCCCCTTGTTCTTGCCCTCGCGCCAAGCAACGACGTCCAACACCCGCAGGGCGCTGACGTCCGAGGGAAGGCCAGCAGCGTCGCGCAGGGTTAACAGCCGACCGTGTAGCGCGTGGTCGTGTGCCTGCAGCGCCGCTCGAAGCGGCTCCCACTGATGATCCTGCATGTCGGTGACAGCAGCGATCACCGTGTCCCAGATGGGGAGCAACCGAGGGCGCTTGCGAGCGATCAACTTGCTCGTCGTCGTTCTTCCGAGACCGAGCTTCGTACCGCGCAGGGCGGCCTCCAGGCGCCACACAGCAGATGAGCTATCCATCGGCTCGGTGTGGTCGGCAAGGTCATGGTCGGGTCCTACCGCGGTGAGCAGCTCGGTGAACTCGTCTGCGCGATCGCGGAGCACAAGCCGGGCGGCTCGCGGCGGTACCTCGACGCTGAGGAAAGTCACCGCGACAAGGTCATCAGCGGTGAAGCGATTGGTGTCTGCGGCTCGCGTGCCGGTGCTGTCCCACTGGTCAAATAAGGCCCCTACCGCAGCGGACGGGCCGCCGAACGGCTCTCCGAAGTACCGCCGAAGCAACCCCAGGGCAGCCGCGTCATCGTCCCCGCTCAGGGCGTCAGGCATGCGCATGGTCATCCGATCAGTAGGTCGCCAGGGCACGGAAGGGTTTCTTGAGCCAACCCTGATCATCCGTCGGAAGGGCTGACCATACGAACTGCATCCGGTACGAGAACGCAGCCACTAACACCCTCACACAGTCAGTGTTGCGACCACCGCAAGGACCCAAGCTTCGGCTACCGGACGACCTGGCCGAGCGTGAGCTGACCTGGGCGTATGACCTCTGCGTAGACACCGAAGCAGGCCGCCCGGCCCAGGTCACCCACGACGGTCCGGTGGTGCCTGGCCAAGGCGCTGAGCAGCTGCCGGTCCACCGCTGGTCCCTCGTCTTCGAGGCCGGGCACAACGCACCGCGGGGTGGGCAGGACCACGCGCAGGACGACGTCGCCGATCCTCAGCTCCTGCCCAGGCACCGGATCGCGCAGTACGTCGAGGACGAGGTTGGGTCGGAAGCGGGTCTCGTCCACCTTCGCGCGCTCGAGCTGCCCGGCGAGCTCGGCAAGAACGCCGGTGGTGAGCAGATGTACCGGCCCGAAGTCCACGAAGCGGCCGCCTGGCCGAGCACCGGACACCTCGGTGAGCATCTCCTGGCCGGGAACGGCGCCGGTCATCCAGTCCGGCACCAGCCCCGGCTCCTCGGGCAGCCGGCCGTGCAACAGGGCCTGTTCCGGAACAGACCGCGTCAACCGCACCGGCCGCCCGAGGTGCTTTCTGAGGAGCGCGTCGGCCTGTTCGCTCCCGGCAACCGCATGCCGACCCTGCACCTGAACGACAACCTCGCTGCCGGGCTCGTCGACTTGGGCGGTGACCTCGAGCAGCCGCCCCCACTTCTCCGGGTGCTTCGCGCTGCCGACTGTGCCGTCCGCGTGGTCAAGGCAGGCCCAGCTCCGGTCACCTCGGACGCCCTCGACGTCGATGCGTACTTCACGCAGCCGCTCGCCGTGCGCGCTCTTGAGCGGGTAACGGAACAGCGAGACGACATGGCCCACCCAGACAGTCTCGCCCCTAACGACCGAGACTGGTCCGCGTCACCTGAGCGGGTCGTCCGATAGCCGATCCTTGGGTCCAACGGGACGGCGCAGGGGTGGTGTTGCCCTCCCTGTGGACCGGCGGCTCCTGACCTCGACGCGATCGTCAGAGACGCTGGGCAAGCAGGTAGCCGCGCCGGCTCGGGTACTCGACCCCAGGCGACGGCCGGCGCTGCAGCTGAGCGACCAGCGCGAAGTCCGCGGGCTGCAGCTCGGGCACGACCGGCGCCGGGTCGAGGAAGAACCCGTCGAGCTCGACGGACCGGCCGAACCAGTTCCGGAGGTGGTTGACCTAGCCGGCCTCGAACTCGGCACTGTCGATGTGGAACGCAACCAACAACCAGCCGCCGGGCCGCAGTGCCCTGGACAGCTCCTTCCGTCCTGCCCGGTCAGGTAGATGATCGAGTACACCGCCCCCGCCACCGCCACCGCCACCGCCCCCGCCCACGCGCCGTCGACGACAGGCAGACGCAGCATGGACCCCACCGTGAACGTCAGCTCCGGGGTTCGCTGCCGGGCGATCGCGACCATGGCAGGCGAGAGGTCGATGCCGATCACGTGCGGATGCCGCGCCGCCAGGAAACGGGTAACGTGCCCAGGACCGCAGCCCACATCAGCGAGCGGACCGAGGGCCGCGAGCTCGGCAAAGGCCGTCAGCAACCCCCGGTCCAGCGGCTTGCCGTCCAGCTCGTCCCGCAGCGCAGCGTCGTAGGCACCAGCCAGTGTTGTAAACCGCGCGCACACCGACCGCCACTGGTTTCACCGTCCGGCGGCTGCGCTACGGCCATGGCGAAACGCTAACGGGACGAAAGCACCCCTCGACGACAGTCCCGCGGGACCGGACCGGCCGCCCGGGCCTCCGCTGGCGCCGCAGTCGGCTTACCCGGCGGCCCGGCCGGCGCGCGCGATCGAGTCGGCGATCTGCTCCTCGGTGAGCAGCGGGAACATGCCCCGGAAGCCGTCGTCGGTGACCTGGTTCCAGTCGTAGATCTGGGTGACGCTCGTCCCCCCGCCGGACGGTTCCAGCTCCCAGGTGTAGGTGTGGCCGCGCGCCAGCATGTCGCCGATCTTGTCCTTGTAGCCGTCCGAGGGGTACAGCTCGGGGGCCCAGCCGATGGTGCGGCCTTCCTCATAGACGGTGATCGTGTTGCGCATCTGGTAGTCGCCGAGGTTGGGGTTGTTCATGTTCATGATGAACTGGTCGCCCACTCCGCTGACCTTTCCGGCGTTGCCCTCGGTCCCGCGCAACATCCCGGCGCCGTCGAACTCGGGATGGCGCGATGGTGTGGCCAGTAGCGCAAAGAGCGTCTCCGGCTTGGCATCGACGGTGCGCGTGACTCGGATTGAATCGGCCATGGATCCTCCCAGGTGTGTCCTCTCCCCGAGGATTACCCATCACCCCGGTGGGCGGCAAGCCCGGGCCGGCGGCCGGCCGTGCCCACCCCGCGTGCGCCGAATTGGAACAAGGGCCCACCGCTGGGGGCCCACAGTGCGCCCACAGAGGGCGTCCGCCGATTTCGGGCACGGCCGGGCGAGCGGCGGGCCGCCCCACGAGGTTGTCCCGGAGTTCGTGGAACTTCGGCGGCGGCCCGTTGTTGATCAGGCGGCTTTGACGTCTTCATTCTGACGCTCGGCTACGACGGTTTCGGCGGTGACGCGCTCGAGTTCGGCGGCGAGTT
>JAABUM010003559.1_pt1 | contig 18887 bp, 19 predicted proteins | sample 5559161 | NCBI WGS metagenome assembly JAABUM01 (sample SAMN10711868, study PRJNA513369) | rock metagenome | isolation source: Antarctica rocks | place: Antarctica: Victoria Land, Siegfried Peak nord | reverse complement strand
TCCTGCGCTTCGAGCGTGAGCGCACCTCGGCGTACTGCGACCTCTGCCGCGAGGACCGCAAACGGGAGCAGGCGCGCGAGAGAATGCGCACGATGCGCGCCCGCTTGACAAAACACATACATCGGTGCCCGACTCCGGCCTCGCGCGACAGCCTGCCGCATGGGCCGGCCGGACGCTCCTCGTGCGTGGAATTGCGGCCCAGACGCTTTGGGCCACCGGGCCGACGAACGGCATAGGTCAAAGTTGTTATAGGCCTTTTCCTCCTTCCAGCGGCCTAGGATCCTGCCCGTTGGTCGCACCGCATGGAGCGACCGTGTATCTGTGGCTTATCGACGACTCCTCCCAGTCCCTCCGGTCTCATCTCAGTCAGCCTCTCTTCCTGGCCCAGCCGTCCGACACGACGATCCTCGGCCTCGTCGTGCAACCCGTCACCCCCAATCCCCTGCTCGCCCTCGCGCGCCGGGTGCCTCCGCTCGCGCGCTTTCTCCCGATACAAGGGCAGGTGCCCGGCGGTGTGCCGCATCTCTACCGCATCCGCCTACAGTCAATCGGCTCCACCTCATGCCTCCCCCCATTCTGGTTTATGTGCGCTGCCGGCGTCTTGGCCGGCGTCTTGGTGGATGCCCACCCATAGAGCGTCACCCCACGACCCATGCGCCAGCGACCCCTAGCTACTGGGAAAGAGGATCGCGCCCAGCTCCATCTTTTTCCCGGTAGCCAGCGCCACCCACGGGGCGCTACACTGGGGGCCAGGGCGGCGCGTCCCGGCGATGTATTTGGGGCAAATGTGGACTCACTACGGGTTCTGCTCGCTGGCGCTCGCAAACCCTGCGCTCGACGAGCAAGCAATCGCGTAGCGATTGTGTAGTGAGTACACTTTCGACGGGGCGCCGATTTCGTAGGGATACCGAGCGGAGAGGATCTATGAGGACGGGTAGGCGACGGGCGGTCACAACACTAGGTATGGTATTGGGCCTGGCGTTGCTCGCGGGGCTCGTCGCGGCCGTCGTAGGCCGTCCGTCATCGCCCGCTGGGCCAATATATACAGTGGCGCAGGTGCGCGCCGGCCTCGCGCAACACCCCGCCGCGTGGGCCGGCCGGACGGTCCTCATGCGTGGGGTTGCAGTTGAGTCGTCTTGGGTCACGGGGCCGACGAGCGGCGAGGGTCATTTTTGTTTTGGTAGTAGCCGCTCGCAGTCCTGTTCTTTGGCCGCACCGAATGGAGCGACCGTGTATCTAACGCTTATTGACGACTCTGTCCACCCCGGTCCCATACGCCATATCTTCTTTTTCCGGCAGCCTGAGATGGCGATGATGACCATCGACCTCACCGTGCAGCCCGTCACCCCCAATCCCCTGATCGCCCTCGCGCGCCTCCTCCCTTCGCTTGCGCACTTTCTCTTGGTGGATGCCCAGCCATAGCGTCGCTCCGCGATCCGTGCGCCTGTGACCCCTGGCTACTGGGAAAGAGGATCGCGCCCGCCCCATCCTTTTCCCGGTAGCCCCCGGCACCCATGAGGCGCTACACTGGGAGCCAGGGCGGCGCGTCCCGGCGATGTATTTGGGGCAAATGTGGACTCACTACGGGTTCTGCTCGCTGGCGCTCGCAAACCCTGCGCTCGACGAGCAAGCAATCGCGTAGCGATTGTGTAGTGAGTACACTTTCGACGGGCCGCCGATTTCGTAGGGATACCGAGCGGAGAGGATCTATGAGGACGGGTAGGCGACGGGCGGTCACAACACTAGGTATGGTATTGGGCATAGCGTTGCTCGCCGGGCTCGTCGCGGCCGTCGTGGGCCGTCCATCTTCGCCCGCTGGGCCGGTGTACACGGTCGCGCAGGTACGCGCCGGCCTCGCGCGACAGCCTGGCGCGTGGGCCGGCCGGACGCTCCTCGTGCGTGGGAGTGCGGCCGAGACGTTTTGGGCCACCGGGCCGACGAGTGGTCAGGGCCATCTTTGTGATCCCCGTTTCTTCGGTGGCCATCCGCAGCTCTGCTCCTTGGTCAGAGCGAATGGGGCAACTGTGTATCTGACGCTGATGGACGACTCCGTCCAACTCGATCCCACGCACCCTTTGTTCATAAGCCAACAAGCTACGACGATGAACCTTAACCTCGCTGTGCAGCCTATCGCCCCCACCCCCCTGATCGCCCTTGTGCGTCGGGTGGCTCCGCTCGCGCGCTTTCTCCCGATGCAAGGGGAGGTACCTGGCGGTGTATCCCATCTCTATCGTATTCGCCTACAGCCGGCTGGGTCGGCCCCCTGTGCTCGCCCAGCTGCGTTTAACTGCACTACCGGTGTCTTGGTGGATGCCCAGCCATAGCGTCACTCCGCGATCCGTGCGCCAGCGATCTCCGGCTACTGGGAAAGAGGATCGTGCGCCTCGATCCCGCCCCCTTCTTTTCCCAGTAGCCGGCCGTGTCCGCCAGGCGCTACACTGGGGCCAGGGCGGCGCGTCCCAGCGGCATTTGCTGGCAAATGTGGACTCACTCTACATTTGGCCGGGCGCGGGGCGCCCGCCAAATGTTCCGCTCGCTTGAGGACGGACGGCACCACCCGTTTAAGCGCCGCGCAAAACATACCTTGCTCCCCCAGCGCAAGGCGAGCTACGGGGGGGTAGTGCGTTCAACGCACCCCCCGGTCGGGCCGCCGATTTCGTAGGGATACCAAGTGGGAAAGGACGCAGCATGATGGGAAACGCAGACGCCCGCGCGGGCGGCGCACGAAGGGGACTGATCTGGGTCGCACTGGCAGTCAGTGGCTTTGTATGTGTTCTACTTGGGCTCGTGGCCCCCGCGCGTTTGGCGGTCGCGCGGGCCAGTGCGCCATCCGCCTGGGCGCAGGGATGGGCCATGGTCGGCCACGACCCGCAACAGACAGGACGTAGCATGAGCACGGTGCGTCTGCACCCGCGCCTGATCTTCACCTACACCGATGACGCGTGCGGGACGCCGCTTGTCGACGGCGCTGGGGGCATCTACGCCTGGTGTGGCAAGGGACTCACCGCGCTGACGAGGACGGGCCGGCGTCGATGGCGGGTAGCCCTGGCGCCGGTTGAAGGAGGGCCGCCCGCCCTGGCCCCCAATGGCCTGGTGCTCGCCAATGCGAATGACGGGATGACGACCTATCGCCACCAATTCATCATCGGGCTGGTGGCGGCGACCGGACAGCAGCGGTGGATTATCCACTCTCTGCCCTGGGCATCCGCCCTCGGCGCCGACGTCCCCAACAGTAAAGGCGCGGCGCCGCTGGTGACCGTCGTCAACCTCCTCTATGTGCCGTTCCTTGGCCCATCCCCCTATCACGGCATTGGCGTGTTCGGGCCGGCCGGCCAGTCCCTGCCGCGCCTCGTCCTGCCTGCGGCACCCACGGCCATGGCTGCCGCGCCCGACGGGACCGTGTACGCCATCAGTGGCAATGAACTGGTCGCACATGCCCCAGGCGGCGCGGTGCGCTGGCAGCGCCTCAGCTACGCCAACGCCCTTATGATCGGCGCACGGGGGACGATCTACAGCGCGGACGGGGCCAACGGCGTCGGTGCCTATGCGCCGAGCGGTCGGCTACTGTGGCACTGTACGACGGGGAATGAGGTCATGAGCCTCGCCGAGCGGGCCGACGGGACGGTGCTGGCCCTGAGCCGGACCGGACTGAGTGCGGTGAGTTCAGCGGGGCACCGGCTGTGGCGTCGCCCCGTAGGTGCCCGTTTGGGCACACCTTCCGCGCAGCCCCCGACTATCGCCGTTGATGCCGCAGGCCGCGCTTACCTGGGTAGCGACGATGGCACCGTCCGCGTTATTGCGCCGGACGGCTCCTTACTGTGGACGCTCCCCGCCGGCGGCCCGACCAGCCAGGGTAACACGCCCTCGATCGGTCTTGGTCCCGCAGGGACCCTAGTGGTGGCGCGGACAGACGGACGTCTGAGCGTCTATCAATAAGCGAACGCGCGGATGGCGAGCGCCAAGGTGTGGTGCGTCCAGCCGGTAATGTAACGACTTGTCACTCCTCTTCTCATGCCCTTGGTGATAGCGACGCTTGTTCCAGACGGTGTAGTAGACGTGGGAAGGCATGGTCTTTAAGGAGGTTACGCTGTGAAACGGATAGGATGGCTTGCTCCGCTTCTTGTAGTCATTGCGCTCTTGATTGCATTGCCACCCGTCGCGTATCCAGCTCAGGTGGGAGCACTGCGTCGAGGCGTCATGGTGCCTCCGGCGACGCCTGTGTCAGACATGCCGCTCACCCTTGATGCGCAGCAGGCGCAGGAGGTCGCTGTCCTCGTTGACTTCCTCCGCGCGTACAACGCTGGGCGCGTCGGCACCGCCCTGACGCTGTTCAAGGCGCCATGGGTGTGGAGCGATTGCGACTATCGGCGAGGAACAGTCCTGGCGGGACAAGACAAAGCGTCCTTGACGCGCTGGCTGCGCCAACGAAGCGCAGACCATGATCGGTTGGACATTGGCAGCATCATGGTGGGGACCGCACAGGAGGAGGCGTTGGGCGTGACATTTAAGCGCCGCACCAGCGATACCTTGCGCGCACTCGGGCATCCTCAGGGCATCACCCCGACACTCGGCGCCAAGGTGATTTTCGATAGCCGCGCGGGCATGACAGCACGCCCCTCTATCATGCGCTTCGTGAATGGTCCCTACGGAGGCTCGCTTGATTTCTGTCGCGTCCGTTCATGACTCCTATGGGCACGTTTCCCTGCCAGGCATACCGCAATCATTAGTAAAATTACATATCGTACAGTCGGCTGCATTACTCTATCATAGTCCATTCTTTTCCAGGTAGTGGACCCCGCGGCGCGCCGCGACCATCCCGCGTGAAAATAGGGCGGGGCAGGAGCGTCAGCGGCGGCTATTTTCAGACGAGGCAGAGGTCGCCGGCGAACTGCTGGGGCAAACGAGCGCGAGGGTTAACTGCTCGGCCTATGGCTGCTAATGGTGCTGACAGCTAAACAAATAGCGAGCCGCCGGCGTTCAGCACGCTGACCCGCTCGGCGAGCTGCGGCTTAATGCGCTCAAACTCCTTTTGCGACACCTTCCTGTAGTGCCACTCATCGCTCTAATTAGGCCCTAACGTAGCGAAGGTCGTAATTTCGGCAAGGTAACGGCTATTTCAGCCAAGGAGTAGGCGCGGTCGTCCGTCGTGCCGCTCTCTTTTGTTCGCGGAATGCGCATACGACGAAGTTCTTCGACTCCCGGCACCGATGGAAGGGGGCCGACGCCGGCAAACACCCTTGCACTTCGCAGTCAATGGGCTAAAGCGAAGTCGCTACGTGTGCTCGGCAATGGAGCAACGCGCGTGAGCTTGCCTCAGTTTGCCGAAATTTCGACCTTCGCTACGTTAGGGCCAATTAGGGACTGCTGAACGCGGCGTGTGTGTGCCCCGCGGATAGACGTGAGGCCCACGCGCTCTAGCTCGTGTGCAACATGTCTTTGCCCAATACAGGTTATGCAGAAACCCCCTGTATGGGATGCAGTGAAACTACCTAGTTTCGTAGCACGGGAGAGGGGGCTATGTCAAGAACGAAGGGATGAGCGCGACGAGCAGCCCGTCGCGCTCATCCCTGCCCGGAGTCGTCGCCCGATTCGCTGTCGCCGACCTGTCCCTGGCCCTGACGCCGACGTCCGCTCGCGATGTCGCGGGGCGGCCGCTCGGCGGCCGTTTGGCGCTCGTACTTCTTGCGCGCGCGCTCGTCGGCGATGCGCTGGATTTCCACCTGATGCTCCAGGATCGCCAGCATGTGGTCCCACTGCTCGCGATTGAAGTCACCGGTGGTGACGGCGATCTCGCGCACCAGGGGGTTTTCCAGGGCCTTGCGCAGGCGCTCGTCGCCTGCCGTCGTCGCGGGCAACTCCACGTGCTCGCTGCCCATGAAATAGGCCATCTCGACGCCGAAGAAGCGCGCCAGCGCCGCGACCTTGTCGGCCCCCGGCCCCGTGACTTTGCCCCGGCGCAGCGCGCTGATGTACGAGGCGGACACGCCGACCTGCTCGGCGACGTGGCGCACCGAGTAGGGGTTCCCCGCGGGGTCGCGGTGCGTGTCGAACAGGGTGTTGAGGCGGACGGTGAAGACCTGGTCGCTCTGGCTCGGCTCGCGCGGCGTCCTCGGCATGTGGGCGGTCACCAGAAAAAGTACGGGCGTGCGGTCGATGTGCGGCCTGCGCTTGACACCTCCCTGCGGGGTGCTATACTGGTCTGAGTGTGCAATGTGGTTGTTAGAAAGTACATTGCACGCTCAGCCAGCGCCAGCGCATGCCTATCCGCTGCCCGTAACCCTAGCAGGTTTGGGGCATAGTCCGCAAGCTACGCCCCTCGGCGCAATCTGCTCAGCATGTCCGGGAGGACGACATGGCGACCCATTCAACCGCCTTCGGTGCGCTGCTCAGACACTTCCGCGGCCGCGCCTACATGACACAAGCGAAGTTGGCGGAGCGCGCCGGCTTGAGCCTCGATGCGGTGAACAAGTTAGAGCGTGGCGAGCGCCAGGCGCCCCGCTGCGATACCGTGCATGTGCTTGCTTGCGCCCTCCAACTCACCGCCCAGGATCGGCAAGCCCTCGAAGACGCCGCCTGCCAGCACGCGCGACCGGGGGACGGGCAGGCCGTGGTGTCGCCGCGCATCGCCGCGCTCGTCCAGTCCCTCACGGACCTGCACGCGCGTCAGGCCGCCCTCATCGACGCCTTCGCCAGCGGCAGACCGGACCGCGATCTAGCCGCACAGCGTCGATCCAGGTTCTAACACCGTCCACCCGATCGGAACAAGGCAGGAGCGGGGGGCGTCAATGTGACGCCCCCCGCTCCTGCCTTTCCCCTATCCTCAGCACGCAAGCGCATCGGACGCGCGATCGTGGCAAGTAGTAGGAGCACCTGTCCGTATTTGTCTGGATTTGTCCGGTCGTTGTCTCTTTCGGGAGCCGCCCGTGGGCCTGACACTAGAGTCAGGATCGGACCTGGCCCGGCGCTCTGACACGCGCCCGGCCCACGGGCGGCCCGCTGAGGGGAGGTGAGCAGGAGGCGGGCCACACGGACACCATGGACACCATGGACACCACGGACATCATGGACATCATGGACATCATGGACATCATGGACCCGTTCGGACGCGTGACCCGGCGCCGTTCCGCGCCGTCCACACAGGGCCGCCCCCGCAGGGGGCGGGAGAAAGAGAAGAGACGCGCATTATGCACCAGAGCTTGACCCTCGCGCACATCGCGCACGCCCACACCCTGAGCTTCGCCACGGCGCAGAGCCTCGTCGCCGGCAAGGTCGTCACCTTCGCCGCCATCGTCTCCGTCCTCGGCGCCGCCACCAACCCGTTCGCCAAAGTGTTTGATGGTATCGCCGCCTGGATGGGTGAGCTGGCCCTGCCGGCGACCATCATCGGCCTGGCCATCAGCGGCATCTTCATGGTCCTGCACCACCGCGCCGCCCGCGACATGCTCGTGGGGACGATCGTGGGGTCCATCATCATGTTCGGGGCCTCGCCCCTGGCCACGGCCATCCAGGGCTTGAAGTAGCCGGCGCTCGTCGGCACAGGACGTCACCGACCGCGCCCCCGGCCTCCGTCAGCGGGAGGCCGGGGGCGTTGTTTATGACGCGAGAGAGGACTATTCATGGCGCACCACTGCAAGAGTTCCCAGTACAGCAACATGCGTCCCCGCTACGTCCTGGGGCGCACCATCCCCGAGGCCGTCGGCATCGCCGGCGCCGCCGTCCTGGGCTACGTCGCGTTCCAGCTCACCAAGGGGATGACCTACGCCGGCCAGGGCGGCAAGATGCACCTGCTGCTGATCTTCGCGGCGGTGGCGCTGCCCCTTGTGATCGGCTTCGTGTTCTTCATGGACGGGGCCGAGCCGTACCCGCGCCAGGTCGTCGGCTACCTGCGCCGGCGCGCCGCGGCGACGGTGCGCCGTGCCCCGCAGCGCCTACGGGCGCGCGCCCGCGGCATGGCGTCCGGCGCCGCGCGCCCAGCTCTGCCTGAGCGCACCGTCACCGTCGCACGGCCCGCCGAGGCGACCGACCTGACGGGGCGGCTCATCGCGCGCCTGCGCCGGCCGCGCCCGACCGCGACGGCGGAGGAGGCGCGATGAACCTGGCCAATCGCCTCACGCGCCGCCGGCGGCGCATCGAGGTCCGCCCCGACGGCATCCAGGTGGGGGTGGACGGCCGGCAGCGCGCCGTGCTCGCCGTGGGCGGCGTCTACCACGACACGCAATCCGACGACGAGCGCGACGGGACGGCCGCCGCCGCCGCCGCCCTCGTGGCGGGCCTCCTCCCCGCGCAGGAGGTGCAGCTGCTGGTGCGCAGCAACCCGCTCGACCGGGACCAGCTCCTCGCTCAGGTCGCGGCCGAGACCGCGGCCTGCCCGCCCGCGCTGCACCCCTACCGCGCCGGCAACCGCGCCTGGTGGGCCGACGAACTGCGCGACCGCCACCAGGCGCGGCGCGACTTCTACGCCGTCGTGTCGCCGTTGCCGGGCCGGCACGCGCCGGGCAGTGCGGGCGAGCGCGCCGCCCTCGACGCGGCCGTGCGCGGCATCGTGCGCCACCTGACAAACATGGGCGTGGACACCGCACGACTCGACGGCCCGGCCGTCGCCCACTTGGTGGCGCATAGCCTGCCCGCCGCACCCGGACCCGGACCGGGACCGGGGCACGGACCCGACGGCGCCGTCACCTTCGAGGTGCCCGACCTGACGGGCGACGAGGAACGGGAGCACGTCGTCTTGCCGGACGGCACGCTGGCGCGCACCATCTACCTGCTGGCCCCGCCGCCGGAGACCGACCCTGGCTGGACCCAGGCCCTCGTCGGCGCGGAGGTCCCCTACACGCTGGCGGTGACGCTGCGCGGGCTCGACCAGGAGCGCGAGCGCAAGGGCGCGGCCCGGCGCGACCGCTACCTGGGGGATCAGGTCGCGGTCAGCCGGCACGTCACGACCGACGTGGAGGAGGCGCGGCGCGAGGCGCGCGACGAGGCGCGCCTGCTGCGTGAGCGGCGGCACACGCTCGCCCACGTCGGGGTCTACGTCACCGTCACGGCCCCCGCCGGCGACGTGGCCACGCTCGACGAGCGCGCCGAGACCGTGGCCTCCATCCTCTCCGTGTCGTCGTCGGTGGCGCTGGCGCAGGGACACCAGGAGCCCTTATACCTGGCGACGCGGCCGATCGGCTGGGACAAGGCGCGCAGCGCCTACCGCATGTACGCCGAGACCATCGGCAACGGCATGCCCTACCACCTGCGCAGCCCCGGCACCGCGCGCGGGATGCTGGTGGGCTACACGCCCGAGGGGCGCGAGACCGTGCTGCTCGACTGGGCCGACCCCTCGCTGCGCAACGCGCTCATGTGCATCACCGGCGGCTCGGGCTCGGGCAAGACGGTCCTCGCCCAATTCCTGGCGACGCACATGCTCCAGACGGGGGGCCGCGTCACGGTGATCGACAGCACCGACCACTACGACACGACGCGGCGCGTCGTCGGCGGGGTGCGCGCCCGGCTGGGGCCGCGCTCGCCCGTCGCCCTCAACATCTGGGATCGCGCCGGCATCGACCCCGACGACGAGGATCTGATGGAGGAGAAGATTGCGTTCGTCTGCGACGCGCACGAGGTGCTGCTGGCCGCGATCCCCGGCGGCTACGAGGGCTTCCCGAGCGCGGCCATCGACGAGGGTGTGCGCGCGGTCTACGCGGCTCACGCGGACGGGTCGAGCCCGTTGGAGCGCGAGTTGGTGGACTGGCTCACCTCACAGGCCGAGGACACCGCGCGCTGGAAGGAACACCAGCGCGTCGCGCTCTCCGACATGGCCTACCACCTCCGGCCCTACACCTATACCAACCGCTATGGCGGCCTGGTGGACCGGCCGACGAGCCCCGCGCTGGACCTGGACGCGCCCTTCCTCCAATTCGACCTGCGCGATCTGCGGCCCCGGACGCCGGCGCACGCCTTCGCCATGTTCGCCGTCGCCGAGACCGTCAAGCGCCGGGCGCTGCGCGAGGTGGAGGCGCAGGGGCGTGATGTGGACGCCGAGGACGACGCCGAGCGCATGAGCGAGTTGCTCATCATCGACGAGGGCTGGCACGTCGTGAAGTACCAGGGCGCGGGCGAGTGGATCGAGACCCTGGCCCGGAAGGGCCGGCACTGGGGTCTGGTGCTCGCCTTCATCACGCAGCAGGTCTCGGACCTGACCGAGGACCCGGCCGCGGCGGCGCTGTTCAACCAGGCGAGCATCCAGGTCCTGTTCCGGCAGAAGGACCGGGGCAAGAAGGGCGGGGCGCAGCAGGCGCTCGACTGGCTCGCCGGCACGCTCGACCTCACGGGGCACGAGGTCGCCAAACTGAAGAACCTCAAGAGCGAGCGGGGCGCGTTCAGCGACCTGTTCCTGATCCGCGAGACCAAGGCGGGGCAGGCGGCGCACGGGGCGGTGCGCTTCCCGACGACGCGGCACCACTACTGGATGACCGCCTCGTACAAGGGCGAGCGCCTCAAGCGCGACCGCATGATCGCGGCCGTCGCGCGCGACCATGCTAACCCCACGCAGGAGGAGGTGTGGGTGGCGGTGGACGCGCTCGCCGCCGGCAAGACGCCCGAGCAGATGACGATAGCGACGCCCGAGAGGGCGCAGGAAGGAGCACAGCTATGGGCCGCACGCTAAGGAGCAGCGCGGCGCTCGTCGTCGTCCTGACGGCGCTGGCCGGCCCGTTGGCGCTGCACGCGCGGACGGCCCACGCCGCGAGCGCCCCGCCACCGACCCACACGCCGGTTCCCACGCAGACGCCGTATCCGACCAACACGCCGTACGCTACGGCGACCGCGCGCCCGACCTACACGCCGGTCCCGTCGGCGACGCCGGCGCACCACCCGGCCATCGCGCTGTCCTCGTCGCAGGGGATCAGCACGACGCACATCGTCGCCATCGTGGACGACTTCCCGCCGGCGACCCAGGTGACGCTCTACTGGGACGACACGCCGCATGTGCTAGGCCAGCACGACGTGGACGCGTCCGGCTACACCCGCTTCGACGTGACGATCCCCGACGCCCCGGTGGGGCCGCACGAGGTCCGGGCCGTGGGCGCGCACCACACGACGGCCGGCGCGCCCTACAACGTGACTGGTCCCGTCGTGATCGGCGGGGGCATCCCCGGCATCGACCCCACGACGGGCGGTGTGGCTGACGGCGGATGTGCCGGCCCCCTCGCCTTTCATATCCCCGTCCCCTTCGGCTCCCCTATCTGCATCGACACGCTGGGCGCGATCACGAGTCTGTTCGTCGGCGGCGTGCAAGCCATCGGCGGCGGCGTCAAGTGGGGGCTGGACAAAGTGACGGCCGCGATCGCCGCCCCCGTCATCGCGGTGCTGACCGGGACACCGGACTTCTCTGACCGGGGGAGCTGGCACGAGCTGGGGACGTTCTTCAACAACATGCAGGACCTCGCCTACGGGCTCTACGGCGTGCTCTCGCTGATCGGGCTGTGTAAGTTCGGCCTGGCGCATGTGGGCCGCGCCAACGTGGTCGAGGCGGTCGATGTGCTCTGGCGGGCCGTACTGGGCCTGGTCGCCGTCACGATCCTGCCCGAGGTGCTGCACCTGTGGTTTGTCGGCCTCGGCGATCTGACGAGCACCGTGCTCTCCTACACGGGCGGGACCGACGCCGGCGCGCTCGCGCGCATCAGTATCGACACCAAGACGGCGGGCACGATCTTCGGGTCCGCGGCCGGCGCGGTGTGGGCGAGCTTACTCATGGTGATCTTCGGGATTATCTTCACCGTCGTCGGTCTCGTGATCCTGGTGCTCACGGCGCTGACCAAGCTCGTCGGGCTGTTCCTCTTGGCCACGCTCTACGGTATCTCGCCGCTGATGGTTGCCTGCTGGGTGTTGCCCGAGGCGAGCGGCTTCGCGCGCGGCTGGGCCTCCGCGTTCATCAACACGAGCCTGTGGGGTGTGGGCTACGCCATCGTGCTCAAGATGATCGTGGTGATGGAGTTCGGCTTGAAGATGGACGGCTTCTTACAGCCGCTGTTGGGGCTAGCCGGGCTGATCGTGCTCTACCGCGTGCCCAAGATCATCGCGTCGCTCAATCCGGGCGGGGCCGTCGCGCAAGCGGCCGGGGCGCACGCGCCGGCGGGCGCCGTGACCGGCGTCGCCGCGGCGGCCGCAACAGGTAACGCGGCTAAAGTCGCGGCGGGACTTGTCGGAAAGCCAGGTGGGGCGTGAAACACCTACTTCGTCTCTTCCGTGGTGGCCGCCCCTGGCAAGACGACGCGACCAGCATCGTCCCTCGCACTAGGCTCGTTGGGTTGTTCTTGTCTGCCGGCGTCGTCCTCTGGCTCATCACAATTCTGACGGTCCGGCATCACTTGCTGGCCGGTCCCATCCACGTCGCGCTCGTGCTCATTCTCGCCTCCCTCCTTGTCCTGCTCAGTGGGCGGGGCAAGGGGGCCCGGGGCGATGTGCACCAGCTTCGCGCATTCCTCTCCATCAAGCGCCTACGCCCGCGCGCGCCATTGTGGCAGCGCGTGGCGCTTCGAGCCGGGTGTATAGTTTTAGGAGTACGTAGGAAGGATGGTTAAGTATGAGGTTGGATATGCACAATCAAGGCCCTGGCCCAACGTCCGGTTCCTTCGCGCGACAAAGTGCTGCTGGGGATACACAGCAGTGGGAGTACAGAACCCGGGTTCTACCTGCGAAGAAGATGGACAACCCTCACTATCCCGACCCGCTCAACGAGTTGGGCGACGATGGTTGGGAAATGGTCAATGCCTTACCGGGCAACACGGTAGTGGCCGACGTTATCTACGTCTTCAAGCGTCCCAAGCGCCGCTAGCCCCATATCGTTGCCCCTCAGCATCTGACGCGTGCTCGTCGAGGCGAGAGCCTACCGAGCGCGCGTCATCCGACCAGGCGCGGCGGACCCCTTCCCGCACGCGCCCGCCACTTCCCGGAAACGCGCGTTTCCGCATAGCCACCACCGTCCCCGGTTTTCCCCGCCGCCGGGCGGCGCCCTGTGTGGTCGCGTCCCTGCTCCACACAGGGGCGCCCCAGAGGCGCGAGAAAGACCGCCTGACCCTGGCCGCGCCTCTCATTGACCGCCTCGCCGCCCCAGGCATGGGTGAGAAAGATCGCCCGGCCGCGCGCCTCGTCGCCCTATCCCTGGGGCAAGGGGGGGTGCGATGAGCCAGGGCACACGCGACCTCCCGGTGCCACTTCCGCTGACGCACCCGATCTACCACATCTTGCTCGTGCTGGCCACGGGCGAGCGGCACGGCTATGGCCTCCGGCGTGACATCGCCGCGTCCACCGAGGGGCGCCTGCGCGTGGGCAGCGGGTCGCTGTACCGCTCCCTCGATGTGATGCTGACGGCCGGCCTGATCGACGAGACGCGGGGCACGATCGACGACGCGCCCGAACTGCGGCGCCTCTTCCGGCTCACCGACCTGGGCGAGCGGATCGCGCGGGCGGAGACCGCGCGCCTGGCCCACCTCGTCGCCGTGGCCCGCCGCGTCCCGCGCCTGTGGGACGACCCCGCGCCGGGCGCCGTCGTCGTTTCCCCGACCAATCACTCCCCAGTTAGTCACACCGCGCATAGCGCCTACGGGCGAGAGGAGTCCTAACCATGCGCACAACCCACACGACACAGCCGCCAGAAACGACACAGGCGCCAGAGACAGGTGGAGCGGCCATTGAATGGACCGTCGCGACGGTGCTCTGGCTCGACCCGACGCGCTGGGACGCCGACCGGGCCGTGGTCCCGGCGCACGCGCCGCTCACGGTGCGCGCCTGGCTGCGCGCACTACGCGCCGAAGACGCGCGCGTGGTCGCGGTCTCGCCGCCTATCGACGCGCCGGGACAGGACCACGATCGGGGCCGCGTGCTGACCCTCGACGCGGCCCATGGCCGCTCCTATTTCCTCCTCCCGCCCCCGGCGCACGTGGTCCTCGACGACCTGCTCGACGCGGATACACCGGTGGTGAGGTGAGGCCATGTGGATCTTCGACCAGGACAAACGGGAGGACCGGCGCGACGTCGCCGACCTCAAGGAGCTGCTGAAGACCCAGCTCGCCGCGCTGGGCGAGCGTCGCTACGAGCTGACGCTGCGCACGCGCGACGATCAGGTGTCCTACGCCCACGTCACGCCCGCCGACATCCTTGACCGGGTGCGCGACCTGCGCGCGGTCAATAGGGCCGGGACGGACATCGCGCTCCGGCCGGCCGCGCGCAGCGGGCTGGTGCTGCTGCGCGACGTGCTCGCGGCGCAGGTCGCGGACCTGACGCAGGACGGCTTCCCGCCGGTGCTGCTGACCGAGCCCGCCCCAGGACGGTTCGACGCCTGGGTGCGCGTGGATAGCGTGGGCATCCAACGCGGGTTGCACGACAGCATGGCGCAGGTCCTCGCCGCGCGCTATGACCTCGACACACGCACCGCCGGCGCGGAGCAGGCCGCGGCGCTCGCCGGCTTTACCACGCGCGACGACCCGGACCGGCGCATCCCCCTGGTGAGCGCCGACCGGGAGAGCCGCGTGGCCCCCGCCGCGCTCGACCTGGCCGATTGGGTGTTGGAACACGCCCAGCTCGACCCCGCGCTCGTGGACGACCAGCGCGGCCGCTGGGTGCCGCCCGACCATCGCAACGAGGCCGCGCGGGCGGCGGCGGCCCGCCTCGATCAGGTCTTGGGCGACCGAGACCCAGCCGAGCGGGCGCCGGCGCCGGCGCCAGATCGCTTCACGCATCCGACGCCCGCGCACTACATGGTGGCGGTCTACGCCGACCTGCACGCGGAGCAGCGCGTGGCCCACGCCGTGTCCGGCGCCCCGGACGCGGCGACCCGGGACCAGGCCGCGTCCGCGGCCGTGCGCGCGGCCGCTCAGGAGTTCCATGAGCGGTTCCCCTATCAGCAGCCCGACACCTTCGCGGCCGTGTTGCGCGCGAACGGGGTGGAGCCGGCGACGATCGCGGCGGCCGTGCGCGCTGGCTTCGGCGACCCGCCGCGCGGCCCCGATCAGAGGGCGTTGCGCGCCGAGCTGGGCGGCGCGCTGCGCGCGGCGGGGCTGCCCGTCGAAACGGGTCTGGCTCTCCCGATCCATCCGCACCCCCCCGCGCCGGCGGCGCCGCCGGCGGAACCGCCCTACGCCGCGCAGTTCGGGACGCTGCGCCGGGCGCTCCTCGCGGGCAGTGACGGCCGGCTCGACGAGCGGCAGGCCGAGTGGGGCGCGGCGCACCAGCTCGTGGATACATACCCGCAGCTCACGCGCGACGAGCTCGCGGAGGCCCTCGACAAAGGCGGGGCGTCGGGCCAGGGGCAGGGGCGCACGCCGCCCGAGCGCGACGCCTACATCGCGCGGACGGCGGAGAAGGTGTTGGCCGCCGCGCATGCGTCACCGGGACAGGAGGGACCGGAGCGCGAACGGGAGAGGGGGCAGGACCGTCCACAACGGGCACGCGGCGGCCACGGCCACGGCCGCTAACCAGCGGCCTCTCTTGGCCGGGGCACAGCACGCTGAGTAGATGCGTATGCGTATGCGTAGAGGAGACCACCGACGATGAAGACCCTACGACCCCTGTTCGGGCGCGAGACGCCCGGTCTGGACCTGTCCGCCGCCGCGGTGACCCGGGAGATGGACGCCACGACCGCGGCCTGGGACGCCCTGCTATCCACCTTGGGCGACCAGGGCAACCAGGGCGACCACGCCGCGCCGCGGGCGGTGGCGCACCTCATTGTACGGGCGGGGCGCCCGAGCACCGACCCGTACTACGACAGCATCGCCACCGTGCTGATCGAGCTGGCGCTGGCCCACCTGCACAGCCAGCGCGCGGTGCCCGACGACGACGGTGACGACGACGCGTCGGCGGGCGCGTCCAGCGCAAGTGGCGGGGTGCGCGCCCTGCGCGCGGCGCCCGGCGACGGCGCCCCCGTGCGCGTGGCCGACCTCCGCCGCTTCTTCTTCGACGCGCCGGCGGAGCAGTTGATTGCCACCTTGCAGCACAGCGCGGTCGCCGCGGTCCGCGCGACGGGAGCGGGCCTGCTGGAAACGTTGCGCACGCACGACCGGCTACGCGCGTCCGCGTTCATCGAGGCCGCGGCGCGCGTCAACGCGCTCGCCTACACCCCGCCCCCCACCGTAGATAGGGTGCGGGTGTGATATGGCCAACACAGCCGTCGTTTCCTCCGTGGCCAGCGTGGCCAGGGGCGCGCGGGGCGTCCCGTGAGCCGTGGAGGCGGGTGGGGGGACGCCCGCGACCGCACGCCGCCCGCGCTACCACCCGCGCGCGCCACCCGGCAGCGCCCCGCGTGGATCACCGCCGAGGAGCGCGCGCGGTTCAAGGCGCTCGGGCCGGCGCGCTTCACGGACCCGGCCTATCAGCGGTATGTCCAGTCGTTCCGCACGCACCAAAGCCTGTCCGAGGCCGGCAAGGCGGGATGGGCCGCGACCGTGGCCAAGTATGGCGATGAGTTCGCGCACGATCGCGCGGCCGATAAGCGCCGGGCCAAACCGTCCGGCGACGAGCGCCGCATGCTGCTGCTGCTGCGCCACCTCGACGCCCCGGAGGCGCGGCGCGAGCACAAGGTGGCCCCGCGCACGCACGTCGATTTCGCGTGGCCCGCGCCCGAGCGGCGCCAGGTGATCGAGGTGTACGGCGGCGTCCACTTCGGTCCGTACTTCGACCCGAGCGGGGAGCGCGCGGCCTATGACCGGGCGCGCGAGGAGCGCATCACGGGGTTGGGGTGGGAGATCCTCGTGGTCACGCACGAGGACCTGCGGCGCGAGAACCTAGACAAGACGGTGGGCCTGGTACGGCAATTCCTGGCGTTGGAGGAGAGGCGATGACGACCCTGATTGCGCCCTATGAGCGACACGGAGGAGGAATGGTGATGGAGAGGCTACCCGACGCGGAAGTGCTGTGGATCGTCCCCAAGGCGTGGGAGGACGAGCTGGCGGTGATCGTGATGCGCCCCCTCACGGTGGCCCAGTGGCGGCAGGTCGTCGAGGGCGGCGGCATGACCGTCGAGGTCGAGCCGGAGAGCCGGATCGCGGGCGGGCCGGCCGCGGGGGGATACGTCGTGCGGGTGGACGGCGAGGACGGCCTGCACTACTTCGCGCTGCCCCCGGCGGCGCTGCCCGCGCTCCAGGGGCTGATCCCCGCCGCCGCCTATGACCGACTGCTGGCCGACGCCGCGGAGGGGGAGTGATGGAGACGATGGAGACGATGGAGACGATGGAGACGATGGAGATGGCCGATCCCCCCCTGCTCCGCGTGGACATCCCCGGCGTCTACCCCCCCGAGCCCGAGGCGACGCGGCGCGGCTATTGGGGCTACCCACACGACGATGCGCCGCTGTCGGCGACGGACATGCAGCGCCGCCTCGACGCGTACTTTCGCGTCCGGGGCCATCTCTGGCGCCTCTCTGGCGACCTGCGCAACGTCGTGGACGAGGAGTGGGACCGAGAGCCGGACGCCGCCGTGCTCACGGTGCTCAACGCCACGCTCTGCGACGTGATGAACCATGCCGGCACGACGCTGGGCGACCTGGAGCGCATCGCCCAGTGGGATATCGACCGGCTCGCGGCGCGGCCGCCCACGCCCGCCGCCGCGTGTGACGCGGCGCGGGCCTGGGCGCGGGCGTTCTACACGGACGACACGGCTAGCGCGGGAGCGCGTGTGTGCCGCGGCGCCGACCCCTTTCCCCTGGAGGGGAGCGCCGTGCTTATCCACCTCGCTTTTCCCGGCGTGTTCGGCCCTCCCCCGCTCCCGCACATCCTCGATGTCTGTGTCTTTGCCACGCGGGCGGGGGAGCCGCTCGTCTACCCCGTCCAGGCGGAGCGCGGCTACCACGACCCGGGGCGCTGCCCCTGCCGTCGGGCGCGCCGGAAGCGGGCGGGGAGCGTAGGGCGGGGCGCGGGTAGGACGCCATGAGCCACAACAACGTCGTCCGTGAACACAACGGCGCGCGGGCGCTCTCGTGCGAGGCCTGGCGCTGGTCCGGGGCGCGGGCCGCACGCCTCTTTCCCGGCGCGCCAGCGCCCCCTGTGTGGGGCCGACGACAGCGCGCCGCGACGCCCCTGGGCGCGACGGTGGGGCGGGGACGAGCACCCACCGATCTACCGCACGATACACGCTCGCCGCGCTTTGCGGCAACTGTCGTTGCATGTGGGGGAGATCGTACTTACGGTGCCAGGATGGCACCGGGGCAGAGCGACGGGGGCGTGGTGAAACACACGGGCGAGGAGGCCGTCAAGCGCACGCGCAGCGTGTCGCTGCCGCTCCAGCGGAACAGGCGCGGCCCAATGATGGGAAGGAGCGATAGGCGCGCCGCTATATGCAAATCGCCATACCCCTGGACCCGCGGGCCGGGCGAGACAACGATGGTGAGGTCTCGGCTGGCGGACCAGGAGGAGCTATCGGACGAGACATCGAGCCACCTCGTGCGGCACCATCCCCGGGTCGTGCAGCCCGTCCCGTCGTATCCGTGCGACCAGCCGCGCACGGATACGATCCGGCCCGCCCATGTTTGTGATGGCTGCTGCAGAAGCGCGTGTAGCTGGTCCGCCGTATACGCCTTGTCAGATGGTGCAGGCGCGACGAGGGCGGTGATGAGGATAGCGAGGACGACGAGAGAGAGTAGGCCGATGGCGACACGTTTCATGACGGTCAGTACTCCGAGACGATGGCGGATGGGAGAGCGCGCCCCAACGATACACCGACGCGGCGCTCCTGGCAATGGCGGAGGGGCGACACCGCGCCGCGACGCCCCTACGCATGGGGCTGGGGCGGGGAGCAAGGCATCTTTTGCTTTAAGCAAAAGTCCTCCCGGTCCTCCCTTCGGTCGGTCCGGTCGGGCCATGCGCCCCCGGCCGGCGGGGGCGGCGACACACAGCATCGGGAGTAGGGACGAC
>JAABUM010003558.1_pt1 | contig 18888 bp, 34 predicted proteins | sample 5559161 | NCBI WGS metagenome assembly JAABUM01 (sample SAMN10711868, study PRJNA513369) | rock metagenome | isolation source: Antarctica rocks | place: Antarctica: Victoria Land, Siegfried Peak nord | reverse complement strand
TACTTCTGTGCTGCCTTCGTCACACCTCAGCTCGTTGCCTCCCGCTGTGCATTTCGGTCTGCCTTCGGGCCTGTGCTATAGTCAGCCAATTGACTGCACAGTATGTAACCAAGTCCAAGTCCAAGTACACTTGTTTGCACAAAAGCAACGAGTGTGATCCTGGTCCTCGGACGCCCGGCGGCGAACGAGGACGCGGCGGCGGCGGAGCATGGCGGTGGGCCGTGCTCCTGTAAGGCGGCGGCGGCGGGTGCGGCGGCGGCGGAGGCGGTGGTGGCGGGGAACGTCGGCGCACTGCCGCTGCATATTTCGGAGGTGGAGGACGCGGCGGCGGCGGCGGCGGCGGCGCCCGGCGCGCAACTCGGTCTATCGATTGCTTCAGGAGGCTGCGGCCGTGGAGCTGCGCCATGGCTGTATCACCTGCCACGCAAAACTTTGGTCTTCACACGCCACGAACGGCAGGGCATGCTTTAGTGCAAGGGATGGCTTGAGACTGTCGACTCGATGTTGTCTGATTGGCCAGCTGGTGCTGTTCATCTTCAATGTCTTGGACCGGCGGGTGAAGGTGAACACAGCACGCAGTTGTTAGTACTGCCTTGGGTCACGCTGCTTGGGCTTATGAATGCTGCAAAGTGTATAACCATCAGCTGTGCATTGCTGCGGCAGCGCAAGACATCGTGTCGGCATTATCTCAGCTGCAGCAAAAGGACTCACTCACTATCGGGGTTGGTGGACAACGCCTGGCCAGCAAAGGCCAGCACCAGCAGAGCAGCCAGCCTCCACTCCATCGGCCTTCTGCTGGCAGGCTTCAGGATCCGAGAGTCGCGATCAAAGATGTCAACTTTGACCGGCCGCCGAACACACCGCGAACACTTCCTGTCAATGCAGGAATTTCAAGGTTGCAGAGTTGGGTAGAAGGATGATCTGGGCATTCAGCTGAGCTTTCGCGCAGAATCAATCGACTGATTTACTGAGCAAGAGCTTCGTGGAGCTTCCTTTGTGCCGTGATCACTAAGGTTTGGCAAATCAGATATGCATCCAGATAGCTCGACATGCACATACAGCGATATGTGGCTATATGCTGTGGGCTGAATGTCAATACGGTGTGGCTAGAATAAAATCGTGTAATATCCCCAACCGCCAGTACATTGAGCAAGACAGACTGCGGCGGGCGCTCATTCATCCGCACGCGGCATTGTTCCATTGAGACTAAACTGCTGTCTGCTCGCAAGACAAGATAGCCAGGGCAATCGCCCACTACTTCACTTCCTGATGAAACAGTGGCGACAAACACTGCAGCATTCACAGCTACGGCGCCGGGGGCCCTCCCAGATAGGCATATTGCGCAGGCATTGGGGCGCCTGGAGCCAGCCGCGGTGTGTAGTGGTAGAAACTGGTTGGCCGCCCTGCACGTCGAGGTTCAAATGTATTCTCGCATAAAATCAAGTGGCTGATGCAGCAGAATGCGGGAATCACAGCCCGTCAGGCGCACGCATATAGCACTGAAGATCGAGTGCATTCCCCGTATTGTGAGCCGGGGCAGCTGCAACTGCTGAGAGCGTTAAATCGAGTCAACACGGCGTTGCCTGATTGACAATCAAGGGACGACTGCTTCAAGCGTGGCGGCGGTGGAGGTGGCGGAGGTGGCGGCGGCGGCGGCGGTGGCGGCGGCGGTGACGGTGGTAGGGGAGGCCGGGGCGCAAGTGGGACCCCACCTGCTCCCGGATGTGGGACTCCACCTGCTCCCGGATGTGATGCATGATGTGTGAGCCACTCAGGCGTTCGCAAAGACTGAGCACTGCCAGAGCAGCAAACGACTGTCAGTGACGACTCTGGTGAATGCTCAACATTAACGCCTCAAGCTGCTGCGGTGGTGGCGGACGATGTGCATTTGGAGTTCAAAGTCACGACACACAAGCAGTGAAGACTGTTCAACTGGAACGCCAGCTGCTGTCATTCAAATCAGTGCACCTGGCGGGCAGGCTGCTGCGGCAGCAGCCAGTGCTGCAGACACGTCTCGAGCGGCCTGCAGGTCAGCGCCAGAAGCGCTGGCAGCGCCAGCGGCGACGGCAGCCTGTGGACGTGCAACAGGGTGCTGTCAGGTCTAATTTTAGATTATTGGAGCAATGATTTACTGTTCCTCGCTATCAAAAAATCATGCATACTGCCGCTCATCAGCTGGTCCATCTGCAGAAACACCATGTGAGACTGCGAGTCTGGGACACGCGGAATCTCACTGAGGCAAGCGTCGAGGCGATTGCAGCGCCTGCCGCGGTGGCATCGCCAGTTGCTGTGGCGGCTGCGGCAGCGACTGTGGACGTGGCGGTTGCAGCAGCAGCCCGGCCGACAGCCGCGGCGCCGGCATCGAAAGCCTCAAGTGCGGCGCCGTATGTGATGTTGGTGACGGTCGTGGCAGCAAGGAACGCCAGAGACAAGCCGCTCGCTACGCCTGCAGGAACAACTGGCAGCTATTAGGCAGGGTATCAGTTGGTCTTTGATGCTGCTGATGGACATGGTGCCGCACAAAAGCAACAGCAATGCATTGCACAACTGCTCCAAGCTCCAGCTGCAGTGGCGGAAACGCCAGCAGGCTCTATTTGACAGGACCGAGTGATGTCACCGGGCAGGAGACACGACGCCGTGACTGACATCAGCGCTGACGCGCTGGCCGCGGCGGCTGCAGAGGCGGCGGCGGCGGCCGCCGGGCTGCCTCCGGAAGCGGCAGTGGCAAACGACGCAGCTGACGCCGCACCATCAACGGCTGACGCTGCGAAGCCGGCCAGAGGAATAGCATCTGCGCCATGGCAAACACGACTGTCACCGCATCGTCTGGCAGGGAGAGGTTAAGCAGTAAGCTTCCTAAGCAGCATGCTCTGCTAGCCACGATCGAGAGGCTGAACACTCACTGAGATACACATCAGCGCAACAGCAGCCGCTGGACCTGGGCAGATGAGTAACGGGCAGGAAAGTACGCTGTGTCCTGAGAAATTATTGGCCTGTTCCGGAGCACGAAGGAGCTCTACACGTGCGTACCCCGGTCCATGAGCGAGCCAGCAGCACCTTCCGCGGCGGCTGCCGCCGCCATTGCACTGATGCCAGCGCTGCCAGAGGCGACGGCGCCAACGGCAGCAATGCCGGCGCGGACGCCTGCAGCAGTGCCGCTCACGATGGTCGCCAGGCCGTGCGCATTCGGGGTGCCTGCGAAGAGGTGCAAAGGTCTTCTTTGCGATGGAGCAGGGGCTATTGCTCGTAGACCACACAAGATAACATCAGGATCAACGCCACAAATGCTTCCATGCCAGGATTCCATTGACACTGTGCAGGCTCTGTCACTTGACACTGTGCAGGCTCTGTCACTGCAGGCTCTGTCACTGCAGGCTCTGTCACTGCAGGCTCTGTCACTGCAGGCTCTGTCACTGCAGGCTCTGTCACTGCAGGCTCTGTCACTTGACACTTGACACTGTGCAGGCTCTGCCCACCTGCGGCTGCCAGGCCGCCAGCTGCTGCTGCGCTGCCGGCATGAGGCCCTGCGTCACCGCCGGCGACTGCCCCGCGAACATGGCGCCGCCGTGGAAGCTGCCCTCGTCCGCCGCCGCCAGGCTGCCCTGGCTGCCGTGGCTCCAGCCATGGGCGCTGCAGTTCATCTGCTGCGGCACCGCCGGCGGCGGCAGCGGCATCCCGCTGTTCTGCTGCTGCAGCGGCTGCAGCAGCACCTGATGCTGCGGCTGCGGCTGCGGCGGCTGCATGGTGTGTGACTGCTGCATCTCTGGCACGGGAAGCATGCCTGCGCCCAGCGGCCCGGCCTGGTGGTAATGCACCTCCATTGGCGCCGCCGCCGCCGCCGCCGCCGCCGGGGCCCCGCTCTGCGGCATGTACTGCCCCAGCGCCTGCCAGCGCCCGTCGCCTACGGCCGGTGATAGAGTGAGTCAGCACTTTCATGCCAGCTCGATGGCACCACAGCATGGAGCCATTCAAAGTGCTGCTCTCGGCTGCGCGGCCACTTTCTTTCTCCTCCTGACAAGGTGATAGGATTCATCCAAGGCTGCGGCTCCACACCTTGCTGCACGCCAAGGCTGCTGCCGCCGCCGGCGGGCAGCAGGCGGCGCGGCCAGCGCTGGATGCCGACGCGGCGACAGGCACGCTTCAGCGTCGTCGCGCAGACCCCCAGCCGGTCCGCCGCGTCCCGAAGGCCCAGCCCAAAGTGCGCCTGGAGCGCAGGATCCCAAAAACCATGAGTCATGACACCTCAGCGGCAGCGAGGGTTTAGGGTAAAGGGTAACCGCACAGGTCTAAACCCTAAACCCTGGTGCAGTGAGTTTGAAGAGGCTTGGCGCTCCGGGCGTACGAAGTCACTTGATCAGATCCTAGATAGGGTAGCGATGGGGTTTAGGGTTTAGAGTAAGCGCACAGCGGTGCTCGTTCCCAGGCCCGTGTTTGCGCGACCAAGACGCAGCACATGTCGGCAACCGTTCGTGATGAGCCAGGGCAGGAGGGTTTAGGGTTTAGGGTTCAGGGTTCAGGAGATGAGACGATTCGGACTTCCTCACCTCCAGCTCCTCGCGCTTGAGACGCTTGCCAGGTTTGCCAGACGAGCCGCGGCCCCGCCGCCGCGCTGCACAGCAGGTGGAAGGATGATCGAGTGCCCGTAACTTATTTCCCTGCTTCGTACCATCAGCCGGCAAGTGCATCGCCACGCAAGACGCGGGCATTGACCCTTTGCTTACACGCCGCCTTGTCCTGGCTAGGCTGCAGTGCCGCGCACATGACGCATGTGCACGGAGGGTCTTCACAAGCGATGCGTTTGCATCATTGCACAGTCGACAGGCATGACGACATGATCATGAATCTGCGGCTCGGTCGCTCACGTTGTAGAGGCTGGGTGTCCGCGACCGATGCCTGCTGCGCCATGCCGCTCAGGCTGCTGGTCTCCAGAGCCGCGCCGTGCGCCGCATCGCTGGCAAACATCATGTCCAAGTCGTCCCAGCTGTCGGCCCCCATGCCACCCTGCAGTGCGTCTGTTGGGCCAGACGCATACGGCAAGGGTCAGGACATGCAAATGGTGTGCGATCGCTCGATGGTGTAGGTTCGAGACAGAGCAGCTGGTGCAAGCATAGATGAAGCCTTGCCACATTGGCAACATAAAATAAAAGATAAATTATATCAAAAAGAAATAGAATTTAATTTTTATTTTATCTATTTATTTTGTCTATCTATTTATTTGATCAAAAGAATCAAATCCTTTATTTATTTTATGTGGTCCATGATGCAGGCCGCCATTCGCCACTGCTGCACCCGACCGCATTGCCGCTTTGAGAACAAGTGGGGAAGTGTAGACCCGCACCCTGTTCGTCCATCATGTCCACGAAGCTGGAGTTCGAGGTGGTGAGGCTGGCCGCCGCCGGCAGCTGCTGCTGCAGCGCAGGCGCCTCCTGCATCTGGCGCCGGCATAGGGTTTAGGGTTTAGGGCAAATATCATACTCTGCTCGGAAAGAGGCAATAGACTTTTTCCTAAGCATACGCTTCATGCATGGCATTGGCGCCGCAACCTGGACGCGGCGCCTACACTGGAAATGGGCGAAGCTGTGCATGCATGACTGAAGATATGCCAGCAAACAGTCTCGCATGTGTCTACCTGCATGGGAGCATGGCCAAATCCGTCGGGTCCCGCAGCAGCGCACACGGGCTGCGCCTCCTGCTCGGCGGCGGCGGCGGCCGCCGACGCCACTGCCTGCATCTGCGACGCAACCGCTGCGGCACGCGGCGGCGGTGGCGGCATGCAGGACCCCTGCCGCGCCTGCATGCTGATGGCTGCGGAACGCTGCGGCTGCTTCTTGGCCCAGGCGGGCGCATATATGTAAGGGCCATAGTACGATGATGTCGCCTCCTCCTCAGAGTCCGAGTCCTGTGAATGAGATATTCACATGCGGTTGATGCTCTGAGGAAGCCGAGAGTTCGTCAGGTCAACTCAGCATGTATGCTTTACGCCCGCGGTGCGTCCTGATCATGCACAGCATCCCGGCATTTTGGCGCCTACGCTGCCAACCAGGAGCTGCAGCACATTGCACAGCCGGTGGGGCTCTGCACACCTGGCGGTGCAAGTGGCGTGGCGTGCCGTGCGCAGAGCTGATGGTGGAGCCGCTGCCGGCGCGCATCGGCGCCGGCGGCGGCTGCTTGTCGGGTGGCGACCGCGGGCTCACCAGCGTCGACCGCGGCGACTCCCCCAGCGCCAGCTTGGCCAGGCTGTGCATCGCCGCCTGCAGCCGCGTGGGTGCCGCCGACGGCACCACACTCGGCTCGCATGTATACAGCCCGCTTTTCTGCGTGTGGGGCAGATTAAACAGATTGTACTTTGTCTGGAGGGCGGTCTAGGCTTTAGAGTTCAGGGTTTGCGGGGTCTTTCGATGTTGCCAAGGACACATCCGCCCGATGAAACGCATCGTGACCAGGGACGGTGAGCAGGTGCCGCAGGGTGGGCCCCCCTGCAGGAGGGCGGTCATGGTTGGCATGAACCGCCTGTTCAGCTGCTAAGATCCTCATTTTGAGCCTGGTAAATGGCTCAAGTGCCTGTCTCTGCTGCCACTGCCAGATAATGTGGCGGACCTGCAGGAAGGCGGCCATGGTGGTGATGACCTGCGCCACGTCCATCTCCGGCACCGTCTGCACTATCTCCAGCACGCCCACCGTGCGTGACCGCGACCTCTCCGCAAACAGCGGCAGCACCTGGCAGGAGCGCGGCAGAGGGTAGGCATCAGGCAGCAGGTGTAGCACCAGCGGATGGGCGCAGTGCACACCTTAGCCCAGACCGGGGGCACCAGCAGATATGGCCCCCAGTACCATCAACGCCCCGGAACTGGCAGGTGCAGCCACACTCCATGTTGATTGCAAGGACAGCGAGTGCACTCTAAATCAGGTACTCAAGATGCTGCAAGGGTGCCAAGGCATGGCTCACCAGCACGCTGTGCACGCGGTCGGGCGGCGTGGCCGCCGAGGTGGCGCCCTCCTGCTGCGGCGCTTCCTTCGCCAGCTCCGGCTGTATCAGACACCACGTGTGTCACGCAGAGCTGCGTGCCGCCGCCCGGTGTGCAGAAGAACATAGGCAGTCTGAACTTGCTGGTCCATCTTGGCGCGGCAGTTGTGGGCAGTGCATTGTTATGGCAGATCAGTTCGAAACGTGGGCCGATTGCGCATGATTCAGCACTGCAGGCAGCGCACCAGACCGGAGGTGAAGACGCGGCCGGGGCCGCCCAGCAGCTCCGGGCAGGAGGCGTCGGTGCCAAAGCCATAGCGGCAGCTGATGCAGCGGAACAGTGCCAGCAGGTCACCGATGCCGGCCATACAGAACGGCTGGCCCTGCGGCACCGTAAGAGGGGCATTTGCAGGCGATTTGCCCTTGGTTCTGCAGCTGACTTTCGTCAGATGCATGCGCATTCCGGCGCAACATGCAGAGACATACTTGTCGAGGTGGGCACTATGTGGTGAGCCGAAGGCATCACACGCCCAAAACATGGCAAATCTACAACGCAGGCACACCTTAGTGTGCAGCGCGAGGCTACAGTCCATCTTCAGCTCTGGAAGCCACACCTGCAGACGCAAACTCCTGTGATGGCGATTGGACCTCACGGTCAGCACGGGGGATGCGCCGCCTGCTGCAGACTGGCGAAGAATGCAATATCGGCATTCAAGACCGCGCATCGGTGGCTTGTGTTCTCGTGTCGCCTTGTTTTGACAGCTCGTCCAGATACTAGGGCAGCACAGCTGTGCGGCCCGAGCACGACACCGCTCCCGGCATACAACCTTGCTTAATGTTTTGACTGTATATACCCACCTGACACAGCGTGCCGTGGCGCTGCTGCTGCGCGACGTTCGCGTATGCGAGGATGGCGCACCACAACTCAGACACGAGCGGGACTTCCGTCCCCTCCGCATCCGGGCCGCAGAGGGCGTGGTTGGTTGCCGTGGCCCGTTTGGCGCCCTCGCTGCCGCCGGGGGCGGCCGGCTCCGCCTCCATGGCGCGTCGGATTGCTTGCGAGTTTCACGTGCTCAGCGTGGGGCTATGTGTCCGGCCGGCCCCGCCGCTCTGAGGGCGCCGCTCCGCTATTAGCTGCCAGAGGGTGTAACAACTGCCGAATTGGCAAGATGCAGCTCCTGTGGCCAGGTCAACCCCCAGTCACCCTTGACGCACAGCTGGCTGTCTCAGATTGCTGCCTGCAGGCACCAAAAGCGCGATCGAGGTGCGGGAAGCTGCTCCTGGAGCTTCGAAACCTCATCTTGCGGCGGTGAATGTAAATAATCTGGACCGAGCGAGCCTCGTGATCGCTGTGCGCGGGCTGCCATACCCTTGTAAGTGTGGCACCCCTCGGACTGCCCATTGCTCCCTCCCTGCGAACTCAGCCAGCTGCAGCGGTCTCTGATTCCCGCGGTCCAATTTCCAAGAGAAAACGCCTGGGGGCAGACCGGACAGCCGCAAGCTGCGTGTTCGACCTGTGCAGACCCTTTCCCTTGATTCATACCAAACATTCTCAGCTCTCCTCCGCATCGAACGCGGTCACCAGCGCAGCGACCGCGCCACAGGGTCCCCGTGCCAGAAAAGCCCCACGTGCAGCTACTGTCCCGGATTCAGCCATGGCAATATTTCAGGGCATCGAGCCCCCAGAGACAGCAAAACAAGCCAAAGTCGTCATCGTGGGCGCTGGGCCTGGAGGCTTGTCCGTGGCGAGGAGCTTGAGCAAAGTCGCGGCAGTGACCATCATCGACGCGTGAGTTCCTCTCATTCCTACAGCAGGTGCCATGCAGACGCTTTTTAACATGGCGTTTCACATCATCCAGTTCACGATCGTAGCCTGTGACATGGCATCGTCGACATTGTCACAAAGCTTCGGATTTCTGCACACGATGGCGGAGCAATTTGGCAGTTCATGGAATCACACAAACGAGTCTCTATAGACTCAGCGACACGGTTGGACCATTGCAGTAAACCTGGCGTGATGTGGATCTGGTTTCATCGCGCATACAATGTTGAGCACCGCACAAGTGACGCCATCGAGCTCGCAGGAATGGGCAGCGGCAGCTGAGACACGCTGAAATGCTTTCGCATTGTCAGACTAGCTATGAGTAGCGTCACAGGATCTCCCGCAACGTGGGAAATGGCGTCAACCCCAGGGTCCGAAGATGCCGAGCCAGTTGCATGTGCCGCCGGTAGGCATTCAACCGCCGCTGACACCGCTACTGTTATTTACTGCCATTGCTGTCTCATTCCCCGCAGGAAGGGCTACCATGAGCTGAACTCGGGAACGCTGCAGATGCTCGTGCAGCCGGGAGCGTGCTCCGGCGTGCTGTTCGACTACAGCCGCATCCCCAACATTGGCACGCTCGTCCGCGGCCGCGTGTTTGCCATTGGCGAGCGCAGCGTGACCCTGGAAACCGGCGCGCAGCTGCCCTTCGACTACTTGGTCCTGGCGCCCGGCTCCACGTACGCGGATAACGCCATCAAGGACGTCGGCGGCACCGCGGCGGAGCGGCAAGCCCTCATCGAGGTACGCACAGCGCCGGTTGTCGTGCAGTACAGCATCGCAGAGCAGGGCCTGCGATTTGGCCTGCTGTGGAGATCGTACTCAGCATGTCGGTTCATTTTTGCAACAAAAAGTCAGCTGAATCGGCGTGAGGAAATGTGTCACACGCGATGACAGTTCCTTCACCGGCGCTGATGTAGCCTGCATCCAGATTGGGCGCTGCAGCTTTAGAGGAATGTTCGTCGGTATTTGGGGTACGTGCATCGCTCGTGATGCTGAGATTTGCCCGGCAAAGCGCGCTGATCTGCGACATGCCCGATGCGCAGGCGGAGCACAAGCGGCTACTCGCGGCGCCCAGCGTGCTCATCATCGGCGGCGGCATCGTGGGTGTGGAGCTGGCGGGGGAGGTGGTGACGCACATGCCGCCAGGCAAAAAGGTCACGCTGGTGACGTCACGCGACCGGCTGATCGCTGACAAGCCTGGACACATTGGGGAGCGGTCGCAGGCGTGGCTGGAAAAGCGCGGCGTGCGGGTGCGCTGTCACCTGTCGTTCTGGTGCACCATTCTTCCAGTTTCTGAGAGTTGGAGGGTACTGCACCTTTCATCTACATAGATGCTCCACCCCCAAGAACACCAGCTGAGACCTAGCATTGCAGGTTCTCAGATTCGAGCAGAAGAGCGCTTGTTGCAGCTGCCGATGCATCCGGTGCAGCCTGCAGCGCTGCTCATATCCTGCTGCGCCAGACGCTCGTCTCAGCTGAAGTTGACGAATCTCAAGCGCTGCCTGCACGACTCATCTGCAGGTCATCTGCAACTCACGGGCGCTGAAGAAGGAGGACGGCAGCTACCAGACAGAGAGCGGCGAGCGGTTAGAGGGTGAAGTGTCGTACATGACGGTGGGCGGGAAACCTAACACTGCCTTCCTGCGCGGCAGCCACATCCCGCTGGACGACAAATACCGCATAAAGGTGCCCGGTTGCACCCCTGTCCAGCTGGCTGGTCGCTGCCAGCAAGGGAACGATGCATGCGTCAGTGCCTGCCTCTGACCGAGCTGGGTGTGCTGTGCTTCTGCGCCAATGCGACTGCCCATGCGGCCGCGGCCAATGTGCTTCCAAGGGCGATGCGAAGCTGGCAGGTCGGCGTCTGGGCAGCTGAAGGCGGCTCAGACACTCATGCGCAAACAAACGGAATTGAAATGTGTGGCTGCTCCGCGCCCGGCCGTTATTGAACGCGCTGCCTTTTCCGTTGCAGGTGGACGAGTGCCTGCGGGTGTTGGGGCACGATCGATTGTTTGCCGTCGGCGACGCTACAGACGTCAAGGAGACGAAGCTGGGGTACCTCGCAAAGGCGCAGGTGTGCCATGGCATTCATCAGGGAAAGACGCTCCTGTAGAGAAGTTTTGCTCAAGCAGACATGCAATTCTCGTCAAGCAGTTTCGTCAAGCAGTTTCATCAAGCTGTTTCGTCAAGCAGGCCTGCAAGTTCCGACGCCGTCAGATCCTGCTTGTCTGCTGCGCGTGAATCCTGTGGTTTCACTGCAGGGTGCCCTGGCGGCGGCCAACATAGCGGCGCTCATGGGCGCGCCGGATGGCCAGGGGGCGGCGCTGAAGGCCTGGGAGTGCCACGGCGGCTATGAGGTGATTTTGGATCTTGTCTGATCATCAGCACGAGTAGTAAACCGGTCTAATCATTGGCAAGTGGATGGGAGAGCGGTTCTCATAAAACCGAGTGTTCTGCGTGCACGGCGTTTAGGTTCCTACAATGGAGCCTTCAATCCTTACAGGCCAACTTCTAATGGCTAAACAGCTCAGCCTAATGCCCAGCAGTTCAGCAAAAGAGACTCTTGGTTGTGGCCGTCCATCCCCGAGACGTCGGTTGTAACACGCGGTCGACCACAATGCTGCAATCATGAGCGGATCCGCAATGCACATCACGCTGGGGCAGGACGACAGCGTCATGGAGGGCTAGTGCTTATGAATCGAGATATCCTGAGGTTTGTACGAAGTGACTAGTGAGTGTGTTTTCCCTACAGCTTGCTAGGGGCGTTGCGATGCTCCTCACGCTGGGGCGAGACAGCCGCGTGGCGCAGGTCTCGTTGAACTCTTTTTTATCTCCCTCTGTGACGAACGTCGTTTCTAACCAGGGGATGTGCTGCTGCTGCAGGTTTTCAGCGGCTCCGCGATGCTAATCACACTGGGGCGGGGCAACGCCATGGCGTCGCAGAACCGCTGCTCCGATTTGCGAGCTCAGATCTAATCAAGTTTGTGTGTCGCCTGCAGTTTGTGAGCGGCTCCGCCATGCTGATCACGCTGGGGCGGGACGATGGCGTGGCGCAGGGCTGGTTCTCCGTCTGGCTGCGCATGATGGGTCCCGACGGATGGTTTCCCGGCTGGCTACGTGCAAAAGTGAGGACGCGTATCTACTCTTTCGGCAGCACTGTCTTTCTGCATGATGCCCCATCCGTGCTCCATGTCTCAGTCGCTCACTCAATGCATGTGCAAGTGGAGGATGTGTCGTTGTGCTAAATTGGGTCTGCGCGCTTTTCCCGCAAATTTGGGAAAAAATCCTGCAAATTTGGGAAAATCCTGTAAAGGCATGGAGCTGCAACTTGCGCTGACGCCAGGCTTCAGGTGTTCAGCTGCAGTGGCCTGCACGGACTTCTGCCTTCAGGTCCATTCCTTTCTCGTCTCGGATCAATGCTAAATGCTAAACCCTAAATTTGCGGCGTCCCTGTGCTATGTAGGAGGGCTTCACGCAGCGGTCGCGCAGCGAGCTGGGCCTGCACGAGCTGGAAGAGCAGCTGGCGGCGGCGCGCATCGTGGACTCCGACCGCCGCATCATCGAACGGGTGCACTGATATATTTACAGTGCCGCGGTGGCACATAGGGTTTAGCAGATGCACTGATGCTGTGTTGGCGGCGCGGCGGCGCTGTGATGCCAATGATCGATTGGCGCCGCGGCGGTGCCGGGACGCGCATCCCAGCGTTGACAATGGAGGCAGCGGCGGCGGCGGCGGGCGGATTCTCATCGGCAGGAAGCCGCTGAGGGTGTTGCACATCACCGGAGCAGCATCGCTCCAGCTGTCAACATATCGCCCGGACGGGGCAGCAGCTTGCAGCGATGATGGTGTTGCGGCACAGGCCAGCGTGATTGCGCTGGAGTATGCCGCATGTGCTTAATCAACTGACATTTGGACAATGAACTTTCAGAACGAGAAAATCTGCATACGCCAGTGTTGTACCGGCACAGCATGCCTCAGCTTTGCGTTCTTCTGTAGAGTGCATGTCCATGCATCGATGACCCCGTGCCGGCGGGGTGCTGCGGCAAATGTACGAGTTGGTAGTCTGATAAATTGTATGCAATTGATCAATTGAGACACTGTTTTGGACTACGGAATTTGAACGGCCTTTTGCAATTTGAGTGTGTTCAAGGGAGGTGTGCAAGTGAAAACTCCAGGACACGAGGTCTCGAAGCAAAGATCAGCATGCCCGAGACGGCGCTCGCGGACATTTGCTGCAGCATGTTGGCGACCAAATCCGCTTGTGTTGCTGAATTAGTCGACTGCCAGCCGAGCTAACCAGTGTTTCGTTGGCTGCGTCAACTCGAGCAAACCACGTGCCGAGTGCTTCCGACACGCAGGTGCATGGACGGCTCTGCCGCACCAATCGAACAGTTTGCATGCATCTTGCGCCGTTGGTCATTTTACACGAGTCAGGTTTACTTTGGAAGGTTCCGCATTCAGGAGCGATTGTTCCAGATGGCGTCCTCAACAACAGCGTGCATCGGCGCGCCTCTCGTAGGAGCCCGCAGCTCATTCCGCGCCGTTACAGCATTAACAGCGCATCCAAAGATTCCTGATCAGCTTGAAATTTGCCCCGACAACTCTGTTGTGTTCCACAGAGCGCCTGCCTGATGTCGCACAGGGGAGCCTTCCCTCAGTAGATTCCCTGTCTCTGAATCGTGTCGCGTTGAAGAACGACCTGCGCTGGCACTCCGTGTGATTCGATTGAATCCAACAAAGCTATGGTCATCTCTGCGCAGGCTTGACGTTCGTGCGCCCTGCGCCATGCCGCGCTGTCATCCGGAGCGCACTGGTGCTGGTGCCTGCTGGTGAGGCGCTCATGCCACTGTCATCCTTTACTCCTCGAATGCAAGCAAAACACCTGGATTCACAAGTCGTCTCGCTCTTCTCTCCGTACCAGCCTGCATCAGCCCGCTTGCTGCTGTCGTCAGCGGCTGATAGCGCCTCCTCTTCGTTGGTGCACCTCAGGAAAGAGAGTCACACGAGCTCCCTCTTCGAATTTATCTGGGCTGGTAATAGGCATCAGACTTCTTGAACGGCTGCAGGAGACGGTTCCTCGGCGCACCTGAAGGACAGGGTGCCTGGCGATGTGACTCCGCCGGGGGAGCTGCGCCCCAGTGTTGCCGGCGGCGGGACCCTCCAGGTGTGCAGCGTTCGATGATGACGCCTCTGCGCCGGCAGGCTTCACATGCAGCTACCGTGACAGACAGACAGCCAGACTGACTGACTGACTGACTGACTGACTGACTGACTGGCTGACACGTTGCGAATGAGCTGTGTGCAGAATGTCCAGAACCGCTAGCGGTGATTTACCATAGTGGCACTATAGTGGCAAATGCCACTATACGGCTCAGCTGAGCTAAATACATATATGCCGTAGTGGCATGTACCATAGTGGCATAGTGGCACAGCGCTGATTCAGTCTCAGGTGGGCGGCGCGGGGTCCGCCGGGCTGGTCATCAACGTGCCCACTGTCTCCAGCAAGCTGCCAGCCTGACCGTCAGTGCGTCCCCAGCCGCATGCAGTCACGCACAGCATGCTCTGGGCTCGCGAGTGAGGTCGTCGGCGTCTTCACATGGTCACGGCATCTCACAGGCTGTAAATTTAGTGATGTGACCGCAGTGATTGGTGCTGCCGTGGCGCAGAGGACGGGAAAGTGGAGGTGACGGACCTGGGATCCACCGACGGCACGTTTGTCGGGTATGCGCTCAGCGTCTGCAGGTTGTGCATGCGACTGCATGACTGTAGACACGTGTCCTTCCAGGTTCAGGCTGCTATTGGTGTTCTCGCAAGTTCTGGTGCAGCCGGTACTGGTGCTCCTGCAGCGCCCATGACGATATAACGCCGGATGCGCGCAGGGGCAAGAAGCTGAAGGCGCAGCAGCCGCGCGAGCTGCCGGCGGGCTCTGCAGTGTCTTTTGGTAAGTCGCTTCTTCCTCATCCGTGTTCTGACCCTTGCAGCAACTCGTGTACAAGCTTGCAGTCGGGGAGAACATGACATCCCAATGGTGATTTGCAGATCCCCCAGGGCCCCCTGAATCTGCATGAAGCAATATTGGACAATACCAATCTCTGCGCATCGGTGATGTTGCAGGTGACGACCACCTGGCGCTGTTCAAGGTGGAGGAGCGCCCTGATGATGCCGACGCGAATGTCGCCATGCCGGCGGTGGAGTCCGCGCCCGCTGAGGGCGCCACGTGAAGGCCACCCATGAAACCTGCAGCAGCATCTGTGATTCGAGAAGAGCGATTCTGCCATTGCCTCCTGGATTCTCTTCGTTGCATGATCGTGGATTTGGAAATGCAGGAGATGTATCGCAGTGAATGCATGGATTATGGTTGCAGGCTATGCATCTCAATCAGATGCAGAACTGTCCGAGACGCCTCTGACATGCGCATTCGGCATGGTTGTCTGCACATGCACGATTTATGAAAGTGGGCAGCTGCCTGCACTGATGTCGTACGTTCCTTCTCCTGTTCCTGTCCCAATTCCAACGTTGACACTGCAGTGCTGCAAAGGTTGTGTCCAATAATACCACTCCCCAAATTCCAACCCCCAAACGACCACGAATATGAGTGAATACCAAAACTTCCGAGTCCGCCGGTTGGATGCACAAGACAGCTCGAGCTGATGAATGGTCGGTGCTGATGACTGATCCGTCGCCCCAATACCGCATCGGAGGTCTGCCAGGCGATCGCCCACTCAAGGGGTAGCACCGCAGCTCCAGGTCATCACGGCGAAGGGGGCAGCCTGCGCTCGTGCGACTGTGCGGCCCCGCACGCCCGCCGCTTTCTTTCGGGTGTGCAGCCGGAGTACGGCACCCGCCAGTACCCGCCCGCAACCCAGCAGCACGCCTTACGCCAGAAACCTGCAGGATGCAGCGCGATGTCAAGACGGGCTGACAGCAGGAAGAGTGGCTGGCTGGCAGCGCGCCTTTCTGTGCAGACAGTGCTTCAGCTGTGCAACCGGGGCGCTGCAAACGTTGGGCGGCTATCACTTGTGCGGCGCATTTCAGGTCACGCGCGTGGACTGGATTGAAATGCCGCCGGCAGGTGAATGGCTGGCACGCACCCGAGCCTCTCGCCATTCTTCTTTGCTGTCTGCAGCATTGATCGAGAGTGCGTATCAAACACAAGCTCTCCAATCATGTGGGCAGGAGGTCAGAGGCGCCACCTTCTCAACGCGGCATTCTGGAGCTTTGCAGGCTTTGACGCTGCCGCGAGAACGACACACGCACGACGGCTGCACGAGGCTCAGCAGGCTTGGCAAACAAGCTAGGCAAGCAGGGAGTCGAATGGACATACCCGAATCAGTGCCTGCGCTTGCTGCGTGCTGGCACCCAGGTACTTCTGTACAAAGTCTTTGATGACTGCAGGAACCACATGGCAATGGATCAGATGCACAGTCCGCAGAAGGCACCCCTGTCAAGGCGAATATGCTGCAGAATTCAAAGCAGAATAAGATGAGTTCGCTTGCACATGCTTCGGTCCGGTGCATCCACCAATGCTGAGCAGCTTGCAGGCGCAGGGCCAGCCCAGCTCAGCTAAGCGGCAGGGAGGGGCGCGCTGCGGCTCGAGTGGAATGGCGCGGGCGGCTCCCCACGGCACCCACCTTGGGAGTGCAGCGAGATGGCTTTGCCTCTCAACTTGTTGAACTCCTTTTTCCCGATGACGTTGCGCGCCTGCACCACCAGCGGCGCGAAGGGCCCCGTGGCGCCCTTGTTGCCCATTCGCGTCACCTCGCGCTGGGGCCTGCCTGCAGCGCATTCAGAAGTGCATAGGTCAGGAAGCGCAGTAACAAAGCTCCCAGTAATCATTGCACATGCTGCAGCGCGCTTGAGCGCACCTTGCGCACCAGTGGCGGCATTGGTCACAGCAGTAGCAGTGGCAGAATATGTGCAGGCAACCTGGCTGAAGCTGTGGTTGCGCAGTTGCGCATCCAAGCTGATGTGGCTGGTATCCAGAGTTCTGTGTGGGGGTTGCGAGGAAGACGCAGTAGCCAGCTTGCACACGTGACCCAGACCAGCCGACATGTTACCACAAGGCAAGCAAGCGGCCAACGAGCGTGAATCAGTGTGCTGCATCCGTTTTGCTGACCCGAAAGGCTGGCCTGACTTTTGGCAGGAGGTGTGCGCAAGCAGTTGCATCACCTGAGCGGATTTGCCGCTCCATGAGCGGGCTGACGGGCAGGGCGGCGCCTGCGAAGCTGTTGCTACAGCATCCCCTGATGCTGCTGCTGGCTGAATAAGAGGGAGCAAGCGCCTGCTGCACCGGTCGCTGCTGTTGCTGCCTGTGCTGTGGTGGGCTGAATGCTACACCGCCACACACATTCTGTGCTGAGGCTCTGCCCTGCACCCCGGAAGCAAACGGCCTCGAGCACACGAGAGGCTGCATCGGACCCAAGTCACCTCGTCTGGCTCTGCTGAAAGTGTCCGCTAGGCAGGACAGACTCGCTGAGCTTCGCAACACACTAATTGATCGATAGGCTGGCGACGCTGTGCACTTCTGCCACAGCTCGTGCACGCAAGGAGTGGATGGCAGGGATGGATCTCCCGGCAAGATGATCTAGTATGGCGGGAAATGAAGTCCACGCGCTGCAAAAATTACAGATGCTCAGCTTCTTGGATGTCTGTGCGCACCGCCTACGTCTGTGATCTGCCTATGACGCACCGCATTGGCATGTGGTGGCAGCTAGCAGCACTGGCGTCGGCGCCGTCGACCGCGCGCCGACAGCGGGCGGAGAAAGAAAGCTACATCTGCTCCCTGCTGCGGGCAGAATCGGAGTACGTGTGGCGGACCTGCGTGATGAAACGTATATTCCGGTCCACTGTATATGCGTGGACATTCCGTGGTGCTGTGATGTTGATGACCGAAGGTGGCGGTAGAGCGCACCTACATCTGGCATGCGGCACGGCGCGCAAGCTGCATCGACGAGGGCGGGTGCCAAACCCAGTACGCACGTCCCTGACTGCATGCATGGTTTTCATCTGCTGCTATCGCCAACTGCCACATAGAGCATGCGCCCGCATCCGCATGCGACTGGTAGGAGTGTGCGGCGCTCGCCCGGCAAGCGGTGCGTCGCGAGCAGGCATGTGGACAGCGGCGGCGTACAATCGCATTCACCACGACAGCCACGGACGTCATGTATATTGTAGTCAAACGCAGCTTGTCTGAATATGTCAACGGAAGCGTGATGCGGGAGCAGCGAAACAACCGAGTGTGCACATTATATCGCGTATTGCATTATATCGCGCGGTGGCCGCAGCTGCGCGGCGGCAGCGGCAGCGAGCGATCAGGGTGGACAAGTCTCCAGTCTGGCGCACAGTACAAGCATATCCATGGAAGTGTACTCTTCCGGTGCAAGCGTCACGTACTGCATTCTAGAATTGTGTGGTCTGCTGAATCAGTCTGTGGGCATTACTCACACATCGCATCTTGAGCGCAAACCACCGATCTCCGGTCAGCCGCGCCTCAATCAAGTTCTGGCATCGTGAAGATCGCCTCGGGCACTTGCCTGCTGGTTTGCGCCGCGCTGCTGACCGTCAGCTGCAACGTCGTCGACGCTCGTCCTCTCGGTGCGCATCTCTTGTGTCAAGAGACGCGCTCCGGCGTTTGCACCTCTTCCCATGCATAGAAAGCCTCAAAAACCTGGTCAAGATACATTTTTAAAGCGTCTGCACACGATTCGTTGGCCTTTCTCAGATTTGATACGCTGAAATGAATGCTATGCCATGAAAGCACGGCCGCCGTCCTCAATTCCGGGATGTGTGGTCCATTTCTTACTTCACTCCATTTTAAAACTTTTGAAATTTTCCGAAAACTTTGTAACTTTTCAACTTTTTGATGTCAACTTTGAACTTCTTAAAACTTTGAAAACTTTGATTTTATTTCAACCTTTTGAAAAGTGCACGAGATGCAGCTTTGCACTGCGGTTGCTTGGTCAACTAGAGAGAGAGATTACACTGTTCAACTCTTACACCGTTATCTTTTTTGCTGAACTGCTGGGCATTAGGCTGAGCTGTTTAGCCATTAGAAGTTGGCCTGTAAGGATTGAAGGCTCCCTTGTAGGAACCTAAACCTCA
>JAABUM010003557.1_pt1 | contig 18888 bp, 19 predicted proteins | sample 5559161 | NCBI WGS metagenome assembly JAABUM01 (sample SAMN10711868, study PRJNA513369) | rock metagenome | isolation source: Antarctica rocks | place: Antarctica: Victoria Land, Siegfried Peak nord | reverse complement strand
AAGCGTCTTGCTCTCGGCGAGCATCAGGCCGATCTCCGCAAGCGTGCCGACCACCCCCGGCCGGCTGAACGTCGCCAGCTCCGTCGTCTTCACCTCGCCCGCGCTGGTCCGCGCCTCCAGTCGCACCGTCCACTGCATCACGCCTGCCGCCCTCATGGTCAGGCGTCAGCCAGGCCGATCAGCCCGAGACAGGCAAGCAAGCAGGCTGCCCCAGGTTTTTGACACTCCCCTCGAGCCCCGGCTCTACCGATCGGCCGACTCGATGTGGCCGCCGAGGTAAACGCGTTCGAGCATGGTGCCCTCGTGCAGGGTTGCGGGTGTTCCTTCGCCGACGATACGGCCGGTTTCCAGCAAGTAGCCATAGTCGGCGTGCCGTAAGGCCTTCTCGACGAGTTGCTCCACCAGGAGCACGGCCACGCCCGTCCTGCACAGATCGCTCGCAACGGTCAGGATCCGATCGACGACAATGGGCGCCAGCCCACCCGAGGGCTCGTCCAGGATCAGTAGCCGGGGCTCGGCGATGACGCCCTGGCCGACGGCGAGGATCTGCTGCTGGCCCCCGCTGAGGCGGGATGCTTGCAAATGGCGCCGCTCAACCAGTTCCGGGAACAGGTCATAGATGCGGCCGAGCTTGGAACGGTCGCCGCGCGGATGGTTCGCATAGGTGCCGATCAGCAGGTTGTCCTCGACCGACAGGCTGGTGAACACGCGGTGGCCCTCGAGCACCGGCACGATGCCGGCCTGCACCCGCCGGCGCGCGGGCTCCTGGCTCATGTCCTGCCCGGCCAGCACGACCCGGCCGCGCGCCGGAATGAGCCCGGAGATCGCGTGCAGGATCGTGCTCTTGCCGGCGCCGTTGCGCCCTAGCATAACCACGAACTCCCCCTGCCGGACGCTGAACGAGGCGCCGTGCACCACCTCGGCCTTGCCGTACGCGACGTGCAGGTCCTCGACCTCCAGCAAGGCGGTGCGCGGCGGGCGCGGGTTCGATGGCTCGCTCATGCGCCGAGATACACGCGGTTGACCTCGGCGTCGTTGCGGACGGCGTCGGGCGTGCCCTCGGCGATGATGGTGCCGCGGTCAAGCGTGGTGACCTTCGAGCAGACCCGGAACACGAAATCGGTGTGGTGCTCCACCAGCAACACCCCGATCCCCGCATCGCCCAAGGTCCGCACCACGGCCTCGAGATGCCCGATCTCCGCCACGGTCAGCCCGCCGGCCGGCTCGTCGAGCAGCAGGAACCGGGGCCGGCTGGCCAGCGCCCGCGCGATCTCCAGAAAGCGCTGTTCAGCGTGCTCGAGCAGCGCGGCCCGGCGATCGATTGCGTGCCCCAGGCCGACGCCCAGCACCAGCTCGCGGGCGCGTCCGCGCAGCGCCTTCTGGCGCCGGCCGACCATCGGCAGCGCCAGCGCGGTCGCCAGGAAGCTGACCGGGGCGTCGCGCCACGTGCCGACCATCGCGTTGTCGAGCACGCTCAGCGAGCCGAGCAGACGCGGTTTCTGGAAGGTCCGCGCGACGCCCAGCCGCGCCCGATGGTGCACGGAGGTCGTGGTGATCGGCGCGCCGTCGAGGACGATCGTTCCGCCATCGGCGTTGTAGTAGCCAGACAGCATGTTCAGCAACGTCGTCTTGCCGCTGCCATTGGGGCCGATCAGTCCATGGATCTCGCCCGCCCGCAGCGTCAGCGAAACGCCGCTCAGCGCGAGGACGCCGCCGAACTGCTTGGTGACGGATTTCGCCTCGAGCGCGGTCACGATGGGTTGCGTGCGAGCACGGCGCGCAGGCGCTCGAGGTCCGGTTGCACGACGTGGCTCTCGTGCCGGGTCCGGCGCGCAAGCCGGGCGGCGGCGAGGCCGACGAGATGGCCGATGCCTTCCGGAATGACCAGAACCACGATCAGCAGCAGCACGCCGTAGAAGAAGTTGCCCAGCTTGGCCAACGGTGCGACCACCTCGGGCAGCAGGGTCAGCACGATCGTCCCCAGGAACGGCCCCAGAATGCTGCCGCGCCCGCCGATGATGATGCAGACGAAGAAGAAGAGCCCGATGTCGAAGGCGAAGGTGTCCGGCGTGATGTAGCTCTGCAGCGCCGCGAACAGCGCGCCGGACAGGCCCGCGGTCACGCCGCTGAACACGAATACCGTCAGCTTGGCGCGGAAGATGGAGATCCCGGCGCCCGAGGCGGCCACGGTGCTTTCGCGCATGGCGATCAGCGCATGGCCCCAAAGGCCCCGCGCCACATTCCATGTCAGCAGCGTCACGATCGCCGCGATGCCGAGGGCCAGCCAATAGAACCCGCCCGGCGTGTCGAATGGCGCGGGAAAGCTCGGAACTGAGAGCCCGGTGCCGCCCCCGGTCACGCTGCCCAGCGCCAGCGAGAGCTCGCCGACGATCAACGAGAAGGCAAGCGTCGCCATGGCGAAGTAGAACCCTGGCAGCCGCAGCGACGGCAGGCCGAGCAGCAACCCGCACAGCCCGCCGGCGGCGCCGGAGGCGGCCAGCGCCAGCAGCGGCGGCCAATCCCACGTGCCGGCCAGTATGGTGTAGATATAGGCGCCGATCGCCAGCAGCCCGACATGGCCGATCGACAACTGGCCGGAATAGCCGACAACCAGGTTCAGCCCGGCGATCAGCACCCAGTATACGGCGATCAGTGCCGCCAGATGCAGCTCGTACTGGTTCGAGATCCAGAGCGGCAGGCTGGCAAGCGCGGCGGCGGTCGCCAGCCCGGTCCCGAGCCGCATCATACCGCCCGCACTCCGCGCTTGCCGAACACCCCCTCCGGCCGGATCAGCAAGATCAGCATCAGCAGCCCGACCGCGATCGTCTGCTGGAATTCGCCGCCGAACCAGTAAGTGGCGAATGCGCTGAGCAGCCCCAGTGCCAGCCCGCCGACGAGCGCGCCCACCGTGCTGCCGAGCCCACCGACCGCGATGGCGATGAAGCCGTTCAGCGTGAGCGTCAGCCCGAGGGCGAAATAGGCGAAGGTGAGCTGTCCGGCGGCAAACCCGCCCAGGCCACCGAGCGCCCCGGAGATCGCGTACGATAGCATGCGCACGCGGTCGGTCGAAACGCCGCGCGCGCGCGCGGCGAAAGCGTCTTCGGACGTCGCCTGGAACAGCTTGCCCCACATCGTGCGGCGGTAGAACAGCTCCAGCCCGGCGGCGGCCAGCACCATCACCCCGATCGGCAGCCAGAACTTCTGGTCGCCCGCCCCATGCGAGAAATCTTGCGGGATGACGCGCGGGAAGCGCCGCGGCTCCGTGCCCCACCAGAGTCCGACCGCCTGCTGCGTCATCGTCGCCAGCGCGAGCGTGCTCAGCAGCCAGAGATGCTCGTCCGACCGCGCCAGGAGTCGGCGCACCGCAACCAGCTCCGTCAGCAGCCCGAACAGGATGCCGATCCCCACCGCGCCGAGCAGCCCGAGCAGGATCGGCCAACCGAGCACGGTGGTGAACCACGCGCCGAACACCCCTCCCAGCATGCAGATATGCCCGGTGGTGACGCTCAGCACTTTCGAGGTGGCATACATAAGGTTGTAGATCAGCGCCGTGATCGCGTAGACCGCGCCGACCGCCAGACCCGACACGATGACGGCGAGCATGGGGGCGGCCAGCACAGGGCGGCTAGTGCGGCGCCGCCTGGTAGCTGCCTTCCTTGAAGGTGTCGGCCGCGTTCATGGCCATGCCGCTATCGGGGAACCCGTTCCGCTCGGTCGGGCTCCAGCTGTAGGTGCCATAGACGCCGGGATAGCCGCTTGTATGCTCCAGGACGTCCTTGATCTTCTGTGGGTCGAGCGAGTTGGCCTTGGTGGCCGCATACGCGATCAGCTTCATCGAGTCGTAGCCGAGCGCCACCCACCAGAACGTGAAGCTGATATCGCCGCCGAGCTTCGGCTTGATCGCGTCCATCAGCGCCTGTGTCGGCTGCGGCAGCTTGCCGTCCACATAGGTCGTGCTGACATAACCGGCGGCAAAGGTGTTCGCCCAATAGGACGGCTTGTTCAGCAGCGCCTTGATCGGCAGCGCCATCAGCGAGGGATGGCCGACGACCGGCACGTCCCAGCCCATGTCGCCACGCGTGTTGAGGATGCGGGCGCACAGGCCGGTCGCGGACGACCATGGCATCACCACGTCGGCCCCGGCGTCGCGCGCCTTGGTCATCTCGTCAGTCAGGTCGGTCTTGTTGGCGTCGATCAAGACCGAATAGACCGGGGTGACGCCCGCCTTCGCCAGCAGCGCCGCCGCGGTCTTGGCGCTCGACGTGCCGTAGCCGGACGTGTCGCCGATGATCGCCACGCGCTTGCGCTTCAGCACGTCAAGCGCGTAGGTGTTCGCCGCCGAGATCCATTGTGTATTCGTGTTGATGGTGCGGAAGGCGAGCGGGTATTTGGCCGGGCTGACCAGCTCGTCGAGCGAGCCGATGATGATGTTGGGCACGCCGGCGCGCGCCAGGGCCGGCACCGTGGCGAGCGCCTCGCCGGAGTTGACCGGGCCGATCAAGAACTGGGCCTTGTCGGAGAAGACGAGTTGCTGGGCGAGGTTGACGGCTTTGACTGGATCGCCGGCGGTGTCGCGCGTGAGCAGCTGGACCGGGTTGCCGAGGATGCCACCCGCCTTGTTGATCTCCTCGACCGCGAACACCACGCCCTGGTTCTCGGCGATGGCGGCCGACGAGAGCGGCCCGGTGAGCGACGAGAGCCAGCCGACCTTGACGGTGTCCTGGGCCACGGCATCCGCCGCTCCGGCCAGGACCAGACAGCATGACGCCGCGACGGCTTTGAAGAGAATGCGCAACGATTTCCCCCCCGGGGTGATCTTCGCCGTTATGGCTCGTTGCCGGCATGGTCGCGTCCCCTGGCGCGGCTTGTCAAGCCGTTTCGTCCACCGGAACGTCTGGATGCCTACCGGTGGCCTGTTTCCGGGGGGTCTGGGCCATTGCACGTCTTTTGTTGCGACACACGAAATGCCGCTTGACGCCGGGCCGATCTGGAGGGCCATAATAGCGCGAGCAGGCACAGACCTGCGCCGGAGGAACGCGCGTGAGTTGGATCACCGGCGTCGGCTTGACGCCTTTCGGCCGCCACGACGGCCGCGACACGATCGACCTGATGAGCACTGCCGCCACGGCCGCGCTCGACGATGCAGGCTTGGCGCGCGGCGAGATCGACGGGCTGATCACCGGCTATTCCACCACCATACCGCATCTGATGCTCTCGACTCTGTTCGCGGAGCATTTCGGCCTATCGCCCGCCTACGCGCACGGCATCCAACTCGGCGGCGCGACCGGCTTCGCCACCGTCATGCTAGCGCACGTGCTGGTCGAGGCCGGCCTGTTGCGCCACGTGCTCGTCGTGGCCGGCGAGAACCGCATGACCGGGCAGTCGCGCGACGCGGCCATGCAGACGCTCGCCCAGGTCGGCCACACCCGGTACGAGATGCCGCTCGGCCCGACCATTCCCGCCTATTACGGCCTGCTCGCCTCGCGCTACATGCGGGACACTGGCACAACCGAGGCCGATCTGGCCGCGCTCGCCGTGCTGATGCGCGACAATGCTGCGACCCATCCGGGCGCCCAGTTCCGCGAGCGGATCACCGTCGCAGACGTGCTCGCGTCGCGGCCGATCGCACCGCCGTTGCGGATCTTGGATTGCTGCCCGGTGTCCGATGGCGGCGCCGCGGTCGTCATCAGCCGCGAGCGGACCGGCGCGGCCGGGGTCCGCATCCGCGGCGCCGGCCAGGCCCACACCCATCAGCACATCTCCGCCGCCCCGAGCTTCAGCCAGTTTGGCGCCGCCCTGGCCGCGTCGCGCGCCGGGCTGGGCGACACGGTCGCGCTGTCCGATGTCCGCTACGCCGCGGTCTATGACAGCTTCACGATCACCTTGGCCATATTGCTCGAGGAGCTCGGCCTGGCGCCGCGCGGCGAGTCCGGCCGCCTCGCCGCCGCCGGGCATTTCGGCCGCGACGGCGCCATGCCGCTCAACACCCATGGCGGCCTGCTCTCGTACGGCCATTGCGGCGTCGCCGGCGCCATGGCGCACCTGGTCGAGACCCAGTTGCAGATGACCGGCCGCGCCGGTCCGCGCCAGGTGCGGGACGCCTCGCTGGCGCTGCTACATGGCGACGGCGGCGTCCTCTCGTCGCACGTCACCCTTTGGCTGGAGCAGACGGCATGACCGACTGGACCATGGGGCAGCCCGCCCTGGCGTATCAGTGCTGCCCCGCCTGCAACGCTGCCTGGTATTTCGCCCGCGATTTCTGCCCGCGCTGCGGGCGTGCGGAACCGAAGACCCTGACCTCCGCCGGGCACGGCGTCGTCCAGGCGATCACCACCGTCACCCGCGCGCCGTCGCCCGAACTGCGCGCGCTGGCGCCCTATCGCATCGCGCTGGTGGACCTGGGCGAGGGCTTCCGCGCCATGACGCATGCGGCGGACGATGTCGGCATCGGCGACGCCGTGATGACGCGCTTCGTGGCGTTCGGCGCCCAAACCATCCCCTACTGCGAGCGACGCCGGTGACCACCGATCTTCGACTCGTCCTCGACCCCGGCTCGATCGCCATCATCGGCGCCTCCGAGAACCCCAACAAGATCGGCGGCCGCCCGGTCGATTATCTCCGCCGTTTCGGCTTCCGCGGCCGGGTCTTCCCGATCAACCCGAACCGGGCCGAAATCCAGGGTCTGACGTGCTTCGCGTCGCTCGCCGCGGTGCCGGAGCCGCCCGACGTCGCCATCATTGCCGTGCCCGGGGCGTCCGCCGTCGCCGCCGTCGAGGAGTGCGCCGCGGCGGGCGTGAAGATCGCCATCATGATGGCTTCCGGCTTCGGCGAGACCGAGGGCGGCAAGCGGCAGGAGCGGGAGATGGCGGCCCGAGCCCGCAGCCGCGGGCTGCGGCTGATCGGCCCGAACTCGCAGGGCCTGGCCAATTTTGCGACCGGCGCCGTCGCCAGCTTCTCCTCCATGTACACCGAGGTGCCGCCCGAGGACGGGCCGGTGGCCATCGTCAGCCAGAGCGGCGCCATGAGCGTGGTGCCCTACGGCCTTTTGCGCGCGCAGGGCATCGGCATCCGTCACTCGCACGCCACCGGCAACGATTGCGACGTGACCGCCTCCGAGTTGGCCATCGCGGTGGCCGCGGACCCGGACATCCGCCTGCTGCTGCTCTATCTCGAGAGCATCCCCGACCCGCACCATCTGGCCGAGGCCGCACGCGTCGCCAACGCGCGCGATCTCCCGATCATGGCCCTCAAGCCCGGCCGCACCGCCGCCGGCCAGGCCGCGGCGCGGTCCCATACCGGCGCGCTGGCCGACGAGGACCGCGTCGTCGACGCGTTCATGCGCCAGCACGGCATCCGCCGGGTGCGCGATACCGCCGAGATGGTCGATGCCGCCGCGCTCTACCTGAAGGGATGGAAGCCGGGCGGCCGTCGGCTGGTCGTGATCAGCAACTCCGGCGCCACCTGCGTCATGGCCGCGGACGCGGCGATCGATGCCGGGATGACAATGGCGGTGCTTGCCGACGAAACCCGCGCCGGGCTGCAAAGCGTGCTGCCGAGCTTCGCCGCGACCGCCAATCCGGTAGACATCACCGCGGCCCTGCTCACCAATAGCGGGCTGTTCAGCGAAATCCTGCCGGTCCTCGCCCGCGACCCGGCCGCCGATGCCTTCATGATCGGTGTCCCCGTCGCCGGCGCCGCCTACGACGTGCCGGTGTTTGCGCGCGACGCCGCCGCCTTCGCCGAGCAGACCGGCAAGCCGCTGACCATCGCCGCGCCGCAGCCGATGGTTTCGGGCCATTTCAAGGCGGCCGGGCTGCCGGTGTTCCCCTACGAGACCCGAGCCATCGGCTCGCTGGACGGTTTCATCCGCCACCATGCGCTGATCGCCCAAGCCCGGGCGCGGCCCCCGCGCCCCACGTCACCCGCTAGCCCCGCCGCCGCAGAAGGCACCCTGCTCAACGAGGCCGACAGCTTCGCCCGCCTCGCGGCCGCCGGCATCCCGGTCGTCGGGCACCGTCTCTGCCACACGCCGGAGGAGGCCGAGGCGGCCTGGCACGCGCTCGGGCCGCGCGTTGTGGTCAAGGGCTGCTCGGCCGACCTCGCGCACAAATCCGAGCACGACTTGGTCCGTCTCGATCTGGCCGACGCCGCCGCGGTCCGCGCCGCCTTCGACGACTGCCGCCGCATCCTCGGGCAGGGTGGCTTCCGCTTCGACGGCGTGCTGGTCGCCGCCATGGCGAGCGGCCGGCGGGAGATGCTGATCGGCGGTTCGCGCGACGCGAATTTCGGCCCCTTGGTGCTGCTGGGCGACGGCGGCAAATACGTGGAGGCCATGCCGGACACCGCGTTGCTGTTGCCGCCATTCGACCGCGACGACGTCGAAGCGGCGCTCGGCGGCTTGCGGATCGCGCCGGTGCTGCGCGGCGTGCGCGGGGAGCAGCCCATGGACATTGCCGCCCTTGCCGCCGCGGCCGTCGCGATCGGTCAGTTGATGCTGGACGACCAGGCCATCGTCAGCCTCGACATCAACCCGATGCTGCTCGGCAGCGCCGGCGCGGGCTGCGTCGCGCTGGACGCCGTCGTTATCCGCACCGAAGGAGCTTAGCCATGCCGACCCGCCGCACGCTCCTGCAGGCCGCCGCCGGGCTGGGTGCGACTGCTCTGCGTCCACGCGCCGCGCGCGCGGACACCTATCCATCCCGAACCGTCCGCGTGATCGTGCCCTACACGCCGGGCGGCTCGACCGACATCACCGCGCGCATTGTCGGCGACAAGATGTCGACGGAGCTGGGCCAGCGCTTGCTGATCGACAACCGGCCCGGCGCCGGCGGCAATCTCGGCATGGACCTTGCGGCGCACGCCAGGCCCGACGGCTACACGCTGGCGATCGTCACCACGGCGCACGCGATCAACATGACGCTGTTCACCAACATGATGTTCGACACGCTGAAGAGCTTCGCGCCCATCGCACTGCTGACCGAGAACCCGCTCATGCTCGTGGTGAACCCGGCCCTGCCCGTGAAGACCGTGCCGGAGCTGATCGCGCTCGCCAAGCAGAAGCCGGGCGGCCTGCACTACGCCTCGTCCGGCAACGGCCAGTCGACCCACCTGGCGGGCGAGCTGTTCTGCAGCATGGCCGGCATCGGCATGGTGCACGTGCCCTATCGCGGCAGCGCGCCCGCCATCCAGGACGTCATCGCCGGCCAGGTCGACATGATTTTCGACACCTCGCAATCCGCGCTGCCGCACGCACAGGATGGCGGGGTGCGCGCCCTGGGCGTCACCTCGCTACAGCGCATGCCGACCCTGCCGGCCACGCCCGCCATCGCCGATACCCTGCCCGGCTACGAAGCGATCGCCTGGAACGGGCTGGTGGCGCCCGCCGGCACCGACACGGCGATCGTCGACGGGCTGAACGCCTCGGTCGTGCGCGCCCTGGCCGAGCCCGACGTCATCAAGCGTTTCGCCGACCTCGGCGCGACCTGCCGCGCGACCAGCCCGGCCGAGTTCGCCGCCTACATGGCCAACGAGATCGACAAATGGGGCAAGGTGGTGAAAGTCTCGGGCGCGAGGATCGATTGATGCGGATGCAGGGCCGCTCGCCGCGTGACGTCTGGGCCGGGCTGGTCTTCGTGGCGATCGGCCTGCTCGCGCTGTCGCAGGTCCGCACCTACCCGATCGGCACGCTGACGGCGATGGGCCCCGGCTATTTCCCGCTGATCCTCTCGGTGCTGCTCGTCGGCCTCGGCCTGACCTCCGCCGCGCGCGGGATGCTACGGCCGGGGCCCGCCCTGGACCAGCGCTGGCCGTTGGTGCCGCTTGCCTTCCTGGTCGGCGGCATCGCGGTGTTCGGCTACCTGGTCGAAGCCAGCGGGCTGCTCTCGGCGGTGTTCGTGCTGGCGATCCTCATCGGCTATCGCGACCTACGCCGACACCCGGTCCAGGTGATCGGCTCCGCCGTGGTCCTGTCGGTCGGCGCGACGCTGCTGTTCGTGCAGTTCCTCGGCATGCCGATCCAGGCGTATTAGGGGGCACCGTTGGGCGTCATCGAAAGCCTGCAGCTTGGCTTCCACGTTGCGCTAACGCCGGAGCACCTGCTGTATTGCCTGGCCGGCGCGGCGCTTGGCACACTGGTCGGCATCCTGCCCGGCATTGGCCCGGTGACGACCATCGCCATGCTGCTGCCGATCACCTTTAAGATGTCGCCGATCGGCGCCCTGATCATGCTGTCGGGCATCTATTACGGCGCCCACCACGCGGGCTCGACGACCGCGATCATGCTGAACATGCCGGGCGAGCCGACCTCCGTCGTGATCTGTCTGGACGGCCACCCGATGGCGCAGCGCGGCCGGGCCGGCGCCGCGCTGTGCGTCTCCGCGATCGGCTCCTTCTTCGCGGGTTGCGTCAGCATCCTCGTCGTCGCCTTCTTCTCGCCGCCGCTGGCCCATGCCGCCTTCGCGTTCGGCCCGGTCGAGAACGCCGCCATGATCATCATGGCGCTGATCACCGCGTCGGCGGTGTCGGACACGCCGATTCTGACCACCATCGCCATGTCAGTGCTGGGCGTTCTGCTGGGCACGGTGGGCACCGATGTCGAGACCGGGACGATGCGGCTGACCTTCGGCAGCTATCATCTGGCCGACGGCGTGAACTTCGTTGCCGTGGCGGTCGGGCTGTTCGCCTTCGCCGAGGTGCTGATGCACCTGTCCGCCCCCGACAAGATCGTATCCGGCACGTTCCGGATCCGCGGGCTGATCCCGACGCGAGCCGACCTGAAAGCGTCGTGGAAGCCGATCGGGCGCGGGACGGTGCTGGGGGCGGCGCTCGGCATCCTGCCCGGCACCGGGCCGCTGCTCGCCTCCTATGCCTCGTACGCGATGGAAAAGCGGCTGGCGCGCCAGCCGGAACGCTTCGGCAAGGGCGCGATCGAGGGCGTGGCCGGGCCGGAGGCCGCCAACAACGCCGCCGCACTCACCCATTTCATTCCGATGCTCACGCTGGGAATACCGGCCGGCGCGGCCATGGCGCTCATGCTAGCCGCCCTGCTGATCCAGGGCATCCAGCCCGGGCCGCAGGTGATGACCAAGAACCCCGAGCTGTTCTGGGGCGTGGTCGCCAGCATGTGGATCGGCAACATGATGCTGCTGGTGCTCAACCTGCCGCTGGTTGGGCTCTGGGTGCGGCTGCTCAGCATCCCGCGGCGATTCCTGTATCCGGCGGTGCTCGTCTGCTGCTGCATCGGCGTCTACAGCGTAACCAACTCGGTGTTCGACCTCGGCGTCGCCGCCGCCTTCGCCGTGCTCGGCATCACCTTCAAGATGCTCGGCTGCCACCCGGCGCCGCTGATGCTGGGCCTCGTGCTCGGCCCAGTGCTGGAAGAGAACCTGCGCCGCGGGCTGAAGCTGAACAACGGCGACTTCACCGTGTTCCTGACCCGGCCGGTCAGCCTGGCGCTGCTGATCCTGACGGTCGTGCTGGTCTATTTCTTCGCCGGGCGCAATTTCAGCTTTGGCCGCGCCGCCACCACCGAAGCGCCGGAACTGGTCAAACTCGAGGCCGAGCAGACCACGCGGGCGGACTAGCAGGAGGAGGAACCGCCATGGCCCAGAAAACGGTGCTGATCGCCGGCGCGCACGGGCTCATCGGCCGCGCGCTGATCGAGCAGCTCGACCATGACCCGGCCGTCGATATCATCGGCCTCGGCCGCCGCGGCGGCGCCATCGGCACCAAGGCCCGCATCGTCTCCGTCGATCTGCTGGACCAAGCGGATTGCGCGGCCAAGCTGGGCAGCCTCGCCGAAACCACCCACATCGTGTTCGCCGCCTGGACGCCGCGCGCGAGCCGGGCCGAGGAGGTTGCGCCGAACCTGGCCATGCTGCGCAACCTGATGGAGACCGTGGCGCCGGTTGCCCGCGGCCTCGGGCACGTGACCCTGCTGCAGGGCGGTAAGGCCTATGGCAGCCATCTCGGCGGCTTCATGACTCCCGCGCTCGAGACCGACCCGCGCCACATGCCGCCGAACTTCTACTACGACCAGGAGGATTATGTGCGCGGCCTGCAGGCCGGCGCCGATTGGGGCTGGACGGTATTCCGCCCGACCGTCGTCTACGGGCTCGCGACGGGAAACCCGATGAACGTGACGACGGTGATCGGTGCCTATGCGGCGATCACGCGCGAGCTGGGCCTACCGATGCGCTTCCCCGGCAGCCAGCAGGCCTATTCCGTGCTGAACCAAGGCGTGGACGCCGGGCTGATCGGCCGCGCCATCATCTGGGCCGGCAGGGCGGAGCGGGCCCGCAACGAGATCTACAACATCACCAATGGGGACCTGTTCCGCTGGTCCCGCATGTGGGCGCACATCGCTCGCGATTTCGGCATGGAGACGGCCGAGCCGCAGCGTTTCCCGCTGGCCGAGTTCATGGCCGACAAGGAGCCGCTCTGGGCGGGCATGGTCGCGCGCTACGGGCTGCAGAACGTGCCCTACCGCGACCTCGTCGCATGGCCGTTCGGCGAATTCGTGCTGCAGCGCGAGTTTGACCACGTGCTGGACACGACCAAGCTGCGCGAGCACGGCTTCGACGGATTCGAGAGCACCTACCGCATGTTCGACCGCCAGTTTGAGCAATTGCGCCAGCAACGCATCCTGCCGCCGCGTCAGCCGGTAGCCCAAGGATGAACATCCGCGAGATGGCGTCCGGACTGCGCTTCCCCGAAGGTCCGGTCGCCATGCCGGACGGATCGGTCCTGCTCGTCGAGATTGAGCGCCGCACCCTGCTGCGCGTGCAGCAAGATGGGACGCAGCATGTGATTGCCCGGTTCAGTGGCGGCCCCAACGGCGCGGCGATCGGACCCGATGGCAAGTGCTATATCTGCAACAATGGCGGCTTCCGTTGGACCGACGACGAGACCGGGCTGCCGCCGATCTTGCAGGCCGACGACTATAGCGGCGGCCGGATCGAGCGCGTCGACCTCGCCAGCGGCGCCATCGAGACGCTCTACACTCGGAGCAACCAGGCGCCGCTGCGTGGCCCCAACGACCTGGTATTCGACCGGCACGGGGGCTTCTATTTCACCGACCTCGGCAAGGAACGGCACCGCGACACCGACCGCGGCGCCGTGTGCTACGCCCGCGCCAACGGCAGCATGATCCGCGAGATTGCCTTCCCCATGGTCACGCCGAACGGTATCGGCCTCTCGCCCGACGAGACGACGCTGTATATCGCCGAAACCGAGACGGCACAGCTGTGGGCGTTCGATCTCGAGGCGCCCGGCGAAGTCCGCCGCCAGCCCTGGCCCTCGCCGTATGGCGGACGGCTCGTCACCGGCAGCCTCGGCTTCCAGCGCTTCGACTCGCTGGCCGTGGACGCGGCCGGCAATATCTGCGTTGCCACCCTGGTCAATGGCGGCATCTCGATCATCTCGCCGGACGGACGCTCGGTCCGCCACGTGCCGATGCCGGAGCGCTGGGTCACCAATATCTGCTTTGGCGGCCCCGACCTGCGCACCGCCTACATCACCCTGTCCTCGACCGGGCGGCTTGTCGCCTGCGATTGGGAACAGGCCGGCTCGAAACTCGCTTACCTCAACGATTAAGCTCAGTCGATCTGCACGGAGGCGACCTCGGCCACATGCTTCCACTTCTCGACCTCGGCCGCGATCACCGCCGCGAACGCGGCCGGGCTGTTGCCGACCGGCACCGCGCCGGTGTCGAGCAGCCGCTGGCGGGTGTCCTTCTCCTGCAGGATGTTGGCGATCTCCGTCGACAGGAACTGCACGATCGGGTCCGGCGTGCGCGCCGGCGCCACGATCCCGAACCAAGCGGCGACGTCATAGCGCGGCACCGTTTCGGCGATGCTCGGCAGGTCGGGGGCGTTCGGGCTGCGCTCGCGCGTGGTCACCGCGATGCCGCGGACCGCATCGCTGCGGATCTGCTCCATGCTGGAGGGCAGGTTGTCGAACGCGATCGGAATGTGCCCGGCCATCAGATCGTTCAGCATGGGGCCGCCGCCCTTGTACGGCACGTGCTTCATCGTGACCCCAGTCATTGCCTGCAGCAGCACGCAGGACATATGCGGCGAACCGCCGATGCCGGTGGACCCGAAGGCGAGCTGGCCGGGATTGTCCCGGGCCTGCTGCAGCATGTCGGCCAGCGTCTTGATCCCGGATCCCGGGCTCGCCGCGATCACGTTGGGCGAGGCGATCACCTCGCTGATCGGGGCGAAATCCTTAATCGGGTCGTACGGCAGGCTTTTGAACACGGCGGAGTTGATGCCGTGGGTGTTGATGGTGACGAACTCCAGCGTCTGCCCGTCCGGCGGCGCGTGCGCGACCGTCTCCGACGCGATCGCGCCGCTGGCACCCGGCCGGTTCTCGATCACGAAGGTGCGGCCGAGCCGTTCTGTGAGCCGCGCCGCGACCAGGCGCGCGACCAGGTCGGTCGTGCCGCCCGGCGGAAAGCCTACGACGATGCGCACGGTGCGCGTGGGATAGCCGCCCGGCCCGGCGGCCCCGAGCGCGGTGCCTGCGGCCAGCAGCGCCAACACGCGGCGGGTGAGGTGCATGCTTCGATCCTCCCGATCTGTTTCGCAGCATGGTACATCGGTTTACGCGGCGCGCCAGCACCAATCCCGTTGCATCACCAGGGACAGAGTGGCAGGCTGAATTGACATTCTGCAGGGCGTAACGGCGCTCCAACCACGAATGGCTGCGAGCAGCCGCGCACGGAGGAATTGTTCACATGGCCAACATTCGCGTCGGCACCGGATCGGCATGGTGGGGCGATCGCGTCGAACCGGCGCGGCTCAACGCGGAGCGGGGCGACCTCGACTACCTTTGTTTCGAGACCATGGCCGAGGCCACCATCTCCGCCGCCCAGGTCCGCAAGCGGCGCGACCCCGGTTTCGCCGGCTACGACACCTATCTCGACGACCGCATGCAGGCCGTGCTGCCCGGCTGCCTCAAGCGCGGCACCAAGATCGTCAGCAACCAGGGCTGGATTAATCCGGACGGCGCCGCCGAGCGCATCGTCTACTGGCTGCGCGAGTTCGGCAGTCGTGGCATCAAGGTCGCCGCCGTGTCCGGCAGCCTGATCACCGATCGCGTGCTCAACGAGACCAACACCATCCTCGAGAACGGCAAGGATACTGGCACGTTGCGCGACAGCATGGTCTCGGCGGAGGCCTATTTAGGTGCCGAACCGATCGTGGACGCGCTGCGCCAGGGCGCGCAGATCGTGGTCACCACGCGGGTGGCGGACCCGTCGCTGTTCCTGGCGCCGATGATGCATGAATTCGGCTGGGACCCGCTGGACCATGCGCGCGTCGGCGCGGGCAGCGCCATCGGCCACGTGCTGGAGTGCGGCGCGCAGGCGACGGGCGGCTACTTCGCCGACCCCGGCCTCAAGGACGTGCTGGAGCCCTGGAACCTCGCCTTCCCGATCGCCGAAGTGGACGAGAGCGGTGCCGCCATCATCAGCAAGGTCGGCGGCACCGGCGGCACGATCACTCCGATGACTCTGAAGGAGCAGCTCCTTTACGAGGTGCACGACCCCGCGAACTACATCACCCCCGACGCGGTCGTCGACTTCACCACGACTGTGCTGCACGAGCTCGGCCCCGACCGCGTGCGGGTCAGCGGCGTGACCGGCAAGCCGCGCACGCCGACGCTGAAGGTCTCGATCGGTTGCGCCGAAGGTTTCATCGGCGAGGACATGTTCTTCTACGCCGGCCCGGGCGCGCTGCGCCGCGCCGAGCTGGCCAAGCGCATCCTGCTGGAACGCTTCAAGATCGTCGGCCTGCAGGCCGAAGACATCCGCATCGACTTCATCGGCGTCAACGCCATCCACGGCCCGGCCTCCGGCGGCACTGCGGAGCCGTACGAGATCGCCGTCCGCGTCGCCGCCCGCACGCTGACGCGCGAGGAGGCGTTCAAGATCGGCCGCGAAGTGGACGGGATGGCCGTCTCCGGCGTCGGCATGACCGGCAAGCGCGTGCCGCACCAGGATCGGGTGCGCGAGGTGATCGGCGTCTGGTCGAGCCTGATCCCGCGCACGAGCGTTCCCTGGTCGATCACCATGTATGAGAGCTGAGCCATGCAGATCCTGCTTCACAACGTTGCCCATGTTCGGTCCGGCGACAAAGGCAACACTGCATGCATCTCAGTGATCGCCTATTCCGATGAGCTGTACGACGTCGTCCGCGCGCAACTGTCGGCCGAGCAGTTTAAGGCGCACTACAAGGGCCTCATCACCGGCGCTGTGACCCGTTACGAGGTGCCCGGCCTCGGCGCACTGCAGTTCGTGGCCGACGGCGCTCTCGGCGGCGGCGTGTCACGCAGCCTGTGCCTGGACAACTACGGCAAGGCGCTGTGCTCGGCGATCCTGGCCTACCCGATCGAGGTCCCGGAGCGGCTGCAGAACCAGCTGCGCGGGCTGTGATCCAGCCGTGTCCGGCGCTGCGGACGCAGGTCTCAACGCCACACAGAAGGTCTGCGCCGTCCTGCGCGCGCTCGGCAGCCGCTCGCCCGCGGCGCTGCGCGACTTGGCGGTGGAAACCGACATGAACAAGGTGACCGCGTTCCGCATTCTTGGGACGCTGGTCAGCGAAGGCTTTGTCCGCCGTCCCGCCGGGTCTCGCCTGTATGAGCTGGGGCCGGAGGTCGCCGCGCTTGCCGCATCGCTGGCGCAGAAGACCGACCTGCGCAGCGCGGCCCGGCCGCCGCTGCTCCTGCTCGCGGCCCAGTCCGGAGACACCGCCGTGCTCAGCCTGCGTGTCGGCGCAAACGCGGTTTGCATCGAGCGGCAGACCGGCGATTTTCCGATCCAATCGAACTACCTCTATCCCGGCACGAGGCGGCCGCTCGGCATCGGCGCCGGGGCGACGGCGATCCTGGCCGCCCTGCCCGAGGCGGAAGCGAACGCCCTGCTCGATCTCCTGCCGCCCAAGCTGGAGCCATTCCCGCGCCTGCAGCCCGACGCGATCCGCGAGGCCGTCCGGCAGGCCAGGCAGCGCGGCTACGCCGTCGTGCTCGACCAGATCGTCGACAAGATGGGCGGGATTGCCGTGGCACTCCGTGCGCCGGACCGGGACGTGGTCGGCTCGTTCAGCATCCTGGCGCTAAGCGAACGCATCCCCACCCGCGAACAGATGCTGGTCGCCCTGCTGCAGAACGCGGCACGCGCTGCAGAACGCAGTATGGCCGAATTATGGGCTACCTCAGGCGTCACCAGTCGTCAAAATATCCGGGAGCATGAAATAAGGCGGGTGCGAGATTCACGCTAAGCAGCGCAGATCAAGAACTTGGGACGTTGTTGCACGGATTGGCTTGGTGGCGCTCGAGCCCTGGCCGGGGTAGCAGGTTCGTCCCTGTCTGACCCTGGATGCCATCTTGCACTTCAAGCTGAACGCCGACCGCCGCCATCACATCCCCAAGCAGAAATTCAAGGTCACGAACTGGCACGACTATGACGCGAGCCTGCGCCAGCGCGGAAGCTTGACGGTTTGGGTGACCGAGGAGGCGATTGCGGCGTGGGCGGCCGAGCCGCGCACGACCCGCGGTGGGCAGGCCCGGTATTCCGGTATTCCTAAGAAACACTCATGCTGGCGCGGGGGCCTCCTGCAGGACGTATCCGAGTGACTTGGCCCGCCGCTCGAGGTTGGTGAGAACGCGTCGGCGGTAACGCTCCTCGTAGTGGGAGGCTCCTGGGTCGCTGTATTCCATGCCGTGACGCAGGGTGTTGTAGAACAGGACGGCGACCTTGCGCGCCGTCGCAGTGACCGCCTTGGCCTTGCCGACGCGCGCTGAAAGGCGTCGGTAGAAGGCCCCCAGCGCGGTTTCGGTCCGTCCGACGGCGACCGCAGCCAGCCGCAGCAGCGCCGCCGCCCGACTGCCAGATCGTCGGGTCCGCGAGGGCGTTGGTGCACGGAGGCGAGTGCAGACGGCACAGTCCCTGACCCACACGGTTCAGCGGCGGACGGAAACGGGCTTGGCTTCGCGGATCATGCGGTTGAGCACCTGGACGGCGAGCGCGACCTCGCCAAGCTGAGCGGATCGGCTGCGAGCGCGCAGTTTGGGCCCAATCAGGTGCTTGTAACGGCCCATTGTCGTTTCCGCATGATTGCGCTTCCCGTATCCGGTCGCGCGCTGCCAGCCGATGCGGCCGCGCTCGGCCATGAGCTGGACGTGGCGGTCGCGCGGCGTCTGCTCGTCTGGATCAGTCGTGCTCGGCACGGCATCGGCCCGGGGTGGGATGACCACATCGGGTGGCGACCCGGGTTGCCGGGCAGCGGCGGCCCGGTAGACGGGGTCGCGATCGTAGACACCGTCCGCGGTGACGCTGGCCAGGGAGCCCTCGCACTGGCGCAGCAGGGTGGGCGCTTGCACCGCATCGTCTGCGTCGCCGTCCGTCAGCACGTGCGCAGCCGTGTTGCATGGACCTAGGATGCAGGCGCAGCTACCCCAGCCCCGGCTGTGGTTCAGGCGATGCGGACGGAGATCGGGCGTCCCAGCTCCAGCATGCGGTTGAGCGCATGGACGGCGACGTCCACCTCGGTCGCGCGACGCTCGTCTGTGCGCGAGCGCAACCCGTCGCCGATCACCTGCTTGAACCTGCCGATGGCCGCCTCGGCGCGAGCCCGCGTCGTGTAGCCGGACGCTTTCTGCCAGGCCGCCCGCCCGTGTTCGGCGATGCTTTGCAGGTGGCGGTCCCGCTGCGTGGGCGCGGTCTCGGCCGTCTCGCTCGGCACGGCCGTGGACCGCGGCGACACGATGATCGCCGCTTCCGGATGGCGCTCGGCGACGGCAGTGGAGACGCCCTCCTGGTCGTAGGCGCCGTCGGCGGTGAACGAGGCTAGAGGTCCCGGTACTTGGTCGAGCAACGGGCCGATCTCG
>JAABUM010003556.1_pt1 | contig 18890 bp, 13 predicted proteins | sample 5559161 | NCBI WGS metagenome assembly JAABUM01 (sample SAMN10711868, study PRJNA513369) | rock metagenome | isolation source: Antarctica rocks | place: Antarctica: Victoria Land, Siegfried Peak nord | reverse complement strand
AGTTTCGACGGCGCTTACACGATGGAGACCCTCGTCCACAGCGACCGGGTCGAACAAGTCCTCGCCGGTCTGCATCGAGTGCTGGCCCCCGGTGGCCGGCTGGTGCTCTTCGAGTACGCCCGACTGCCCACAGCGGAGACCACCCCTACCGAGGAGGCGGTCCTGACACAGGTGAACCAGCTCGGTGCTATGCCGGGGTTCCAGCGGTTCGAGTACGGCGTGCTCGAACAACTGCTGCTCGACGCCGGTTTCGTCGACGTCGAGGTCGAGGACGTGACCGACCAGATCATGCCCATGCTTCGGGCCATCGTCGCGCTGTTCTGGCCCGTCTACGAAATCAACCGGCTTAGGGGTCGGCCCGCGAGTTGGATCAACGGCATGTCCGCCGTCGAGCTCTACCGGCATCGACGGACCTGGCGGTACCAGGTGTACAGCTGCTCCAAGCGGCCATAGGGGTGGCGTCCAACACGGCAGATTAGATGGGCCAAATGTGTCGACTGGGGTAGATATTTCGCGCCAATGGCGCTAGTTTTCTCTACATGAGGCGATACCTCGTACCAACACCACACCCATACGAGCACGTGGGGATGGGCCACCCGGGGCTGTTCGTAGCGGCTCCAACATCGCGGGGATAGGTCGTGTAGACGCCGGGTCGAGAGCACGTGATTGCAACCCACAACAGCTCTCGACCCGGCGATGGATGGAAAGTGACGCGGCGCCGGTCATGAACCGGGTCTTGGGGCACCTTCCGGTCGGCAAGCCTACCGGGAGCGGATGAGCCGCCCCACGGCTCCGGTGAGTGCAACGCAAGGCGTCTGCCCGGGCGCATGCGTGCGGGCTCGACGGAGGGCTTTGGAGTCGTGGTCGGTACAACGGGTGTGCGGGGTAATAACGCAGGCATCATCGCGGACGTGGGGGTGCCGCCTCACCCGGTTGCCCGGATCGTCGTGGACGGTGACGCGGTCACCGTCAACGGTGCGCCGGTGGCGTGGGACGGGCAGGGCCCGGCTCAAGCGGCCGCGGTGCACGAAGTCGCGACCCGGATCGCGCAGCCGCTCGAGCGGCCTGTGCGCGCGGTTGCTACGGAGGCTACGGGACGGATCAGTCTCGTGGTGTACCCCGATGGACACACCAGCGACGTGCGGCAGTTGCCCCGGAGCGATGGCGACGCGGCCGTGGTTACGGCGATCACCCCGCCTGCGCCCGCCGCCGCCGCCTCGAACGAGGTCGCCGAGGGATCTTCACACGACAGCGGTCAGGGTGCGTGGCGGGAGTCGCGAACAGTTGTGGCGGCGTCTGAGCCGGTTGCCGTCGACCCGCCGGCTGCCATCGGCCCGCACGCCTGGCTCGGCCTGCCGTCGACGGCCGTCGCAGGCGCCGGCGTAGGGCGGCCAGCTCTAGTTGCGCCAGTGGTGGCGGTGGTGGAGCGGCTGGAGTCGCGGGCGGCGGCGAAGGTCGCGGCGAAGGACCTCGAGCGGGACGGGGGCCGGTCGTTCCTGGCTCGGCATGAGGATGCGTCGCCCGCGACGACGGGTTGGCGGGGCTGGTTGACCCGTGTAGGGCTGCGGACGGGGCCCTCGCCAGCGGAGCTGCTGGAGCGGGAGCAGGTGCGGGCGGTGTCGCGGCACTGGCCGGGACCGCGGACCATCGCGGTCGTCAACGGCAAGGGCGGCGCGGGGAAGACCCCGACGACGGTGCTGCTGTCGGCGTTGTTTGCCCGCCACGGCGGGTCGGGGGTGCTGGCGTGGGACAACAACGAAACCCGCGGCACGTTGGGGTGGCGCACCGAGCAGGGCCCCCACCAAGGCCACGTCCTGGCCCTGCTGCCCGATGCGGGCCGGTTGATGCTGCCTGACGCCCGGGCGGCGGACCTGGCGGCGTACGTGCACCACCAGAGCGCCGACAAGTACGACGTGCTCCGCTCGAACCCGGCGCTGCTGCCGCACCAGCAGCGCCTCACCGCCCAAGACTTCGACGCCGTGCACCAGGTCGCCGCGAAGTACTACCGGCTGATCGTCATCGACTCGGGCAACGACGAGACCGCACCGCACTGGCTGCGGATGATCGACCACGCCGACCAGCTCGTCGTCGCGACCACGACCCGCCCCGACCACGCCGAAGCCGGCCGGCTCCTGCTCGAGGCCCTGCACCAGCGCGACGAACGCTCCGCCGCCCTGGCGGACGCGGCGGTGGTGATCGTGTCGCAGGCCGACCGGGAAGAAGCGTCCGCGCACGAGATCGCTGCCGGCTTCGCCGGGATCTCGCGCGCGGCGGTGACGGTCCCGTACGACCCGGCGATCCGGGCGCCGTGGCTGCGCCTGGACGCGCTGCGCCCGGTGACGCAGGACGCGTACCGGGCCGCGGCTGCGGTCGTCGCGGAGGGGCTGTGACGGCGTTGCCGGCGACGCAGGGGGCTTCGGCGTCTGAGGCGGGAGGGTCACGGTCACCGTGGCTGGTGGGCCCCTCGGCCTCCTTGCCCGCGGTCGTCCCATGGCCGGCCGCGGTGGTTGCTTCGCCGGCGGTGCCGCCGGCCGAGCCGGTGGTGCGGGCTTCCGCGCGGCCGGTGGTGTTGGTGGGTGCGCATGGTGGGGCGGGGGTCACGACGTTGTGCCGGCTGGCTGGTCGTGCCGGGCTGGCGGTGGTTGATGGAGGCCGGGAGTGGCCCAGGCGCGGTGGTGAGCCGGCGCGGGTGCTGGTAGTCGCCCGGTCGTCAGCGGCTGGGCTGGAGGCGGCGGCGGACGTCGCGGGGGCGTGGGAGTCGGGGGCTGCGGCTCCCGGTGGGTCGGCTGGGGCGGGTGTGTCGGTGGAGGGTCTCGTGGTGGTGGCGGATGCTCCGGGCCGGCTGCCGCGGCCGTTGCGGTTGTTGCGGCGTCTGGTTGATGGCGGGTATCCGCGGTCGTGGTCGGTGCCGTGGTGTGAGGTGTGCCGGCAGACCGGGCGCGTCCAGGCCCTGACGTGTGAGGCCGCGAATCCTGTTCTTTTCGCGATGAGTACGCAGCTTGCGGCCATCGCTGGTGAGGGGGTCGGCAGCGCAGGGCTGTCGGCAATGAGTGCTGCCCGTGTGGTGCGGGCGGCTGAGGATGAGGGAGAACGTCGATGATGGTTGTTCAGCAGGTGACGGCGTCGGTGAGTGCCGCAGCAGCGCAGGTCAGCTCCCAGGTCACCTCGGGCGTGAGCGAGGCGGTCGCGGGTGTCTCGGCGAGGGTGAGTGTGGCCTCGGCCCGGGTGCCGGGGGCGGGTCTGCCGTCGCCGTGTGCGCAGCAGCCGCCGGGTACGGAGGCGTTGGGGACGGTGTTGAACTGGGTGTTCTGGGGGGCGCTGTTCATTTCGTTGATGATGCTCATCTACTCCGGTGTGCAGGTGGTGGTGGCGCATCGGCGTGAGGAGCCGGTGGAGATGGCGGGCGGGTTCATCAAGGTCATCGTGGGGGTCGCGATCATCTGTGGCGCGTCGGGGATCATGAACATGCTCATTACCGGCAAGACCTGCTGAGGGTCGTTGACGTGAGCGACATCGACGAGCAGCCAGGTGGCAGGGGGGAGGGTCTTCCCGCGTCTCCGGGTGAGGAGAAGTGGCTGGGGGGCCGGAAGTGGACCGGGATCGCGGCGGTCGCGGTCCTGGCGCTGACCCTGTTGGTGGGGGGTGTCGTCGTGTTCTCCGACACCCGCCCGCCGCCCGCGTCCTCGCCGGCGCCTACCTCCGCAGACTCGGCCGGGGCGGGTGGGTCGTCGTCGACCGCACCCGGTGGTCAGGCGCAGACACCAGACCAGGCGATCCCGTCGGCGCCGCCGGCGGGGGTGACGTGGACGGTGTATCAGCACGTCGGGGTGCCGGTCTCGGCAACGGTCGGCCCGACACGGATGGTCCGTTCTGTCGCGGCTGGCTACGCGCACTCACCGTCGGGGGCGTTGCTGGCGGCGGCGAACCTGTCGACGCGGCTGCCCCTCGCGCCGGACACGGAGTGGAAGGAAGCGGCCCTCGCGGGAGCCGTTGACACCCCGACGCGGCAGAAGTGGCTCGACGGGCGGGGTAAGTACCAGATCGGCCAGAGTGTCGATCCCCGGCTGGTCCAGATTCGAGGGTTCCAGGTCCAGGGATACTCCGCGCAGCAGGCGCAGATCTGGCTGGTGTCCGGGGGAGCCCAGGGTTTCAAGGCGTCATTGACGACCGTGAAGTGGTCGCAGGGCGACTGGAAGCTCGTCATGGACGGTGGGTTCGTGACGTCAGCCCATGCCGTCGCGGACCTGACCGGTTTCGTGCCGTGGGCGGGGGTGGCGTGATGTCGCTCGGATCAGTGATGTCGGGTCTGCCGGCGGCGCCGGCGGATGGTCTGTCGTGTGGGTTGGGGACGGTGGTCCTGGGTCCGATTGGAGCTGCCGCCGGGTGCATCGACACAGTCAAGAACCTGCCGGGCGCGGTAGCGCAGTCGGGGTTCGAGGGAATGGCCCGCTCCCTGGGCGAGGGGTATGCGGCGGTGTTGAAGCTGGTGATGACGTTCTGGACGCACGTTGACCTGTCGTCGGGTTTGGATCTGGGTGCGGGTGGGGTGGTGGATCTGCTGCGTCAGCTGTCGTGGTGGCTGGTGTTGTTGACGGCCACGGTCGGGGCGATCGTGGCCGGGGTGAAGGTGGCGTGCAGCCGGGACATGCGTGAGGGTCAGCTGCTGGTCCAGGGGTTGGTGCGGGTGGTCGTCGTCGCCGGCGGCGGTGCGGCGCTAATCAGTGCCCTCGCGGCGGGCTCGGACGCGACGTCGACGTGGATTTTGGATCGGGCGTCGGCCTCGACGGGCGGGTACGAGCAGCTGGGCGCGATCGCGGTCGCTCTGGAGACGACGGCGCCGGGGGTGGTGTTCATCGTGGCGATCATCGGGTTGTTGACTGCTTTGGGGCAGGTGCTGCTGCTGGTGTTCCGGGCGGCGTTCGTGACGTTGGTGGCAGGGGTGTTGCCGTGGGCTGCGGCGGCGTCGTTGCTGAGGTCGGGCAGTGAGTGGTTCAACCGGTTGTGCGCCTACACGTTGGCGGTTCTGCTGTACAAGCCGGTCGCGGCGCTGGTCTACGCGGCCGCGTTCAAGATGATGTCCGGTTCAGGGTCTGGTTCCGGTTCGGACTCGGGTGCGGGGACGCTCGGGGTGATCCAGGGTTTGGCGCTGGTCGTGATGGCGGTGGTGGCGTTGCCGGCGTTGATGCGTCTGCTCGTGCCGGCGGTGGGCGCGGTGGCGTCCTCGGGCGGTGGCGGGATGGTGATGGCGGCTGCGGCGGCGGGCGCGGGAATGCTGGGCCAGGGCGCGCAGGTCCTTCAGGGGTCCGGCGGCGGCGCGGGTCAGAGCCCGCAGGGGCCGCCGCAGCCGGGACCGGCCGCGGCCTCGACGCCGTCGGGTGCCTCGAGCACGGGTGGCGCGGAGGCGCTGCCCGGGCGGGGGATGCTGCCGGCCGCTCCGGCCGGGGCATCCTCGACGGGCAGCGCCGCGGCCAGCGGTGCCGCCAGCTCCGCCGGTGCTGGTGCGGGATCGGCCGGTGCTGCTGGTGCGGCGAGTGCGGGATCAGCCGGTGCCGCGGGCGCTGCTGGTGCGGCGGGTGCGGCCGCTACGGGTGGTGTCAGCGCGGCGATCGGCGCTGTGGGGTCGGCGGTCTCGTCGGTCTCGTCGTCAGTTCAGGACGTGGCGAATGGTGCGGCAACGGATGGTGCGGCCGATGGGGCCGGTACCGAGAGCGAGGGGTGAACGGTATGACGCAGGCGGTCGAGCAGGATCGGACGTACGGGGGCTGGTTCCGTCGGCAGTCGCCGGGGTTGTGGAGCTTGGGGTTGGTGCCCTCGATCGCGTTGGCGGTGACGCCGGTGCTGACGTTGGCGGTGGCGGTGGGTTTGGGCCAGGTGTGGTTCGCGGCCGGGATGCTGGCCGTGGTCGCGTCGGGCGCGGTCCCGTTGGTGCTGAAGGACGCTGCTGGTCGTAACGCGTGGCAGCAGTGGGGGGCGCGGTGGGCGATGCGCCGGGCTCGACGCTCGGGCACGAACCTCTACCGGTCCGGGTTGGCCGGGGCAGCCGCCCGCGGGTCGCACCGCCTGCCGGGGGTCCTGGCCTCCACGGAGGCGTTGGACATCGCCTCGCCGGTGGGGGAGCGGATGGGGTTGCTGCACATCAAGAAGCGGTCCGACTTCACGATCGCGATCGACCTTGGTCCCGGGGGTAACCAGCTGATCGAGGAGTCCACGTTGAATGCCCGGGTCAGTGAGTGGGCGCGGTTCCTGACGAACCTGCCGTACGAGCCGGGTTTGGTGGCCGCGACGAGCGTGTTCGATGTGGCCCCGGACCCGGGGACCCGGCTGGCCGCGGAGGTGGAGCGGCTGAGCGACCCGCAGGCGTCGTCGTTCGCGCGGGCGGTGCTGGCGGAGGCGGCGGCCACGTACCCGGCCGGTGGGGCGCAGGTCCATGCGCACCTGGCGATGACGTACTCCGGGATCACCCGGTTGAAGACCGAGGTGGAGGGTTCACGTCGGGCCCGCCGGGTAGCGGAGGCGGAGTCGGTGGTCTCGCGTGACCCGGCCGAGATGGCGGTGGAGATCGGGCGGCGGGTGCGGGACTTGCGGGTCGGGTTGCAGCGTGCGGGTGCACGGTGGACCCGGCTGATGCCGGTGGAGGACCTGGCCGAGTACGTTCACGGCGCGTTCGACCCGGCCTCGGCCGAGGCGATGGCGCTGTTGCGGGTGCAGGGCGCCACCCCGGGTGAGCTGGGGTTGGACTGGTCTAACGCTGGACCTACCGCGGCCCGGGAGGGGTGGGGCTCGTACGAGCACGACTCGGGAGTGTCGGTGGTCTGGGAGATGGTCGACGTGCCGGCGTCGGCGGTGACCGCGGGGGTCTTGCGGGCGTTGTTGACCCCGACCCCGGAGGTGCTGCGCAAACGGGTGACGTTGATGTACCGGCCGTTGCCGGCCTCGGAGGGTGTGCAGGCGGTCGACCAGGCGGTGCGGACCGCGACCACCCGGGCCGGTCAGCAGCGCGGCGCCGGGGAGCACGAGAACCTGGCGAAGGACCGGGCGCGGCAGCTGGCACGTGAGCAGGCGCAGGGCGCCAGCATCGTGCGGGTCTCGATGATCGTGACCGCGACCGTGCTCGAGCGGTCGCAGCTGCCGGCAGCGGTGCGTTCGATCGAGCAGGCCGCGTCCGGGTCGCGGATCGGGTTGCGGCGCATGTACGCCGCCCAGGCGGCAGGGTTCGCCGCGGGCCTGGGGGTCGGGATCGTGCTTCCGGCCTGGGGGAACGTGGCCCTGACCTGGCTGCGGGACAACTCATGACCAGCCACACGCCCAGCGACACGCCCAGTGATATGGGCAGCGACATGACCAGTGACAGCACGGGAGAGCAGCTCATGACCGGCGACCGCAGCACGAGCGCCGACGTCGACGACAGCCCCGACGTCGAGGAGAGCATCGAGGCAGGGGCAGGGGCAGGCGCCGGCACGGTGCTGGGCCGGTGGGTGCTGGGCCGGTGGGTGCTGGGTCGAGCTGAGCGCCTGGGGCGCGGGGGGTGGAAGCGTCGGCCTCGGCCGCGGCGGGTGGACTGGCCCGTTCAGGGTCGGCCGGGCAGTCGGGGGATGACGGGGGCGGGGGGCGGGCGGGCGACGTCGATCGCGGCTCCGCCGGAGTTCCTGTCGACCTCGGTGCAGGCGTGTGGCCTGTTTCCGTGGATCGTGGGGGGTGCGTCGCCGTTGATCGGGGCACCGTTGGGGTTGAACCTGCTCGATGGGGCGAGCACGGTGTGTTTCGACCCGATCTCGTGGTTCCAGGCGAGCCCGCGGTTATGCAGCACGCCGTCGTTGTTCGTGCTGGGTCTGCCGCACAAGGGCAAGAGCACGGCGATCGCGCACATGGTGACGGGGATGGCGGCCGGCGGCGCGGTGCCGCTGTTCCTGGGGGACCTCAAGCCGGACTATGCGGAGCTGACCCGTCGCCTGGGGGCCGACGGCTCTGACGGCTCTGACGGCTCTGACTGTTCTGATTTTTCGGACTGTTCTGACAGCGCCGCCGGGTCGGGTGGGGGTCGTCGTAGCCAGGTCATTACCGTGACGTCCGGGCAGGGGGTGTGGAACCCGCTGCGACCGGGGAACATGTTCCAGGCGTGCGCGCGGCTGCTGGGCGCCGCGGCAGCGGCCGGCCAGGACGGTCATGGTGGCCGGGCCGAGGAGCTGCGCGCGGCCGGCCTGGTCGTGCAGGCCGAGGCCGTGACCCGGCAGATGCTCAGCATCGAGGCGCTCATCCACGTCTCGCGGGGGCGTGCGGTGGGCGAGACGGAGGAGAACGGGCTGGCCGCGGCGCTGACGCTGCTGAACCGGGAGTTCGGCCTGACCGTGCCCCTGGCGCCCTCGGACACCACGGGGGAGGGTGCTGCGGAGGGGGTGGTACGGCAGCCGTTGATCGCGGACCTGGTCGCGATCTTCGAGGCGCGCCGGCCCGAGGTGGAGGAGGCGGTGTATGCGCGCGGGAGTGAGGCGAGGTACTTCGCGGCCATCGACCCGCTGCTGACGTCGTTGAAGAATCTGACCTCGCCGACTGGGAAGTTCGGTGCGGTGTTCGCGCGGCCGACGAGCGAGCAGATGGATTTGGATGCGGCCGCGGTCTGTGTCGACATCTCCCGGATCCGCAGCAATCCCGATCTGCTGGCGGCGGTGCTGCTGGCGACGTGGGCCGAGGGGTTCGCGATGGTCGAGGCCCGGCAGGCGTTGGCTGATGCCGGCCTGGAGAAACGCAGCCGGTACGTCCTGGTCCTGGACGAGATCTGGAAGTCGCTGGCCGGGGCGAGGGGGATGGTCGACCGGGTGGACGAGCTGACCCGGTTGAACCGCACGATGGGGATCGCGAACGTGATGATTACCCACTCGATCCGCGACCTTCAAGCTCTGGACCCGGCCGACCAGGTCAAGGCCGTCGGGTTCGTCGAGCGCTCGGGGGCGTTGATGATCGGGGCTCTTCCGCGGCGTGAGTTCATCCGCGCCGACGCGGCCTCGGCGGCGGTGTTGACCGAGGTGTACGCCTTCACCCGGGCCGAGATCGCGTTGGTGACCAGCTGGGCCGACCCGCAGGGCGACACCGGCGAGGGCGGCGGTCTGGGGAACTTCCTGCTGAAGGTGGGCAACGCGCCGGGGACCCCGTTCCACGTGCAGCTGACCTCGCTCGAGGGGTTGGACGTGCTCAACACGAACACCCGGTGGGCGCCCGAGCCGGCAACCTCCCCCGCACCGGGACCCGGGACGACGCAGCCGGGTGGGCCGGACGCGGGAGCAGACGATCCGGGAGCCGCTGATGCGGTCTCCGGTGCCGGGGTCGGCGGGCCGACCGGTGGGTGAGCCGGGCCGGTCGTCCCGCCGGGGCGGGGCGGGTGGGGCAGGTGGTTCGGCGGGTTCGGGGGAGCCGCTGCTGTGGATGCTGGCGGCGGCCGGGGGCGTCTACGTCCTGGCGGACGCCGGCATGAACCTCGGGCTGCGGGCGGCGACCGTCGTCAGCGGCGTCAGCGGCGGCGGCGTGCCGCCGTGGTCGTGGCGTGCCGTGCTCGACCTGGCGCAGGCGCACGGGTCGGCGGCGGCCGCGTTCCCCGCCCTTGGTGCCTCGGGCGTCGGGGTGGTGGTGTTCTGGGCGGTGGCGGCCGTGGTGGTCGCGGTCGTGGCCGCGGCGGCCGGGTGGTGCGGTGTCACGCTGTCCCGGTCGCGGGCCGAGGCACGCAAGCCGTATCGGGCGATGACTGGTCGGCGCGAGCTGCGGGCGATGACCGGTGCCCGCGCCGTGACCCGGGCCCGTCAGCTGCGGCCGTCGCTGGCCGACACCTCAGCGGTGAAGGTCGTCCCGTTCCGGGACCGCGGGTTCGCGGTGGGGGTGCCGATGGGTCCCGAGCGTGCTGCTCCGCGGGCACCACAGACCGCGAAGCCCAAGCCCCGCCCGCACACCGGGGCTGGACGTTTGGCGGGACCCTCGAAGGTGACGCCTCCGGTGGGGGTGATGGTGTTGCCGGTGGCCCTCGAGCAGGCCCGCGGCGTCGCGAGTGGGTCAGGCGCGCCGCACGAGGTGGAACCGGCGGATGTGGTGCGCCGACGGCGGCGGTTGCTGACCTGGATCCATCTGTCGGCGGAAGAGGTGGCGTTGGCGTACATGGCGCCGCGGTCGGGCAAGACGACGTGTCTGGCGGTCCCGGCGATCGTGGAGGCGCCGGGGCCGGTGTTCGTGACCGGCAACAAGGGGGACGTGGTCGCGGCGACGCGGCGGATGCGGGAGCGGGACACCGGGCAGCGGTCGACCCTGTTCGATCCGATGGGGATCATGGTCCAGGACCAGGGGTGCTGGTTCGACCTGCTGGGGGACGTGACGACGTCGCGGCAGGCGACGAAGCTGGCGACGTACTTCATGGACGCGATGGTCGACGACGGCGGGAGTGACTCGTCGTTTTGGCGGTTGGCCGGGCACGACCTGCTGGCGTCGTTGCTGTTGGCGGCGGCGGTGACCCCGGGGCGGACCCTGGGCGATGTGCTGCTGTGGCTCTCGCGTCCGACCGATCGTGAGCCGGTGGAGCTGTTGCAGGCGGCGCGGGAGCTGACGGTGGCGGCCTCGCTGGCCGGGCGGCAGGCGGGCGCCCCGGAGACCATCGCGGGGATCTATGAGAACGCCAGGGTCGCGGCGGCGTGTTTGCAGGACGAGCAGATGCGGGCGTGGGTGACCCCGCAGCCGCATCTGCCGGTGTTCGACGCGGCCGCGTTCGTGCGCTCGGTGGGCACGATCTACCTGCTGTCCAAGGATGAGGAGGCGATCTCGGCGGCGCCGCTGGTGGCTGCGGTCACCGGCCAGATCCTCACGGCCGCTGCGGCGTTGGCCGAACGCAGCGGGGGCCGGATGGACCCCCCGCTGACGGGCGTGTTGGACGAGGCGGCGAACATCTGCCGGCTGAAGAACCTGCCGAAGCTGTACTCCTACAGCGGTTCGCGCGGGATCAACCTGATGACGATTCTGCAGTCGAAGGCGCAGGGGGAGGGCGTGTGGGGTCGCACCGGGATCAAGGCCCTGGAGTCGGCGGCGACAGTGAAGCTGTACGGGTCGGGGTTGCAGGATCCCGAGCACGCCGGTGAGCTGTCGAAGCTGACGGGTCAGTGGGATGTGCGCACGACGTCGATCTCCTCGGGCCGCGGGTCGGGGCCGTCGCGAACGAACGGGACCCGACGTGAGGACATCCTGCCCGTCGACGAGGTAGCGGCCCTGCCCAAGCAGGTGGGGCTGATGCTGTTGACCGGGCTGCGGCCGGCGATGATCCGGTACGTGCCGTGGTGGCTGCGGGACTACGGACCCGCGATCGCCAAGGATGTGGCAGCCGAGGTCGCGCAGCTGAAGGACCGCGCCGGGCGCGCCGGGGTGGACTGGCGCGAGTCGCAGCTGATCCCCGCCGACGCTTCCGCCGCGGTCGCCACGCGAGACGGCGCGACTGACGTCGACGCGGGTGTGGGTGGCTCGTGGTGACGGCGCCGACGGTCTCCCAGGCCGAGGCCACGTCGACCGCCGCGCGGAAGGCGGCGGCGCAGGAGGCGGCGGCCGCGGCGGACGCGTTGGCCCAGGCGCAGGCTGCGGCGCAGGCCGATGACCTCGAGGGGTTCGAGCCGTTGTATCCGTCGCTGCCGGCCTGGGTTGAGCATCACTTCACCCAGACGTATGCGTGGCGGGTGAGCGAGCACACCCGCTGGTGCGTGCAGTGGTGGGACCACCCCGAGGCCATCGTGCGCCTGAACGTGCTGTGGCAGCTGTGGGAGCTGGCCAGGCTCGAGCAGGACCCGGCCGCGATGGGGTCGTGGCTGCGGGACTGGCTCGACCGTCTGCTGCCGCCGCTGACTGCCATTACGGGCCCGTTCTGCCGGTGCTCGGTCGAGCTGCAGCCCAACGGGGCGCCGTGGGATCACGTGCCATCACGGCCGCTGCCCACCAGTGCGGCCCCGGCTGAGCTGTGGGCACCGACGATGGCCACCGTTCCCGACGTTGCTGACCCGGTCGCCGTGGCCGGGTTAGTCGTTGGTGCCGCACCGCGGGAGGGGTTGTGAGCGCGGCCGGGGTGGCCGGGGTCGTGGTCCTGCTGACGGTGACCGTGGCGGCTGCGGCGGTCGGTGGCGGCTCGGCCGCGGCCGCTGGTGGCGGTGTCGGGGGCGGCCTGGCGCCAGGGTCGGTACCGGCCCAGTACGAAGCCGCCATCGCGGCGGCCGGCGCGCAGTGCCCCGCGGCCCCGCCGGCGGTGATCGCGGCGCAGCTGCAGGCCGAGTCCGGGTTCCGTCCCGACGCGGTCAGCCCGGTCGGAGCGCAGGGGATCGCCCAGTTCATGCCGGCCACCTGGGCCACCTGGGGCCGGGACGAGAACGGGGACGGGAAGGCGGACCCGTTCGACCCGGCCGACGCGATCCCCGCCCAGGGCCGCTACGACTGCGCCCTGGCCGCTCAGCTGGGGCCGCTGCTCGCCCCGTCCAACGGCGCCGGCAGCAGCCTCAGCGGTGATCTGACGTCGCTGATGCTGGCGGCGTACAACGCCGGCCCGGGCGCGGTGATCGCCGCCGGAGGGATCCCGCAGAACGGGGAGACCCCGGCGTACGTGGCCCGGATCCTGGCCGCGGCCGGCACCTTCGCCGGCGCCACCGGAGCCCCCGGTTCCGGGGGCGGCGGGTCGGCGACGGGTACGGCGATCGTGACCGCGGCCGCCCGGCTGCTGGGGACGCCGTACGTGTGGGGCGGGGGAGGACCGACGGGCCCGACCGGCGGCGGCGTCGACTGCTCCGGCCTGACCCTGTACGCCGTCTACCAGGCCACCGGCGGGCGGGTGTCGCTGCCGCACTTCACCGACTACCAGCTGGCCGACCCCCACGCCCAACGCGTCCCGATCAGCAAGGTCGGTGGCCTGTATGACACCGCGGTGCTGCAACCCGGGGACCTGATCTTCTTCTCCGACCCAACCGGGAACTCCGCCGGCGGCGGGGTGTACCACCACGTCGGGATCTACGCCGGCAACGGCCAGCTCCTCCACGCCCCGAAGACCGGCGACGTCGTTAAGTACGAGTCGCTCACCTCCTCCTACTGGCAGGCCCAGACCTGGGCCGTCGCCCGATTCGCATGACCCGCAACGACAGGAACCCGCCCATGGCCGCGGCCGCACCGCCCGACCCCGGCGACGGCGGTGCCGCCGTCGAGCCGGCCTCGCCGCCGCGGCAGGTCGGCAGCCGCCGTCCCGCCCGGCGCGTGGGCGTCCTGCTCGTGGCGAGCCTGACCGTGGTGGCTGCCCTGGCCGCGGGCTGCACCGCCCGCTCGAGCACCGCCCGCTCGAGCACCGCCCGCTTGAGCACCGCGGGTCCGAGCACCGCGAGCTCGAGCACCGCGGGCGGTGGACCCACCGCCGCCGAGTCGTCGAGCCCCGACAGTGCCTCATCGACCGCGCCGACGTCGACGAGCAAACCTAGCTCGACGAGACCGTCCTCGACGAGCGCGAGGGTGCCGGCGCCAGGCTTCGCGGCGCCCCGACCCGTCGACGTTGACCAGCGGGACGCGTTGGCGGTGGCGATCGCCGCCGCGGTCGCGTTGTCCGCTGCGGACACGGACCTGGACGTGAGCCCCAACGGCACAGCGCGACGGGCCAGCGCCTGGCTGACGCTGGCCATGGCGGCCACGGTGGCCAGCGCGCCGGCGGTGTCGGCCCCGGGCGCGCAGTGGGACCTATGGTCCAGCCACCACGCCTACCTGAGCGCCACCGCTGTCCCGGCCAGAGACGGCGGCGCCCCGCCCGACTCGGCCGCCATCGCCTACCGCCAGGTGGCCGTCACCACCATCGCGCACGGCCGCGACGGCTGGCTGGACCAGCCCGTCACCCGCATCCTCTTCCTCACGCTCAACACCATCGGCACCGTCAGCACGAGCGGGGGCAGTGGCGGGTGGCGGGTGGCTGCAGTGCAGGGCGGGTGACCTCTTCCACCGCCCAAATGACGGCGTAAAAGTACGCCGATAATTGAAATTATGACAAAAGCGCAGGTCAGCGACCTGCAGTAGACGAATCCAGGCTCTACAGGACCACCTCGAACTACTCCGTGAAGGGATGACAACCGTGACGACACAGCAGCATGAGGCCCCGGAAGCCGAGGCCGCGGCAAAGCTAGCCACGCACATGACGATGGCGGTGCAGCTGGCGGAGACGGTGATCCGGATCCGTCAGCGCGAGCTCGAGCAGCGCGCCGCCGGTGATCAGCAGGCCGCCGCGGCAGCGCGGGCCGAACGGACCGCCCGTCACGCCGCCGACCGGGTGACCTGGTCCCGCACCGACGACCGCCGCTGGACGGGTGAGGCCTCCAACCCCGACCTGGCCCGCACCTGGTGCGCCGCCGCAGTGTGGGCCGACACCGACCCCGCCGCCGACCGGGCCGCCCGCCGCTGCGAGAGCGAGCTGGAGCGCCGGTTCCCCGAGCCGATGGAGCACTACAACCGGATGCGGGACGACGGCGCCGAACGCCTGGACGCGATGAGCGTCGTCGCGCCCACGATGACCTTCCACCCCGCCACCGGCACATCGGCCGGGCCGGCCGACGCGGCCAGGCCCGACACCGCCACCGACACCGCCACCGACACCGCCACCGCAGACGCCGCCCGGGGTCGGCGCGTCGACGAGACCGGCCGACCCCGGGCGCACGACCTCGCCGGCGAGGCCACCGCCCGGGCCACCACAGGGGCTTCAGCGGCCTCGAAGCGACCTGGTCGCCGGGGCAGACACACCACCCCCGCGGGTGCGACGCTCGTGGGCACGGTGCTCGATGCGCCGTCAGCCACCCCACCGACGCGCCAGGTCGCTCAGACCCCCCGGACACCGGGTGCGAGCACGGCGAGCACGGCAAGGGGGTCGAACGCGTGAGGCCGCCACCGTCACCCCAGGGTCCGACTTCCAGCCCTTCCCCGGCCGCGCCCGTCCCCGTCGCGGGCGGCGCGCGAGCCGGGGTCCCGGCTGGTGAACCAGTGGCCGGGACCCCGGTAAGCGACGCGGACATCGTCGTGATCCTGAGCAAGCATCAGGACCAGATCGACGACCTGACCACGCTCGTGGAGGACCTGAGCGCGCAGCTGGCCGCGATCCGCTCGCACCTGGCCGCGGGCCCGGGATGGAGCGATGACTGATGGCCTCCTCCCCTGCCCGGAAACGTCCCACCACAACGGCCACGACACCACCGAAGGCCACGAAGAAGGCTGCGCGGACTGCGCTGACGCCGCAGCAGCGTGAGGCCGCCGCGGCGGCGCAACAGCAACGGTTGAGCGAGCTGCTGGACCGGCTCGACGGCCAGGTCCGCGCGATCCGCACCGGTGCGCAGTGGACGGCATGGCTGCGGTGTGCGGCGAAGTTCCACTCCTACAGCTTCAACAACACGATGGCCATCTGGGCTCAACGCCCCGACGCGACACAGGTCGCCGGCTACCAGACGTGGCAGTCGATGGGCCGCCAGGTTGTCAAGGGTGAGAAGGGGATCGCGATCCTCGCGCCCATCCTGCGCAGCCGCCGGACCGCAACCCCAGCCGACGGCGACACCGGCAGCGCCGACGCGGCCGCCGTCACTGCCAGCGCTGGTGGGCCGGGACCTGCGGACGAGCTCGAGCCCGGCGCCGGCCGGCCCGTGGTGACAGGCGTTACCCGCGTCCACGTGTTCGACGTCTCCCAGACCGAGGGCGACCCCCTGCCCGAGCAGCCCCGGCCAGCACTGCTGCCCGGCCAGGCACCCGAGGGGTTGTGGGACGGGCTGGCCGCGCAGGTCGCTGCCGCCGGCTACGACCTGCGTCGTGGACCGTGCGGCACCGCCAACGGCGTCACCCACTTCACCGACCGAACCGTCACCGTCAGCGACCGTCTCGTCGACGGCGCAGACGGCCAACCGGGCGCGCAAGCCTGCAAGACCCTCGCCCACGAGCTCGCTCACGTCCTGCTCCACGCCCCCACCGCCGGCCCTGACGAGGGGACCTCGTCAGGAATGCCAGCGGGGATCTCGGGCGGGTTCTGTCGTGGGGACGCCGAGGTCGAGGCCGAGTCCGTCGCGTTCCTCGTGGCCAGTCAGTGCGGGTTAGCCACAGACGACTACTCCTTTGCCTACGTCGCCGGGTGGCTCGAGGCCCCAGGCCCGGCCGGACTCGGCCTGCTCGACCAGCTCGACCCGGCCGACACGATCCGCCGGTGCGGGACCCGGATCCTGAGCACGGCCCACTCGGTGCTCGACCAGATGGCCGCCCGCGACACCGCGGCGCTCAGTACGGACCTCAAGGTTCTGCGTGAACGGGCCACCAACGGTGCGGACCGCACCGCGGTCGCCGTCTCCGTCGGGACCGCCGGCGCCGCGGATGCTTCGACCCCCGCCCCGACGCCCAGCACCAGCAGCACCAGCAGGGTGCCCGAGCTGACCGAGGCCCAGCTCGCGCAGGTGCGGGCGGTCTTGGCGGACACCCAAGCGTTCTTCACCGCCGCCTACCCCGACTCGTGGGCCTCCCTCTACCTCGAGTCCCGGTTCGGCATCGACGTCGCTCTCGACCCGGCCTACGGCTTCGGGATGGCCCCGCCCGGGTGGACCACGCTGACCGACCACCTACGCAGCCTCGGCCACCCCGACGGGGCCCTCGAAGCTGCCGGCGTCTGCTCCCGGACCCGCCGCGGCACCCTGGTCGACCGGTTTCGTGACCGGGTCACCCTGCCCCTACACGACCCCGCCGGACGCCCCGTCTCGTTCACCGCCCGCCTCAACCCCGACCCAGCCCCGACCACCCGAAAAGCCGGCCCCGCAGCCGAGGCCCCACGCACGCCACAGCCGCCGCCGCCGAAGTACCTCAACGGTCCCGCTACCGCACTCTTCGACAAGGGCGCCCAGCTGTACGGGCCCTACGCCGGACCCGGGCACGACGCCGCGGCCCGCGGCGCCCGGGTCGTGCTCGTCGAGGGCGGTTTCGACGCCGTCGCCGTCACCGCCGGCACCGGCGGCCGTGCTGTCGGCGTCGCGCCCTGCGGGACCGCGCTGACCGACCGCCAAGCCGACCAGGTCGCCGCACTGGCCCGCGCCTCGGGACGGCCGGCCGTCGTGGCCACCGACGCCGACCTGGCCGGTTACGTGGCCGCGGAACGGGCCTACCTCGCCCTCGCGGGGCGGGGGAAGGGGGGGGCCGAGACTCGCGCGGCCGCGCTGCCGGCCGGGAGCGACCCTGCCTCACTCCTGCACAGTGGCGGCGGCTACGCCCTGGTCGACGCGATCGAGAACGGGCCCCGCCTGGCCGACGTCGTAGTCGACCGCCGCCTCAGCTCACGCGAGCCCTTCGAACACATTCCGGCGATGCTCGCTGCCGCCCGGTACGCCGCTGGCGCGGCCGCCATCGATGACGTCCTGCACTGGTTCGACCACGTCGACGTCATCTCCGCCCGCACCACGATCGACCCCTCCACCGTGCATGAAGTGATCGTGCAGGCCAGTGCCGCCGCCTTCATGGCCCAACACGACATCCCCAGCACGCCACCGGTGCCGCCCACCCCCCGCGAGGACCGCGGCAGCAGCGCAGACACCGGTCAGCAGCAACGCGCTGCCGTCGCCTCCGAGGGTCTGACGACTCACCTCACACGTCTACGACGGACACCGATCACGACACCCGCACTCGACCCCGGCACCACCGGCACCACCGGCGCCGAGACCACCAGCCTTGGCCGACGAAACACGCTGAGCAGCTGACAACGTCCAGCAGAGGCGCTGCAGCGGATACCCGCGGGCGCCTCTGGCTAGGACGGTGAGATCCAGACGCATTCATCGCTCAGATCTGGACGCACCCCGCGGCCGCTCAAAGCCTGTGTCTGTAAGATTTGACCGCACTCAGGGGCTGCGCTTCACTCCCAACCTGTGCTGCGTTTCAGGACTTGCCCATGGGCGAGCGGGTCCTTCCGCCCACAAAGACGCAGTCAACCGCCCAGCGGCCGCCCCCTCATGGCGAAAGTCGGATGTTGCTAATCACAAGTCCGAGGCGTCCCCACAATGGCGAAGAGCCCTCGATGAATGACAGTAATGAAGGGCGCGCAGGCGCGCTCATGGTTCCACTCATTCAGGCCGAACCCCTTATCGAGCTAGGCGTATTCGTGTGAGCCGCAAGGAGTGGTCCGGCTGCTTCGGCGCCTTGCAAGTTGCAGAACGCAGAGATACCGCCACTCCAGACTCAGTCCTCCGGAAGTAGTCTCCGCACGAGCCGCTGACCTCGGGGTTTCTGGACGACGTGCCGCCTCGGCGCCCAGCAGCAACCTACGCTGCCGCTCGTCCAGATGCGGAAACAGGGCCGTGAACTTCGTGGCCAGCACCTCACGCACCGCAGCCGTAATCACACCCTCAGGCTAACGAGCCGCAGTCGCGCCCAACCCAAACGAATCACATCGATGCAACTCGTTACCAAAATGTTATTTTGTTACGCGCCCTTACTGAGGGGATCCCATCCTGGGGCGACCCGGGCAGGTACCAGAACCCAGCGGCTGGTACGCCGGGCCAGGATCGTGCTGCTCGCCGCCGCCGGGCATCCGAACCCGGTGATCGGCGCCCATGTGCAGGTCAGCGTTGACACGGTCCGCAAGTGGCGCGGCCGGTGGTGTGCCCACCCCGACGACCAGCCTCGGTGACGCCAAACGCTCGGGAGGGCCGCCACCGTTCACCCCGGTCCAGGTCGCCGACGTCAGGGCGCTTTCCTGTCGGATGTAGCCCCGCGCGAGGCCCGGGTGGGCAAGAAGTCTAGGTGGCTGGTGTTCAACGGATGTTTGCGGGGGCTGGTGTGATCGATTCGGCGGCTGTGAGCCGGGTGTGCGGGTGACGTGACTCGCGGATCCTTGGTGCCACCGGGTTTCGGGGCTGCCGTGA
>JAABUM010003552.1_pt1 | contig 18900 bp, 19 predicted proteins | sample 5559161 | NCBI WGS metagenome assembly JAABUM01 (sample SAMN10711868, study PRJNA513369) | rock metagenome | isolation source: Antarctica rocks | place: Antarctica: Victoria Land, Siegfried Peak nord | reverse complement strand
CTTAGGGCTTGTCATTGCGATAATTGGTCACAACAGCGAGGAATCGATCGATGATATCGACATTGGATGGTGACCCGCGCACCTACCAAATCTTCGCTGAGACTTATTGGTCCGATTCACGAGCCCTGGCGCGCTTCTACCGGGACTTGCGCCCGATGAGGAGTAGGTGGTGGCACAGGCCCAGGATGCTCGGATCGCCGGCCGTCCGGATGGCGAGGTCGAGCGTGGCCTGGTAGGCGTCCGGGTCGTCGCCGGCCAGCGCCGAGAGGGCGTCCTCCAGTCCCACCATGATGCTCTGAGAGCCCAGCAGCGCCAGGGTGGCTAAGTTGTGGCGCGCGAAGAAGGGCGTGACCTCCTCCGCGCGCACACCGTAGGCGCCGGTGAAGCGGCCGGGCACATCGTTCTCGAACACGCCGTCGTCGAGCAATTGGCGCATGAACAGGGGGTGCGCCAGGCGGTGTCGCTCGTCGGGTTGGGCCAGCACGCGGCGCAGCAAGGCGTAGCGCGGCATCAGTGCGATGAAGGCGAGGCCGCCGGGCCGCAGCACGCGCGCGAGCTCCGCGGCCGCGCGCCCACGGTCGGCTTCCGCGGTCAGGTGGTAGAACGGGCCGAACGACAGGGCGGCGTCGAACGAGGCGTCGGGCCAGCGCCCGAGGTCGCGGGCATCGGCCTCGACGATCTCCTCGACGAGCGTGTCCACGCCGGCCGCGGCTATCCTGTCGCGCGCCTCGGACAGCAGTTCCGGCGAGATGTCGGCCAGCGCGACGCGATGGCCCTGTTCCGCCAACCAGATGGCGTAGCGACCAGGTCCGCCGCCGATGTCGAGCACGCGCGAGCCCGGCGGTAGATGCGCAGTGATGGTGTGTGCGTTGACGGCGAACTCGACCGAGCCGGGCGGTCTCGCCAGCCGCGCCCACTCGTCGTGCCCGCTCGCGCCGGCGTAATAGGCGCGCAGGTTATCACAGCGCGCCCCAAGAGCTACTTTGTCAAACTGAGTGTTGTTCATGACCCGCTCTCATCGTATGTCGGGTGATACACTATACCCACGACCTGCAGCCACGGTGGGTCCGGGGATGGATTGCGGTCGATGCGCATGCCCGCCTTCTCCATCACGCGGATAGAGGCCCTGTTGTCGTGACTCGTCGTGGCGATGATCCGGCGCAGGCGGAGCTCCGTGAAGGCGTGATCGATCAATGCGCGCGCCGCCTCGGTCGCGTAGCCCCGCCCCTGATAGCGCGGGGAAACGGCCCAGAAAAGGCCGAACTCCGCGCTGCCCAGACCCAGGGTTTGTTCCGTTGTGTCGATACGCAGGGAGGGCAGACGCCCGAATTGGTCCAGGCACGGCACGTAGCCGCACGCGCCGATGACCTGGCCTGTCCTTTTGAGCGCGACGACGCGCTCGCCGTAGGGCGGCTGGTAGAGGGTGGCGTACTGCTCGTAGCCCAGCACTGTCCAGCGCAGCCAACGTTCGCGCGCGTCGGGCGCCTGCATCCCCTCCGCTCCGACATCCGCGTCCGCCAGCTCGACGTCGAGGATGTGGTGGATGGCCGCGAGGTCGTCCATCGTGAAGGCCCTGACGAGCAGGCGCTCGGTCTCCAGGGGCGCCATGCGCATGCGGCTCTCCCTACGCCCTGGTCAGGCGTTCTCTGTTAGACGAGCAGAATACCGTCGCCGTACGCGGCCACGGCTCTATCGTGCGTGATGAGGCGCATCGGCTCGAAGCGCGCCTGCCCGACCAACGCGCGGTCGAACGGGTCGCGGTGGTGGTCGGGCAGGCGCGCCACCTCGCTCGCGTGGTCCGCCGTGAAAGGAAGCGAGGCGAAGCCTCCATCCGTCGTCTCCGCGCGCACCGCGTCGACATCGGCCGCCATCTTACCCAGGCGCGTCTTGATAGTGATTTCCCACAAAGTCATCGGGCTGACGAATACCGCGTTGGCCGGGTCGGCGATGAGGGTTCTGGCCGCTGCCGGCAACGCTGGGTCCTCGGCCAGCCATCACAGCAGGATATGCGTGTCCAGGAGCAGGCGCATCACGCGCCGCCCTCGAACAGGGCGAGGATCTCCTCCGGGAGCGGCGCGTCGAAATCGTCGCCGATGTGGATTTTCCCCTTGAGCGCCCCGGGGCGACGGGGCAGGCGGGCGCTATCGGCCGCGACCAGCCGCGCGACGGGTTTGCCCGCCTTGGCGATGACGATCTCGTCCCCGCGCGCCGCGTCCTCGACCAGGCGCGAGAGATGAGTCTTGGCCTCGTGGATGTTGACCTGGCGCATCGGTCCTCCTATACTCGACTAAACTTAGGGACGTCAAAATACTTGTTTATCCCACCTATTGCGCTTAACTCGGGCTCTCCCAGTCGAGTGTATGGGATGCATATCTATTTCTACGTCCCTTAGTTTAGCATGCGGGTGCCGCACGGACAACCAACCACAGCTGCCAAGCAGGGCTCCTGAACTATGGGCAGGCCACGCCGGCGATACTGGGAGCGCGGGCGTCCCGCCCGTCCTCGGCGTCTTTGATGGGGCGACCGGAGACGGGCGGGGCAGCCTTTGCGCCATCGCGGCGTCATGCGGCCGATAGAATCGCTCCTACACATGGCCGGATTGGGTCCTCAGGATGGCGTACTCCAGGCTGTCGGAGAGGGCCAGCCAGGAGGCCTCGACGATGTTGGCCGAACTGCCCACCGTCGTCCACGACTCGCGCCCGTCGCCCGACTCGATGGTCACGCGTGTGGTGGCCGCCGTGCCGCTGGAGCCGTCGACGATGCGCACCTTATAGTCGAGCAAATGCACGTCGCGCAGGGAGGGGTAGAAGCCCCCCAGCACTTTGCGCGCGGCGTCGTCGAGCGCGTTGACCGGGCCGTTGCCCGAGCCCGCCGTGTGGATGACCTCGTCGCCGACGCGCACCTTGACCGTGGCCTCCGACACGAGCGCCGCGCTGCCGCGCCGCTCTACCAGAGCGATGAAGTCGACAAGCTCGAACGGCGGCCGGTAGTCCTTTTCCATGCGCTTGACCAGGAGATGGAACGAGCCGTCGGCGCCCTCGAACTGATAGCCGTCGTTCTCCATGGATTTGATGCGCTGCACCAGCGTGCGCGCCTCCTGCTCAGTCACGCCACCGCCGCCGGCGCGCGCTGCGACGAGCTCCTCGGCCTTGGAGAGCACGTTGCCGCGGCCGGAGAGCTCGGAAATGAGCACGCGCTGCCTGTTGCCCACGATCTCGGGCGCGATGTGCTGGTACGAGGCCGCCACTTTGCGCATGGCGCTGACGTGCACGCCCCCCTTGTGCGCGAAGGCGGAGCGACCGACGTAGGCCGCCCCGTTGTGCAGCGCCATGTTGGCCGTTTCGCCGACGAAGTGGGCGAGCTCGCTCAGCGTCTCCAGTCGCCCCGGCGGCAACACCTCGTAGCCCATCTTGAACTGCAGGGTGGGAATGATAGAGACGAGGTTGGCGTTGCCGCAGCGCTCGCCGTAGCCGTTGATCGTGCCCTGCACGTGTATCGCGCCGTGGCGCACCGCCGCGAGGGTGTTGGCCACGGCCAACTCACTGTCGTTGTGCGTGTGGATGCCCAGCGGCGCGTCGGGTCCGAGCGCCTCGCGGGTGCGATCGACGATGGCGGCGAGCTCGTCCGGCAGCGTGCCGCCGTTGGTGTCGCACAGAACGATGCAGGAGGCCCCGGCCGCGCGCGCGGCGCGCACGGTCGCCAGCGCATAGGTCTCGTCGGCCTTGAAGCCGTCGAAGTAGTGCTCGGCGTCGTAGAGCACGTCCCGCCCTTGCTCGCGCAGGTAGGCGACCGATTCACCGATCATGGTCAGGTTCTCGGCGCGCGTCGTCTCGAGTACCTCCTCGACGTGTAGCGTCCAGCTCTTGCCGAAGAGGGTCACGGTCGAGGTCCCGGCGTCGAGCAGCGCCCGGATGTTTGGGTCGTCTTGCACCGAGATGCCGGGGCGGCGTGTCGAGCCGAAGGCGGTGACCGTGGCGTGCGTCCAGTCCTCGGCGCGGGCCTGCTCGAAGAAAGCGGCGTCCTTGGGGTTCGAGCCCGGCCAGCCGCCCTCGATGTAGTCGACGCCCAGCGCGTCGAGCCGGTGCGCGATCTTGAGCTTGTCCGCGACCGAGAGCGAGATGCCCTCGCCCTGCGTGCCGTCGCGTAGCGTCGTGTCGTAGATGGCGATACGGGTGCGGGTCATGGCGCCTCCAGTAGGTAGTTATTAGTAGTTAGTAGTTAGAAAGAGTAGCGATGGAGCAACTAGCTACTAACTACTAGCAACTCGAAGGGGCGGCCGCTAGCCGCGCGCAAATCGCGTCGCCCATGGCGCCTGTGCTACTAACCTCCGGCTGACGGCTGGTGGCTGACGGCTGAGAGCTAACAAGATCGGCCGTGCGCAGGCCGTCCTCGAGCGCGCGCGACACGGCCCCCTCGACGGCCGCGGCCTCGCGCTCCAGGCCAAGCGAGTGGCGCAAGAGCAGGGCGACGGAGAGGATGGCGCCGAGCGGGTTAGCGATGCCACGGCCCGCGATGTCGGGGGCCGTGCCGTGGACAGGCTCGTAGAGTCCCTTCTTGCCGTCCGCGCCCAGGCTGGCCGAGGGCAGCAGGCCCAGCGAGCCGGTCAGCACGCTCGCCTCGTCGCTCAGGATGTCGCCGAAGGTATTCTCCGTCACGACGACGTCGAACGAGGCGGGATTGGTGACAAGCCGCATCGCCGCCGAGTCGACCAGCAGGTGCTCCAGTGTCACATCGGGATACTCCGGCGCCAGCCGCGTCGCCACGCTCCGCCACAGGCGCGAGGTCGACAGCACATTGGCCTTGTCGACCGACGTCAGCCGCCCCCGGCGTCCCCGCGCCGCTGCGAAGCCGACGCGCAGCACGCGCTCGATCTCGTCCTCGCCGTAGGCCATCGTGTCGACGGCGCGCCGCTCGCCCTCCTCTCCGCTGATGCCCTGTGGCTTGCCGTAGTAGAGACCGCCGGTGAGCTCGCGCACGATCAGCAGGTCGACGCCGGCGAGGCGCTCGGGGCGCAGCGGCGAGGCGTCTATCAGCGGCGGGTAAAGCCTGACGGGGCGCAGGTTGGTGAACAGGCCCAGCTCTTTGCGCAGGCGGAAGAGCGCCTGCTCGGGGCGCGCCGTCGCGTCGGGGTCGTCCCACTTTGGCCCGCCGACGGCGCCGAGCAGCACGGCGTCGGCCGCGGCGCAGCGGGCCATCGTGGTGTCCGCGATTGGGACACCTTCCCTGTCGATGGCGCCCCCGCCGGCGAGGTGTTCCTCCAGCGCGAAACAATGCCCGAAGCGCGCGCCGGCGGCGTGCAGCACTTTGACCGCCTCGGCCGTCACCTCGGGGCCAATGCCGTCGCCCGGTAGGACGACGATGGAGCTAATAGCCATCAGCGGTCGGCTTTCAGCTGTGTAGTGGGCAAAGGTTACTCCTCTCGATAAACGTCGTTGGCCTGGCCTTGAAGGACCATGGCAACGACCTGACCTTGAAGGGTCCGCGACGGTTTGACGACCACACAGACCTTTTAAGGTCCATACCCTGCCCTGGCCCTTCAGGGCCAGGGCGCGTCGCATTCGTGACGGTTGGGTTGACGCATCGATGGTCTCACGGTGTCGCGGCGACGGCCGCCTCACGACTGGCGGGTGTCGGCTGAAGGCCAACCGCTATGACCCTATTGAGCGCGTCGAGGTAGGCCCGCGCGCTGGCCACGACGACGTCGGTGTTGGCGGCGCGGCCCAGGTAGGTGCGCGCGCCGGCTTCGACACGCACGTGCACCTCGCCGATGGCGTCGATCCCCGCCGTGACCGCCTGCACCGCGTACTCGGCCAGGCGCGGCGGCTCCGTGCCGGGCGCCGTCGGTAGCGCCGGCTCGACCAGGGCATAAACCGCTTTGAAAGCGGCGTCGACCGGGCCGGTGCCGGTGGCGGCGGCGACCCGCAAGTTGCCCGCGCGGTCGAGCAGGCGCACCGCCGCGGTGGGGATGCCCGGCTCGCCGCAGGTGACCTGCAGTCCGTCGAGGCGGAAAGCCTCCTCGACCGTGCGCACCTCGTCGGCCACCAGGGCCTCCAGGTCGAGGTCGCCCAGCTCTTTCTTTTTGTCGGCCACTTCCTTGAAGCGCAGGAAGACGCGGCCAAGGTCCTCGGGCGTCAACTCGTAGCCGAGCTCGCGCAGCCGGGCCTTGATGGCGTGCCGCCCCGAGTGCTTGCCGAGCACCAGGCGGTTCTGGCCCAGCCCGATGGCGCGCGGGTCCATGATCTCGTAGGTCGAGCGTTCCTTGAGCACGCCGTCCTGGTGGATGCCCGACTCGTGGGCAAAGGCGTTGGAGCCGACGACCGCCTTGTTCGGCTGCACGAGGACGCCGGTGCGCGCGCTGACCAACCGGCTGGTGCGGTGGATCTCGGCTGTTTCGATGCGTGTGGTGTAGCCGTAGGCGTCCTCGCGCGTGCGCAAGGCCATCACGACTTCCTCCAGGGCGGCGTTGCCGGCCCGCTCTCCGATGCCGTTGATCGTGCACTCGACCTGGCGCGCCCCGTTGGCCACGCCCGCGAGCGAGTTGGCCACGGCCATGCCGAGATCGTCGTGACAATGCACGGAGATGACCGTGTTCTCGACGCCGCGCACGCCGCCCCGGATGGCCTGAATCAGCGCGCCGTACTCCTCGGGCGTGGCGTAGCCGACGGTGTCGGGGATGTTGAGCGTGGTCGCGCCCTCGGCGACGGCGGCCTCGAGCACCTCGAGCAGGTAGTCCCGATCCGTGCGCGTGGCGTCCATCGGCGAGAACTCCACGTCCTCGGTGTGGGCGCGGGCGCGGGCCACGGCCGCGCGCGTCGCCTCGAGCGCGCCCCCCCGTGTGATGCGGAACTGATGCTCCAGGTGGATGTCGCTCGTCGACATGAAGACGTGGATGCGCGGCCTGGGGGCGACGCGCACCGCCTCCCAGCAACGGTCGACGTCCGCGGGCACGGCGCGGGCCAGCCCGCAGATGACGGGGCCATGCACCGTTTCGGCGATCCCGCGCACCGCTGCGAAGTCGTCCGGGGAGGCGACAGGGAAGCCGGCCTCGATAATATCGACGCCGAGCCGGGCGAGCTGGCGCGCGATCTCCAGCTTCTCGTCGCGGTTGAGCGTCGCGCCCGGCGATTGCTCGCCGTCGCGCAGCGTCGTGTCGAAGATGCGTACGTGGTCCATCAGGCCTCCCTATTTCAGCCAGGTCATCATCGCGCGCAAATCTTTGCCGACGGCCTCGATCTGGGTGTCGTGCTGGCGGCGGCGCATGGCGTCGAACGCGGGGCGGCCGGCCCCATTCTCAGTGATCCAGGCCTTGGCGAACGTGCCGTCCTGGATGTCGGACAGGATCTTCTGCATGGCCGCGCGCGACTCGGGGCCGATCACTTTCGGCCCGGAGGTGTAGTCGCCGTACTCGGCGGTGTCGCTGACGGCGTAGCGCATGTACGATAGGCCTCCTTTGTAGAGGAGGTCCACGATCAGCTTGAGCTCGTGCAGGCACTCGAAGTAGGCGCTCTCCGGCTGGTAGCCCGCCGCCACGAGCGTCTCGAAGCCCGCTTGCACCAGGGCGCTGACGCCGCCGCACAGGACGGCTTGCTCGCCGAACAGGTCGGTCTCGGTTTCTTCGCGGAAGGTCGTGGCCAGCACGCCGGCGCGCAGGGCTCCGATAGCCTGGGCGTAGGCGAGCGCGTTGTCGGTGGCCTCGCCCGAGGCGTCCTGCGCCACGGCGATGAGCGAGGGCACGCCGCCGCCCTCCTCGTAGACGGAGCGCACGAGCTGGCCCGGTCCCTTGGGCGCGATCATGCTGACGTCGATGTAGTCGGGCGGCTTGACCTGCCCGAAGTGGATCGAGAAGCCGTGCGCGAACATCAAGGTGTGGCCGGGGCGCAGCTCCGGGGCGATCTCGCTCCGGAACAGGTCGCCGTGGATGTGGTCTGGCACGAGCACCATCACCGTATCGGCCGTCTCGACGGCCGCGCGCACGGGCAGGACGGTCAGGCCGTCCTCCTCGGCGGTGGCGCGCGATTTAGAGCCCTCGTGCAGGCCCACCACCACGGACACGCCGCTGTCGTTCAGGTTGAGCGAGTGCGCCCGCCCCTGGCTGCCGTACCCCAGCACGGCCACGGTCTTGCCCGCCAGCCGTTGCGGATCGGCGTCGCTGTCATAGTAGAGTTGGGCCATGTAGCTTACGCTCCTTCGTCTATTTGGTCATCGCTATAACGCCCGTGCGCACCATCTCCTTGATGCCGTAGGTGCGCAACACGCTCACGAGGGCGTCGATCTTGTCCTCGGGTCCGGTCGCCTCGATCAGGACCGCGTCGGGGGTGACGTGCACGACGGTGGCGTCGTACACCTCGGCGAGTTGCAGCACTTCGGGGCGATGTCCGGTCCCGGCGTTGACCTTGATCAGGGCGAGTTCGTGCGCCACGACCCCCTCGTGCGTGACCTCGCTGACTTTGGTCACCTCGATCAGCTTGTAGAGTTGCTTGGTGACCTGCTCGACGGAGGTTTTGGCCCCGTCGACCACGACCGTCATGCGCGACAGGCCCGGCTGGTCGGTGTGGCCGACGGTGAGGCTCTCGATGTTGAACATGCGCCGTCGGAACAGGCTGGAGACCCGGTTGAGCACGCCGGGGTGGTCCTGCACCTGGGCCACCAGGATGTGGTGGTGGGCTGTTGAAGGTGTGGATCGTGTGGTCATACAGGCGCCAACCGTCCTTCCTCGGACTCGATCATGTCGTTGACCGTCATGCCGGAGGGGATCATCGGGAACACGTTCTCCTCCTGCGTCACGTGTATGTCGAGCAGCGCCGGGCCGTCGTGCTCCAGCGCCGCCGCGATAGCCCCCGCCACGTCGTGCGGGTCCGTGACCGTCCAGGCCGGGATGCCGTAGGCGGAGCACAGCTTCACGTAATCGGGGCTGAAGATCGGGGTCGCCACGTAGTTTTTCTTGTAGAAGAAATCCTGCCACTGGCGCACCATACCCAGGTGCCCGTTGTTGAGGATGCAGATTTTGACTGGGATGCCCTCCTGCACGAGCGTGGAGAGTTCGGGGATGCTCATCTGGAAGCCGCCGTCGCCGCAGACCGCCCACACCGTCGCCTCGGGCCGCGCCATCTTGGCACCCATGGCGGAGGGCAGGCCGAAGCCCATCGCGCCGAGACCGCCCGAAGAGATCCAGCCGTTGCGCTCGTCGCGGTTGTAGAATTGCGCCGCCCACATCTGGTGCTGCCCTACGTCGGTCGTGACGACCAGGGGGGCGGGGGATCGCTTGTAGATCTCCTCGACGGGGTGCGCCGGAGAAATAGTCTCGCGGCTCAAGTAGTAGGCCTCGCCCACGCCCTCGCCGGTGCGCCAGCCCTCGATGCGCGCGATCCAGTCCCTGTGCTCGGCGGGCCGCACGTGTTTGTTGAGCTCGGCCAGCACGGCGCGGGCGTCGCCGACGATGGGGACGTCCGCGTGTACGTTCTTGCCCACCTCGGCCGGGTCGATGTCGATGTGGATGACCTTGGCGTTGGGGGCGAAGTGGCTCAGCTTGCCGGTCACGCGGTCGTCGAAGCGCATGCCGATGGCGATGAGCGCGTCACACTCGTCGACGGCCTTGTTGGCGTGGACCCAGCCGTGCATGCCCAGGAAGCCGTAGTTGAGCGGGTGACTCTGCGGGAGGGCGCCCATGCCGAGCAGCGTGTTGAGCACGGGCACGTGCGCCGTCTCCACGAAGGCGCGGAGCTCGTCGTAGGCCTCCGCGATGACCGCGCCGTGCCCGACGACGGCCAGTGGCTTCCTGGCCGTGGCCAGCAGGGCGGCGGCCTCCTTGATCTGCCGCGCATTGCCGCTGTAGGTCGGCTTGAAGCTCGGCAGGTCGACCGCCTCGGGGTAGAAGAACGTGGTGGCGTTCTGCAGCACGTCCTTGGGAATGTCCACCAGGACGGGACCAGGCCGGCCGCTACGCGCGATGTGGAACGCTTCTTTGATGGTGCGGGCGAGGTCGGCCACGTCGCGCACGAGGTAGTTGTGCTTGGTGATGGGGAGGGTGATGCCGGTCGTGTCGGTCTCCTGGAAGGCGTCGGTGCCGATCACGGCGGTCGAGACCTGGCCGGTGATGGCGACGACGGGGACGGAGTCCATGTAGGCCGAGGCCAGGCCGGTCACGAGGTTCGTCGCGCCGGGGCCGGAGGTGGCGAGGCAGACGCCGACGGTGTTGCGCGCGCGGGCGTAGCCGTCGGCGGCGTGCGCGGCGTTCTGCTCGTGGCGCACGAGCACGTGGCGGATCGGAAACTCGGGCAGGACGTCGTAGAGGGGGATGGTGACCCCGCCCGGCAGCCCGAAGATCGTTTCCACGCCCTCGCGCAGGAGGCAAGCGCACAGGATGCGCGCGCCGTTCATAGTCTCTGTTTCCGCTGTCATCATCGGCCCCTTTTCCCCTTCACTATCCTGCTCGCCAGGTGTCAGGCGATGTCGCCATTCGCCGCGCGTCTATTCAATACGCCCCAATACGCCCCAATAAGCCCCTGCAAGGCGCCTGTTACTCCGTCGTCCAGGTCGAGCCCCCGAAGGCGTCGATGTGCGCGCCGGAGCGCGCGGGCATCGCGGCGGCGATGTAGTACTCCAAATCGTTGGCCGTCATGCCGTCGTCGGCCACCAGGCCCTGCACGCGCGTCAAGGCGCGGTCGATGTGCTCGTCGCTGGCCTCGAAGCCAAGGTCCTCGCGCACCCACGTGGCGAAGCCGCCGCGCACGATATCCACGCCCATGTCCTGCAGCTGTCGCACGACGACGATCGAGTCGATGTTCCGCATCCTTACTCCCCCTTCCGGTATACGTGCCCGTACGCGCGCCCGTACGCGCGCCCAAAAACACAAAAATCCCCTTGCCCATCGTGGGCAAAGGGACGAGACTGGCTGCGGACATATCGTACCCTGAGCGCCAGCGCATGCGCGCGACGACCGATACAATCGACCACAAACAAAAAAGCCCCTCATCCCCTAGGGACGAGAGACTTCTCGCGGTGCCACCCTTTTTGGCCGGACAGGTCCGGCCCACTCTGCGCGATAACGGTGCGTCCCGGCCCTTCCCGCGCATCAGAACGCACGACCAGATCGGGTCGGAGGCGTTCGAACGGCTCAAAGGGCGGCTCAGAGGCGAGTTCGGCGGCGGATCCTCACCGGGATTCCAGCATCCCCGGCTCTCTAGCAGCATCCGCGCTGCCTACTACTCCTCGTCGGAGCGATCTTGGAAGAGCGCCATCGACGACGGCGACTCCTCGTTGATGATTGTATTGTAGCGGACGTGGGCGCGGCAAGGCAGTGGATAGGGTGGACACAAGTCCCAGCCCTTGTGGTAGTCATAGTATCTACGTCGCATTAATTCAGATGCGGCTTCGCATTGCCCGTGCCATGCCAGTTGGGTAGAGTTGCGGCGGCAAGCGCGCAGCGATATGGTGAGGCCTACTCCTGGTTATTCGGCGGCTGGCGGCCAGTGCTGCGCGCCGTGGACGATGCGCCAGACCTCGATGGTATCGCCCTCGATGTGGTAGACGATGCGGTAGGGATAGCGGGTCACGATGCGCTCGCGCGTGGTTAGGGACCTCGCCCGGCCGCCCCATCAGCGGGAACTGGGCGAGCCCATCGGTGGCGGCGAGGATCGTCCCCACGACGCGGTCGGCGCTATCCAGGGTGCGTTGCGCGTAGTACGCGTAGATGTCGGCCAGGTCTTCTCGCGCCGCGTCGGTGAGGGCAACCGTCACACGCCGGCCTGCCCCGTTTCATCCTCGAGTGAGAAACCGGTGGACAACATGCCCCCGCGCTTGAAGTCCGCGACCACATCGTCGATAGGCGTGAGGTGTCCGGCGCGGGCCTGCTCCCGCCCTTCCTGGATCATGGCGAGCTCGCGCGTCTTGTGCTCGACGACCAGGCGCAGCGCTTCGACCATGAGGTCGTTCCGTGAACGTCCTGTGGCCTGGGCCAGTGTTTCGAATTGATCCCGGATCTCTTTCGAGAGCCTGATGCTGGTCGTACTCGCCGCTGCCATCGCGCGCCCCTCCTGCTGTGTACTACGTTTTCTAGTACAGTATCAGGATGGCATGGTGGGCCGCGTCAATCGCTTATAGCCCGATAGCCGCGCGCAGCAGGGCGACTCCGGGGACAGGCCTTTTGTCCTTGTGCCACACCAGACGGTAGTTCAGGTTGTTGGCGGGCGCGTCGAGGACCAGGACGCGCAGGCGCCCCTCGGCGGCCTCGCGCGCGACAGCGATCCCCGGCACGACCGCCACGCCCGCGCCGGCCTCGGCCATGCGCTTGATCGCTTCCAGGCTCGCCACCTCGAGTGTCTCGTCCGGCCGCACTCCCGCCGCGCGCAGAGTCTCGTCGACGTAGGCGCGCGTCCCCGCGCCGGCTTCGCGCAGCAGCAGCGGCCGCGTTCCCAGCGCGGCGACGTCGACCCGTTCCCCTGTTGCCCAGGGGTCGTCGACGGCCACGGCCACGACGAAGCGGTCGCGGAAAAAAGTCTCGCCGTGCAGCGCGTGGTTTTCCTCGCGCTCAGTGAGCAGGGCTACGTCCACCCCGCCGGCGACCGTCACGGCGAGCACGCGCGCCGCGTTGCCGACAGTCAGGCGCACCTGTAGGTCGGGATCGCGCCGGCGCAACGCGCGCAGGTAGCCGGGCAGCAGGTAGGTCGCCGGCGTCTCGGCGCACCCGATGTGCAGTCGTCGCGCCTCCATGCCGGCCGCCGCGTGGGCGGCGTCCACCGCCTCTCCCACGGCCGGCGGGATCTGCCGGGCGAAGGGGAGCAGCGCCTCCCCCGCGGCGGTCAAGGCCAGGCTGTTGCCGATGCGCTCGAAGAGCGGGGCGCCCACCGCGCGCTCCAGCGCGGCCAGCCGGTGGCTCACCGTCGGCTGCTGCAACCGTAGCAACTGCGCCGCCCGCGTGACCGAACCCTGGCGGGCTACCTCGGCGAAGCTTCGCAGCAACTCTGTGTCCACGACGAGCTCCATGCAGCAAATGCATCGAATGAGAGAATAATATGCATTTGCATAATATAGGCGCGGGTGCTACAGTGGCAAACAACGGGCGCGCGTCGTCTGCTATGGGGAGGTTGCGATGCGCAGTAGCAGTAGCAGTAGGGTAACGAGATGGACGTGAAGGAAGCGGTGCGGCGGCAGTTCGCGCCCGTCGCGGCGAGTTACGCGGCCAGCGTGGTCCACGCGGGCGGCCCGGACCTGCGGGCCATGCTGGACGCGCTACCCCTGCGCGGCGACGAGCGCCTGCTCGACGTGGGCTGTGGACCCGGGCACACCGCGCTGGCCTTTGCGCCCCGTGTCGCCGCGGTCGCGGCCGTCGACCTCACCGAGGATATGCTGACCCAGGGCCGCCGCCTGGCCGCCGAGCGCGGCATCGGCAACACGACCTTCCAACAGGGCGATGTCGAGGAGCTACCTTTTTCGGACGGGTCGTTCGACCTCGTGACGTCGCGCTACAGTGCGCACCACTACCCGCACCCGGATCGGGCGTTGCGCGAGATTGCCCGCGTGCTCGAGCCGGGCGGCGCGTTCCTGCTCGTCGACGTCGTCGCGCCGGACGACCCGCGCGCCGACCTTCTGCTCAACCGGATCGAAGCGTTGCGCGACCCCTCGCACGTGCGCGACCACACCGTCGGGCAGTGGGGGGATATGCTGGCGGCGAGCGGGTTCGCGCCGGAGCAACGGGGGGCTTGGCCCCTGCGGCTGGAGTTCTCCGCGTGGGTCGCGCGCATGAATACCCCGCCCGCGTCCATCGGGGAAATCAAGGCTTTGCTGGACGGCGCGTCGCCCGCGGCGCGCGCCGCGCTGCTGGCTGAGCAGGATTATTCGTTCAGCGCGCCGGTGGCGCTGCTGCTGGGACGCTTGCGATGAGCGTGTCTACGGGGATCGCCGCATCCATAATCGCTTGATGGTGGAACGCCGCACCGGCGAAAGGCAAAAGCGGAGGGAAATCAATGGCAAAGACATTGTTCGAGAAGATTTGGGACGCGCACGTGGTGCGCGAGGTCGAGGGTGGGCGCGCCCTGCTCTACATCGACCGCCACCTCGTGCACGAGGTGACCTCGCCGCAGGCCTTCGATGGGCTGCGCCTGACGGGGCGGCGCGTGCGGCGCCCCGACGCCACCATCGCCGTGCTCGACCACAACGTGCCCACCTATGACCGCGCTCTGCCCGTGCGCATGCCCGACAGCGCCCTGCAAATCGCGACCCTCGAGAAGAACTGCCGCGAGTTCGGCCTCACCCTGTTCGACATGAAAGACCCGCGCCAGGGCATCGTGCACGTCATCGCGCCCGAGCAAGGCTTCACGCTGCCCGGCGCCACGGTGGTCTGCGGCGACTCGCACACCTCGACGCACGGCGCCTTTGGCGCGCTCGCCTTCGGGATCGGCACCTCGGAGGTCGAGCACGTGCTGGCCACGCAGACCCTGCTGCAGGCCCGACCGAAGACCATGCGCGTGTGGGTCGAGGGCCTGTTGCCGTTCGGCTCGACGGCCAAGGACCTGATGCTCGCCATCATCGGCGCCATCGGCACGGACGGCGGGACCGGCCATGTGCTCGAGTACAGCGGGGAGGCCATCAGCTCTCTGTCGATGGAGGGGCGCATGACCCTCTGCAACATGTCGATCGAGGCGGGCGCGCGCGCCGGCATGATTGCCCCCGATGAGAAAACCTACGCCTACCTGGAGGGACGCCCCTTCGCGCCCACGGGCCGGCTCTGGGAGGCGGCGCTCGACGCTTGGCGCGCGTTGCCGACCGACGACGGCGCGACGTTCGACAAGGAGACCACGCTGCGGGCGGCGGACGTGGCCCCACAGGTGACCTGGGGCTCTAACCCGGCGCAAGTCGCGCCGGTGACCGGGTCTGTGCCCGATCCCTCTCAGTACGCCGATCCAGGCGCCCGCGAGTCGGTCCAGCGCGCCCTGGCCTACATGGACCTGCGCCCCGGCACGCCCATCGTCGACATCCCGGTCGACCGCGTCTTCATCGGCTCCTGCACCAACGCGCGCATCGAGGACCTGCGCGCGGCGGCGCGGGTGCTCGACGGGCGTCGCGTAGCCTCCAGCGTCACGGCGATGGTCGTGCCCGGCTCCGGGCTGGTCAAGCGGCAGGCCGAGCAGGAAGGCCTGGACACAATATTTAAGGCCGCGGGCGTGGAGTGGCGCGAGGCCGGTTGCTCGATGTGCCTGGCCATGAACGAGGACCGCCTGGAGCCGGGCCAGCGCTGCGCCTCGACGAGCAATCGCAACTTCGAGGGCCGCCAGGGCGCAGGCGGCCGTACCCACCTCGTCTCCCCGGCCATGGCCGCCGCCGCCGCCGTCGCGGGGCATTTCGTGGATATCAGGGAGTGGTGATGGAACCTTTTATCGCGCACGAGGGTATCGTCGTGCCGCTGGACCGGCGCGATGTCGACACCGACCAGATCATCCCGCAGCGCTTCCTGCGCAAGATCGCGCGCACCGGCTTCGGCCCCGACCTGTTCGCCAACCTGCGCTACCTGGGTGACGACAAGACGCCCAACCCCGACTTCGTGCTGAATCTGCCCCGCTACGCCGGCGGCAGCATCCTGCTGGCGCGGGACAACTTCGGCTGCGGCAGTTCGCGCGAGCACGCGCCGTGGGCCCTCGAACAGTATGGTTTCCGCGTCCTGATCGCGCCGAGCTTCGCCGACATCTTCGCCAACAACTGCGTCAACAACGGCATCTTGACCGTCGTGCTCGACGAGGGCGTCGTCTCTCACCTCTTCGACGAGGTCGCGGCCGCCGCGCGCTACCGCCTGCGCGTCGACCTGCCCGGACAGATAATTATGACGCCGGGCGGCGCGACTATCCCTTTCGAGATCGACCCCTTCCGCAAGGAAAGCTTGCTCGGCGGGCTCGACCCCATCGGCCGCACCTTACGCTATGAGGGCGATATTTCTTTGTACGAGGAGGCCCGGCGGACGCGGGACCCCTGGCTGTTAGCCAGGGCCTGACGGTCGTACGTGTATGACGGTGGCACGTAAGACGTGGTTCAAAAGATGCTGGCGAACCTCAAGTCCGGCCGCCTGCCGAGCAGGTCTGTGCATTGTCGAGGTGTCCAAGCCCATCTCTCTGTCCGCCTCTCTGTCCGCCCGTACGCCTCGTCGTTGGCGGGGGTCTGGGGGGAGCCATCCCTTTTAGGGGTAGGTTTTTCACGAAGGAGGGAGGTTCGGAGGGTACAGCCCTCCGAGATACCCCTCGTGCGGAGGGGTGGCCAGCGTTGCTGCCCACCCCTCCACACAAAAACCTACCCCTGTAAGCGGGGTTCTGGGGGGAGCCATTTCCCCGGGTTCCCCCGGAGGCGCGCCCCAACGTCGGACCCGCGGCTAGGGTCCGGGGGACCAGTCAGCCAGGGGCGGAGGGGGCGAGAAAGAACTCGGGCGACTTTTCACAGGCCCTGGCCTGCCGAGGAGCGCGCCGGCGATAGCGCCAGTGAGCGAGGCGCAGAGGTTGACCGTGTCGTTGGTCATGTACGGGAGGCCGCGCACGAGTGTGAGCGTCGGGGCGTCCTGGCCATGGGCATGGGTGCGATCCTCGGTGCGTTTGCCGCAGGCGCGGCACCGATAGACGGCCTGTAGCGTGCCGCCGAGCAGGCTGTCGATTGACGCGCCTAGCGCGCCCCCCGCGACGATCCCGAGCGCGGTCCGTAGGCGGGCGCGATAACACAGGGCGAAGGCGACGCCGATGAGGCTCGCGCCGGCGAGCGAGGCGAGCGTGCCGAGCGGGCTGACGGCACCGGAGACGCCGGGTGGCGCGGGTTTGCCGGTGGTGATCACGCGTGGCGGCGTGCGGCTGCGGCGGCCGATCTCGGTGGCCCAGGTGTCCGCGTTGGCGGCGGCGAGCGCCCCCGCGTAGGCGGCTATGACGCGCGGCGACCAGGTCCGCAGGCCCAGGAGCGCCAGCGCGGCCGGAATGCCGCCGTTGGCGAGCACCTGCGCGGCGGTTCGCCGCGGCCCCTCTCGCTCGTTTCCCGCGTCCCTTGCGTCCCCCATAGACCGACGGGACGAGCGTGAGAGGGCCGTCATAGACCGACGGGACGAGCGTGAGAGGGCCGTCGAGCTGCCGAAGAAGAGGAGCAGGAGGGTGGATGCGCGCGGGCCGCCCGCGCCGAATACGGCGGTCCCCACGCTGGCGGCCCCGATGGCGCCCGAGAGGGAGAGCGCGCCGCGCCGCCGCGCCGCGAGCGCGACGCCGCTCCCAAGGAGGAGTGCGAGCGGCCAGTGACGGTCATCGTTATTCATCGGCCATGCGCGGGCAGGCTAGCGGTCACGTGGTACGCTCGGCGAAGCGGCGCTCGAACGCGCGCAGCGGCGCGGATGCGGCGTCGGGCAGGTCCATTTCGGCCAGGACCTGCAAGGCAGCCTCGCGGTGGCGGCGCAGGTAGTCGCGCGCGACGTCGCGCGCCCCCGCGCGGTCGAGCAGCGCCAGGATGTCCGCGGTGTCCGCGGCGTCCGCGGCGGAGTCGCCGGGCCCGGCATACAGGGCGCGCAGGCGCGCACGGTCGTCGGGGGCGGCGTGGGCCAGGGCGAGCAGGACGGGCAGGGTTTTCTTGCGCGTGGCGATGTCGCTGACCGCGCTCTTGCCCGTGACCCGCTCGTCGCCCCAGATGCCTAGAATGTCATCCTGCATCTGGAAGGCCAGGCCGAGCTCACGTCCGAAGCGCCCCGCGCGCCCGACCTGCGTCGCGCCAGCCCCCGCCGCGCGGGCCCCGATCGAGGCGGCGGCGGCGATGAGCGTCGCAGTCTTGCCGTCGATCATGCGCAGATAGTCGTCCACCGAGACGTCGGAAACACCGGCGGCCTGCAGGGTCATGTCGCGGTGTTGCCCCTCGGCTAGATGCAAGGCCGCCTCCTCGAACGTGCGCGCGACGTCGATGAGCGCGCGCGAGTTCGAGTCGCGCAGCGGCGAGCGATACAGGGCGAGGTGCGCCAGCGCGTAGAGACCGTCGCCCGCGTTGATGCCGATGGGGGCGCCCCAGATCGACCACACCGTGGCGCGGTGGCGGCGCGTGGCGCTGCCGTCCTCTATGTCGTCGTGCACTAGCGAGAAGTTGTGGAGCAGTTCGACCGCGGCGGCCAGCGGCGCCACGTCGCGCGCGTCGCCGTCGAAGGCGCGGGCGACGAGCAGCAGCAGCGCGCCGCGCAGCCCTTTGCCCACGGGGGCGGCCATGGGCTTCAGGTCCGCACTGGCTAGGCCCAGATGGTAGCGCATGATGCCGTAGTACTGGTCGGAGCCCTCGTCAGCGCCGCGCGGCTCGCGCGGCTCGTGCGCGCCGAGCACGGCCTCGATCTCTCGGCGCACCAGTTCGTGGTGGCGCGCGAGGGTCTCGGCGAGAGTATCGTCGATGGTGTGCATAGTAGCAGGATAGCAGAGGGGCAGGGGGCAGGCGTGCCCGTGTGTGCCCGTGTGTGTCCGTCCGGCCGCACGTCCTATGGGCGGTCGAGCCCGTCCGCTGGCACGCCCTGTAGGTGGCGGGGGTCTGGGGGGAGGCATCTCCCGGGGTTCCCCCGGAGGTGCGCCCCACTGTCGGACCCGCGGCTAGGGTCCGGGAGACCAGGTAGCCAGGGGCGGAGGGGGCGAGAGAAACCATCTCCCCAGGTTCCCCCGGAGGCGCGCCACAACGTCAGCCGCAGCCGAGGGACCAGTTAGCCAGGGGCGGAGGGGGCGAGGAAGGGCCAGGTAGCCAGGGGCGGAGGGGGCGAGAGAAGGGCTTGGGCGACTTTTCACGAGCCCTGGGCCAGGGGGCGAGGGTGTGCCCAGGATTAGTGAGGGAGGATTAGGCACAGCGGGGAATGACGGCGGGACCACGACGCCAGGGAGAGGGCTGAGGAGGGAGCGGAGCGGGAGGCGGCGGCGCAGTGATGGGCGGTGGAGG